>ERZ1026854.82-NODE-82-length-69942-cov-9.748380_pt1 | contig 69942 bp, 64 predicted proteins | sample MGYA00380157_ERZ1026854 | MGnify/ENA primary metagenome ERZ1026854 (study PRJEB33269, sample SAMEA4719793) | human gut metagenome | biome: human-associated habitat; feature: organic feature; material: feces | place: Cameroon | collected 2013-10 ...
CCTCTTCGTCGGCAGCGTCAGATGTGTATAAGAGACAGGGTGTGTCGTTTTGCGCAGTCATTGACAAAGTTTGTAATAAATGTTATTATTAAGTCATAAATTAACGGCCGTAAATTGTACAAATAGAGACGTTTAAAAAGATGGGTGAGACAAAAACAATATTCCTGCAAATTATACTAATCTTTAATCGTTCTATAGACAAAGCCGACAGATGAAATAAGACCAGTCTAGGAAAGCGACTGCAGGCGGGCTTGTCGCCCGGCAAGGGAGCTTGACGAAGAATGGGCTTATTTCAGCCGAGGATTTGTCTATAGGTTGATTGAGAATTAGTATTATAGGGAGCCTGCATCATGCAAGCGCCCAAGTGATGGCGGATTTCGCCATATATGTGAAAGGATGATAAAATGTCTTCATATGACAAAATAGCAGTGTGCGACAGTAAATTTTTCTCACTGTACGATATTCTCACTGAGCTTGGATACAGCTGCGTACGTACCCGACCTGACGCCATATCGGTAACGTCAGTAATGCTCAACTCCGATCTTGCCGCTTTTGCAGCAGATTCTAAGGCAATAGGAAAGGACGAGCTTGTGAAGGTATTCAGGTTTTTAAAGAATATCGATCATTATGCGTCATGTTTTGTTGTTACATCGGAACCTTCTGCGTTTGATGAATTTGGATTTGTTCACTGCTGCCGCAGAGAATGGGAATTTGAGGAGCTTTTGCAGAAATATAAGGGTTCTTCAGCAAATACATATGCCGAAAAACCTTTATTGTGGTCGGATAATCAGGGAGGCCTTGAAAGAACAGTTACCGAGATAATCCAGAAAATAGGAGTACCTCCCAATGTAAAAGGTTACAGATATCTGCGCTCGGCAGTAATGCTTGCCACCGAGGATATGACCGTCCTTGACAGCATAACAAAGCGGCTCTACCCCACCGTTGCCCAGACCAACCAGACCACGCCCACCCGTGTGGAAAGAGCCATACGCCATGCCATAACCACCGCATGGGACAGGCAGAACGGTGACAGCAAGTTCATCGAGGACAAGCTTCACTGCAAGATAAGCTTTGACGGCGACAGGCCCACCAATTCCGAGCTTATCGCACTCATAAGCGACTGCCTCAGGCTGTCATCATACAAAGCATAATAAAGCGGCTTCCCTATCGCCTGGTAAGGAAGCCGTTTTTTCTATTCTTTTGCCGCTTTTGTTCCGTAGGTCAGAACAGTTCCGCCAAGCACTGCCGTAAGAGGAGCAACCGCCGTAAGACCAATGCTTCCCGCAACGGTGTGGACTATCTCAGCCGCAACGTATTTGTAGTTGAGGATATTCACAAGAGGTGTGCCCTGCGCCATAAATACCATGAGCATAGCAATGCAGCTTCCCGTGTATGCCAGCAGCAGGGTGGTGCTTATGGTTCCCATGGCTGCCCTGCCTATATTCATACCGGAAATGATAAGCTCCTTGGCGGTTATGTCGGGCTTTTTCTGAGTTATCTCGTACATAGCCGAGGTTATATCCACAGCAAGATCCATCATAGCTCCCGAGGAGCCGATGAAAATGCTGGCGGTAAAGATGCTTGTGAGATTCAGGCTGCCGTATCCGCAGTACAGCAGGCTTTCGGACATGGACATTACTGCGCCGTGTATCTTGAAAATGTTGGTGAACACCGCACCGAATACCAGCGCCACCATCACTCCCGACATTACTCCCGCAGTTGCCGCAAAGCACCGCCTGTCAAAGCCATAGACCATGGCGATTATTATTACGGAAAGCAGTGTGATGAACACCGCACCGCTGACTATGGGGTCAATGCCTTTGAGATACAGCGGAACAACTGCTTTCCACACCGCAAGTATAGTGATTATAAAGGAAAGCAGGGAGCGGAAGCCTGTTTTTCCTGCGGTGATTATGAGCAGTGCGCCAAATATAACAGCAAGAATTATCTCATAATTGAGCCTGTAGTGGTCTATCATTGCAGCGGAGAGTATCTCGCTGTCTCTGTAGCTGATGATGATAAGTGCCTTGTCCCCCTCAGCAAATATCTTGTCATTTTCATAGGAGCCTGTCAGCATATTAACGGCGCTGCCTATAACTTCTCCCTTGAATTTTCCTTTGAGCACTTCTACGGAGCAGCTCTGTTCGCCTGTTCTGATAAGTCCGTTATCAACAATCTGTGAGTTATCTGTTGAAAGTACCTTTGCGGGAACACGTTCGGTGCCTTTGAATATCTGAGCGCCTTCATAGCCCGTGGGAATGATTATCAGAATAAGTATTACAATAAGCCCAGCAATAACGGGCATTATTTCCTTTAATTTGTTTTTCATGTTTTCCTCTTTATTATTAAAGATAAGGCGAAACCCTTTCAGGCTCCGCCTTTTAAATAAGATCATATCATAACGTATATTAAGGTTTTACGATCTTCAAGTCTGCGGGTTAGTGTTATCATCATCTAATTTTTCACCGCAATTATGACATATACTTTGTGATGACCATTTGAAATTTAATAACTTTTTACAGTGGGGACATCGTAAGAAAATGAATCCAAAGATAACGTCACCGACTACAAGAAATGTTGCAGCAAGAATAATTTCTCTGTGAATTGAACTTAAAAAGGGAATATATGATAAAAAAACTATTACCATTGCTGTTAAAGCAATCCCATTTAGTATTTTTCGGCATTTTCTTGGCTTCATTAAACATTCTCCCATATATCCAAAATACTGAGTGAAAGTAATTATGAAGAAATAAGACTTATGGCGTTGTTATTACTTGACGTTTGTAAGCTCTGCAAGCTTGTTGTAGATATCGGTGTTGTCATAGTAGCCGTTGAACAGCTCGCTGCCTGCGCCCTGTGCGAATACTCCTACGGGGAGACCTGTGTGTGCATAGGAAGCGAAGTTTACGCCTGACTTGTTGTTGAGCAGATGTGTGATAGTAACGCTGAGGGGTTCGTAGGAGCCGTATAGAACATATTCTGCCTGGCTCAGCTCTTCATCGCCTGTTCTTGTCATTGTAGCGGTGTAAGCGTCCTTGAGGAGCTGATATTCATACTCGGTAAGCTCAAGAGTACCGTCATTGTTGGATTCGGGGTGCTTGTCGGCGCTGTCCTTCTGAACTTCTCTTTCGGCGGAGCCTGCGGGAGCTTTGAGACCGAAGAGACGGGTGATATCCTTCATTACATCTTCAAAGCTTGTGTTGTTTTCCTTGTACTTTGCAACATAGTCGCTGTCAAACTTAGCGTAGGAAAGCTTCTGGTTTTTGAGGTTTGTAAGGAATGTATCGTAGTTTGTGCCTGCGTAGCCGATGGTAAGACCGCCTGTTTCATGGTCGCCTGTTACAACGATAAGGGTCTCATCGGGGTGCTGATTGTAGAATTCGATAGCCTTGTTTACCGCACCGCCGAGAGCAACTGTGTCGGCAATGGTGGAGCCTGCGTCATTTGCGTGGCAAGCCCAGTCGATCTTTCCGCCTTCTACCATCATAAAGAAGCCCTTGTCGTTATCAAGAACCTCGATGCCCTTTTCAACATAATCGGAAAGTGCCCATTCGTCAGTCTTGCGGTCATTTGCATAGGAAAGTGCGTCGGAATCTGCCAGAGTTTCGCCGATGATGATAGCCTTGCCGTCCTTTGCAGTGAGCTTTTCAGCCTCGTCCTGTGTCATGATAACGTTGTAGCCATTTTTTTCAGCAAGGTCGTAAAGATTCTTCCGGTCGCCGTTCTTACCGTCTGCCTGCTTGAGTCCGCCGCCTGCAAAGTAGTCGAAATCGGAATCAATAAGCTCCAGACCGATCTCATAGTAGCTGTTTCTGCTTGCCTGATGTGCATAGTATGCGGCAGGAGTTGCATGGTTAAGGTTAACGCTGGAAACGATGCCCACCTTGTAGCCCATCTGATCCTTAAGCTTTTCAGCGATAGTTTCATAAGATGTGGTATAGGTCTCGTCCATGTTTATTGTTCCGCTGTAGGTCTTGTAGCCTGTGGAAAGAGAAGTTGCGGTGGAAGCGGAATCGGGGCAGAAAGAAGATGAATCGTATGTGATCGCAGAGCCTGCTGCTTCAAAGTGGGTGAAGTTAAGATACGAATTTGCCTCGAGGATATCGTTGTTGTTGTCGTCACGCATTGCCGAATAGTAGTCCTGTGTTACCTGGATCTGAGGATAGCTCATTCCGTCGCCGATGAACATGAAGATGTACTTGGGCTTTTTGCCCTTGTAGGCGGAAGATGCAGCTGTTGTTTCTGCTGCCGATACGGTGCCGTTCTGAGTAAGACATACGCCTGTGTAAACGGAACCTGCTGCGATGACCAGTGCTGCCGCCGCTGCGGACAGTCTTTTAGCGATAGTTTTCATTCATTTTACTCCTTTGTATTGGTTTATGAGCCTATTATATATCCAAACGGATTTTGTATCTATCATACTCAGGAGAAAATACAGTAAAATCAACGTAAATCATCAGTTGTTTGCAGACAGCGTGATATGGCTGTAAAATGAATGTTATTTCCGTGAAAAGGGCAGTAAAAAAGCCGCCTGAAAAATCAGACGGCTTTTGAAATTATTTTCTGAAAAAATCAGACACCATACTTGGAAGTAGAAACGGGAACGCCTACGCCCATAGTGGAAGCAACTGTGCAGGACTTGATGTAAGTACCCTTTGCAGCAGCGGGCTTAGCCTTAACGATAGCTTCGAGAAGAGTCTCAAAGTTCTCGGTGAGCTTTTCAGCACCGAAAGATGCCTTGCCGATGGGGCAGTGAATGATGTTGGTCTTGTCGAGACGGTACTCGATCTTACCTGCCTTAGCCTCAGTTACAGCCTTTGCAACGTCAGGAGCAACTGTACCGGCCTTGGGGTTAGGCATGAGTCCACGGGGACCGAGAACCTTACCGAGACGGCCTACGAGACCCATCATATCGGGGGATGCGATCACAACGTCGAAATCCATCCAGTTTTCCTTCATGATCTTATCAACGAGATCCTGACCGCCAACGAACTCAGCGCCTGCAGCCTTAGCAGCCTCGTACTTGTCTTCCTTGCAGAATACGCATACTCTTACGTTCTTACCGGTACCGTTGGGAAGAACAACTGCGCCTCTTACCTGCTGGTCAGCGTGACGGGAGTCAACGCCGAGACGAACGTGAACTTCGATGGTCTCGTCAAACTTAGCCTTAGCACCCTTGCAAGCGAGGTCAAGAGCTTCATTGCTTTCGTAGAGCTTGCTTCTGTCAACAAGCTTTGCGCTTTCAATATATTTCTTACCGTGTTTCATTATTTATTTTCCTCCTATCAGTGGTCAATCGGAAATATCCTCCCACTTTACTCAAGCTTAACTCAGTCAACAACCTCTACGCCCATGGAGCGTGCAGTACCTGCGATCATGCTCATTGCGCTGTCAATGTTAGCAGCGTTGAGGTCAGGCATCTTGGTCTCAGCGATCTTTCTGATCTGCTCCTTGGTGATCTTGCCGACCTTTGTCTTGTTGGGAACGCCGGAACCGCTCTGAAGGTTGATTGCCTTCTTGATGAGAACAGCAGCCGGAGGAGTCTTAGTGATGAAGGAGAAGGAACGGTCTGCATAAACTGTGATAACTACAGGAATGATAAGACCGATATCGTTCTTGGTTCTCTCATTGAATTCCTTGGTGAATGCCATGATATTTACACCGTGCTGACCGAGTGCAGGGCCAACAGGGGGAGCAGGTGTAGCCTTACCTGCTGCGATCTGAAGCTTGATTAAGCCAACTACTTTCTGTGCCATAATGCACACCTCCATAAATCGTATGCCGCATGATATCCATACGGACCGGAACTTTTAAATTAGAATTCGTCCGAAACCCTGACCTGGGAAATATCCAGTGTAGCAAGAGTTTCTCTTCCGAACATTGAAACGGAAACATCTACGGTGTTGTCCTCGGAGCTGATAGCCTTTACCTCTCCGATAAAGCCCTCCATGGGACCCGTGGTGATCTTCACCCTGTCTCCGATCTTGAAATCTGCCTCTGCAGCCTTTACGCCGTGATCTACGCCGAGAGCCGCAACCTCTTTCTCGCTGAGAGGAACAGGCTTGCTTCCGGGGCCGACAAAGCCCGTAACGCCTCGTGTATTTCTTACAACATACCAGCTGTCATCGGTAAGGATCATTTTCACCAGAACATAGCCTGGGAAAATTTTGCGCTCCACCTCACGCATTTCGTCCTTGTCATTCTTTTCCATTACCATTTCGGTAGGAACTCTGACTTCGGGAATGAGATCGTGAAGCTTACGGTTTTCCACAACCTTAAGGATCGTCTGAGCAACCTTGTTTTCGTATCCCGAGTAGGTGTGAATAACGTACCATTTTGCTGCCTCTGACATATTTTCAACCATCCTTTGTAGTATTTTTGAAAACCGTTTTCAGAAAATCAGCCTACCAGATTAAGAAGACCCTTGAGTGCGGCTGCGAATGCTGAGTCGATTCCCCAGATAGCCAGACCGCTGAATATCATTGCAACAAGAACGACTGAGGTGTTGTTAACGACAGTTTTCTTGGAAGGCCAGACGACCTTCTTGAACTCACTCTTGAGATCCTTAAAGTACTTTACTACCTTGTTAGGCTTTTTGACTGCTTTTGCCTGAGGCTTCTTGGCAGGCTTGGTTTCTGCTTTTGCTGCGGATTTCTTATCTGCCATTCAAATCAGCCCCTTACTTAGTTTCTCTGTGAAGAGTATGCTTCTTGCAGAACTTGCAGTACTTGTTCATCTCAAGTCTGTCGGGATCGTTCTTCTTGTTTTTCTTTGTGTTGTAGTTGCGCTGTTTGCACTCTGTGCAAGCCAATGTTACCTTTACTCTCATATCGGCACCTCCTGTTAATACTGTTTAGGAAAGACAAATTCTTTCCACTGCCTCCCTCTCTGACGGAATGCCCGTCCATGGGGGTGCGCCAAAAATAAGCGCAAAAAAATAAACCCCATAAAGAGGTATTTTTATCATAACATATAGAAATCGTTTTGTCAAGCCCTTTTTTCAAATTTTCCGCAGTATTGAGTAAGTAAATTTTACGGATTTCGGAAAGGTGTGGAAATGTATTGCGTGCAGGTTTAGCTTTGGGTCAATACTTATTCTGTGGTTTCCATGGTGACTGGATACGGACAAGTCAATATGAAATGTGTATTTGTGCGGACTTTTTTGTTGCTCGCATTAAAAGCAAATGCTGCTGCAGCTTTTGGGTGCTGCGGCAGCATTCTGATCTTATATGTTCTTTTACTTCATAAACACAAACGAGCGGAGATTGAACAGGTCTCTTGCCTTGAAATACTCCCCTGTCCAGCCGCTGTATGGTGATGATACCTTTAAATATACAGCGTGTCTTCCCGTTACGCATTTTACGGGGCAGGTGATGATTCCGCCGTTTCTGCCCACATCAAAGGAGCCTATCTCCTCATCGTCCGCAAAGATGTGAACGGTGCAGTCACAGCCGCAGCCGATGATATCAGCCGAAAATTCCATGTCCTTTCCTGTGTAGTCATCGCCGAAATCATAATATTTGTATCCTATCTCGCAGCCGTCTGTGATATTGATGATGACCCTCTCGAACACGTTCTTTTCGATGATTGTTGCGCCGCCTTTAAGTACGCAGGCAATATCAGCGGGAGTTATCTCATAAGGATCAAGCGCCTCTTCAAATCCGAGAGAGGTCATTTCCACAGGGGGGATAGTGCCGTCGGGGAGAATTTCAATTTTTTCTACGCAGCCACGTCTTGACATTATGGTGCCGTTGGTCATTCTGTGGTAGAATATGTACCACTGACCGTTTATGCAGGCAACGGAGCCGTGGTCGTTTCCGCCCGGGTAGTCAACGCCGTTATCCACGATATAGCCACGGTATGTGAACGGGCCTGTGGGCTTATCGGAGGTGGCATATGCAAGGCGGCTTCCCTGCTTTGGTGAATAGATGAGGTAATATGTGCCGTTTATTTTTCTCGGCGAGCAGGCCTCAAAGAACAGGCTTTCCTTTTCCGCAAAGCCATGCTCCTCGTCGGGAACTATGGGGATAATGTGCTCGATAACGGTATCACCGCTTATCTCGTACATATTCTGGGAAACTTCCGCCATAAAGGAGCGCTCAAAGCCGCAGTAGATATATACTCTGCCGTCATCGTCAACAAGCACGCCGGGGTCGATGAACCAGCCGTTGCAGCATATCTCGTCGGGAACGGTGTATTTGTATTTGCTCAGGAGCTTGAAAGGCCCCTCGGGACGGTCGCTTACGCCTACGCAGCCTGTGGCGTTGATGATATAGGCATATAAATAGTACTTGCCGTCCTTTTCCACAACATCGGGAGCAAAAAGCTGATTGTTTTCCCCTGTCCAGTCAGTATTGGCAGGGCGGCCTTTCTCGGCTTTTGTGCGGAATATCTCGCCGTGGCAGGTCCATTTTGACAGGTCGTTAAGGGGAGCGCTCCAGCATTTGAGCACATAGTCGCAGAAGCTGTCCGAGCCTGCGTTGTCGTGGGAGCCGTAAACGTATATGCGGTCGCCGAAAACTCTCGGCTCGCCGTCGGGGATATATTCCCACTTGGGAAGGTATGGATTTGACATAAGAAACCGCCCTTTCATCAGCAGGACGGTTTCTCCGCCATACTGAATTTTAAAGTGTATTTATAATGTCCTCGGCGATCTGATCGGGAGTGAGGCGGTTTGCTTTCATTACCTCACCTGCGTCATATCTGTCGAGAAATTCTTTCCTGAGACCATAGCACAGCACCTTCATATCGGAATTGCCGTAGAAGCGTGCGATCTTTTCGCCGAAGCCGCCGTTCAGGATACCGTCCTCCAGAGTGATAACAACGGAGTGGTCTGCTTTCAGCTTTTCCAGCAGTTCATCATCTGTGCCTGTGATAAAATAGGGATTTATGAGAGTGGGCTTTTTGCCTGTTCTGCTCTCGATAGCCTTTGCTGCCTGCTGACCGAGACCGTAGAAGCTGCCCAGTGCGATTATTGCCACGCTGCTGCCCTGCTCGGTGACTTCATACTTGTTGAGCTTACTGAGATCCTTTGTTACAGGCTTTCCGTCGGAGATAACGCTTGCGGGAACACGGACTGCAACGGGGTGTTCGTTCTGCTCAACAGCCCAGTCTATCATAGCAAGGTAATCTTCCTTGGTAACGGGAGCAAGATATACAAGGTTCGGGATATTTGACAGCATGGGAATATCAAAAATTCCGAGGTGAGTTACATCGTTCATTCCGTAAACGGAAGCGGCAAACACAGCGATAGCAGCGGAATTGTTGTTGATGCAAAGATCCTGGGACATCTGGTCATAGGTGCGCTGAACAAAAGAGCTGTAAACGCCGTAAAAAGGCTTTCCGCCGTTTGCGGCAATGCCTGACGCAAGAGCAACGGCGTGCTCCTCGGCAATGCCTACGTCGATGAACCGGCTGCCTGCCTCTTTGCGCTTTTGAGCGTCAAAGCCCATTACCATGGGAGTGCCTGAGGTTATGGCGCAAACGGACTTGTCCGCCTTCATCTTCTTCATAAGGAAGTCAGCGGTTATTGTGCCGTAATCCTCTCCGTCAGCGGTGAAGAGGGACTTGCCTGTCTCGGGGTCAAAGGGCATACACCAGTGCCACTGCTCCTTGTTTGCCACAGCGGGAGCATATCCTCTGCCCTTTTCGGTAACGATGTGGACTACAACAGGACTTGTGCTGTCCTTTACGCTTCTGAACGCATCAATGAGCGAGGGGATGTCATTGCCGTTCTCAACGAAAACATAGTCAAGACCCATTGCACGGAAAAGGTTGCATTCGCTCTTTCCCTTGGTCTCTCTCAGCAGTCTGAGATTTTTGTAGATACCGCCGTGATTTTCGGCAATGGACATATCATTGTCATTCACAACGATGATGAAATTGCCCTTCATCTCGCCTGCGAAATCAAGACCTTCCATAGCTTCGCCGCCGCTGAGGGAGCCGTCGCCGATAACTGCGATAACATTGCCCTTTTCGCCTTTAAGGTCACGGGCTTTTGCAAGACCGCTTGCCAGGCTTATGGAAGTGGAGGTGTGACCGATGGTGAAGAAGTCGTGCTCGCTCTCGGAAGGCTCGGTATATCCCGAAACGTCGTCCAGATGGTCAGCGTAAAGGAAAGCGTCCTTTCTTCCTGTGAGCATCTTGTGGCAATAGCTCTGGTGAGACACATCGAACACCATTTTATCAACAGGTGAGTCGAAAACGTAGTGCAGAGCAATTACGGCTTCCACCATGCCCAGATTGGGGCCGCAGTGACCGCCGTGCTTGCTGAGCTTGAAGAGAAGTGCATCTCTCATCTCGCCCGCAAGGGTATTAAGCTCATCAGCGGTAAAGGTTTTGATATCCGAAGGTTTGTTGATCTTTTCAAGCAGCATAAATTTTCCTCCCATTTAATTACATTATTATAGTACAGCACGATATATCATGCCCTTGTATAACATTGTAATACTTAAAGCTGACTTTAAGTCAAGGGGTGCGGAAGAAAATTTACATTGCTATAATTATAACTTAAAAAGCATATATGTACAATAGCTTATTTGTCCCCGAAAGATAATATTTTGTGCAACAGCGCAGGAAATGGGCTTGTTATACTAATCTTCAATCGCTCTATAGGCAAAGCCGACAGATGAAATAAGACCAGTCAAGGAAAGCGACCGCAGGCGGGCTTGCCGCCCGGCAAGGGAGCTTGACGAAGAATGGGCTTATTTCAGCCGAGGATTTGTCTGTAGGTTGATTGAAGATTAGTATTAAGCTTAATTTTCCAAAAACTACTCAGCATATTCATATTGAAATAATATTTGCCGTGTAAAATAATCATAGGTATTTATCAAAAATTATTGCAATTTATGACAGGCACTTGATATATCAAATGAGATTATGCGGAAAGGCTTAAAAATGAAGCAGATCAAAAAAAGCGATCTTAACTTAATAATTGCTGTTATTGCGCTGCTTCTCACAGCCGCAGCCATTTCTGCTGCCATTGTTTATGTAAACAGAACTCCCGAGGTGTACCCTTCCGACCGTGAAGCGGTCTATGAGGCAAAGCAGATAAGGGCGAAGGAAAAGTGCTTTGCGGCATATGCGCCTGCTCAGGTCATAAACGACACAAGCGAATACACCACGCCATACGGCACCTTTGAGCCTATCGAGAGCGTTATCGACATAAACGAGTACCTTACCCTTAACCCCACAGTCCCCGACCCCGAGCTTTGCAGGCTTTATATCACCGAAAGCGGCGATGATGAAACTGCGGCTGAGATAATGATGCAGATAAAAGCCATATCCGATTCCGTATGCGACGGCTGCACCGATGATTACAGCAAGGCATATGCCCTTGCGATGTGGACGGGGCAGAATATCGCATATGATTATGATGCGGCGCATAATTCCGCAGATCTGAGCATAATATCTCTTGAGGCCATACTGAACAACGGCATGAAAACCACCTGCGGCGGCTTTGCCAATTTTTATTCGGCGCTGTGCCACAGCCAGGGAATATATTGCCTTTACCTTAAAGGCGGCTCCTCCAGTGAGGGCTACAGCAGGGCGCAGCTGGCGGAAGCTCCCGCAAATCACACATGGAACGCTGTTGCGCTGGACGGTCAGTGGTATTATGTGGACTGCACATGGATATCCGACCTTAGTGTGGAAAACGGCATCGTAAGCGGCGGCGAGAACATCAAGCCCTTTTATGCCCTTTTCGGCTTCGGAGAAATGAGCATAGAGCACAGGATAGACCGCAGCGAACATATCTGCTACGGCGGCTGAGATAAAAGGTCAGACAGGGCGCATACTTATATAGTATATGGTATTTTATGCCTTGAAAAAAATTTTTTTCAAAAAGGTATTGACAAGTGAGTTTTATTGTGATATAATAATTAAGCACTCAGATGAAGTGCTTAAAATATCGCGGAGTGGAGCAGCTCGGTAGCTCGTCGGGCTCATAACCCGAAGGTCGTAGGTTCAAATCCTGCCTCCGCAACCAAATAAAAATCAAGCTGTTCAAACATCTGAAAATCTGCACTTTTTACCAGACAGATTTTCGCTTGAACAGCTTGACAAATGTATTATAATCCTGTATAATTAAGTTCAGGATAATAAATGGCATTCACTAAGTCATTCAGATTTTGTGTTAATCTGTTTGATGATGCGTTGAAAGTAGTTTGCAGACTGCTTTCAACGTGTGGGTGCATTTGTTTTATCCATTACATTATACTACATATCTTTTTAATTGTCAAGCGTTTTTTTAGCCACAGTGGTGGAATTAGCAGATACAAGGGGTTTAAAAGCCCTCGGATTAACTTCCGTACCGGTTCAAGATGGTTCAAGTCTGGTCTGCGGCATCAAGTATTAGGATTATTGCTTAAAAGCATAGTCCTTTTTTTTATTTAGGGGTAGAAATGATGGCTGTATTGTTAAATGTTCCTTATGCTGAAAAAGATCAAGCTAAGGCTTTAGGGGCTTGGTGGAATAATGATTTAAAGAAATGGTATGTTCCAAGTGAAAAAAACTACTACAAATTTAAAAGGTGGATTTCAGCATCCGATGATTTCTGGATTTTATGTAACCATCTATATATTGTTGAAGCTGAACAGACCTGTTATAAATGCAAAGGCAATACACGAGTTATTTGCTATGGAATAGAAAGCTATTTCCACTTTTTTGAAGATGAGGATAGTGGGGTATATTATAATAAGGGTGGAGAAGTGCATATAGCTTCACATATTGCCCCCATTCCCGATAAGATTTTAGCATATCTTCAAAATAATTTTAATTATAAGGAAAAATATTCAAAATTTGCAGGATGTACGTATTTAGCAAACTGCTGTGATAATTGTGATATCTTACAAGGGGATTATTTTTTATTTCACGAAGTGGATAGCCCTTTTTGGATTTACAATGAATCTGATGCAGCAAAATTAAAACTATATAAAATTCCTTTAGAATATGACATTGTTTTAGATTATGTCGATATATCATTTGGAACATATGATTTTTTAATTAAAGAGTTCGGAGAAACGAACGAATTAAAACTATAATGTCTGCGTATCACAGAGCAGTGGAACAGTCCTGCTCTGTGATTTTTTATTCTCCGAGGAGCATATTCATCGTTTTTCTTTTCTGTTCGTCAAGAACGTGGGCATAGCGGTTTAGCGTAATATTCACGCTTGAATGACCGAGGATAACGCTAAGTGTCTTTACATCGGCTCCTTTTTCGATGGCTCTGGTCGCAAATGTATGCCGCAACGAATGGAAATTAGCATCATCTATGCCTGCTTCTTTGGTTATCCGCTTAAAAGTTTCCTGCATAGTCTTAGGTTCAGCAGGCCCTCCGATAGATGAACGGAACAAGTAGTCATTTTTATCGGGCGGCTTTCGCATTATTACACTTGTATTTGCCCAATGCTCCAAGAGCTTTTCACAGTATTTCTCGTTGATTGGAATGTCTCTTACTGATTTTTTGGATTTTGGTGTACCCACAACAATCTCTGTTCCTTTTCCGTCAATCCTTGGAAGGCGATTCGCTGTGCGGCGTATGTGTATTATCCCCTTTCGTGTGTCAATATCAGACCAACGAAGTCCCAAAACTTCTCCGAGTCTGATTCCAAGGGTCAAACTGAGATAAACACCAAAGGCAAGCTTCTCGCTGCTCCTCGACAGCTCAGCTTCAAGCAAATTCTGCTCATTAACGGTGAGCACTCTCATCTCGACTTCTTCTACACTGGGTATCTCAACAAAAGATGCATAATTTTTGGGAATAAGCTCAAGCTCGATTGCTTTGTCCAGAGATTTATGTATCATTCGATTTATATTCTGTAATGTTTTGGGAGATAAACCACCGCCTTTCAGACTGCCGTTATCAGACTGAGCATTTATAAAACGCTGCAAGATATCCGTATTAAGCTCTGACAGCGTGTATGAGCCAATTTCAGGAATGATATGTCCGTTTATATATCCATTATAGGAAACTGCTGTAGAACGCTTTACAGTTCGTCTGGAGTATGTCTCAAACCAGTATATCAGCCACTCTTTAAATGTCATATCTTTTTTCAGAAAATAATTCATATTTCTATCCTTTCCTGTTCCGTCAATGTTCGCAGACTTTAAGATTATATCACAAAATATTCACCTTTTCAAAATTAAATTATCCACATTCAGAAAATCAGAATGTGGGCTTTCTGCACTCTGAATAGCCATATGCGGAAAATCGGAATGTGGGCTTTCTGCACTCTGAATAGCCATATGCGGTAAATCAGAATGTGGACTTTCTGAGTTTTAAATAGCCATATGCGGAAAATCGGAATGTGGACAAAATGACATATTGAATCCGAATGATAAAAATAAAAGCATCCAAAACACGTTGCTTTGGATGCTTTTATTTTAAATTATCTGCTCATTTCTTTTTCAGCCATACACCTCTCATTTTCATCAATCTCAGCATCAAGGTCAGTATCAACAAGCTTATAGTTATAATCCTTGATATTTGGAAACATTGTCTCAAGCGCCATTTCCTCAACATCTGCTTTTTCATTCGGCAGATTTCCGTCTCGGAAGTCCTGATACATTCCCATTCCACTTAATTCATAGGAAAGAGCTTCAGCTTTCTGATTTTTACTATCAAAATAAAATTCTATTGCAGGATCGTACATCAGATCGCCGTTCTGAGTATAGGTGTGTGCGACAAATACAACATCACCATTTCGCTCAATACAAAGAGGTTCTATTCCCTCTCCTGCTTCATACTTGCAGTGGAATTCTTTGCTGTATTGAAGAGCCGGGCATATATCTACAAGCGCAGCGTAAAGCTCAGAGCTTCTGTCCTGTGTGTTAACCTTGATAGAAGCAAGCTGTGCATTGACTTCTTCAAGTCTTTTTTCTTTGGCTGCAAGCTCCTGCTCCTGAGGAAATACAGCATCGGCAGCAGCTTTTGCTTGCTCAATGTCTGCGCATATAGCCTGTAGTCCCTCCTCCTCTTTCATCAGGGTAATGCCAATACTGTTAATTACGTTATCAAGCCTGATAATATTACCACCGGCCTTTACGTTTATATCCATATTAAGCTCACCGTAATGATTTGTTGCACCTTGCAGATTTACCTTGATTTTCTTACTGAAAACATCGAGGAAAGCAGTCATTTCGAAGCCACGGTAAGAACCGATATGTACTTCTTTACCCTGCAATATATCCTTATTATCAAGAACAGCCTGACGTATAGCTTCTCCTGCCGCATCTTTTTCGTGAAACTTCTTATCTCCCACAGTGACGGGATAGTAGTTCTTACCGTCCTCATTCTGTAAAGGCTGTTCTTTTTCAGCAAACTCCACATCTTTTTTCAGCTTGTCAATATAAGTCTCCTTAACCGACTTTTCTCGTGGAAGTATGGTATATGCTTTATCCTGAACAGCGTATTTCTGGGAAAGGAAAGAGGACTTTAATACATTAAGCTTGGTTATTTCGGTTTCAAGATCAATTTTCTCCTTGATAAGGGGATTGCCTGCGCAGAGGGCCTTTACTTCTGCATAATCAAGCGCAATTTCGTCCACGTCCTCGCAGGAACGAACCGGAGACTTATCGGTCATAATCTGACTGATAAACTTCTGCTTGTTCTCAAGCATCTGATATAGGTAAGCATCGAATGTCTTGTCGGTCGTGTAGCGATAAATATCAACTTTAGTGTTAGTGTTGCCCTGCCGGATAATTCGTCCGTGGCGCTGCTCCATATCCGATGGGCGCATCGGTGCATCGAGGTCGTGCAGAGCTATCATTCGCTCCTGTGCATTCATTCCCGCACCGCATTTCTGCGTAGAGCCTATCATTACACGGATTTCGCCCTTATTCATCTTTGCAAAAAGCTTTTGCTTTTCTTCGGTTGTATCCGCATCGTGGATAAAAGCTATTTCCTTTTCTGGAATGCCTTTCGCCACAAGCTTTTGCTTGATATCATCATAAACACAGAATTTACGCTCAGATTCAAAGGTTTCGGTTGGAGAATGATGCAGCTTTGTCCACATCTCCTCAGGAATTTCTGAGATTTTTCCGTTTGAAGCCATTACAGCACTATTGCTGGCAGTCATTGTGTCATAATCTACAGTATGGAGCATTATGATATCTCCATCAAATACGCCTCCTGCTTTGAAATTCTTAGGTGGTTTACTGCCGGTAAGCTTTTTGAAAATCTTATCAGCCGTATCTTTCTGACCGAGCTTTGCGCTGTAAACGGGTGCATATTCGCCTTTAGTGTCCTTACGATACAGCGTGTATGTATTTTCATTAACAGCAGCCTGTGGTGTTGCAAGGTCGCAGAATATGAGCTGAGTGCTTTTCTTTTCAGCCGTCTGCTTCCAAATATCAAAAACATTGTTTATGCACACATTTACCTTAGAATTTGGGTCATCAGGCAGTGATGGATTCATACACCTTTGGTCAAGTCCTATCTTTCTGCCGTCAACAGTAAGCTTGCACATATTATCCTCGGTAGGATCCACTGCTCCTGCACGGATAAGCTTTGCACGTTCCCCAAGGTTCTTTATCATCTTTGCCTGCATCTTCGTTGCAGGAACATTGATATTGTGCATTTCAAAATCAGGTCTGTCAAGATTCAATGTTGCAGCCGTTTTTATATCAGCGCATTCCTTGAATATGTTCATCAGTTCGGGCAGATTTTGGAATTTGGCAAAACGTGTTTTCATCTGATACTTGCCGTTTGCTTCGGGTGACAGTTCCATTGATGTGGTTGTTTCACCGAAAATAGATGCCCAACGGTCAAAACTGTTTATTCCAAGCTCCCTGAGCTTATCAGCCTGTAAGTACCGCATAAGTGTGTACATTTCGGACATTGAGTTACTTATAGGCGTGCCACTGGCAAAAATTACGCCCTTGCCGCCTGTCACTTCGTCAAGATATCGGCACTTCATCAGAAGCTGCATAGATCTGCCCGAACCGCCGCTGCCTATACCTGATACATTCTGCATTTTTGTAGGAGTATCGAGGTTTTTGTATGCCTGGGATTCATCAACAAAAATTTTGTCGATACCAAGCTGCTCAAAGCAAAGCATATCTTCTTTAGGAGTTTTTTCAAGGAGCTTTTGGATTTTATCTGTATAAGATTTTATAGCACGTTCTACTTGCTTTACGGAATATGAGCCTTTATTGGATGTTGCACTGATTTCATCAAGTGCCGCTTCAAGCTTATCTACTTCGCTGTAAAGTGTCTCAAGCTCTCGTTCACGGGATAGATGTATCATATCAAACTGAGAATGCCCGATTATCACAGCATCCCAGTCCCCTGTTGCAATTTTTGCAAAAAGATCTCTTCGATTTTCTGGCTTGAAGTCTTTCTCCGTTGCCACAAGTACGTTTGAATTTGGGTAAAGAGTGCGGAAAGCATCGCCCCACTGTTCTGTAAGTGCATTTGGAGCAGTTATAAGTGGTTTGCTGTGAAGTCCGAGTCTCTTGCCCTCCATTGCTATAGCAACCATTTCAAATGTCTTGCCGGCACCGACCTCGTGGGCAATGAGAGTATTTCCATTGCTGTAAAGGCTGCGTGCAACTGCATTTTTCTGATGGGGTTTAAGAGCTATATTTGAGTTCATTCCAACAAAGTTCAGGTGTGAGCCATCATATTCTCTGAGCCTTACGGAATTGAATTTTTCATTATAGAGGTTGGTAAGTTTTTCTCTACGTTCAGGGGTTGCAAAAATCCAATCCTTAAATTTCTTTTTCAGCTCGTCCTGTTTAGACTGAACTACCATTGTTTTATCCTGATTTACAGCTAAAACATATCGGCCCTTTTCATCTTTTACACGTTCTCTGATTTCTGCCTTTTTCATATTGAGTGACACTTCGATTATTTCATACGCATTCATATCGGAAGTACCGTAAGTCTCAGTGGCAAGAGTATTGCCATAACTATGCTGATAACCTTCGACTTTCCACTTGTCAGTGGCCTCGGAATATATCACCTCAATGCTGTTGCGTGTCTGAAAATCAGGTTTAAGTGTTTCAAGTATAAACTGACGTATATATTCAGGAGCTATCCATGCTGAACCAAGCTTGACAGATATATCAGCAGCTTCTATGCGCTGCGGCATAACAGCTCTGAGGGCTTCAATATTGCGTTCAAGTCCTGCTACTTCAGCAGCTGCAAGCTTAGCTCTGATATTGCCTGTAAGATATTCATCAGCACTTTCCCAGCGCATATTTTTCTGAGGATTCTGATAAATCTTGTCTCCAAGTTCTGCTACAAGTTCGCTTTCGGATTTGTCGGTAAGCATCGACATATAATCCATATCAACACGCATTTTTTCTGAAAGCGAAAGAATAAGTGCGTCCTGTGCATTATTGCAATGATCTATTACGATTTGCGGATTTATGGTCTTTTTACTGAATATATCAGCTTTTCCAATGAAATTGCCGCTGTTATCAGTTTTTTCGAGACTTTTTATAAGATGATAGCTGTTATCATTTGCAAATGCTTTTTTGTTTTCAGCCTGTCCAATCCGACCAAAACGATCAACGAAATCATCATAATCTTTGCTGAGTTTATTTTGTGCATCAGATATTTTGACCTCATTTTCGCCATTGTAGTTGTTTATCTGTAGGTCAAGAAGCTCGTGAACACCATCTCTAAGCTGTGTCATAGCTTTGATACGGTCAATGTTTTTCTCATCATTTACACGTTCCATAGTGTCTCCTGCTTCGTGATAGTAAAGTGTATCATCAGAAATGACATAACCGTACTTCGGAGCATCAGGAGGACAGGGCACTGTATCAAGGTGAGAAGCATTTTCACGTTCAGATAATTTGACAGCTTCGTTGTATTCACCTTTAATATTTTGAATTGCAACAGCAAGCTGTTCTTTAAGGTCCGCACCTTCAATCGGAACACACATAGTGGCATTGGCTTGATTTCCGTACAGCTTATTGCCCTCCACCATTTCACCAAGTATCATTTCAGGGTGGTCAGCAAAGTATTTGTTTACAGCAATCCCATTTTCAAGGATATCCTTGAATACCCATTCAGGTGTGTTCTGCTCTACGCTGACAGGCTTTTCTCGCTTTTGCAGGAAAATAATATCAGATGTGACTTCTGTTCCTGCGTTCTGCTTAAACGCTGTATTCGGCAGACGTATCGCACCGAGCAGCTCTGCTCGTTCGGCAAGATACTTTCTGACCTCGGGGCTTTCCTTGTCAAGCGTACCCTTTGAGGTCACAAATGCTACTATTCCTCCGGGGCGGACTTTATCGAGGGTTTTGGCAAAGAAATAATCGTGAATATACATATTCTGATTATTATAGTCCTTGTCATTGACTTTATAGCTGCCAAACGGCACATTGCTGACCGCAATGTCAAAGCTGTTGTTTTCAAAAGTTGTATTTTCATAGCCCTTTATCTGAATATTTGCAGAGGGATAAAGAAGCTTTGCAATACGTCCTGTTATGCTGTCAAGCTCAACACCTGAAAGCTTGGAGTTATTACGCATTTCTTCGGGCATAGAACCGAAAAAATTTCCCGTTCCGAGTGCCGGTTCAAGAATCTTTCCACCCTTAAATCCCATATTTTCAAGAGCAGAGTAAATCGAGTTTATGACTGTATAGCTTGTAAAGTGTGCATTGAGTGTTGATGCCCTTGCAGAAGCATATTCTTTCGGCGTGAGAAGCCTTTTCAGCTCCGCATATTCTTTACTCCAGTCGTTCTTGCTGCTATCAAAAGCATTTGCCAAGCCACCCCAACCAATATATTTTGCAAGTATCTGCTGTTCTTCGGGGGTAGCACTGCGCTTTTCACTCTCCACCTGTTTCAAAAGGCGTATAGCAGCGATATTGTTCTGACAGCGTGTCTTATCTCCGCCAAAATCCCCATAATTGCTTTCGTTTATGGTATAGTCGCTTTTTAAAGCAGTGCTTTCCTTGTTTTCAGGCTTAGGAGAATTGTCATTTTCGGCATCTCTATGTTTTGACGGATTTATTTCGTCCATTGAAACATAATGATTTTTGGCACTAAAGAATGAAAACTGCTCAATCTCCTGCTCCTTGGGATTTTCAAGCATTTGACCATTTTTAAGGACCATATCAAGGCAGGAAAGGGCATTTTTATACTCATTGTCAGTAATCATTCCCAAATCAGCCTGAGCAGCAAGGAGAATTTTTTCGGCTGCCGATTTGTACAGCGGTAAAGAAATATCATTATGAACATTGGCATTGAGAACAGACATAAAAGCTGAATGATAGCTTTCCCAGTCATACGCTTCTGCTGCCGTGCCGTTGTAAAGCTCGTTGATAGCGTGACGAACATCATCAACGATCATATAGCTGCTTTTTTCATTTGTTATTTTCTGTACATCTGTTTTTTTCACATCAGGAATAATCATTTCACCTGATTCAATCATTTTATCCAGCATCTCATTTCCTTCGCTGACAAAATAGTCAAACTCAAGATTTGAAAGCTCCTGTTCATTCATTTCTTTCAAAGAATTATATTTATCCGTTTTTACAAGCTTTTCGTCAAGAAAATACCGCACCTCATACTTTTCAAGGTCTGCTTCAACTTCAAAGCTATAATCGGCATTGTCACCGAGTTCTGTATATCCCAAACCAATATGATTGAGATTATCTGCTGTAAAATGCTCATCATCGGGAGAAATATCAAATTCTCTCTCATTGTAAGCTTTGAGATATTCAGCCGCTTTTTTAAGTTCTTCATCATAGTTCCCCACTGGGGAATTTTCAATTTCCTTTTCAGAATTACCAATGAATACTCCATTGTCTGCGAGTTTATTGCCATAGTCTGTTCTGCTGTTTTCTGCTTCAAAAGCCTTATCCATTTCATCAATGGAATATCCCATTGAGCCGATAATGCCTTCTTCAACGGATCTTTCGAGAGCCTGTTTTTCTTTCTTTTCAGCAACCTTTTTGAGTTCTGAAATAATTTCTTCTTCGCTGTGATTGCTGACTATGCTCAATGCCTCTTCAATTCCTATATTGATATAGTCATCAGTAGATGTGTAAATCCTTACCGTATTGTAATCAAAGTCAAATTCAAGGCTATATACCCATTTATCATTTCCCTGTTCAATCTCTGCTGCACGTGGAGCGCTGATCTGCTCACCCATTTCCGAGAAAGCAGTGTACTTCAATTCATTCATCTGCCTTATAGCATCAGAAAGAGAAAGATATTCGATAGATTTCGTGTATTGTGAATCATACTGATGAACGGTAATAAGAGCGATTTTTGAGGGAGTAGCCGCAGGAAATTCTGTTGTACGTTCTTCTTTATGCTGTATCTCCGTTCTATGAACATCTGCCGCAGTCATTCGTACAGCTTCCATACGATTGTCATATTCATTTTTCAGCCACTCGTTATAATATACCGAAAGCGGAGAACCTGTTTTAATAAGATTTTCTATAGCAGATTGTACATCAGGATCAGCAATATCAGAGGAAAGGTCAAATTCAATATAAGCCAATATATCACGCTTAACAGTCAGCTCATATGCCGCTGCTTTTGCTTTTTCGGCAGTATCAAGGCTGTTTTCATATTCTTCAAGCTCCTGACTGGCAATATTATACAGCCTTTCGGATAAGCTGAGATTGTCATCGTGAACGATGTTCCCCACTGGGGAATTTTTATCATAGTATTCTTCAAAGCCGTTCCACACGTCAGCCATAATAACGTTTTTATATTCATCAACTATGATGCAGGCTGATTCATCGCCGTATATTTCATTTTCAAGAAGATACATCTTTTTGCCGTCTATAATATCACTGTCAATGACATACCAAGTTCCGATATGTCCTTCGATAGCGATATTATCACTCTGTTCATTGATAACAGAATTATTGCGGCTTTCTTCGGCGGAACGGACAGCAGAACTTTTTTCTTCCAGTGCAGAAATCAGTCTGTCAACAGCTGTGATATTGCTGCTGTTCTCGGCAATACCATAAAATTCAAGTGTGTTTTCGGGCTTGTTTATATAGTTTCTTGCCGCAGATGTAAACGCTTCTGTGTCAGAGCTTATTATATATTCCTCACAAGAACTGAAAAGAGAATATATAAATTCATTCCTGCCTGTTGTTTCGTCAGCTGCACTGATTTTGGCATTATATGCAGCGATGATATCCTGTTCATATATAGCTTTGCAGACAAATTCTCCTTCACCAAAGTTGCCATCAGGATTATAATATATCCACTCAAAACTGTTTCCATCTGAATTGTATGTAAAATGGTCAGGATAATCGTTGCCCATTCTTGGAAACGAGGTAACAAGCTTTGCATTATCGTGTCTTATCTTGTCAGCACGTTCAATTTCTCTCCACTGATTTATCTGAGCTTCATCAGTGGAGATAGAAATGTTATGTGCCTTGGCATATTCCGCTGCATCATCAACGTAATTGAATGTAGGTACAACGCCGTCAGTATCATAATATGCGTTTCCGCTTTTATCACTTAAATAATAAATCTCATCAAAAGCATCAGATGTAAGGGATATTTCAAAGGAAACCTTTGCATAGCCGTTTCTTTCCTGCTCAATATAGCCCTTAACCAAAGCTTCGATTTCTGAGCCGCCGACCGTAATTCTGCCCTTTTCACCTTCAACAATGCCTGAGTACATTATATGCTCAGAATCCAGACGTGCAGCTATTTTATCAATGACATCAGCGTCCATCGGAATTATGCGTTTGTCTCTTATATACTTGTACTGAGTGTTTCCGATAAATCGGCGGGGATTTTCCGCCTTTATCTTATCGAGGATTTCGCTTGCCCTTTTGAAATTTTCATCGCCGCTTACTGTAATAGTGGATTTATACTCGCTTATTCGTCCCGAATAGGGGATTTGCTCCTTATCAAGAAAATCCGCAAGCTTTCCGATATATTCGGCTGTGCTGTCAATATATTTTTTGTTCTGAATATTACGGTAAGGGGTATTTCCTATGATATTATTCATATCTTATGCCTCCTGTCAACGTTTTGGGGAATCAGTACGGAAGATCGTCAGTATCGACCTCAGTAAAATCTTCCATTTCATGTGAAGCAAATGGATTGTTAAAATCACTCTTTTGCTCGCTTTCCTGTGGCTTGCGATTATTTGTAGGGGCAAATGATATTTCTTTTATCAATACAGTCCTTTCATTGTGTACGGACTTATTGGCATCTTCCCACTTACTGCTGCGAAGTGTGCCCAAAATATCTACAAGCTGGCCCTTGTGGAAATATTTCGAGCAAAACTGAGCTGTATTGTTCCAAGCTTCAACCTTGATAAAATCGGTTTCTTCGGGTGATTTGTCACGCTGAACGGCAATATTGAAGCTGCATACAAATTTGCCGGCAGGAGTCTGCCGGAGTTCGGGGTTCGCCGTAAGTCTGCCTGTAAGTATTACAACATTTCTCATTCTGATTTTTCCTCCTTGGATTTGTTATCATCACTGATAAGTGATATGATGTCATCGACAGTAAAGCCTTTTTCAGAAATGCACTTGCAAAAAGATATTATCTGCTTATAGGATATCTTATTCTTTTTGCAGAGTGTATCAAGCTCCTTGACTTCCTTTTCGTGCTGCTTGCGTTCTTCTGCTTCAATCTTTTCGGCAATAGCCTTTGCCTTTGCTTCCGCTGCCGCAACTGCCGCAAGCCTTTTTGTCTGTTCTGCCTTAAGCGCTGCAAGCTTGTTGACCTTTTCTGATGACTTCTTCTGTTCCATAATTATATTTTTCCTTTCCTTATATCATTTTCGATATCGCATATTCTTGCAGAAATAAACGATTCTGCGGATTTAAGTGTATCAAGTTCCTTTTCAGCGTATCCGACAAGCTGTCTGAGCCGATCTCTGCGCTTTTTCATATCAGCAAGCACAGCATCTTTTGATGGATATGCCCGACAGTCTGGGTAATATATCTTTTTATGCAGATTTTCTTTTTTGGACTGTGACATTGAATTACCTCCACATCTATTTACTTATAACCGCACTCCGTTCCTGTGAGCGCATTTGTGCTTTTTCCTGTGCTTTTTCTGACCATTCAGTAACCTTTTTCACTTCTTGCGCAAAATTCCCGCTTTTTGTAAGCTTTAAAAGGTCATTAAAGTCCTTTACTCCGGCTTCGGCACATTCACGATTCACCCGGAAATTGCTGCGGTTTGCCCAAATAAAAGAGGATTGCGCAATCTCCGCTTTTGAATTTTTTGCATCTTTGAAATCATCTGCCGAAAGGAAAAAGCTGCACTGCTTACCGTTTATATCAGCAATTATGTATTCTATCGGAGGTTCCCGGTCGGTGAATGTTCGTTTGTCTATATCGGAACCGCCTGCCATAGAAAGCGAATCCTGCATTTTTTCTTTTAGGATCTTATCATTGAATTTCTGACCGGCACAATCATTATCAACGCACGATATAACAGTCATATTGCTTTCAATGTAGTGCATAGCGATTGTGGGCTTCAGCCCACCCATTGAAACGAACTTTGCATTTTCTATTTCAGGGTGCAGCTCCACAAATGACATCAAGTCAATAGGGGCTTCGAAAAGATAAACAGTATCAACCGTATTGGCATTTCCTTTGATATATACAAATCCGTTATCTGTATCATCATGAGGGACTATTCCTTTAAATCTTGTGCCTGAATATATACCCTGAACATCGGCGCCGCAAGGCTCGCCATTTTCATTCAGATGCAGAAAGATAGCATTTTCGTGCTTTGGAGCATCGTCGTTCTGACCGAATTGGGCATATCCCTGATACAATACTCCCTGATTTACAAAATCGCTTATTATTTTCGGGTCCAGTCGGCGTTGATTGATAAGATATGCGAATACCTTCTTGCAGTTATCCGATTTTTCGGGCATAATAAATTCCCGATGTTCTTTCTGAGGGATAGTATTCTTGGGGACGAATTGCTTTACTTCCGCAGCATCACCAACAAGCGACTGCATAGCATCTTTAAAGCTCATGTCAAGTGCACGAGTACAAAAAGAATATGCCCCAACTCCACCTAAACATTTTGCACCCGGTTTCTGATCAGGGGCAGGTGGCCTTGAAAACCATGACCACGCATTTTTGGAAGGAGTTATTATCAATCCACCGTAATGAGGGATTTTCACTGCATCTCTGCTTGTCTGTTTTAGTTCATAGCCATGTATATTAAGGAAATCAATTATATCAGCGTTTTTTGCCTGTTCAATTTGCTCGTCCGTATAGCGCTTGTATTCGCCCATTTTTCAACCTTCTTTCTTTATTCCCCAATGGGGAATTCTGTTATATAAGCTATCTGAAGAGTTGTTTTACTTGATTTGCTCATGCTCGTTATCATTGCGGCTTCTTTCAGCAGCTGTTTGCTCTACCTTAGTAGCCCAATTATTTATTTCTTTTAATTCGGCACAAAATTCCTTAGTGCTTTTACGTTCATCGGTAATTGCCTGGCTTAATGAGTATGAAAGAAGTTCTTCATCATCAAACTCGTCAGCAGTAGCTTCAAAATCAGCATGAGCTTTTAATATCTCATCTTTTTCTGTTTCAGAAAGTGACTGTAATTTTTCTGATACCTCTTTAGCCAGCGGGCAACATTCACTGACTATTTCGTTAATCACTTTATCCAGCTTAGTACTGTCAAATTCTTCGCCAAATTTGCTGATATAAGTATCTCTTATGTCATTTTTTTCGGACATAAGCGTATCATACTGGTTTTGAGTAAGATATCCAAAGTTCTTACGCAAATTAAGCTGATATTCTATATTACTGGTGAGCGCTTCCTTGGCAGTAGATTGTGATTTTATACTGTTGTATATGTTTCTCGCTGCTTTAAGGTTGTCCCAGCCGTCAACCGAAACAGAATATTTCCCGGTAGTCTCATCTTTTATACCGGAAAAGTCTATGCCTGATTTTTTCAGGCTGTCAGTAAGAGAATCAATATGTTCGGCAGTTATTCCGTTTATCCGCTTTTTATCGACAATATCTTTATATGAAATAGTGCCGAATATCTTATAATTCTTGTGAGGGGTATGTACTGATTTTTCACCCTGTTCAGCTGATTTTTCTCTCTGTGCGATGACCTTGTCCATAATGTCGGCAGTGGTAACGACCTTGTTTCTGCCCGTTTCCTTTGCGTTATAGACCAATTCGTCAGCACATTTAAATTCTGCATCAAAAACAGCTCTTGCATTGTCAGGTGTCATTTCTATTTCAGGAGCCATCTGATATACTCCCATAGAAATAGTTACACTTATATTCTTTTCCTGCCCATCAGCTGCTGTTACAGTGTGTTCGGAATTTTCTACGGAAATTCGCAGACGTTCTGCTATTTCGTAAGCCTTTTCAGGCTCGCAGTTAAGAATAAGTATCATTTCTTCGCCGCCAAATCTGAAAGCACAATCGGAGCCGGTGCGTGTGCCTTCCTGAAGTATTGCTGCCACATCTCGCAATACAGTGTCTCCTGCATCATGTCCGTATGTATCATTAACGCTTTTGAAATGGTCAATATCGCACATTACAATGTTCACGGGAAGATTATCGTTTATTCTGCCGCAAATGGTATCAGCCGCATATTCATTGAGCCCCTGTCTGTTTTTGAGATGAGTAAGCTCATCGGTGATCCTGCCCTGATGCTCGAACTCCTTTTTCAATGCAAGCTCTATGGTATTGACTATCTGACTGTTAGGCTTGAAGAACTCAATTTCCTTTTCCGAAAGTCCATTTTCCTTTTCAGCGGTAATGACACCAAGAGCACCGCCGTCAGATGATACTATAGGAATAATGGTTTTATCGCCTTCGGACATTATCCGCTTGTCATCAAATGCAGTTTTAAGTGTCTCTGCCGCCTGACCTTCCTGCCATTCACGATAATCGTTGCCCTGAGCAAAGAATTTGTCTGTGAATCTGTCATAACAGTAAAACGCTGCTTTGTCGCATTCGGTAATCTGCTTCGTGACGCTTTCAATTTCAGCCATAGTTTTGCTTAGATCCTGAGCCTCAGTCATAGCAGCCATAAACTTGTTTATCGTCTGCACCTGGCCTTCAAGGCTTGCAAACTTCTGCTCCATTTTCTGGAACTTTGCTTCAAATTCCCTACGAAGTTTGGCTTCGATCTGAGCCATCATTTCCTGTTCGTTCAAAGTTATTTCCTCCTTTTTTTCAATCGGATACTTGACATTTTTCATTGAGTATGCTATACTATTATCAAAGCAGATAACTGAAGTCGTTTTGGATAATTGGTATCCTATAGTCGTGAACAGTTTATCTGTTTTTTCTTTGTCATAAGCAATAATTTTGTCAAGTTTCTTATTCAAATAGTTTTCTATGTTATTTTTTCCGTAAATACTTGATATTTTGTTTACTATGCTATCGGTACTTCTTAAATCTAAGGCAATTGGAACAATAATGTTCTGATTGTCTTGATTTTTTATTTCTGTGATTAATGTAATAGTATTTGGATGATTACCCCTCATAACTAATATGGGATTCCTTATAAATTCAGGCAAATTTTTAATTACGTCTATTGTGATGTTATGACCCGATGTATGATGAGCAGTTCTTGAATGCTCTGGTAAAATACTATTTCGTATTACATTTTGATTCACAGTAAGTTCGTCAGTTTTCGCTCCAACCGCTTTAAGAAGATTAAATTTTCCTAATGATATGGTTTCAAAAACTTTCAATTGTCCATTGATATATAAATCAATTCTTTTTTGAAATGATAGATCATCAATATTATTTTGAATGATTTTCTCATTTTCAGAATGAGTTAATGGCATATCTAACCTTTCCAAATTCCCCAATGGGGAATTTTTTTATACTACATAGCATTTTCCATCTATCTGGTAAACCTCATTCGGGTCGCATTCTGTTTTGATAACATCATCAGCGATTGCATCAAGCGCTGCCTGTATGCGCTCAATGTTCTGAGCCAGAGCTTCATAGCTTTCTTTGCTGACCGCATATTCGGCATCGGTGTTATATTTTTTCTTTTCTTCATCTGACAACAGATATAACCCTTTGTCAGCAAAAAACTTTGTAAGAAACTTTTCAGTTTCTTCCTCGCCGGATATTCCGTAAATACATATTTCTGCATTCCTGTTAAATCCATAAATAAATACTTTCATAGTTCTTTTAACCTCCGTTATTTTCTGATTCTGAATTTTCATTTAATGATATGCCGGGCTTTCTTCCAGCTCTTGCCTGAAGGGCAGCTGCCTTAAGTGCTGCTTTTTCCGCCTTTTCCTTTTGAATAGCCTCCATATTCTGTTCGGCAGCCACTTTAAGATCATTTAAAGATTGTACAAGTGGGTTAACCCTTCTATTTCTGAGCATTCGTGAATATTGCTCGGATATCATACGTTCAGCATATTCCCTCTGATTTGGTTCGATTTCTTCGAGATATTTCTGAGGAATGGTAATTGTGTTATTAACACGTTTGAGACTTCCTTCACGTGAGCACAGTTGTATGACGCTCCAAATTTTGTCAAAGTCAAATAACTGGTTCCTGAATGATGTACTGTCAATAGCTGTGAAATTACCACTGTCGTAAATATAGAGAAGTATATTGTTTCCGTGCATTATTTCGATAACAGATTTATCAAGAAGCTGCCTGGAATTTTTATATTTGTTCAGTGCTTTGACTGTTAATTCTGCATCAGTATAGTTTTCATTGACATCAAGCACAATTTCTGCGGAATATTCCTCATCGGCATTTAAAGCGGTCTGCACAAGCTCATTGTTTTCCACTGTATTAAAGGCATAATCGAAATAATTGACCTTGTTACCGCAAATATTGCGCTTTTTCGTATATGCCTTAATATTGAATGTGAGTTTTATCTTTTTCAGATATTTCTCATATTCAGCAGCATAATTTTCATCGTAGGGGATATGGTTATCGCAGGCATACTTTATAAACTCCCTGCCATAGAGCAGATCATAAACATATGAATAACATAAAAGGGCTTTATAGTCGGTTACAATAGGAGCAGTTTCCGAAGAAACATCATAATTATCAGCGAGGGCAGCGGCAACATATTCAGGTTTTTCAATAAAAATACTGTCGCTGTTCTCGTCATAATACCCCATTTGTCCTCCAACTTCATTTATAAGAGTGGCCAGTTCCTTATCACATTTTATGAAACCATTTTCTGTAATAATATGACTGCTTGAAATAAGCCTTTCTGCCTGTTCAAAGGTAAGATTTGAAAATTCATCATACTTCTTAGAATTGGCACAAAGCAAAATGATACGTTCAAGAGTTTTGTAAGGCAGTCTTTCGGATTCATCATTCTTACCTTCATCAGCTCGTATCTGAGCTTCAAGCTCAATAACATCTGAAAGAAAATCTGCTTTATTATGTAATACCAGTTCTTTCAGTGTGTTTTCCCCAATAACACCCATTCCAAACAATAAAATCAATCGATCAACCTGTTCGGAATACGGCTGCCTCAGTATTTTCTTTTTCAGATCATCTGATAAATGATACTGACACTTGAGTTCCGCTGGCAGATGTGCATTAAAGACATCAACCATTATGGAATACCGAAAAAGCATGGTCTGCATATCAGTGTCATCAGATATATAATCACGATATACTCCCAAAGCGGATCCCTCCTATCTTTAAATGTATGTTAATATTTTGCCGCTTTTTTATGCAGATAATTGCTGAACAGTTTATCGCTGTTCAGCTTTTATTAACCCTTGACAAGATTGATGTATTTGCCTGTATCCTTTAGCTTATACTCAGCTGTTTCGGTTCCGTCAAGAGTTTTCTTTTTTATTTTAGAACTACCTTTTGTAAGAAGTTCTTCAGCATTTTTAGCTGATATTGTAATGCCATTGAATTTATCTTCTTTCCAAAGAGTAAATCCGCAGCCGTCTTTACCACTTTCACAGTAAAAATTGAGTTTACCCTCATAAATGTTTTTTCCGCATCTGGGGCATTTTCCTATTGGAAGCTTTTCTGCTTTTTGACGGACAAGATCTATATATTTTCCTTTATCTTCTAACTTGTACGATGCAGTGTATTCTTCGCCCTCCTTGCTTACTGCCTTTAGCGGAACTGCTTCGCCGGATAAAAGCTTTCTGGCTTTTTCAGCTGTTATCTCAGTTGTGACATTGTTATTTCTTTTCCAAAGAGAGAAGCCGCAGTCCCTGCCGCCTTCACAGTAAAAATTGAGTTTACCCTCATAAATATTTTTCCCGCATCGGGGGCAAATGCCAAGAGCTTTGCGTTCAGGTGCATTGGGATTAGTGTGTGATAATGGCTTTCTTCCGCTGCTCTTTTCGTAAATAACTGTGGTTTTGATAAAGGCTTTCACATCTGCTTCGAGCTGTTCAGGAGATTTTCCCTTAGACTGGATATCATCAAAATACTGTTCCCATTCTGCTGTGCGTTCAACAGACTTAAGATTGTCAGGAATTGATGCGATAAATTCACGCCCGAACTGAGTTGAAATTACCTGTTTGCCTTTTCGGGATATATAATCCGCCGCAATAAGGTCTTCTATGATCGCCGCACGGGTTGCAGACGTTCCGATACCCTTACCGCTTACCGCAGCCTTAAGGCTTTTATCGTCAATTCGGTTATCAATATTTTCCATAACTGATATGAGTGTGGTATCAGTAAAATGTTTCTTTGGCTGAGAAACACATTCTTTCAATGACAACTCCGCTTCAAAGCTGCTGCCCTCTTCATATCGAATGCTCTGAACATTATCATTTTCAGCATTGGGGCAATATGCTTTCCAACCCATATCAACAGCTTTATGAAATACAAGGTCATATGTAATATCTTCACACCAGAATTCATATGATGTTTCTGTATATCTGTATTTTGAATCTACACCCATAAGCAGACGATTGATTATAATATCGAGCACCTTGCTCTCATTCTCTGAAAGAGATATATCCTGCGCAGCGTTAAGTGTAGGAAGTAAAGCGTGATGATCGCTGATTTTTGTGTTATCAACAATCCTGCTGTCAAGATTAAGTCCCTTATCCAAAAGAGTTTTGGCTCTGTCCGAGTATTTGCCGGATTCGCTGATAAGCTTTATAAATTTTTTTACATCAGGTATAAGGTCATCCGAAATATATCTGCTGTCTGTTCTCGGATATGTGATAAGCTTCTTTTCATAAAGCTTCTGTGCTATTTCAAGCGTTTCGGCGGCTGTAAGCCCGATCATATCATTTGCATCCATCTGCAATGCAGCCAGGTTGTAAAGTTCAGGACGATTTTCAGTCTTTTCTTTTGTTTCTGCGGATATGACATTTACAAGTTTACCGGTGCTGTTATGAAGCATTTTCTCCGCCGCAGACTTACCGTCAAACACCTCCCGTGATACAGCACCGTTTGAAAGCACAAGCCTGTAACTTGTTTTGGAAATGAAATTTTCTATCTCTTCATCTCTCTGTACAATGATACTGAGCAAAGGGGTTTTGACTCTGCCTATTTTGTGGCTGTATTTATCCATAATGCCATAAAGGCGAGACAAATTTATTCCGATATACCAGTCAAGCTTTTCCCGTGTAAGTGCAGCCGTGTACATATTGTCATAATCCGACATTGGTTTGAGCGAATTAAGCCCCGCCCTTATGGCTTCATCTGTCACTGAATTGCACCACAAGCGCTTGACGGGCTTGGTGCAGTGATTAGCCTCATAGATATGGCGGAAGATAAGCTCGCCCTCACGTCCGGCATCTGTTGCACAGATTATTTCTGAAACGTCCTCCCTTGCCATAAGCAGTGTAAGCATATTTCGCAGGCCCTGTTTATCTTCGGTCTCGTGTACAGAAAGTTCAGGAAAGAAAGGCAGGGTGTCTATATTCCATTCCTTATATCCATAATCTTCGGGCTTACCGACACAATAAAGATGACCTGCCGCATTGGCAACGTAGTATCCGTTTCCTTCATAGCAAAAATTTTTGCTTTCCTTTGCATATACTTTATCCCTTGCACCCACCGTATGTGCTATCGCTTCTGCAACGCTGGGCTTTTCGGCGATTATCAGTTTATGTACAGCCATTTTTCTCCTCCTATTATTTACGTTTGTTAATGAAATTATGTTCCTTATACTTAACCGCAGCAAGAGCAATAATTCCGCCTGCAAGACCTATGATATTAGTTGTTCCTATATGAAATTCATGCTTTTTTTCGGCATTTTCCTTATCTTCAGGATCTTCAGGTGTATCTGATTGCTGTTCGGTTTCAGCGGTGGTTTCCGAAGGATCACTTTCAGCACTCTGAAATGTCGTATTTTTAGGCATTAGCAGTATCCCAAATGTTAAGATAACAGCAAAAAGCTTTATATAAAACTTCGGGTTCTTTATTTGCACTTTCAGCCAATCCGTAAATTTATCCATTTTGTTTTCTACCTCGCTTTCTTATGGTTTATGGTGTCATACCATCCGGGACGATTGTGACAGTATAAACATCTGCGGCATCGTACTTGCTGTATCCATTATCGTTGACAGCAAGTATCAGGTATTTCTTAGTGGCAGCTCTATATTCGTACTTTGACTTTTGCACGCCATTTTCAAAATACGTGGTATATGTCATCAGCGTTCCGACATCAATTGATAATCCCATATCTGTCGTAGTGCCTGCACAGCGAATATACTTATCGTTTCGTACATCATATTCATAAACTATGTACGAATTTGCTTCCTTGACTTTATCCCATGCCAATCGTATGAAATAGTGCTGATTAGGGTCAGTAGAGCCATCATTATTAACGTAATAGTCCTTGTAGATAGTGTGATGTATGTTTTTCGGCATCGCAGGTCTGGGGCCGTGTTCAGCTTCGTACAATGCTTCCAGCCTTCGTTGAGCAACTAAAGAGGTCTCGTAATCATCAAGCTTTGTGCTTGTATCTCCTAAGACATTCGAGATAAATTCCTTGTAGGCATTATAAATGTCCGCTTTATCGCCTGAAATTCCAAGCTTGTTTTTTACAAATGATATATCGCCATGATCGTTATCATAGATATATTCCCAGTTGTTGACCTGTCCTCTTAGGATCTGGTGCGTTTTGTTACAGCTGTATGTAAATCCACCCGGAGTAGTTTCACGATGACAGTCCCGTTCAGGGCATTTTCCATATTGATAACTGTAATCAAACGTATATATCTGCTGTAGGACAGTATCAAGATCAGACGTATTTATGTTAAAATCATAGGTTGAAGAGTCAAAATCTGCTGCTGTAATGTCTCCCCATTTTTTTACTGCTGCCATTGCAATAATGGATTCCATATCGCAGTAGTCGGACAGCTTTATATATTTTTCAGTCACCTGATTAAGTGCCCATATATGATTATCCATACGGCTGAGTGTAGTAGGATCCTCAGCAGGTGGGTTTGGAGTACACCCCTTGGAAATGACAACAAAGTCTCTGAATTCGGTGGTTGTGTTGGGATTTGCTCCATCTCCATTATTCATTTCCTTGAATGCTCTGGCATACAGTTCGGCGTATTCCGCTACCCACTCTGTGGCAGATGCTTGCCGTACTAATCGTGCACCATCATATTGATGTATAACCAGGTTAGTTATATCCATTCCACTATATAATGTAGGAGTATCAAGCGTATAGTGCGATTGAAAGTATGGCGTGCGCTCTGTTGCTTTGCCATCATATCCCAATGACCATTTATTCAGCATTTCTTCAAGCGGAAATGTAGTGTCCATAATGGTATATGTCATTTCAGCATTTTCCGGCGTGGTTTTATATACACCATCAGGATATTTTTTGTAATAGCTTTCTGTATATAGGGGAGTAGTAACCTCTACCGGATCGGAGGCTCCTCCAATACCCACTATCACCTTTTTAGAGGATATTACATAAATTTTATCCTGATACAGATGAGACATTGTTATTTTGGGGTTGTCATAATCATATTCGTCAGGTTCAAACCCGCCGAATTGAAAATCAACAATCTCCAGTATCTCCAGCTGCTTTTTATCAAAATATTGCTGTATGTACTTTATATATCCCTGAAGTATTTCTTTCTGTTCTTTCAGTTCCACCAATTCATACTCGCCAGTGGTATCGTTGTACAATTCTGTTGTATGCGGTGACATCCATGCAAATAGGGCAACAAGTATTACCACTACAACAATAACGCAAATTATCGGGACCAATAAGCTGCCTGCCGCTGCGACAATAACTGATGATGATTTGGCGATTGCCGCCTTTTGGGCTGCATTTTTCCCTGAGTTTATAATTGCTCGTATATTTTGAGCGGCGCTATTTCCACTTGATGTGATACCATGTTCTGTCTTGTATATATTTATTTTTATTTGACGCTGAGCCTGTTCTCTTTTCAGCTGTTCTGCTCTTTGAGCAGCCTGCCTTTGTTTGGCTCTAAGCTTATCACGTTTAATTTCCTGGCTGTTTTTGTAATGATCATCAAGTCCCTTTTTTATAGTTTTAGTAACCTTTTGGGACACGTAATATTTGGGGACAGATGTAATTGCGGCAGATGTGGCAGCCCCAACACTGTCCTGAGAATCAACGCCGGATGCAACACTGGCTGCGGCACCGGCAATATGTTCTAATTTTTCAATAGATTTATGCTTTTGCGCAGCCTTTTCAATTATCTTCTTTGCAGCAATTTCTGTGGGTACAGCTGCAAGAGAAGCGACAGCTTCTCCGGTACTGTTTTTATTTACGGCATTAGTTACCTTGGAAGAAACATCGACAATATTTTCTGCTACATTGATAATGTCAGAAGGCAAAACAGATGAGTTATTGTCAAGTCTTTTTTGAGCTTCCCGGTATTTGTAAATTTTATAATATTGCTTACCAATGGCTGTGTTGAGCCTTATATATTCTTTGTCCGTATTCTGAGCAGCCTTTTGGAAGCGCTTCCTTGCTTCATTATCAGGCTTAATACGATAAGCTCTTTCTTTCTGATGAGCGTTCAGATAAAATCTTGATTTTTGTGATTTGGATACGCCTTTATTTTTATTCCCCACTGGGGAATTTGGATTATCACCCGGGGATTTTCTGTTTATGGCAACATCGGCTTTTAGCTTGTTTTCAAGCCTTGATGCTGCTTCTTTCGCCATACTATTGGCCTGTGCTGCTGTATTTTTGCTTTGATTAGATACAGCAGCCTGCCGTTTAGAGGTTTCGATATTAACTTGTATATCGGTTTTGATTTTTTCGTTGATTTCAGCGGCCTTTTTCTGATATGTACTGAACTGCATTTGCGTATTGTGTTTCTTGTCTTCGGGCAATTTAGATGATAAAGGCTGAGAAGCAGAAAAAGAGGATTGTTCTTCTTTAGCCTTCAAATGCCGTTGCTTCCCAGGCATCATTTTTACCCTGTATATTTTCCTTGCACGTTCATTTTTATCAGTAAGGTGGACATTTTTATCCATATATACAAGTTCCTTCCTTTATAATTCCTTTTGATCCATAAGAGCCTGCGTCTCCGAGAACGATGTGGACATTGATTTATAAAGCTTAGTATCTTTAGGAAATTTATCCCAAAAAGGAATCTTATCTTTTGAGCCAAGAACCATAAGACCCTCGCCGGCGCCGATATTATTTACATAAAACAGTTCACTGTCTGTGAAGTGTAAAGTCTCCTGCAATTTTATACTGTCAGCAGGAGACTGCTTGAGAAGCATAAGGTATTCCGAGTTTGACAACATTGTACGGCAGTCATCATCTCTCAGCAGATCTTCAACGTTCTGAGTAATACCGGTAAGCACGCCGCCGTATTTTCTTGCACGTTTGTACAAGTCTCTGATAAACTGCAAGCAGTACGGATCTCTGAAAAGAACGTGAATTTCATCAATGTATATCCACGTTGGTACGCCCTTATCCCTGTTGGCTGAAAGCCGATTCCATACATTATCCAGCACCAAAAGCATAGCCTGTGTTTTCAGTACACCGGAAAGATCCTTGATGTCATACGAAATAAGACGGTTGTCCGCTTCGATATTTGTCTGATTATTGAAATATTTGGCTGAACCATCAACATACATCTCAAGCGTGATAAGGAGGTCCTGCTTCATCTTTTCATCAACGTCTTCCGTCTCATTACGCATTACATCACGAAATGTTCCTAATGTAGGCATATCCGCTTTGTCCAATGTTTTTAAGTATCCCGACTTAACATAAGCAAGTCGGACACAGCGGTCAATGAAGGACACTTCCTGCGGCGTAAGGCTTCGGTTGGGGTTCATAATGGATATAAACGAGGTTATGAGCTGACATTTATCACAAATAACATCTATGTCATCATCTTCAAGCAGGGCTATATCAAAATCAAATGGATTTACATAATTGGTTGAGCCGGTAGATATTTTTATTGAAGTGCCGCCAAACATATTTACTATTGAGGGGTATTCTCGCTCAGGGTCAATTATTATGATATTGGCTCTTGGGTCGGTTAGAAACACGGCAAGCATTTCACGCTTGGCAGCAAAGGATTTTCCTGAACCGGGACAACCTAAAATAAATCCGGCAGGGTTTATTAAGGATTCTATACGCTTGAAAGAAATAAGGTTATTGGAAAGCTTATTTAATCCGTAATAAATGCCGCCTTCCTGCTGTACTTCCTTGACATTGAAAGGAACAAAGATTCCGATGCTTTCTGTAGGCAGCGATCTGCTCCATTCAAACTTACGCTGTGTTCCGATAGGAAGAACATCACACATTCCGTCTTCTTGCTGCCATTTCATCTCACCGTACATACAGCCATTTCTCTTGAGGGCAGAGGCTACTACTTCCATATTTGTTTTCAGCTTGTCATAATCCTTAGCCATAACCATAATAATAGTCGCAACGCTAAAGAGCTTCTGATCATTGACGGTAAGCATATCATACAGGCCTTTATAGCTCTCTATCTGATTACGGAATTTAACCGGCATTTGTGCCGAGAAATTGCCTGCCTTAGCTGCTGCACTTTCTCGCTGTGCCATATTGGTTTCAATCGCCGTTATCTGTCGCTGTACAAGTTTACGTGCTTCCGCCGTGTCATGTGCAAAAACATTTGTAGTAACAAGCATCTGAATATTTGATGCAATCAAATCGTTGAGAATATTATCATTGGCAGTTGAAGGATACTCCTTTATAAATACGCATTTGGCATAAAATTCTCCGAACATAAAATAATCGGATTTGAATTCAAAATAGTCAGGCGCACAATATACCTTATCAAGTCCCTTGTCGATGTCCTCCTTAGTAAGCTTTGGAATAGCTACATCTGCTCCAACGAAAACATCTTTAAGAAGTTCAATACGTTCCTGGTTTGAAAGAGAACGAAGATTGGTATTTCCAATACGTTCAAAGCTGTTTTTCGTTTCAAGATCAATAGTGTTGAATTTGCGCTGTGCCACCTCATTGTCCGGAGCTTTTATTGTCATAGTAATGAATATTTGTTTTCTGATGGCATTTTGACCTTTGGAAAGATTTTCATGCAAGACCTTATCGTTGTATTCCTGGCGGACATCATCATATCCATCATTGGCTCTCTTAACAAGTATCTTACTTTCATAATCCTTAATGTTGATGGTGCTGTTCCATACTGAAATCTGACAATCAACCGTATCATCTAAGGTGTTGAGAAAAGTGCAGTAGTTTTCAAGCATATCATTCTGCTGCACCTCATCGCCCATATTGTAGTTTATGTCATCGATTGTGTACACCTTTGAATATATGTGCTCGGAGAGAAGCCATATATCATTATCAAGTATTTTCTTGTAAGGTATGGTCTCTGACACGGTACGAGAAATTTTAAGTTTTTTCTTACCGCCTGACTGCTCTTTTTCTTTTTTTGCTTTAGCCTTTTTTATAGCATTGCGTTCATTGATACGAGCCTTGTCTCGTTCTTTGGCGTTTTGGGGTTCGTATTCCGGAGAATGTCTTTTCCTATTTGATTTATGTAATAATGCTATTGCAGCTGTACCTGCTATCGCAAGTGCAAAAGCAGTTATAATGTTCGTATTATCAAAAAATCCAGCGCTGAACTTGTCATTGGAAACGGATGCGGAGTATCTTTCGGAAGCGGTCACGGAAGTTGTGCCGATTACTGTTGTTTCAGCCGGAAGTGTTTCAATGACTGTATTGGTCGTTTCAGATTCGGATATTACTTCGGAAATTAACGTTTCAGCAGCAAGGGTTTCTGCTGATGTTTCGCTTGTAAATTCTTGTGTGCTAACAGTAACTTCATTATTTTCTTCTGATAATGCAGATACGCTGCTTGACACATCAGAAAATGAAGTTATAAATTCGGAAGTAGGGGTAGTTGCAATAATTTCAGGACTATCCATTATTTTGACCTCTTTCCTTTTAATCTTTTCAGCTCTTCCGAACGTTCATTGGATAACTCAGAATATTCAATATCTATGAGAGTTTCATGCAGTTTGACTTCAGAAGGCTTAAATTTTAGTTTTCTCTTTTGAGATTCTACATAGTATCTTATAGCCTTTTTGCCGATAACTTCGATGGGCATATCGTTGTAATTAAACCAACCGATGGCGGCAAGAGGAACAACTTCAATTAAAATGATCCATCCAACAGTATCCTGCGTGAAAAATTTACTTCCGAATATTCCTGTGGGTATGGCCAGAGCCAATATTCCTGCACCGCATATAAGCTGCCTTACTGTTAATCCGAAGAAAAATTTTTCTTTAAATGAGGTTATTTCCGCAGGAATTTTTCTTTTCATTACACCCATATGTGTCCCTCCATTAAGCTCCAAACATTCGTTTGGTCAAATCGCCGGATTTTTTTACGGTTATACATAGTACAGCAAGGCTCAGAACAGGAGATAAGAACCTAAACATAATTCCAAATGCCCCTACGTTTGCTATTTTTTCTGATAAATCACTTACAATAAAATCATCTGCGAATTTAACATATACGGTAAAGATTGCTCCAATGACAGTTGTCTGTAAGCAGACAGCTGAATAGGATTTTATAAACGCAATTCCTGTGGATCGGGCTGTTGAGTTGCATAAAGTAGATATTGCAATAGGGCCTATTGCCTGATGTATTCCAATTTCAAATACTATTCCCATTATTTCTATGGTAAGCATTATAAGCAGAGCGGAGACTACAAGAGTCACTATCAATAAGACGATACACGAAAAGATATATCCTTCACCCAATAACCCTTTGTTTGGTGCAATAGCTGCTTCTGTGATGTTTCCTATACTTCCGCTTATTTTGGAAAAGCCATCATCAATACTTACCACACCAAGTCCTTTGAAAAGGTCATAAATGCTGCCTATAATATTTGAAGAGTTTTCTATTATAATTTTGGCGAATAGCAATTTTATCCATAATCGTATAGCATCTTCAATGCGTTCAAATCTGAATTCAGATATCATTGATATCATTTCCATTGCAAGAAAAAGTCCTGCAAGAGAAAGCGCAGCAGATTCTATTCCGGTTGTAACAATATTGGCATCATATATATTGATACCAAGTATGTTAAGAATAATTTCCTTAAAGCTGTTAATGATAGAACTTATCAAATCAGCATATGCTAAGGCATTATCTTTAAATATTTCCATAAATTCACCTCGCAACCAACTTATAGCGCAGGCAAGATATTTTGCCTGCGCCGAGAGTAGGGATTCATCAGAACGATACCGATGCGCCAATAGCTGCTACGATAGCACCGCCGATCATGCACTGCATACCACGTGTTTTACCGGTTTGATCGTCGTCCTTAAAGCCGATTCCAAGCTGAATGCCGCCGACAACGACTAACAGCGCACCAAGACGGGGGATCCATGTTTTGAGCAAGCCGATGATCGTATTGATGGTTCCTTCTGCTCCTCCGCCGCCGTCTGCAAATACGGTTACAGCCATGAGAGATAACGCAAGAGGCAAAGTCACAAGGATTTTGCCTGTTCTCTTGGTCATAAGCTTTCCCACACAGTTAGTGGCCTTTACCATTGCCTTTGCTCCTGCTGTTGTTGCAGCATCTTCAATCTTTTCAATTCTGTTCATTTTGAACACCCTCCTAAATTTTTTATATCATTCGGTTTCCCGATGATATGCTAAATAAAAAATGGAGCTAAACGATATATCACCATACCGTTTAGCTCCATCAGCTGTTCCATATCCCCATTCGGATATGCCTATTAAATTTTATTAGCTGTTATCATCTTGCTTTTTAATGTAATTTTTTGCTCTGCGATTTCGAGATATTTCTCGCCGTTTTTGCTGCGCTTTCTGATAATTACTTCTCCGCCGTGATTTAAGATATCAAAGATATCATCGCATATCTTTAGTTTTTCCTTGTCATCAAGTTCAAGCTTCATGATAGATTTTCCTTTCTGACCAATCTAATTTCCCTTTGGGGAATTAGGCTGTAATCTTCGAATATATTCCCGAAACATCTTTAAACAAAGAATTGATTTCAGGACTTACATCCTTGTTGATCTCAGATATAGGTATGATTATATCACTATCTGATGAAATAAGATTTATTGTAACATTATAACTTTCATTCTCAATAGTAGAGTTATCGTCAATATATTCTGACAGGTCGATTATTTCAGGCTCTTCAGCTGTATGGATTTCCTGTTCGAGATAAAAGGAATTTCTTTCAGGGTTAGCATCTTTAAGCATATAATATCGAGGATGATTTACGATATCATATTTGTTTGTCCTGAATGGTCTGAATCCTCGGATAAGGACAAGGCATTCGTTATTGGGCATAGTGGCTAACTCATCAAGTGTCATTAGGTCTCTACCCATAATGCCATCGTTATACGATGTAGATCCCTGTTTGGACTTAGTTTTGTTTATATTCATTGTATCTATTGTTTCCTTGCCAAGCTCTTTCATAATGTATTCGTTATTAGCCTGATCTTTACCGCCAAGAAATATGGTTGTATCGCAGTTACCCGGTATTTCTTCCCAGGACTTCTCGTAAAGTCTTTTCAGCTGCGAGAGATTCTGCAAAATGAGCTGTACAGATATCTCAAACTTTCGACAGGTCGCAATAATCATTTCAAAATCGGGTATTTTACCGCAGTTTGCGAATTCATCAAGAAGGAACCTGACGTGATACGGCAAACGTCCGTGATATTTTGATATTGCACGCCTGTAAAGACTATCAAAAAGCTGTCTATACATCATCGCCGCAAGAAACGTATATGTATTATCTGTTGAAGGTATAATAATAAACAGCGCAGTTTTTCTGTCACCGACCGTATCAAGCTCTATGTTGTCCATGCACGTCAGGTTACGGACTTTTTCAAGCTTAAAGCACTGAAGCCTTGTTGTAGTTGAAATAAGGATAGACTGCATTGTTTTTCCTGCTGCCTGCTTAAACTCATCATAATACTGAACAGATAAGGCATTTGGTGCATCTTCTTTTCGCTTGTCAAACATCAGATCAAGCTCCGACTTTTCCTCTTCCTTACCTTCAATTACCTTTGCCTTATGAATGAGATCAAGAACATTGGAAAAATTCTGCTGTTCTTCCGTGGCTGTTTCTACGAGAAGAAAACATATAGCAGAAAGAAGCATCTGCGTACAATCTTCCCAAAATTGCTCGCCGCCCCCATCGCCCTTGGTATTCATCATAAAAGTCTTTATCATTTTGATAACAGCATTGTCATCAATATTGCCGTTATAGTCCCTGATATAATGAAAAGGGTTATAATTACAGCTGTTTTCCATATGGTCTATATTAAACACTTTGACTTCATAGCCCATTTTTTTTAGCATTTTACCGCAGGATTCGACCAGTTCAGCGGAAGGATCAGTAACAACATATGAAGTATTGCATTGCAACAGATTCGGCTTTACGAAAAATCGTGACTTTCCTGTTCCTGTTCCGCCTAAAATAAGCGTATTTAGACTAAGCATCGGCTTTATCTTTTCAGTTGCTTTTTTCATCTTTGCCACATCGGCAATTGACATTACTTCATTTTCTCTTACATCATTGCCTGATATATAAAAAAATATATCATTTTTATAGGCATACTCTGCGGCATAGCTGTCATTTGCACCTATCATATTCATTAAAAAACATTTTTCAAAAGCATACTTGCCGATATTTTTAAGACATCTGCCTACGGAAATGTTTTCCAACTTGCTGCATTCCTCAAATGCTGATTCTCCAATAGATACTACGTATTCAGCTGACACATTTTCAAGGTTTTTGCAGCCGAAGAATGCAGCCTTGTCGATGTGAGTACATTTGGAAGGTAAAATCACATTTTTAACGGTTTCGTTCAAAGCAAAAACAAATTTGCCTATTGCTTTAACATTTTCAGGAATTTCAACAGTTTCCGAAGAAATATTGCAACGTATCAGTCTGCCATTTTTTATCTCATATGCAGCACTCATTTCAATCACTCCTTGTCATTCCCCACTGGGGAATTTTCAAGCCGATAAGCTTCTATATTTTCTTTCAGTTTAGCAAGTCTGATTTCATTCTGCTTTTTTTCCTGCTCTTTTTTTTGCTCTGCTGCTTGTCGCTTTTTAGGGGACAGTGCATTCATATCTCGTTTTTTTCTATCTACTACAATGAAAACATCATCAGCAAGAATGACATTATTATAAAAATCATTTGCATCTCCGCCTATAAGTTTTTCTTTATCAGTTCCCCATCGTGCCGAACCGTGTTCCTCACCTTTTCGGTGAAAACGCTTCGGGGTTTTGGATAACTGATAAGTAAAAACGAGAAGTCCTGCCATTCCTCCATACATTCCGCCTTTTTTTGCTATGCCGTTATCTGTCAAAGCTGATATAATAGCAAAAAGAAAGCTATTCAAATTCATATAGTCTCCGAATCGGTCTAATGCTTTTTGAAAATTTACCTCGCCCTTCATATTGGCTGTTTCCTGCAAAACATAGCCGCCCCATACACCGACAGCCGCAAGAACTATTGCAATAACAGCATAAATTATAAAATCAGATGCTTTTTTCTTTTGAGGAAAACCTTTTTTACTTTCTGACATAGCTTATCTCCTGTCAATTTCGACTGAAACATTTTTTTCTGCTGCATTGTTTTTTTTCTCTGCATTGATATTCTCATAAGCCGTTTTAGCAGCTTTTTTGAGCTCATTAAGGGTCTGGCTTTTCTCTTTCCTATCGGCAGCTTTCAATGATTTACTGAGACTGTTACTAAGCTTCTCAGCCTGTTTTTCTGTTATTCCAAACGCATTGGAAAGCTGCTTAATATCGACCTTGTTTTTATCCAGCATTAAAGTGGAGCTATCCTTTGATATTTTCAAATAATCTGATGATACCTGGGAGATCTCAAAGCCGTCTTTAGTAATGGTGGAAACTGCCTTGGAAATAAGCTGTTCCTTTTCCATACAGTTCAGCAATTCTGCGATAGATGCCGCATCCTGCATATGAAATTCGGACTTTAATGCTTTTTCGATTTCAGGACGTGTAGTATCCTTATTTATATCGGCATATTTTATAGATACGTCAGTATCAGTAATCTCTTGCTTAATGAGTATAATCCCATGCTCATCGTTACAGAACTTATATGCACTGACTTCCGCATTTCCGGTCTCAAAACTCTGTGCGTGAATATCTTCACGTTCAAGAGTAGCTCCGCTTGGAGAGTAAGATTTTTGTGCCTCCGAGACTATTACATTTGTCTGTAAAACATCGTAGCCCATCTGTGCCAGCGCTGCTTTTAAACGATTTTCCTGTGCGGGAACGAGAATATATTCATTTGTTCTTTTATCAAAAACACAGCATTTTTTACCTAATGTATCATTGAAGCCATCAACCAGCTGAGCAGAGCTGATTTTTTCAGCCACCTTATACTGTTCAAGCATATCGCTTTTTATTTCACTGAAACTGTTCTGTATAGAAGGCGGATTATATTTGAATACGGCTTTATAATCATCTGAAAGTGAATTATCTATATCTGCCAGAAGTTTTTCGGCCGCAAATGGACTTATCCCGCAATCAAGCAAATTTTTGCGTACCACATCGGCATTTTCTATTCCGATTCTGACAAGCTTATTTTCTTTGGCGTTATATACTTCAATTCGATCAAGCGAATCATTGTTATAGCGCCTGATATCAGTTTTCTTGTTGGCAGACCGACTTTTTGTATTATATTTTGCGGCAAGATCTCTACCGGGCAATTCGGATTTAAGATTGCCGTCTTTATCAAATATCTGATATGTTTTATCATAATCTATCTTGGCAGATATGGTTTTGCCATCGGTCAGAGTGGAATCGTCTTTAGCTATTTTTATGTAGTCCTGTCCTGCTGTATTTGGCACTCTTGTAAAATATTCAGATGTATTTTCGCTGATGAGCAGCTTATCACGATTTATATTGATGGTATTATCAATTATCACAGCCTGATAGTCCTGTGCAGCTGCTATGTCGTTAGAATAGTTTGTTATGCAATTCTGTATTTGTGCTTCTGATGCAGCAGGATATTTAACGGCAATTTCTCCGCTTTCTGTCCTGAGCAGCTCTGCCTCAGGGACATTTAATTTAATATATTGTGCCATTTCCTGAGTGGCTTCAATAATTTTTGTGTCAAGCTTATTTATATATTCAAATGGCATTGTCTGCTCAAATACTGTAATATCAATATTTTTCAGCTCATCTTTCAGCCTTGAAATCTCCTGCATGGCCGCTTTATATTGTCCGTCAAAATCAGATGATACAATATTCATGTAGCCGCCATCGGTTTTAAAGGTTGCCGCCGGAATGTCATGATAACTAAGCACTGCCTTAGCCATATCAATATCCTCAGCTGATATGATTTCTGCACCATTATGTACAGCAAGTGACTGAGGCGATTTAGTAAGCTGTAACTTGGTAGCTTCCTCCAATGATCCCTGCATTTGAACAAAAAACTTTTCTGGAACAATTACCGAAGCTGTATTACCTTCTGTACTCATAACCCAGTATTTGGCGCCTATCTCCTTGGCTATTTTATTCAGCCCTTCAAGCTGATTTTTATCAACCTCAATTCGGTGCATTTTATCTCCTGCATTGAGCATTTTTTTATATTCTGTTTTTTTCATCTCGCCAAATTTTATTTTTGGCTGTTTGGCATTCTCTTTAGATGATTTAGCTGCTTCACGGGAATTATATCTCTGGCTGTCTCTTTGCATTCTGATTATCTCAAGGATAATCTGCATAAGTTTTTCAAGCATAGCCGTAGTGCTGTTTACTGCATCTTCACCTATCATTTAAGTCAATCCTCCATATTCAAATAATCAGTAATAGGGATAATATCTGCATCTGTACAACCGTAAGCATAAGGCGAAACATTTATCATAGGAGTAATTGCCTGATCCGTTTCTGCGTTGTTCCAGGCATTTGGAATGGTAAGCGGAATAACTGCACGTATTCCGATGCCGTTTACTGTGATTTGTGCTGACTTTTCATTATCACTGTAAGAACTGTATAAATAATTATCATCTGAATATGCGTGAAGCATATCTCTTCGCTTTATTTTCAGCCGATCTGAAACATTACTGCTATAAGATATATCCCCATCATAGCTCACTTCGAGAAGATGTGTTTTCATCACATTAACACGGTTTTCGCCATTAAATGCCCCGAATATTTCTGATTCTTTTTCAGAGTACGTAACTTCGCCGTTATTATGCTTGGTTTCGTAATCAATAGAGGAAGGCATAAATCCCCAATTATAATATAATTGCTCTTTAGTTACCGATAACCCCTTGCAGAGTTCATCTACTGACATTCCCATTCTGGCAGAATAGATATCCATTAGCTTATTGGGGTCTATGCGTATAAGATAAACATCTTTGCAGTCGATATCACGGTTAAGATTTATCTCAGGATTATAATACACCTGCCATAAATCAGAAGAAAGAAAGTAATCTTTCTCCAGGTTAAGAGTGCGTGCATAATATTGATAGTCGGTTATATCAGCAAAGCTTTCCGGATCAGTGATATATTCCGAAAACCATTTTGCCACCAGTTTGTCGCTTTCGGTAAATTCATATACGGGTGTTTCCGTTTCTGCAAGTGTAGATTGAATTGCTTCCGATGATAAATCGGATTGTTCGGACACATTTTCGTTACTGCCAATGCAAGCAGTAAGCGACAATGCAGCACAACATATGCAAGCAACTAATTTTATTTCCATGGCTTTTTTCCTCCAAATTTGTGTATTTATATTATAACACATTTAAAAAAAAGACAAATCGGATAAAATATGCCAATATAAGTCAAAATCATTCCAAAACGGACAAAAAGAGATAAAAAAGTTGCCTTTTTTATAATTGTAAAAGTTGTGTAAACATTCTATTGCTATTGCGATTTTTTGAATTAGAAAAAAACAATAAAAAAATGCTGCACTTCATATTGAAATGCAGCAGTCCAATGATAAAACATATTACTTTACATCATAAACAGCATCGAATTTTTTTTGATAATTGCTCATCTCTTCGTTTATTTTGTCTTCTAATGCAGTTTCATCTTTACAAAAATAAATTATCTGGCTGTCTAAAGAGTTGATATCATTTTCAAAATTGGATTTAACGATCATTGAATGATTATCCGCATATAAAGATGCAAGCTGTACAACTGCAAGACCCTTCCAATGCACGATATCTCCATAATCGTATTCTGAATCAGGGTTATCTACATAGTAACCATCTACCTTTTCACACTCAAAGTCCAATTTATAAAAAATATAATAGTAATTTGGAACTGGGTTATTATTTTTCAGATATAATTTTTTCTCATATAAGGAGTACGATCGGTCATTTATCTGCCATTTTATTTTATCTGAATCAGATACATCATTGATGAGCTTTCCTATGCCGCACATATTTTCCCATTTGCCTCTTAAGAATCCATCTTCCATAATGGCATCTATTTCTGAGAAATCATATCCATCCGGCACTTCAACGAATCCGCCAAGTTCAGTTACTGTATATTCCTTTTCCGTGGAAGATAATTCCAGGTTGTTTTCCTGCAGATCTTTTGGAGTACAGCGTGCTGAAACAGAAATTACATCTCCGTTAGAAAGTTTTGTCGAGTTCGGAGAATCGCAATGGAATCTTACATTATCCCGAATAAAAGCATTATTACCGGTATATTCCATTTCCACCGTTCCGCTGCCATTATCACCATTAAAGACAACATTTAACCCGTCAAACGGATCTATTGCTGTGATGTCTTTGGGAGTTGCTTCCGTGTTCTCCAACTCTGATACTGATGAAGTAGTTACAGCAGATGAAGATGTATCTGTATTGGCTTTTTGGTCTCCGCAGGCAGTTGCCATGGTGGTCAGTAACACAGCAGCTGCTACTGCAATAAATTTTGTTTTAGTCATAGATGTTCTCCTTACTCTGAAATCTTGTAGCATTGTCAGCTAAGATATTGATTATATCTTAAACATTATATCATATCATTGTTTCACTGTCAACTTATTTCTCACGGAAATACTGTTCCAGTGCAGCTTGGATAACCGAATTTATGTGCTCCTCGGTGTCATTGTCATTGAAATATTTGCTATAAGTGTCTGCCGAAAGCTTATATGATTTAGGCCTTGAGGGCTTTTCAACTTTCTGTATCGCTCTTAGAGCAAGCTCGGCAGCTTTCTGTGTGTCGTCAAAGCCTTCGAAAATATCTCTGAGTTGTGCCGCAAGCTTTATGTCAATTTTGACAACATCATTCCAGATGTTGTCAATCACAACAAACTCTTTATACTTTTCAAATATGGCATTAAGGGCTGTTACGGATCTGATATATGATAGCTCACAAGCTGCTCTGACAGATAGTCTGTTAGTATCAATAGCGATTTTATATTTGTCGCAGGCGGAGATCAGCTTATTAACTCTGATAAGACGAGCGATAGTGTTTTTCGACAAACCGTATTCTTCACCTACCATAGCAAGCTTGCTGTCTGCCTTTGGCTTTTCTGCTCCTGCTTCCATAGCTCCAAGCTCATCATGAATAGCTTTAAGCTTATCTTCATCAAACATTTTTGAGTGTCTGAGTGCTACTACAGCCGCCTGCTCTGATATGTGGAGGTCTTTGAAGCCACGCTGCATAAGGTTTGTCTCAATAACATACATCTCGGCATCGTCATCGCTGAGATTGGTTTTTACAACGGCAGGAACAGTTGTAAGCCCTGCAATCTTTGCGGCATTGGTGCGGTTATGTCCTGCCAAAATCTCATACTTTCCTGCCGCATCACGCACTATAATAGGCGTAAGTATGCCATTGTTTTTAACGGACTGCACCATATCGTCAAGTCTTTCACCCGTATAAAGTGTAAATGGATGTTTGCCGTAGGGGACAAGCAAATCAATGGGGATTTCCTGTACAGACAGTGTTTTCACTGTAGCAGGTATGCTTGAAAGCATACTCGTAACATCAAATTTCATAATCTTTTCCTCCGTTTTTTCTGGCTCACATCTGCCCAGTGCATTTTCTTTGGCGATTTCGATACGCTGTAAAATGATATCTTTTTCGCCTTCTTCTGAAGTATTCTTACGAAAACCGTCTGCATTGAAGAACGTCTGCATCACTTCTCTCCGTGCGGCAGTTCCTTTCTTGTTTTTCTGAAAGCTGATAAAGAATTTTGCCAGGCCGCTGTTTTCAAAATCAGCTGCACGCCATGTATCAGGAATGGTGTGATTATGGTTCTCCGCTCCTTCAAGGCTGTTTACAAAGTTAAGGACTCTTTTAACAAATACAAGGTCAAGAGAATAAAGATAGCAAGACCTAAAATCTTTATCATCAGTACCTATATCCGTAAATGAGCGGTATTGTATTTTAGGCGTAGCCCTGCATTCCTGTTTGGTAATTTTCTGTGTAACCCAGTCTCTCACTGTAACAATATACGGACAGCCGTAGCATTCGTGCTGCGGAGAGAAATCTTGAAGCACATATCCTGTGGTATCAGCGGTTGTTGGCTTTTCAAAGGTTTTTCCGCATTTACAGATGTATGTCTGCATTTTTATCGCCTCCTGTTATTCCCCAGTGGGGAATATTTATGTTCGGCTCATTATTTCGGTAGCAAGCGCCTTGTATTCCTCTCCAAGCTTTGTCTTGTTCAGGCAAAGAGATTTCATACGTTCTGAGCTGTTGGCTGCTTCGACCGACTTATGTATCTGTGTGCAGAACATCTTATTGCCGTACCGTTCTGTAAGCTTCTCAACAACCGAGCGGCTAATATTTGTGTTATCAGCCATTGTGGCAAGAACTCCGGTTATATCAAGCTTCGGATTGATAGTTTCCTTTACCTGATTATATATCTCACTGAGCATATCCAGTCCGTCAAGTGCGAATTTCTGTGTCTGAACAGGAATTATCACACCGTCTGAAGCAGTAAGGGCATTGATGAGCAGTATTCCGAGAGAGGGGAGACAGTCGATTATAACATAGTCATATTCCTGTATAGCCTTGTCTGAAAGAATGAATTTCAGTACGCTTTCCCTCTGAGCCGCCTGCATCATACACGCATCGGCATATGCCAAACCTATATCAGAAGGAATGAAATGTACCTTATTGATCTCACTGTATCGAACGCATTCGTCCATAGAGGGCATTTCACGCTTCTGAGCGCCCATCGTAAAGTTATTCGCCGTTGTCATTACGAGGTCACTCATAGTCGATTTGTCATCGTCCTCAAATCCGAGATATGCAGACATATTAGCCTGCGGATCAAGGTCAATGAGAAGCACCCTTTTTCCCGAAAGCTCAAGAGCAGTGCCAAGATTCACCGCTGTTGTGGTTTTGCCTACTCCGCCTTTCTGATTGGCGATAGCTATGATTTTCATTATTCATCGTCCTCCTCTTCTTCATATTCGTCTATTGCTATCCATGATCTGTAAGCAGCTTCCTCCGCCTCAAGAACGGTCATATTAAGCAATCTTATTGCTTCCATCGGATCAGCAGCTTCCGTCTGCTTGTATTCTTCAGTCTGCTTATAGCGTTCGGCGCATATATCAACGTAATTGCTTACGCTTTCCTGCGTATATGCAAGATGCTCCTCAAGAGTTCCATCCATCTGCATACGCTGGTATGCTGCGGGGAAGTGGTCCTTGAGCACATTTTTTCTCTGAATTGCATATTTACCCTTAGATAAAGTCCTGATGTCCATTTCTTCCATAATATTTACCTCCGATTATAAATTGTACTTGGGTTTTGTGACCTCAAAAGCATAACCCTCCATTTTTTTCATGCGCTCCGGATCACTTTTTATTCTGTCGATTAAAGCCTTTCGCTCTGCCGCCTGCTGTTGACGTATAATTAATGCGGCGTGAGCCTTTTCCTTAATCTTTTTCTGCCTTTCTTCCTCAGCGGCTGCATATTCAATTCGAGCTTGTACAAAAGCCTGCTGAATTTTTATGTTATCTTCAATATTCATGCTGCCATCCTCCTGTTATCCAATCAGTTGTATATTATCCGCAGCGCCAAGCAGACGACCTCGGATACAAAAGCAAGCTTTCATAATTTCAATAAGAATCATAGGAATGAGTATAACGCCTATGGAAGCTCCATAGCAAAGGAAGGGATTTACTGTATTAGGTGCTGCTCCAATCACGAGCATGATGGTTAATGCTATTATTGATATACCGCCAATAATAGCACAGAGATTTCTAAAAATCATTGCCGGAAGTCCTATGACCCACGCTATTACGCAAATAATTGCGGACAGAATATAAAGCAGAGCCTTTGCGATGAGCTTGACGGGTATAAGTAACAGTGTTGTCATAATATCGTATCCTTTCATGTCCTGATCTTGGCATTTCCCCAATGGGGAAGTTTTTTATTGTCTATATTATAGCATATGTGTACCCACATATCAAGAGTGAAAATACACAAATTTATTTTTCTTTTTTTGTGGGAAATATATGTGTACACACATATGCTTTGTGTGCTATAATATAGGAAATTGATAAGGAAGTGATTCGCCGTGAAGCAAACAACCGCTCAGTTAAAGGCTAACAAAAAATATCTTTCCACGCTCGACGAATTCAAAGTGCGCTGCGAAAAGGGGGCCAAGGACAAGTATAAGGCTCAGGCTGCACACCGGGGATTCAGCCTAAATTCTTACGTGATTGCTCTTCTGGAGCGTGATGGATTTATGATTGAGATGGAAAAGGAAAAAGCAGCAAAAAAGTAGCTTTTTCATCTCATAAGCACTATTTTACCACATATTTTTCACAAGATTACAATGCCATAATTTATGACTACATTTAATCGAAGAAGGAAAAGACATTCCCGTCCTCATCTATTTCCAAAGTGTGAAAGTCATGACAATTGAGCGGTGCTACCTCGGCATCATCGATTATTTGGTTTCTTTCAATATGTTCGTATTGAGAGCAAAAACAGGTTTTGACTTGACATTGTGCAACCCATTCTTTAAGGGCATAAGCGTACGACCCCTGAACCAAATGGTTATAGAATGTGCTTACTTGTTTCAACTGACCATTGCGGGTTATTTCAATACATATCACTGGCAAATCGTCCTTATATGCAACAACAATGGTAGTAATATGATCGGCAACTTTATCGTGGTACTCACCCACGCATATTCCCATTCTCTGTCCGACACGTATCAGCTCGTCAGTTTCCCTCGCCAGTACAAAATCAAGTCCATTGACAGTGCGATTATATCTATTTTTCATTTCATCAGGATAGTCTAAAATGACATTTGCATACCTGAGCTTATTAATGTCTGTAGACAGTCTGTCATGAATTTCCTGAATACTCCCTCTCAAGGCATGCTGTGTCAGTACTCCTCTATCTTTTAAACGCTTGAACATCATAACGGCATCCAGATAAATTAAAGCAGAGTATTTATTTAATTGTGCAACTACCCAAGGCTCTCCTTTGAGCTTTATCAGCTCCTTTGTCATCTTCTTTATTGTTGACAATCTATAATCGCCATAAGAATCTGTTGAAAAAATCATATCATAGTATTTATTCATATCAAATTTTCCTACAAAATTCTCTAACAAATTCGTGTCTTCGCATCCTAACTTGAAGAATAAATCCATAAAATATACAGTAGATATATCTTTGGACAACAGCTTTTTCACTGTTTTGCATTTTTTCAATCCTATATTCAGATTCGATATAAACATTTCCCTTGGGCAGTCAGGCTTTATTTTTGAAAACACTTTATTGATTCCACAACAGAACGCTTCACTGAATGCAAATAAATCGGTGCATTCCTTAACTGTCAGCATAGGGAATCTGTTACAAAGGGCAAGAAATCCTATTTTGTAATGTATATCCTTTCTTCGAATAGCTGCCATATAGTCTTTTAACTTCTCGGGATAATTTTGCTTTATAAAAATCTGTCTTGCTAACTCTTTTACGGCTTTATAGGGAACTTCAACAAGACAGCGTATAAATGATGAATACGTTATACATTGAATATGTTCAGAAGCTTGTTTCTTCTTACCGTTGCACCAATAAGGGAGAGCGTATGCCTGCCCGGTCCGACAGTTAAAAACATAACGATAACCGAAATTTTTGCAAATAATGCAGCCTGACAAAGGATTGATTAAGACTGTCTTTTGGGTAATAGCCAATGAAATTTTATCCCCATCTTCGGATATTCTGATTCTTGATACATATGTATTATGATCTTTTACAGTATCGCACGTTCTGAGATTGAAATTCTGTCCACAATAAGGGCATTGTTCTTTCATTGAGTTCAAATGAACATCGTAATCATCAAAAGCTCTGTACCATTCTTCCCCGTATAGCTTAATAGCTTCCTCTTTTTTAGGAGATTCCCTTATTAACTCTTTTGGAGGAATAACCTTGCGGCATTTGCAGCAATACACTCCATGCTCCAAAGTCATGTTATTTTGTGCTTCCCATTTTAAAATCATCTTTGGGGTCATTTTGCAGAGAGACTCTCTGAGATCTCCCTGCTCTTTGAACCAAACTGGTCGATGACTTCTACTCTCATAATAGTACGGAGGAATTGCTCTAACACGCCTAGCAGTAATAAATGCATTTGGCTCGTCAAATATATATACTTTCTCTCTCATATTTTTCTCCTATCTTCACAAATAAAGCAAAGACAAATAAGCTATTCTATATCAATATCCCACCCTTCTTCAATCATTTTTCTGTAACAATGTAAGACCGCATTGCATTTTTTTACAGTTTCATATGGTTTAACATCTTGAAGTTCATATCCAAAGTAAGCTGCACATTCATTGAGTGCAGCTTTTTTTGTATCACAATGATCCTCAAATGTCCTTTGAACGTTTACGAAATCATAGTCTGTTCTCCATACGCAACCGGATTGTCTTAAAAATGCCATTACCTTTCCAAGCCCAAACCCAATAATAGTATTGGCAGATAGTAATATTTCATCTATTTTAAAGAGCTGATCCGACAACGGCGGAGCATTCTCTGTTATAGAAAGCATCTTTATTTGAAACTTGTTACGATCATTTTCAGGGGCAAAAAAGCTGTCAAAAATCACATATCCGTTAATATCAACAACAGAGAGCTTATATACTTCATCTTCCTTTGTGTTATTGCCTGTGGTTGCGATATCAATGACAATTTTTTTATCCGCTGTAATCAAATTTTCTGCCATAGCACGCAGTCCGTCACTTCTTTTTTTTTCCAAATTGTACATTTTTCTGTATTTTTCCTTAGTTAAAATCTCTGCTTCCATTTTTATCTCTCCCTAAAATTACCATACTGCCTTTCATCTTCATCAATGAGCTGCATAAGCTCTTCATCATCACTCAGATATTTGCGAATTATGCTTTGAAACTGCCTTGTTGCCCAATCAGCACCATTTTCAAAGATGTTTTCGGTTATGTATTTAAGCTCATTATACGCCTCATCAGGGAGTCCGTTCAGAACATCAATAACCGTTTTGTCCGCTGTTCTATTCTCCAGGATAGCCTCAATCAATGCTTTTTTCATATGATCAAATCCTTTCTATTTATAAATTCCTGATTAAAGTTCACGGTATCTGCTTTACCCATTTGCTGAAAGTTTCGTACCAATTATCATCAATAGTGCCACCTTCATAGGTATGAATCTTGAAAAGTTCCACAAGCTCATCAGCCACAAAATGCTCCGCAGGTTCCATTCTAAAAGCAACCATATTCCAATCCTTAAAAAAAGCTATCACTACATGAGGCTTATTTTCATAGATGCAGAAGCTTATCGTATAATTGCGCTTCCAAATCCCCGGTGGAAGCTGCAGAAAAGCCCTCATTTTTTCTCTTGATAATATTTTCTCGTTATACTTCATTTTTAGTTACCTTCAAATAGGACCATCATTACAATCACTGCATATTGCAACCAACCTTACATCTTCTCCATACTGATTTGTTGCAAAACAACCGGGGGTTAATGTTCCAGATAAATACTTACTGCTCATTTTGCCTCCTTTCCATTCCTCACTGGGGAATGCTTCATTTTCTTTACTGCTTTTATATATTTTTTAATAGCTTTATCAGAACATTTAGCCAAACATTCTCTTACATATGCCAGTATATCAGGAGAACAGGGTATATTACACGCTTTATAGCATTGAGCTACATAGAATTTATATTCGTTCTTTATTTTTATGAATTTAATTTCTATCGTTAGATGTTCATTCTGAATATTTGCGGAATAAATCACACATTTCCCCGATATGATATCTTGACCGTATGCGCCTACACAATTATGATTGATTCTTCCTTCATTGATTAACGCCTTTTGTGATTTAAGCAACACAAATTCTTTTGGAAGTTTCAGATATTTTAATGGCGTTTCGGGAATTGTTATTTTTGAAAGCTTGTTGGATTTTTCTATGATTTCATCTGTTATTTCGTTATGCAACTTTACGATCCTTTTTTTTCCTGCAAGTATATCAACAGGTTTGCATAGCTGTAATGAAAAATCAATATAATCATTTAAAACAGATTGGTTAATATCAACCAATCTTGCAGACAGAAGCGATTTCAAATAGTTTGCAGCAATGGATTCACGTTTGCGTTTGGTAATGTTATATTTCTTATATTTTGCATCAAAATCATATTTTAATGTAAATATAAGCTGCTGTTGTTCGGGCTTTATATATTTTAAAGCACAGCAAACGGCATATGATTGATTCAACGGTAATTTGTTTACCGATTTAGGTAAACTTAACTTGAATGTTTTTTCAAGATAATCTTTTTTGTTGTGATACAAGCAAATCTCGTTAAGTCTGACGGGAGGGAAAAAATTGTCTGTAATAAAATCTTTCAATATATATGTATCTGTATCATTAAACCGAGAAACTAATATTGAAATAAGTTCTTTCGGGAATATGCTTAAATCCTTGAGGTTTGTCGGGTAATACCTGTGATTTGTATTACTCATAGAATACACATCTTTTTCGGAAAAAATGAATATTTTCTTTTGAATATTTCCAGTTTTAAGATTCCAGTCTTTGGAGGATAAATCATAGCAGACAGTTTTCAATTTACTGTAAACGTGTATTATAAGATAACAATCTCCTGTTTCTTTAGTACAAACTTCTATATTTAACAGGAATACAGATTCTTTTAAATCGAATTGGACACATGAAGAAATACTGTCTAATGCTGTGATGTGGTTTATGAGGTCATTAAAACCAACAGGAATATATTCAATTTGAGCCTTGAAGGGATTATCTTCATATGTTGTTACTCGATATGCAGATGTATCATTATATATTTTCATTATGTCATCGTAAAGCTTATGACAAAAATTTACGTCATTCATTTACTTCTCCTTTCCATTCCCCACTGGGGAATTATCACCATATTTCTGTGGTAGAATCGAACTCATCTCCGACCTGATATTTACAGTAAATTTCGGGGCTGACGGAAAAATCAGTTTTTACATCTTTCGGTAAGTACTTGTACATAATCCCGGTTGCAGGTTTAGATATGGTGATAACATACTCATTAGAATCATTAAAAGTATGATGAACGATCTGCTTATCGCAAACCACTCCGCTGCGCATATCAATTTCCTGAGAATGAAGATCTATTCTTACACATATTGCAAATATTATTGCAACTTTTATCAGTCCAAACAAAATTTTAGCTATTATCTCGTCTGCGTCCATTTTAAACACCTCCTCTCACATTTAATGAACTTAGCGCATCATTTAAGATAGCTCGTTCCTTTTCAGCCTGTGCATTTTTTCTCTGTTCCGCTACTGCTTTTTCAAATTTTACATCTTTTATAAATTTGCAGAATTTAATGAGGCTATCTTTAGTTGTCAGGAAATCATAAATAGCAATATGGCTATGCCTTGTATCAAATATTGATGAACTTACGTTCTGTTTCTTATAATACAGCGCTGCATATTTTCTGAAAGCTTTTCCATTCAAGAATGCAGCTGATTTATCCTGCAAAATATCAGCCAATGTGCTGAGCTGTCGCTTTTGAATGACAGGTAGCTGTTCTAACGCCTGTTCCGGTGTTAAAAACAGTTCGTCCTTATTTAAGGTAATATATTTTTGCAGGCAATTATCCTCTAAGCCAATTAACGTTGTGCAGGTAAACAGGATATCGTTCTTACCGTCCAAATAAATATCGTAAAGTTTAACAGGTATAACGTCATAATTGAAATTTAAAGTATATAATGTTTGGTTTTTACAAATCTCCTGATTCTTCAGCAAAAGTGATTTTAGCATTTTACCGCCATTCATATCCCATATCGCATATATTATTGTAATAAGTGAAATTATTGAAAAAATTATAATCAGGATTATTAGGTATTTCGGATTACTTTTTAAGTATTTTGCATCTGCTGCACCGGCCATTAGACATATCAGAAGAGTAGGCAACCATATTTTTTGGACAAATTCCAACCCATCACAACCATACCTCCATATTTCGTATAGTCTTTTTAAAAAGTTTTCATATTTGTCTGGTTTACTACTTTTTGATGTCGATTTGGAAGGAGTATAATAAATATTTTCCGGCACAATCGTTTCCGGAACACGTATTTCATTATTACCATCAACTATCACTTCTATCGGATCAAAAAAGCCGTTATCACTCAGGAAAATATAAGGTTCAAAATTTGATTTGCTTGCCATGATTATTGTTCTCCTTTCATTCGTACCGTATAAACTCCATCCTTATAATTCGTAATCTCATACGTATCTTCAAACTCAGTCATATCCACATCCTGAGTTGTAATTACCTTATACTCGCCGGTTGGAGCTTTTAAATGCAGAGGATCATAGAGCAGCTCATAGAGTGTAGATCCCATAATAAATAATACACTAATCAGTATAATTATATCTAACCACGATGTCTCTTTCTTTGTGCCGATATTTTTAGTGACTAAAAAGCCTGTAATATAAATTACCAGAATAACAATTAGTAATGCTATAGGAAATTGACAAATTTCCTCAATTAAAATAACTCCGTTTATTGCATTAAATTCCATTGTTTTATCCTCCTGAAACATTCGTCGAGGCTTTCGCCAGGACTCATGCTGTTTGCAAGTTCCTTCAGTATTACGATCACAACTTCCCGTGTGTAGTTGCCAAAGTCATCATTGGATGCTGTATTAGTTTCTACTTGATCTGCTATGCCAATGCAACTTTTGGCGGTTAGCTTTTTCAAATCCTCACACATTGGATGCGGAAATATGTTTTGGGTTTTCTTATAATCGCTTGACATTATCGTTCTACCTCCTGTTCATTATTTCTTCTATAAAGCTTCTCTTCGGGCTGCGGCTCAAGCTGATAATCCTGGTGGGGTGCATATGAAGGATTTGACATATTTTTTAAATACGTCTCATAATTAGCGGCGATAGTATCTCTTTCTGATTTAAACAGCTCTAATTGGTTTGCAGTATCGCTTAACTCGTTTTTGATTATTGCTAATTTTGATTTTCTCGCATTCAAATCCTCCCTGTCGGTTATTCCGCTTGCCTCAACATAAGAAACCTTATTATACATTACTTTTTCTTCTGAAGTAAGAAAGTCAGCGGATGACAGTGCAAGATAGCTTTCGCCGTCTGTTATTATTTTTTCCATAGCATTTATTTGCTTTGAAAGCGCATCATGCTTATCTGATAATGATTGATACTTTTCAGCTGCACAGTTAAGCGTGTTTTCAAATTCTGATACAGATGTTATATTATTTAAGCTTAGATAATTAAGCAGATCTGCACTTTTCCTCAAATCTGAATATGTAGTTTTCTTTTCTTTTTTTATAAAAATGCTTATCTGCATCTGGCGCATACATATTGCATATTCTCTCTGGATACCGGATAGGCGTTCAATAGCAGCAGGACTGATTTCTTTATCCTTATGCAAAATACGATATTCCAAGTCAGGTATGGAATACCCATCTCCCAGACGAAAACTTCTAATCGCATATTTCTGCTTTGGCGCTTTTATCGAAAGATACTTACCTTGATGCACAACATATCCTTTCTCTGAAAGCTTCATCTCAATGTCTTGAAGATTTTTTACGTTTTTATCCAGAATAATTTTGTCAATATCATTGCAAAGCATCTGTTTCCATGATGTGCCGTTTTTTCGTGTAAGCCATTCATTATACTTCATCGTATTTTTGTGTTTGGGGCTTTCAATAATATGCAGACCGTGTTCAAGTGCAATAGCATCTGAAATCTTCCGCACTTTCATAAGCGATTTGTAATTTGCATACCATTGTTTTTCGTCCAGATTATATGGGCACACCGCAAAATGATTATGTATGTGATCCTTATCAACGTGTGTACTCACGATGACCTGATGATTATTTCCGAAAACCTTTTTCGCCCATTCAATACCGATCTGATGAGCTTCCTCAGGAGTGACATTTTCATCCGGGGAAAAGGATTGTATGTAATGATGAATACGCACCTTTTCTTTCTGCTTTGGTTTTTCGGACTTGTCCTTGTCTGCGACAATCTCAGATTTGAAAAATCTTTCCTTTGCACATATCTCGAATGTTCTGCGAAACTCGTCATACGCCTCCTGAGGATTGGCAGTACAATTTATTCCTGTTGCAAATTTCATTTCGTCATTTTTGTCACCATTCAGAATATACTCAATGTTAGACAATGGAGTAGTATGAACCGCAACGTATTTTACTATAGGCACATTACAACAGCTCCTCCGACTGAAGCGGCGAAAGCCAGTCCTCAACAACAAGCCTAAGCTGCTTTATTTCTTCTTGCAAATCCTCAATATCTTTCTGATAAATTGATTTTGTGCTGTTTGCGACAGTCGATATCTGATTGATATTCACGCCGATCCTGTTCATGGCCTTATATACATCAGAAAGCTCTTTGAGATTAAAAACCTTTATGCTGCCTTGAACAGAAATGGTGCGAATATAGGTTCCTGTTCTCATTCCCAATTTCTTGGATCGTTCAGAAATAATAGCCCATTCTTTAGGTGAATAACCAATAAGTTTCATTATTCTATCTTTTCCATACGGCATATTAGTTACCTCTTTTTACAATTTGGGGTATTAGGGGTGTTTACCCCTACCATTATCTGAAATTACAGATAATGGGAAAAGGTATATACCTTTTCTATGCTTGCTATTTATTTAGTCGCTCTCCTCGTGTCGCAACCGAAAAGCCTGCAAAAATCCAGGCCTGGAGGCAAGCATCGCACTTTTCCGCAACACGATGGGCTGAAAAGAAAAAAATCATCTGGACTTCTCCTGTAAGTTACCCGACATGAAATCAACAAACGCCCGTCGGGGAAATCTTACACGTTTTCCTATTTTAATGACCGGAAAGCCCAAACTATCGGGAGCATTTCTTGCTGTTTGAATAAGGGTCTTTGCAGATGTTCCAAGTACATCTGCAACCATTTGCGGCACAAGCAGTTCAAGCTCGCTTTCCTTTAAATCCTCTAAAGTACATTTATTTGCCAATTTCTTCTTCCTCCTCATTTTTTAAAAGAGCTTTCAAAGCCGGCAAACTGATTTTATTGGTTTCACAATTTCCAAGAAATTTATTGCACTGAGAACAATAAGCTCTTTTGCCGCCTGTAATAATGAGACCATTATACATATCATTATTATCAGATTCAGAACCATCAAAGGAATGATGATATATTACGGTTCCCTCTGCGTGCTGTCGAACATAAAAACCATTACATCCGCAAAACGGGCATTGCGTCAGATCTGAGAAATTTATTGCCTTTTTCATCGTAGCTTGCTTCTCCTTTTAATTAAGCCTATCATTTGTGAGAAAATCGCAAAGCAGCAGTCCTATGAGTATTATGAATATTTCAGTCATCATTCATTTTGTTCCAAACATCTCTGCACATGAAAGTATCGGCAAGTGAACCATGAGCCTGACCTCTCCATGGAATATTATAATAGGAAGCCGCTGTTGATAACTTTTGCCACCGATATCTCAACCTTTCGCTATCCCATTCGCCGTATATTTCCGAAAATTTTTTCATGCAGCATCTAAGCTCAGGCGTATCATTCTCAAAATCAAAGTCACTTTTTTCAAGAGCCTTGGAAATAAAATGCCAGTCAAAATCAATGTTGTATGCAACAGCTACTTTAGCTCCGGACATTATTTTGGATATCAGCGGTGCTATGTCAGACATCAATGGAGCATTTTTTACCATTTGTGGTGAAATATGATTTATAGCTTCAGCTGCCGTCCATTCTGTCTTATGCTCAGGACGAATATAACTATTAAGCAGTATTTCGCCGCTATTGTTCATAACCGATATCTGTAGAATCTCATCTGCTTCAGGATCAAGTCCTGTTGTTTCAGTGTCAAGAAAAATAACGTCACAGTCTTTTCCAACAAGATCAGCTGCATCAGGCTTTCTTTGCTTTTTCGAAATTGTATAGCAATCCAATGTCTTATCTTTATTATTAACGAATGGGTAAAAATCAGCAGTATAATAACTTATTATTCTGACAATGCAGGTTTTGGTTGTTAATTCTCCGCCATCTCCATCAGTTTCAAGATCAATCCGATATTCTTTAAAATCTATAGTTTTGGATGCCTGTCCAAATACATAAAATTTGAAGTAATAGCCATCATGGCGTATTTCCAACCACTCACTGCCTCGATATTTCTTATACAAAAACATAATTTCTTTTCCAAATTCTTTGACACATGCCTTGAAGCTTTTTAAAAATTCTGTACGATCGGATATGTAGTGATAAAACAATTTTATCAGTCTTGCTTTTCCAAAATAATTTGTCATTTCCTATTCCTCCTAATTATAAAATATCACTATGTTAATAAGTAAGAGTAAGTTCATAATGTTAATCACCAGAAGCTTTCTGTAATTTTCTCCTTCTTCTGCTTCAAATATTATAGAGGCAGTTCCTATAATAAACACAAGAGATAAAATACATATAATAATCTGTAACCACAGCGGCATTGACTTAAACGATTCAATCATAAAAACAATGTCAATCATATTTTAGCCTCCGTTACTTGTTAGTTATAAGCTCTTATTGCGTGCTCGAAAATCGCATATAATTTCTTTGTATTGCGGGGAAGATGTATAAGGGGTGTATTCTTCTTTTTCAAGCATTACGCAGAAGTATTTAAATTTATTCGAAATTTTTTTCTGACTGCTTTCTGCCTTCATTCTCAAATACAGCATACGCAGAAATTCGTATCTTTCAAGCTCCACATCATTTTTGTCAATTTTTCCCGTACAGTAAGGAATAATCGACAGTAGCCTGTTTTCGATATATTCCATCTGTTCGTTATTGAATTTATTATCACACGCATCAGCGTATAACAGCAATGTTTCATTATCGTATGATTTAAATTCAGTAGGCTTTTTCAGTTTTTTGTTGCTTATTGCATTAAAAAGCGATTTTCTGATGTAGTTTCGGAAATTGCGAATCTGCTTTCCAACGATAATTTCGCATAGCTTTTTTATATGGGAATACTCAATATGCCCGAACATTTCCTTAAGCTCATCGGTAGGTATTTCTTCTTTTTTTCCGATAATTACACTTGATGCCTTGCAAAGCATGACGTCAAGAATGATATCCTTTATCCTGTCAACATCATATTTGTTGCATTCTGCACATAAGCGTTCATAGTCAATCTGAGCTTTAATCGCTGAGTTATAATTAAAAAACTCCTGATCAGATATTTCTTCTGCTTTTTCATCGTCATTTGCACAAGCGGTGCAATCAGGATCATCAATAACATCAATATCTGTAATTATTATATCTGTACTTGATTGTGGCTGATTTTCCACATCTGGAAAATCGGAATGTGGGCTATTACATATTTCACACTCATCTTCTGCTTCAATCCATTCGGGATGCGGCTCGTCAGAAAACTCATAAACCCAATCAATAATACGTCCTGTCGTATCATCAATAAGCTTGATTCGTCTGAAATATCCAAACGATTTCAGCTTGTTTAAAGCTGTTATAATTTTTGTCTTACCGTCAGAATGAGTATGAGCCAAACCTTCTATTGAGAAATTCCAATTATCTGGTCTTGACAGCATATATGTAAGCCACCCCATTTCTGCTCCCCCAAGGCGAGGATCATTAAGGTATTCGTTGTGTACCATCGTGAAGTTCTTTTTAAAACTTCTTCGTATTGCTCCCACTTTTTTCACCTCCTGTTTTTTTATGCGAGTTCAATCGGTGAAGTCCCAATCCATTCAGGTCGAACTTCATCTGAAACTTCGTATGCCCAATCAACAAAATTTCCGTGCCTATCAACGAGTTTTATCTGTCTGTAGTATCCGTGATTTTTTAAAGAGGAAAGTATTCCATTAACTTCAATGATATCAATTCCACGGCTTTTGGCGACTTTAGCAGCAGAAAAATCAAAACCATTTGGACAAGAAAGCATAAATGCCAGTAAACCTATTTCATCGAAACTGAGGCGTTCATCGTGCACAAAGTCATTGTGTACAGCTAAAAGGTCTTTTTTTGATACATTTCTTTTCTTACTGCTCATTTTCTTTTCCTCCGTTTAAAAATATACATTTCACGCCACTATAACGATTTTTTTCATTACGGGTCTGTTGTATTTTGATGTAGCCGCCATCAATAAGTTTGTGGACGTGAGAATAATAGGTGTGACTGCCTATTCCCAGTTCATTTTGTATTGCAGAGGGACTTTTCAATTTGAATGACTTTTCGCCATTAGAATTTTGCAGAAAATAAATATATATCGCCTTTGCCTGCAATGTAAGGTCTTTATCCTGCATTATTTGCTGTAATTCTTCCACGAGTTAGTCCTCCTGTTATCGGAGAAAAGAAAAAAGACTATTTTCAATCTTCCGAACTTAGTGTTCAGATGTTTGAAGATAGTCTTTTTATAACACTGAGATTATCAGTTATGTATAAAAAATGGTATTTTACTTGATTTTTGTCTGCCGTAATACTCATAACCCGAAGGTCGTAGGTTCAAATCCTGCCTCCGCAACCAACAACCGTTTCGACAATAGTTGAAACGGTTTTCTTTTTGCTTGCTTTGCCTGCGGAATAATTTTTTACCGCTTGACAAAAATACATTTGTGGAGTATAATAAGTATAACCACAAAAGAGATAATGTGTTTCCGAGAGGACACACAAACGCAAAGCCCCTCAGAGCTGCAACTCTGAGGGGCTTTGTTTGCCAGGGGATAGTTTGGGTTACTTGTCGGACTTGTGTCTGTCTAACCACTTGCAAACGTAGTCACCAACCACACTTGCCATAACAGACAATACAAAAGAGATAATATATTCCAAGAGTTCCACCTCCTTCCTTGCGGAAGAAGCCGACAATGGTCATATTATATCAGGTTTTGCGCAATTTGTCAAAAAATGCGGATTTATGTTTTGTCTGAATAGCCGCAAGCCGCTTGACAAAAATATATATGCGTGGTATAATAATCACGAAAAGAAATGAGTGTTCCATTCGGATCACAAATCGAACGCCCTCGGAGTTGCCGCTCCGAGGGCGTTCTTTTGTGCTGACTGCCTTTTTGTTTTACTTCTTATTTCCGTCCAGCCACTTGCAGATGTAGTTTGTGACTATTCCTGCTGCGACAGATATAAGAAAAGAAATGAGAAATTCCATCCGGCTCACCTCCTTCCGGTTAGGGAACGGAGTAAGGCAGCAGAATAATTATATCATTTTCGGCAAAATCCGTCAATAATTTTGCTTTCCATCATCTTCCAAATAATTTACATCATATATATTGACATAACAGCGTATCTGGGGTAAAATAAACTATATATTGCCCAAGTATAACGGGTCGGATTCTGCGGCTTTTATAGCATCGCCGCAGATCATAAATAAAGATCATTATTTGACTAAGATATATTTCCAATAAGCAAAATTCTGTCGGATCTCTGCCGAAATTGTGCAAAGTGCAGTAAAAATCAAATCTGGCGCAGTGATGAATTGTGAGAATATCCAAACATGAAAATTCTCTGCAACAAAATGCACTTGGATCTGCACTATATATATGACAGGGCTCAGAAGAGCGAGCATATATATAAACTCGGTACGAGATCATATCAATCCGCTTTGCTGCAAAAGCGGGTGCGAGGTGATTCAATACAATGAGCTTGGACTTTACCGCCTCTGTAAGACGTGCACAGGCGGGAGATGCTGGAGCGTTTGCCGAACTTTATTCCCTTGTTTACAAGGATCTGTACCGGATCGCTCTGCTGAACCTGAACAATCAACACGATGCTTCCGATGTGGTTAGCGACACGGTGCTGGAAGCTTACACCTCCATATCAAAGCTGAGGGACGAAAAAGCATTTAAAGCCTGGATAATAAAGATCCTTACGGTAAAGATAAAAAACAAGCGCAAGGAATATAAAGAGATAAACAATTTCCGGGAAGATGTGGACGATCTCAGCGATGCCGAAGAGGCTGCTGTAAGTAAAGAAATAGATTTCGGCAGCATAGAGGTAATGGAAGGCTTTAAGCAGCTCAGCGAAGAGGAACGTATGGTGCTGTCACTCAGTGTTGTTTCAGGCTATAAAAGCGAAGAGATTGCCAGAATGTTCGGAACAAATGCAAATACCGTTCGTTCAAAGGTAGCAAGGGCGAAAGCCAGACTGAAACAGCTGCTGACTTAGATTTTTTGAAGAAAGGAGGCCGGAAGCATGAGCTTTGAAAAGGATCTCAGAAAAGCCGTTGAAAGCATTGATATTCCCGAGGAACTGCTGCCCGTGAATATTGAAGCAATGCTCAGGAACGCAGACCGCAGCGCACAGAAAAATACAAGCGCAGACATTGACCGTTCCGAAAAGATCACGGCAAAGAAAACGAACCGTACTATTATTATGCGTACTATCGCCGCAGCTGCTGCGTGCATAGCTCTGGCAGGCGGATTTGCCGCTGTTCGCCAGCAGACCGCAAAGCCTGTTGATATCGAAAGCGAGATCAACTACGAGGCTGTTCAGGTACAGTCTTATGATGAGCTGTACAGCATTTACACGGGAATTTACCTTAATTCGGAAGCCAACAGCGAAACTGCCGCTGCCGAGAACGGCGACGGTGTGGAAATTATCACCGATGACACTGCAATCACCGATGTGCCCGCTGCCACCGAGACAACTCCCGCTATTACGGAAGCGCCCGCTGAGGATACCTCACGCAAGAATATTGATGCCGTGTGCTCTGATTTTTCAGATGCCGATATCGTGAAGAGCGATGACAGCTCTATCTACTATATCTGCGGCGGAACTCTCTATGTTGTTTCAAAGGACAATATGGCGGTAAAACAGGAGATAACCACCGAAAATCCGCCCTTTGAGATGTATGTAAGAGGAAACTCTCTTGTGCTTGTAAGCGAAGAAAAAGCTTCCGGTGACAAGTCTGAGGACGGCAGAGACCATACAAATGTGGTCATAGATATATACACAATTTCCTCCGACTCGCTTACTCATATCAAAACATATAAGCAGAACGGCGAATATAATTCCGCAAGGATAGATGATAACGGCGTTCTGTATCTCGTAACGGGCTACTCCAACTACAGAGGAGCGCCCCTTGACGAGAATGCTGACCTTGATAATTACGTTCCCGGCTACTATATCGACGGCGAAAAGCACTACGTTGCCGCCGAGGATATCACAGTTCCCCAGGGAGCGAACAATACCGATTACACTATCATTTCCTCCGTCAAGTGCAGCGAGCCTGTGAATATCTCCGTAAAGGCTGTTCTGGGCAGCAATGCAAATGCTTTCTGCTCCGATGATACCCTTTATGTGGCATTTTCGGGCATTAAGGACGGCAAGTCCTACACAGCTGTTACCTCCTTTGCAATTTCCGAAAGCGGTCTTTCCTACAAGGCTTCGGGAACTGTTGAGGGCGAGCTTATCAGCAGGTACAGCATGGCAGAGAGCGAGGGCGGTTTCAGGATCGCCTGCCGCAGCTTTGACGAAAACGGAATGGCAGTTACCGATATCTACACTCTTGACAGCTCACTTGCAGTGATCTCCAAGGCAGAGGGACTTCTCCCAGGTGTGATAATCGGCTCCGTTAAGTTTGACGGCAACTATGCAAGTCTTATTGAAAATAACCGCACAGATGCTTCTCTCGTGGTTGACCTTGACCAGAGCGCTCCTGTGGAAAATGCCGAGACAAAGTGCTTCATCGCACCCTATGTCAGCAAGCTTTCCGACGGGCTTATGGCAGGCATAACCGCCTGTGAGGACGAAAACGGCGGATATAACGGTCTCAGACTGGAGCTTTACAGCGCAGACAGCGGCGAGAAGATAAGCGAAACAGTATTTGCCCGGTTCCCCAAGGTGCAGTCCCCTGCCCTCAGTGACAAGAAGGCAATGCTTATTGACACCGACAGCAAGATAGTCGGAATCCCTGTTTCCAGCGTCAACGAGTTCGGCGTGAAGAACCAGTACTTCGTGTTCGGATACGATGAGAACGGCTTCACTCAGAAGGGCGTTTTCGAGTATAACGACATTGATGACAGCTACACTTTTGAAAGAGCTGTTGTTACTGACGGAGTGCTTTACATCATCGGCAGCGGACGAATGGTCTCCGTTGATCTTGATGATATGACCGTTGCGGATACATTTGTATTCTGATAAAAACAGCAAACGGACGGTGTAAAAGCCGTCCGTTTTTTTTGCATTTTTAAGGTTAAAATAAGGTTAGAAAAAAGGAAAAGTTATTGACATAAAAATTATAAAATGGTATAATTACCACATTCAGCACAGAAAATTACAGGGATCTTCATTTCGGGGGTTCCTGTTTACTTATATAATAATATCTAAAACAAGGAGATATGTTATGAAATTCAACGGACTTACCGACAAGGAAGTCGAGGAATCCAGAAAGCTGAACGGCAGCAACCGCCTTTCGGAAGTTGAGACTGAGACCTTCTGGGACAAGCTCAAGGCAAATTTCGGCGACCCCATGATAAAAATTCTCTGTGTGGCACTTGGCATCAACGTCATCATTTTCATTCTCGGAAAAATGGGCGTAGTTGATGCTGAGGTGGAATGGTACGAGCCTATCGGCATTGCGGCGGCAATAGTCATTGCAACGCTGGTATCCACATTCTCCGAGTACAGGAACGAGAACGCTTTCCAGAAGCTTCAGGAAGAGGCTTCAAAGATACTTTGCAAGGTTTACAGAAACGGCAGCGTGGAAGAGATACCCATTGACGACATCGTTGCAGGCGACCTTATCATGCTACAGTCGGGCGACAAGATACCTGCTGACGGAATCCTTGCCGACGGCGATATCAAGGTGGATCAGTCTGTTATCAACGGCGAGGCTGCGGAAGCAAAGAAGATAACCCAGCCAGAGGATTACACCGAGCCTGAGGGCGAGGCGCTGGACTTCCTCAACGAATACAAGGTGTTCAGAGGAACTGTTGTATGTTCGGGCAACGCCGTAATGAAAGCCACAACCGTCGGTGACAAGACCGTTTACGGCAAGATCGCAGGCGAGCTTCAGCAGGAGGACGACAGAGAGTCGCCCCTTAAAGTAAAGCTGGGCGACCTGGCAAACGGCATTTCCAAGTTCGGATATATCGGCGGTATTGCCATTGCCGTTGCGCTCCTTATCCACAGGATAGTCCTTGCAGGCAGCTTCGGCGCATATTTTGCAACAGGTGCCGCAAGCATCATCACCGACCTGCTGGACGCACTTATCCTTGCGGTAATAATCATCGTAATGGCAGTTCCCGAGGGTCTGCCCCTTATGATAGCCATTGTTTCCGCACTTAATATGGGCAAGATGCTCAAGGACAACGTGCTTGTCCGCAAGATAGCGGGAATTGAAACAGCAGGAAGCCTTAACATTCTTTTCAGCGACAAGACAGGTACTATCACAAAAGGTCAGCTGGAAGCTGTTGTGTTCGTTGATGGCAAGGGCAGAAGATACAAGACCTGCGCAGAAGTTCCCGACAAGCTGGGTCAGATGCTTACAGCCTGCATTACCGAAAATACCACAGCTATGATAAACGGCACAGGCAGCGACGCAAGGGTGATCGGCGGAAACGCAACCGAAAGAGCCGTGCTGGCATTTGCTGCGGGAGCGCCTTCCTGCGGAATGACAAAGTATGCGTCTATCCCCTTTAACAGCGACAACAAATACTCCGCTGCAACTGTTGAGAGCGACGATTTCAAGGGCACTCTTATAAAGGGCGCACCCGAAAAGCTCATTGCAAAATGCACATACTACCTTGCTCCTGACGGAAGCAGGATAGAGCTTGCAGGCAGCACCGCCGTGGAGGAGGCTATAAACGAGCTTGCTTCCCGTGCTATCCGTGTGCTGGCGCTGGCAATATCCGATGACAGCATCGAGCCTGACAGCGACAAGCTCCCCGAGGGCAGCTGGACTTTAGTTGGAATACTGGGCATAAGAGACGAGGTACGTCCCGAGTCCGTCACAGCCATCAAGGAAGTTCAGGGCGCAGGCGTTCAGGTTGTTATGATAACAGGCGACAGAAAGGATACTGCGGTATCCATTGCCAAGGACGCTGGACTGCTCACCAATGAAAAGACAGACATTGTGCTTACTTCCGACGAGCTGGCAAAGCTCACCGATGATGAGATCAAGGACAAGCTGAAAAATATCCGTGTAATTGCAAGAGCGCTGCCCTCCGACAAGTCAAGGCTTGTGCGCATAGCTCAGGAGCTTGACCTTGTTGCAGGTATGACAGGCGACGGCGTTAACGACTCCCCTGCACTTAAAAAGGCTGACGTTGGCTTTGCAATGGGCGGCGGCACCGAGGTCGCAAAGGAAGCCTCCGACATCGTTATTATGGACGACAACTTCAACTCTATCGACAAGGCTATCCTTTACGGCAGAACTATCTTCAACTCAATAAGAAAGTTTATCATCTTCCAGCTGACTATCAACGTTGCAGCGGTGGTTATTTCCTTCATCTGTCCCCTGCTCGGCATGGAAAATCCCCTTTCCATCACTCAGATACTCTGGATAAACCTTGTAATGGATACATTGGCAGCGCTGGCGTTCGGAGGCGAGCCTGCACTTCACCGTTATATGGCTGAAAAGCCCAAGTCCCGAAAGGAACCTATCGTAAACAAATATATGTGGTCTGAGATAATCACGGGTGCGCTGTGGATATTCGCACTTAGCCTTGTGATGCTCATAACAGGCATTGATCCCTCAAATGACACTTTCAGAACAGACGGATTTATGGCAAATTTCTTCCGTGAATACACAGCGGGAGATGCTGCGGACAGCACAAATTATCTCCTCACAGGCTATTTCTGCTTCTTTATCTTTGCGGCGGTATTCAACGCATTCAACGCAAGAACGGAGAAAATGAACCTTATGGACAACATCGGCAAAAACAAGGGATTCTTAAAGATCCTTGGAATCATCACCGTGGTGCAGGTGCTTATGACATACCTTGGCGGAGCGGTGCTGGATTGCTACGGACTTAACCTTACCGAGTGGATAGTGGTGCTTGTAATGGCGGTTTCCATTATCCCCGTTGACCTTATCAGAAAGGCAATAGTCGGTGCGGTAAGAAAATAATTCGTTTTATACTAAGAACCAATTAAAAACTATACAAAAAATCGAGCATAATCTTGCGTATATGGATTATGCGATGAT
>ERZ1026854.83-NODE-83-length-69784-cov-18.303102_pt1 | contig 69784 bp, 61 predicted proteins | sample MGYA00380157_ERZ1026854 | MGnify/ENA primary metagenome ERZ1026854 (study PRJEB33269, sample SAMEA4719793) | human gut metagenome | biome: human-associated habitat; feature: organic feature; material: feces | place: Cameroon | collected 2013-10 ...
CATTGTTCTAAAGACAGAATAATCTCTTTCGATTCTTTATATACAGCCCATGTCTAATGGCATGGGAAGAGGATTCATGTATCTGTCTTAACATGCAACTAATCGCTATTTTATCCCGAATTGGGGTATTATGTTGTTGTATTCTTCTTCCGACAACACTCCCTGCTTCTTCATCTCATGCAGATAGCGGGAGGCAAAAATGCCCATCGCTCCCCTCAAGCTCTCGCAAGCAATCGCCAGGTTCTCGACCTCAAGCGCATCCTGCGTATAGTTCTCTCCGTCCTTCCTGCAAGTGATAGTCTTAGACACCTTGCCGTCTTCGCTCTCCACTGAAATGATAATGTCAAATAGTTTCTTTTTCATTTGATTTTTTTATTTAAATTGTTGTTTTATTTTTTAGAATCAACAGATTACACAGTCACAATCTCGTATTCTGCTCATTCTGTGTCTTCTGTTGACCTTAACTCTATTTCTTCTTCATTCCTCCCAACATCGGCAGGAAGAGCACAGCAGCTCCCGCGAACGCCAGCATGACTAATCCCATTGACACAGCAAGCAGCACAGCAAGCGCACCCGCGAGCACACCCACCAACACCTTCTTTACGTTCAGCTTCTTGTCCTCCGTTGCCTCCGTTTCCGTTTCGTTTCTTTCCTCTCGCAGCGTTGGCTCACCTACCTGTGGATAGTAACGCTTGCGCTTCGGCTTCGGCTTAAAATCATTTCCCATTTTCGCTATCTTTTTCGTGTTGTTTTCCTATTATTTCATTCTCAGTTTTCCACCCTGTATGTACAATCCCTTGGCAGGAGCTTCGTTGAGCTTAAGGCCTTGGATAGAGTAGATGTAATTGTTGAGAGATTGGTTGTCTGTGGTTGTTGTAGAGATGCCAGTATCAATACCGAAGTAAGCATCCATGAGGTCGAAGCGCTTGGCATACCAGTCTTCGATGTAGCTAATCTCCTTAGTGAGGTCTTCTACCAAACATGGTTTCGAACTTTCTGTCTTGTAGTGGTCTACCATTCGCTGCCATGCTCCGCTATTCAGGAATAGGTCGCGATATTTTTCAAGCTTTGCGTTGATGCTCTCTTTAGAATAAGTGGTGGCGCGCAATTGTGCCCATCGTGCTTTCAGCTTATTTTTGTATTCCTTTTGTCCTTGGCAAATGCTGAAAGGATAGCAACCTCCATTCTTTACCACGTCGGCAGGCTTCCAGTCAGAATATCCATTGCCATCGTATGCGCTGCCATTATATTTTCCTCCTAACGATGTGTCGAGATCCCATGGTGATATTATGGCTTTGCGACGTGCAGCCTCTGTAGAGTCGGCATCATCAATATTCTTTTGTATGTTGCGTATGGAGAGGAAGTGGTTTTTGTTTCCCCAATTGTCGCCTATAGCAAGTGCCATGATATGTAGCTGATAGTCAACGAGATTGTCGATGAAGAAATACTTCTTGATATCGCTATACGATTTTTTGTTATCATATAGGTCGATGAGTGGCTGCCAGGCTTCTTCGCATTCGAAATCCTCAGGTTCCTTCAGTTCCCAGGCGTTGTGCCATGATATTGTTCCTACTTTCCAGTCGGCGGTGAAGTTACGTTCGTTTTGGTTGGCAATGTCTTCTGTTCCGCTCTTGTATAGCACACCGCGAACGAGTTTATTAGTTTCATCATATTTCTTGAGGTTGAGCAATTTGCGGTTTATGCGGTCGCTTAGGCAGTAGATGCCTTTATACTGGTTGTTGATGTACATTTCAACGAAACGTCCGACGGTGCCACTACGTGAGTTGAAGTTTGTTTGGTATGGCAGAGGTGAATATTCATTCCAAATATCCATAGCTACACGGTTGCGCATGCAGATGCGGTCTATAGCCATAGCGTCTAATATCCATTTCGACATTGAGCGCATACCCAAAAGCATGGAGTCTTGTGAAGCCGAATAGTCATCGGTGCGCAACTTCATGTTGAGCGATGGCTTCATGAAATATTGGCGTGCTGTAGCTCCTCGAGTACGGAATTTTGCCTTCAACTCTACAGTTTTACCCCCCCCGTAAGCTGCATGGTGCCGTTGGTGTATTCCATATCTTTGGTTATATTACCATTGATAGTAATCTTCATTACAGGTAGCGCTTCTTGCTGATTATCGTCTGTTGCAGCAACGCACACGCTTGGTGCAAGAATGTAGAGTGCTATGATACACTTTCTGCTGATTGATGATAGTTTCATAACTGTTCCTATTTTTTAGTTCTTGTTCACTCCTTAAAATGATAGTTATAATTTGTCGGTGCAAAGATAGTTATAAAACTTGATTTTTTTATGTGTTTTGATGATATAATATCCAAAATAAATTTTATCTTTGCATAACCTTAATTTATACACACAATGAAGCAAATGATAACTAAACGCAGAATAATAATTGCCAGTAGCATAGCAGCTGTAGTGATAGGCATATTCTGCTTAATATCAAGGTTTTATTTCGATAAACCGCAGGCTTCTACGGCTGCTGTCGTTGAAGAGCGGAAATACTATATCGTTACCACTCCAACGGGTGCAGACTCGCTATTTGTATACGCCTACAACCAAGGCGACACCTTGTTGGCGTTGCCTACCGATTCTTTGTTCTTAAAGCGTATCACTCGCCATCGTCAATCATCGTGGGTGAACCGTTGGTGGTTTCCATCATGTTTTGCCACTCTTGCTGCCAAGGTTGATGCCAATGCTGAAGCTCAGAGCACTATGCAAAGTGTAGACGATGCGTCGGCATATGCTTTCGTAAGCAATAGATATAAGAAACTGGAGAAGATACTGAAATCGTATCGTCATCAGTTAGCTGAAATCGACTACTACATGCGTCGTCATAGCGTTGGCGACGAAGGCTTTGATGTTGTGGCACGCCGAAGAGAAGTGGTGAACCATCATATCGACTCTGTAAAACACCTTATAGCTCGTGCGTTGCCGATAGTGGAGGCAAAGGCTGCTAAGGCTATGGTACAGGAAGACTATACTGTGGTTGTCGACTCGCTACGCCTTCCTGCACGCTCCATAAAGTCGCATCGCAAAGGCTTCCTTTTCTTCACAACCTTGAAAGGCGGTACTCCTAAAGGTGTGCGCCCTGTATATGCTCAGGCTTCAGATATCGGTAATGGTATGAAGACATGCAAGGCTTTACAGAATCTTCCCGATACCATTATCTATGGCAATCGTAATGCTGATGGGCGCTATCAGGGTGTTGTAGGAATTTGCTATCCTGATGGTTCTTTTTATGAAGGACAATGTGTGGACACCATATTGCCAAAGTCAGCATCATCGTGCTTGCCTGATGGCTTTGGTGTGGCATTCTCATCAGAGAAGGTAAGGGCAGGATTGTGGAAGAATGGTCGCTATCGTGGCGAACAACCGCTATACACTTCTGCCCACATCTATGGTATCGATATTTCGCGTTATCAGCATGAACCGCCACGCAAGACTTATGCAGTGAGAAGAGTTAGGGGAAAGCGCCGTAAATATAAGGTGACATACCCTATAGAATGGAATAAGTTGCGCATATCTTCGCTTGGCTCGTTGTCAAAGAAGCGTGTGAGTGGTGTGGTAGACTTTCCAATATCCTTTATTTATATTAAATGTAGCGAGGGCAAGAGCTTGCTAAATCAATACTATCGTGCCGACTATGCTGCTGCACGCAAGCATGGCTATAGAGTAGGAGCCTACCATTTCTTCTCAACCAGAGTGCCTGTATCGCAACAGGTAGCATTGTTTGTAAAGAACTGTCGTTATGAGCATGGCGATTTGCCTCCTGCTCTCGATGTAGAACCATCTACAAAGCTCATCATGCAGATGGGTGGTCCTGAGGTGATGCTTGCTGCTGTGAGGAAATGGCTCGTTAGCGTAGAACATGTGATGAAAGTGCGTCCGATATTGTATATCAGTCAGACGTTCATCAATAAATACTTGAATGATAGCTATGCCGATGGCAAATATCTTCGCGACAACTATCAAGTGTGGATAGCACGCTATGGCGAGTATAAGCCAGATGTGCATCTTGCCATTTGGCAGTTGTCGCCCGATGGCAGAGTGCGTGGCATACGTGGTGAGGTAGACATCAATGTATTTAATGGCTACGACGATTTGTTCAAGGAGTTTAAGTAAATAATAGAAAAAGGAAGACAGCATTTATTTCATCCTTATAATGCTGTCTTCCTTTATTAGTATTTCTTCGTCGAGCAATGCCTGTAGGGCTGCTATCACTTGCTCGCGTGGTAGTGTGAGACGTGCAATCTCGGTGATGTGGTGAGGAGCTTTGTCTGCCAAGAGGTTGAGAATCTGATGTTTCACAGGGTCTATCTTCTCTTCAGCCACTTGGTTTGTGTTGTTATCCAAGCAAACATCGCATCGTCCACAGTCGTGGTCTTGCTTTTCGCCAAAATAGTTGAGCAACATTTTGCTACGACATGTCGTAGTGTCGTTGGCATAAGCTATCATGGCATTTATGCGCTTCGTAAATTCCTCCTTACGCTCTTCATACACCTCTTTAGATATCACAATGCGCTCAGGCAATTCGCGATTCTGAGTATAGGTGATGTATGGAGTTTTGCTCTCAGGTATGAAATGTAGAATGCGGCGTTGGCTTAGCGATTTCAGCATGAGGTAAATCTCTTGCTGAGGTATCTGCGAATAGTCTGCCACTAAGCCAAGGTCAATGAAGGTGTAGTCAACAAACAAGCTACCATACAGACGCAATAAAGCTGTGATGAGAGCATCCTCCTGTTTGGTTAAATCGTCGAGGCGGTATAGCTCATTGCGATTGAGCAAGAACATCAGTCGTGCTCGCGACTCAGGGTCGGTCTCATATTCTATATATTGCGCACGCGCGAGAATGACGAGAGCAGAATGTGCCTGCAGAGGATAATGCTTGAAGATGTGGCAGAATTTCTCTATTTCGAAAGAGAATGTGTGACCATATCCGCTTCCTGCTGCAATTTGGTAATAGTAAGCCAAATCTTCATACACCTTTATTATATAGTCCTTTGGCGGAAAATTGGTGTCTATGCGCTTTATCAGTTTCTGCGTGTCGCGTTTGTCGTAAAGCAATACGGCATACGCTCGCTTGCCATCGCGACCAGCTCGACCGGCTTCTTGGAAATAAGCTTCTATAGAATCGGGACTATCATAGTGGATGACCATTCTCACGTCAGGCTTGTCAATACCCATACCAAAGGCGTTTGTCGCCACCATAATTCTTGTTTCGTCGTTGTGCCAACGCTGCTGACGAATGTCTTTAGTAGAGTGGGAGAGACCTGCATGATAGAATGTAGATGGAATGCCATTAGCTTCGAGAAGGTCTGATATCTCTTTTGTGCGCTTACGACTTCTCACATATACTATTGCCGAACCCTTCACCGACTCAAGGATATGTATCATCTCGGCATCCTTGTCTATTGTAGGGCGCACCACATAGGTGAGGTTCTTGCGCTCAAAACTCATCTTGAAGACATTCTTTTCCTTAAACTGCAGTCTCTCTTGTATGTCGTCGATTACGGCAGGAGTGGCTGTAGCAGTAAGAGCAAGGATAGGAGCTGAAGGCTTTAACTTCTTGATGTCGGCAATGTTGAGATACGAAGGACGAAAATCATAGCCCCATTGGCTTATGCAATGAGCTTCGTCTACGGTGATGAAGCTCACTTTGATATGTCGCAACTTGGTTTGGAATAATTCTGAAGCCAAACGCTCGGGCGAGATATATAGCAGTTTTGTTTGTCCGAAGATGCAGTTCTCGAGAGTTGTCACAATCTCTGGTCGTGTCATGCCTGAGTATATTGCTGCAGCCATGATGCCACGTTTGCGAAGGTTTTGCACCTGGTCTTTCATCAGAGCTATCAAAGGCGTTACCACCAGGCACACACCATCCATGGCAAGTGCAGGCACCTGGAAGGTGATGCTCTTGCCGCCACCCGTAGGCATCAAGCCGAGAGTATCTTTGCCTTGACCTATACTCTCAATGATTTCTTGCTGAATGCCACGGAAGTCGGGATAACCCCAATATTTTTGGAGTATGGATTGATAGTTGGTCAATTTTCGCTATTTGGTCTAATGTCTTCTATCTGCAACTGTACCTGGTTGCGCTTAAATACATTATCCTCGATGGTATAAACGATGTCGAAGCTACGTTTCGACTTTATGTATCGTGCAGCAGCACTTTGTCCAAAGGCTATACCATTGACAACGGTGCTCGACTTCGAGTCTACAAGTTCCAATTTAATGTGCTCTTGCTCGCGTCCTACCACCTTGCTTGTGCCATAGTCGTAAACGGCTTTGGTGCAGAACAAAGGCTTGGTATTGCCAGGACCAAAAGGCGAGAAGCGCTTTAGATCGTTGTATAGTCGCTTTGAAATGTCTTTGAAGTCGATGATGGCATCAACATTGATGTTTGCCTCTTGCTGTTCAGGCATTATATGCTCGTCTACAAACTCTTGGAAGCGACGACGGAACTCTGGTATGTCGTCCCAACGTAGGGTGAGACCTGCAGCATAGGTATGGCCACCGAAGTTGACAAGCAAGTCGCGACAACTCTTTATGGCTGCATAAACATCAAATCCCATCACGCTACGAGCAGAGCCTGTGGCAAATTCTCCATCGCGAGTGAGAACTACCGTAGGACGGAAATAAATCTCGGTGAGTCGTGAAGCCACAATACCTATCACACCCTTTTTCCAGTTTTCATCATAGAGCACAATGCTCGATTGATGACGCTGATTTTCAAGTTTCGACACGATGATATTTGCTTCTTCCGTCATCTGCTTGTCTATATCCTTGCGCTGCTCGTTGTATTCGTTGATATGCTTAGCTTGGCTCAAGGCAGTAGAAAAATCTTTCTCCACAAGCAAGTCTACGCTCTCTTTACCATTCTCCATACGTCCGGAAGCATTGATGCGAGGTCCAATCTTGAACACAATATCGCTCATCGACAGTTCGCGACCATTTAGTCCGCAGATGTCGATGATAGCCTTTAGTCCGATGCTTGGATTTTGGTTTAGTTGTTTCAGGCCATGATAGGCAAGAATGCGGTTTTCGTCTACCACAGGTACTATGTCGGCAGCAATGCTCACGGCACAGAGATCCAACAGCGGGATGAGTCTTGAGAACGGAATGCTATTGTTCTTGGCAAAAGCCTGCATAAACTTAAAGCCCACACCACAGCCACAAAGATGCTTGAAAGGATAGCTATCGTCTGTGCGCTTAGGGTTGAGGATGGCTACAGCTGGTGGCATCACCTCGTCGGGCACATGATGGTCGCAGATGATGAAGTCGATACCTTGTTCCTTGGCATACGCAATCTCGTTGATAGCTTTGATGCCGCAGTCGAGGATTATAACAAGCTTCACACCCTGCTGCTTGGCATAGTCGATACCCTTGCGGCTCACTCCGTAGCCCTCTTCATAGCGGTCGGGAATGTAGTATTCGATGTTGGAATAGAACTGCTGCAAGAACTTGTATACCAAAGCCACAGCGGTACATCCGTCTACATCGTAGTCGCCATAGACGAGTATACGCTCCTTGCGTCCCATAGCATCGTTAAGGCGGTCGACGGCAATGTCCATATCCTTCATCAGAAATGGATTTATGAGATCAGCCAATTGTGGTCGGAAGAATCTCTTTGCCGCACTTTCCGTTGTTATGCCTCTTTCCACGAGCAGCTGTGTGAGTATAGGGTTCATGCCAATCTTCTCGGCAAGTTCGCCTGCTGTGCGCTTCTGCTCTTCAGTAGGAGGGTTATAATTCCATTTAAAGTGCATTTATATATAGTTTTGTTTTCTTCGGTTTAGGTTGTTGTAATGCATAATATTACAACAGGCAAAAAATGCCGTGCCAAAGTTACTAAAATATTTTGGAACATAGGCTATGTATCTCCGTTTTTTTACGCTCGTAGATAAAGCCTGCAACGACTTTTTGTCATATTCATCACGATACAATAAAAAAGGCAGAACTCTCAGTATTTTGAGGGTTCTGCCTTTAGCATTATGCAATAATGATGATAATCTTGTTATCTGAGTGTTATCTCGCAGTTGTCCAAAGAGTCAACGATGGCGAGCGACTCGCAACGTATTCCTTGCTCTTCGATGAGCTTACGACCATTCTGGAACGACTTCTCAATGATAAATCCCATACCTTCAAGGTGTGCGCCTGCTTGCTTGCAGAGGTCGATGATGCCGAGGGCTGCATTGCCGTAGGCAAGGAAGTCGTCGATAAACAATACCTTGTCGTCAGGAGTGAGATAATCCTTTGAAATTACTACTGTATACTCGCGCTTCTTGGTAAACGAGGTTACTGTTGTCGACAGCATATTGTCCATTGTTGATGGCTTCTTCTTCTTTGCGAATACCACTGGCAAGTCGAGCAAGAAGCCCATCATGATGGCTGGAGCAATACCCGAAGCTTCGATAGTTAGAATCTTATTGATATCGGTGCCTGCATAGCGGCGTATCAGCTCAACAGCACATTGCTTCATAAGATTTGGGTCCATCTGATGATTGATGAACTTGTCAACTTTCAATATACCGCCCGAATAGCATTTGCCATCTTTCAGAATGCGTTCTTTTAGTATTTTCATATTGGTATGATTGTAATATGAAGGTTCGTATAGTTATAATATGAAGGGAAGGTATGATTTCTCATATCTTCCCTTTATATGTTTTTTTATCGTAATTCTTAGATACCCATCTTCTTGCGGATATCCTTAGGAATAGCGTTCTTGTTTACCATGTAGTCCATGGTGTTGGCAGCGATAAAGCTCTTGGTCATATACCAAATACCCTTGTAGTCGCCAGCCTCACCCCATGAGTTCTTTACCATGTAGTATTCCTTGCCATTCTGGTCCTTAGCGATACCAAAGATGAGCATGCCATGGTCGTCTGTGAGCTCCCAGTTGTCGAAACGCTCCTGGCGCATCTCCTGTGTAGGAACAATCTCAGGAACTGTGCAGCCGAGAGAGTCGAGCATGTTGGTCTTCTGAGTTTTGGTCAACTTGAGCCAGCGAGCCATGTCTGAACCTGCAAGGCTCTGAGCCTTCTTGGTGTCGATAGCATAAGCAAGACCTGTGCGTGTGAAGCCTTCCTCAGAAACGTCGCCACCCCATGCAATGCAATAGCCATTCTCCAATGCGTTGTCGATGATGCGCATCATGTCTTCCATAGGAACGTTCCATGACAATGGCAAACGCCAGTTGTCCTGTACCTCAACAGCAAACTGTGTCCAGAATGGGTGGTGAGTATAGCTGGTGACAGTAACATAGTCGTCGAAGTTCAAACCGAGGCTTGCAGCAAATGTCTGAGGAGTATAAGTCTTGCCCTCATATTTGAAAGTCTTTGGGCACTCGCCAAGGTAAGCATCCAAGACACCCTGGAAGCCAACCTTCCACTGCTTAGAAATCTTAGAAGCGCTGCTCTTGGCAACAGCTGCTACGTAAGGTTCCAAGATGCTGAAGAACTCGTTGAAGTTGTTAAGAGAGTCGCCATACAAGCTACCTGGGAAAGGCATAGCATCCTCTGGACAGATACCATAGTGCTGGAGGCAGTACAATGGGTCGTAAGCGCTACCGCCCTGTGCAAACTGGCAGTCGCCATGCAAGCGAACAACCTGGATAGCACGATCCATATAGGTCTTGTTGGCTACGAATGACTCGCAGAGGTCGTAGGTCTTGCCTGTCTTCTTCAAAATCTCAGCCTCGAAGTAGCTAAGGGTAGAGTAGTCCCAGCATGTGCCCGAACGGTTCTGGTCCTTGATACTTGTGATTTTGTTCTCCTTGATAGTGGTGAACACAGGCTTGTTCTTGTTTACGCTGTCTTTCTTTTCTTCAGCGAAAGCTCCAGTTGTCATCAGAGCAACGAGAGCCAAAGTAATAAGTCTTTTCATTGTAAGTTGATTATAATTATTGTGTTATTTATTGTTTGCCATAAACTCTTCTACATCCTTTGGATGATATGGTATGCGGTCTTTGCCCAAGAATCGGCAGCCATCCTTTGTGATGAGCAAGTCGTCTTCGATACGTATGCCGCCAAAGTCTTTGTATGTCTCCAGCATATCGTAGTTGATGAAGTCCTTGTGCAATCCCTTGCTACGCCAGTCGTCGATGAGAGCAGGAATGAAATAAATACCAGGTTCATCGGTCACCACGAAGCCTTCTTCCAAACGGCGTCCCATGCGCAGACAGTTGGTACCAAACTGTTCAAGGTTTGGTCGAGTCTCCTCATCGAAGCCTACATTAATCTGGTCGAAGTTCTCCATATCGTGAACATCCATACCCATCATATGGCCCAAGCCGTGGCAAAGGAACATTGCGTGTGCACCTGCAGCTACAGCCTCGTCGGTATCTCCCTTCATCAGTCCCAACTCCTTAAGTCTGTCGGTCATCAGTCGGCATACACCGAAGTGTACATCCCAGTATTTCACACCTGGGCGTGCTGCCTTTAGTGCATAGTCGTGGCATTCTTCCACGATAGAATATATCTCCAACTGGCGCTGTGTGAACTTACCATTTACAGGCATTGTACGTGTGTTGTCAGAGCAATAGTTGTTGATGGTCTCAGCACCTGCATCCACCAACAGCAGTCTGCCATCCTCAAGAGGATTCATCGATGGAGCGCCATGCATAATCTCGCCATGCTGCGAAAGAATGGTAGCAAAGCTTTCCATAGCGCCATAGCCATGAGCGATACCCTTCAGATATCCAGCTATGTTCTGCTCTATAGCTCCTGGCTTACACATGCGCATAGCTGTAGTATGCATCTTGTAGCCTATTACAGCAGCACGCTCCAACTCCTCAATCTCCTGAGGCTCTTTAGCTGAGCGCATTTTCACTACTGCCTTTATCAACTCCATTGATGCGCTCTCTTTCTGCTGATTAGGGTGAATACCCAAGAGGTCAAAAACCTGCAGTTTGATGTCGAAGCGATAAGGAGGCAAGAAATGCACCTTGCGCTTCTGTCTCAAAGCATCGTTACAGATGGTTTTAAGAGTCTTCATCGGAGCAGTATTGGCAACGCCTACCTGCTGTGCCATGTCGTGAACGCTGTCTACTGAACCATACCATACGATATCTTCTACCGAGATGTCGTCGCCAATGAGGGTCTCCATATCATTGTCGATATCGATGATGCCCACCAGTCCGTCTCTCTTCTGTCCGAAATAATAAAGGAATGATGAATCCTGACGGAATGGACTATACGCATTGTTAGGATAGTTGGCAGGCGAATCGTTATTGCCAAATAGTATGATGATACCGCTCTTTACAAGCTTCTTAAGCTCAGCGCGACGGCTTACGTAGGTCTCTTTACTAAACATATTCATTAATTTAATATTAATTTCTTGCAAAGTTACACAATTTCTGCAAATTAATGCTAACTTTGCATAGATTTTGGATATTATTAATATCAAATTTGAATTTATAGATGATAAGGAATACAGGATTAGTGTTAGAAGGGGGTGGAATGCGTGGAGTTTTCACAAGTGGAGTGCTTGACGCATTTATGAAAAATGGTCTCGATTTCGAGTATATAGTGGCAGTATCGGCAGGAGCATGCAATGGCTTGTCGTATGTTAGCCATCAGCCTCGTCGTGCACGATTGTCGAATATTGATATGCTTGTGAAATACGACTATCTAAGCATAAAACATCTCTTCACAGCAGGTTGTCTTCTTGATAGCAATTTGCTTTACGACAAATTTCCAAACGAGATTATTCCTTACGACTATGATGCTTATTTCTCCAATCCTTCCACCTTTGAGATGGTAGTCACCAACTGTGCTACAGGCTATGCAGAATATCTCACCGAGAAGTCGGGCAACCGTCAGCGATTACTCGATATCTGCCATGCAAGTAGTAGTCTGCCTTATGTATGCAAGGTTATTGATGTTGATGGCACTCCTTATCTCGATGGAGGTATCGTAGATAGTATTCCTATCATGCGTGCTATATCTACTGGTCATAAGCGCAATGTGGTTATAGCCACTCGCAACCGTGGCTATCGCAATACAGGCAAAGATCGCAAGATTCCTAATTTCATATATCGCAAATATCCTCGTCTTCGTGTGGCTCTTGCCCATCGCATAGAAGTCTACAATAAGCAACTTGAAATGCTTGAACGCTTGGAAGATAGTGGCGATGTAATCTGCATTCGCCCAATAAAACCTATGGAAGTGGGGCGTATAGAAAAAGACGCCACCAAGCTCGAAGCTCTCTATGAAGAAGGCTTCAAACTTGGTGACGAGTTTTGCAAGAAGGGATTGCTATAGAAATTATTACTATAATTCCTAATAGTTCTATATCCCTTATAATTAATGTGTTTTTTCCTTAAGTCATTATAAGGAGTCGTTGCGGCGGCTCCTTTTTTTTGTTGCTTACTTTAGCAAGTCTGGGCGTAACGCTTTGGTGCGCTCCATAGCCTGGTCAAACTCCCATTGTTTAATCTTTGCCTCGTTGCCACTAAGCAGAATCTCCGGCACCTTCCAACCCTTATAGTCGGCTGGGCGAGTGTAGATAGGCGCTGATAGCATATCGTCTTGGAAGCAGTCGGAGAGGGCACTCTGCTCGTCGCCGATAACTCCAGGAATCACTCTTACTATGGCGTCTGCCATGACAGCGGCAGCAAGTTCGCCACCAGTAAGCACAAAATCGCCAATAGATATTTCGCGAGTAATAAGATGCTCTCTGATACGATGGTCGATGCCTTTGTAGTGGCCACAAAGTATTATGAGGTTACCCTTCATAGAAAGGTCGTTGGCTACATGCTGATTAAACTGCTCACCATCAGGCGAAGTGAATATCACCTCATCGTAGTCGCGCTCAGCCTTCAAGGCAGAGATACAGCGGTCGATAGGCTCACATTGCATCACCATACCAGCAAATCCACCATATGGATAGTCATCTACACGCTTCCATTTGTCGAGAGTGTAGTCGCGAAGGTTGTGGAGATGAATTTCGGCAAGTCCTTTCTTCTGAGCTCTTGCCAATATCGACTCGTTGAAGAAGCCCTCAAGCATTTCGGGCAACACGGTTATAATATCTATTCTCATATCGTTTTTATTCTTTGTATTTTGCTATGAAATCGTCTTCCGACAGTATCTGTATGCCCAATTCTTGAGCCTTCTTATTTTTGCCAGATGTAGAAGTGACATCGTTGTTGATGAGGAACGATGTCGACTTGCTCACACTTCCTGTCACCTTTCCGCCTTGACTTTCGATATATGCCTTTAGCTCATTGCGGTTTTTGAAATGATGCACATCGCCCGTAACCACAAAGGTTAGTCCTGCGCAGCGTGTGCCCACTTCGGCTTGGCTGTCAGCTTCGGCTATTGTCACCTTATCGAGCAGTCGTTGAAGCATGCCATAGTTGTCGTCGTTCTTCATCCATTTCACGACAGATGCCGACTTCTCTGGTCCTATTCCAGGAATGTGGGCAAAATAGTCGTCAGCCTCGTTGCGAGCTTTCTCTATAAGTTCAGCTATAGGATATTGAGCAAGCAGACGTTTGCATACATCGCCACCACATAGTGGGATGTTTAGAGCATAGAGCAATCGGCGAGCATCTACATTGCGAGCTTTATCTACGGAGTTCAGAATATTGTTGGTACTCTTCTGTCCAAATCCTTCGAGCGTAGATAGTTCCAAAGCGTGTAGCTCAAGGTCGTAGAAGTCGGCATATTCGCTTATCCATCCCATGTTTACAAATCGTGCTATGGTCTGTTCCGATATGCCATCAATGTTCATACCATCTTTCGACACAAAGCGAGCAAACTTCTTCAGTCTCTTGGCTGGACATTCCATGTTGGTACAATGCAATGTCAGCGTTCCGCTCGAAGCACTCGTCACCACTTCTGTTGGTTCACCGCATACAGGGCAACGGTCTGGAATCTCAAGGTCGCCAACCTTGTGTTCCACCTTTATCACCTTTGGTATAATCTTATTGGCTTTGATAACAGAAATCTCTGTACCCTTGTCGCCAATGCCCAATCGTTGACATTCGCTGATGTTGCAAAGGGAAGCACGCTTCACGGTAGTGCCTTCCAATTCCACAGGCTCGAATACAGCCACAGGCGATATTGTAGATGCAGCACACGACCATTCAATATGATCCAACTTTGTAACCACGCTTTCGTCTTGCCACTTAAAGGCGTAGCCTGCTCTGGTGGCATGATGTCCTGTCACAGAACCTGTTGCTGCATAGGCGGTATCGTCGTATGCTATCACCAGTCCGTCTACAGGGTATGGGCATGACCCGTTTGTGACCTTTTGTGTCCAACGGTCAATGCAAGCCTCAATATTCGATAATGTAGGGTCTGAAATCTTTTCTCGCTCTACAGTATCAAAACCTTGGTTTGCCAAGAATGCCATACGTTCTCCCCACGACAATATCTCATCGTCGGCATAAACGAGGGTGAATGGAATCCAATGTATGTGACGTTGTTTCACCTCGTCAACATCCTTTAATGTTAGTGAGCCCGAAGCAAGGTTGCGAGGGTTGGCATAGTCTTCGTCTTGCTCCATCAAGAATTGTTCAAAATCCTTGTAAGAGATAACGGCTTCGCCACGAATCACCAAGTGACCTTTATATGCAATGGTAGGCAATATTCCATCGATGGCAGGAGCCAATCGAGTAATGTTGGTACCGATATGTCCGTTGCCGCGTGTCACAACTTTTGTTAGTCGTTCGTTGTCGTATGTCACAACTAAAGTCAAACCGTCCAATTTCCACGACAGCCATATCTCTCTGCCTTCAGCCCATTTTGCCAGATCTTGTGGCTGTTTGGTCTTGGCAAGACTCAATGCCGCAAACTCATGCTCTTCCTTTTGTCCAGACATGTCGTCTTCCGAAACCTTGGCTGTAGGAGAATCCGGCAATACTATGCCTGTGATATCCTCAAGGGCTTTCAGTTCGTCAAAGGCGGCATCCCATTCGTAGTCGGTCATCAGTTCGCCTTGTCCGTTGTAGTAGGCTTCAGAGGCTTTATTCAAAGTCTCTATGAGTTGCCTCATTCTTGTGGTATTATGTTCTGCCATGTTTTTGCTATGATTATTGGTTCGACAAGTGTCGACTTTTGTGTTTAATAAGGGCTCAACCTTATTAGATTGCAAAATTACGAAAAAAAACATAGAATGCTTACCCTAACTCGGAATTAATTGATACCTTTGTGAAAAATTATGGAAAAATGAATGTAATCGTATCTTCAGAGATAACCTCCGTATGCCCAACCTTCGTAGGAGCATGCCTCGATGCTAAGGTAGAAAACTCACAATATTCAGCTAAGTTGTGGGAAGAGATAGAGCAGCTTGGCGCCGACTTTCGTGCTAAGCTATCAGTAGACACCCTTAAGGATGTCAGCGCCATTGCTGCCACTCGCAAAGTGTATAAGGCTTGTGGCAAAGACCCTTCACGTTATCGTCCTGCAGCCGAGGCGTTGGTGCGCCGACTATTGCAGGGCAAAGAGCTATATCAGCGCGATACTCTCGTCGACCTTATCAACCTTGCTTCTATGAAATATGGATATAGCATAGGTGGTTTTGATGCCGACACCTTTTGTGGCGACACGCTGACTCTCGGCATAGGCAAGAAGGATGAACCATACGAGGGTATCGGACGAGGTATGATAAACATCGAAGGACTACCTGTGTATCGTGATGCAAAGGGTGGGGTAGGTACGCCTACTAGCGACAACGAACGTACCAAGATGCACCTTGATACCACCCATCTTGTGGTTTTGATAAATGGTTATGATGGTAGCGAGCAGGGAGTAGTACAAACTGCAGAATACATTCAGCAACTGTTGCGCAAATATTGCAACTCTGATGGTGGCGAGTATACTGTTTATAGGTAAAAAGGTAAAAAAGTAAAAAGCTCTTTTTCCTTTTTTGTCCTTGTCCGAAGTCGTTTCTACGACTTCGCCCCTCCTAAATTTTAACAACTAAATAAAAACAATAATGGCAATAGTAATAGGCATAGACGTAGGCATAAGCACTACCAAGATAGTAGGTATCAACGAGGAAGGAAAGGTGATATCGCCAATCAGAATCAAAGCTACTGACCCCGTGACATCGCTCTATGGAGCTTTTGGTAAATATCTCTATGACAACAAGATTGCGCTTACCGATGTTGAGCATGTAATGATAACAGGTGTTGGTGCTGCATATATTGAAACTCCTGTTTATGGTTTACCAACGGATAAGGCTGAGGAGTTTACTGCCGATGGCTTGGGTGCAAGGTATGAGACTAACCTCGACAGAATGATTGTGGTAAGTATGGGTACTGGTACATCGTTGGTGAAATGCGAAGGCGACGACATCCGTCATATCGGCGGTGTAGGAGTTGGTGGAGGTACTCTTATGGGACTTTCACGTATTATGCTACAAACAGATGATATAAAGCAGGTTGTGGCATTAGCAGAGCATGGTGATATTTCGAATATTGATGTACAGATAGGCGATATCAGTCCTCGCCCACTTCCTGGACTTCCAAGGGAGGCTACGGCTTCGCTCTTTGGTAACGCTAAGAGTAATGCATCGCGCGAGGATATCGCTTTAGGCATCCTCACCACCGTATTGCAGACCATAGGCTCAAGTTGTATCTTGGCTTCGCTCGAGTCGGGCATCAAGGAGTATGTGCTCATTGGCAATCTCACGCTTTTGCCTCAATGCCGCCAAATCTTCCCTGCCATGGAAAAACTCTATGGTGTGAAGTTCATCATACCGCAGTATAGCGAATTTTGCACTGCCATTGGTGCGGCATTAAGCTATACATCACCAGAGTCACAAATTTAATTCTAATCCATCATATGCAAGGCTTACATCTTTTGGTAGTCTATCGGCTGACAAACGATGTAAGCCTAATTTGTGTGTAAGATGTGTGAGATAAGTATGTTTAGCGCCTATAGCTCGTGCTATTTCTATAGCCTCCGATACCAGAATGTGCGAGTGGTGAGGCTTTTCCCATCTTAGGGCGCTAATAATTAGAGTTTCCACTCCACGAAGCATATCAAGGTTTTGTGGAGTAATAGACTTAATATCCGTCACATATGCAACATCATCGAAGCGGAAAGCGAGGATAGGCAACTTGTCGTGCATAACCTCAATAGGAAGAATATTGATGTCGCCAATGCTGAAAGGTTTTCCTGCCTCAATGGTGTTAAGTTTCAGCTTTGGCACACCAGGATATAAATCTTCGGTGAAACAATAAGGCAACATCTGCTTGATGCCATTCACCGCCTGTCGGTTGCCATACAATGGTATATCACCGAAGGTACAATATGGTCGCAAGTCGTCGGTACCGCCTATATGGTCGTAGTGGGAGTGGGTTACCAATACACCGTCAATCTTTCGAAACTCCTTATCCATGAGTTGCTGGCGGATATCTGGTCCGCAGTCTATCAGCACTCTTGTAGATTCTGTTTCTATCATTGCTGCCGTGCGTAGTCTGCTGTCGTGAGGGTCGTTGCTTGTACATACCTCGCACCTACAACCTAATACAGGCACACCATTCGATGTGCCTGTACCTAAGAAAGTTAACTTGCGATATTTCGACATATATATTCTTTTATATTATATTTACTTCCGGATGCAGTTCGATGCCGAAAGTGCGTTTAACGTCATCCTGTATTGTTTTCATCAAGTGGGTGATGTCGGCACCTGTAGCGCCACCTCTATTTACTAATACCAATGCCTGTTTTGTATGTACACCTGCCTTGCCAAGTGTTTTGCCCTTCCATCCGCATTGGTCTATCATCCATCCTGCAGGTATCTTATACGCCACTTCGCCTTTTGTATCTTCTACCACATAGTGTGGCATTTTGTCGTAGCGAGCTGCCAATTCTTGGTATTTCTCTTTATCCACTATAGGGTTCATAAAGAAGCTTCCTGCATTTCCCTCAACCTTAGGGTCGGGGAGTTTCTCGTTGCGTATTTCGATGATGGTATCTCTGAGCTGTTGAGCTGTAGGTGTAGCTATTCCTTTCTTCTCAAGCTCTGTGCGTATGTTTCCGTAGTCGAGATGAGGAGTAAATGTGGAACTCAGACGATAGGTAACATGAGTAATCAGATATTTATTCTTCCACTCATGCTTAAATCTGCTTTGGCGATAAGCATAGTTGCAGTCAGCTGCAGAAATAGTAACCACCTTGCCTGTAGCAATTTCTACAGCTTCGATACTTTCTATAACATCCTTAGCTTCGGCTCCATAGGCTCCGATGTTTTGTACCGCACTTGCTCCCACTTCGCCAGGTATCAGCGAAAGGTTTTCCATGCCGTATAGTCCTTTGTTAGTAGCAAATGCTACAACATCGTCAAACACCAGTCCTGCCCAACATCTTATGCTCACACCATCATTGTGGGTGCTAACACCATCGTTTAATATTTCGATGCCGTCGGCTACATTCAGCATAGTGGCAGGTGTCACCACAATTCCCTGATAATCCTTAGTCAGTAGCAAATTGCTACCGCCACCTATTATCAGATATTCATTAGCACCACGTAGCACTTCTGCCACCATCTGTGCCTCCTCGTTAGAAGCATATTCTATGAATCTTTCGCACTTAGCATCTATGCCGAAAGTATTGTGCTCAAGGAGCGAGTAGTTTTTGATGTCGCGCATATTGTTAGCAAGAGAATTCTGTTAATAACCATTTACCCGAACGTCTGCGGAATACCATTTCTATTTCTAAACCATTGGCAATGCCGCGCACCATAAACACCTTACGTGTAGATTCTGAATACTTCTGTCCGTAGATGATGTTGTATAGTGTGCCAGTAGGAATAAGTCCTGGTTTGAAGTCAGGCCATTGCTCTGGCATCATATTGCCTGTGATGCTTGAGAAGTCGTCATCAGGGTCAGGTGTGGTGAATTTTACCTCCTCAGCCATACTGTTTATTTGGAATAACGAGTCTCGTGAGAACTTCTCGTAGAATTTCAAGAAACTGGCATTCATGTTTTGGAATATAGGCTTATATTCTATAGCCGTAAGCATCCACTCACCATTCTTACGGTCGAAAACAAACTGTTGCACAGTCTTTTTCTTAAAGAATATCTTTTCTACTACCACGTGTGATATCGTGGTGTCCTTTACCAAGTTTATCTGCTTCTTGTTGTCGAAGATAAGAGTGTAATAGCCCTGTCGCATGAAGAAATGTTCCATCTTCCATTTGCCTTTCTCTATCTCCTTCTCCAGTTTGCCATTCTTGTATACAGGCAATGGGAAGCAGATTCGCTTCATCTGCAATTTCTTGTTGGCTGCAAAATTGAAAATAAAATCGTCGAATAGCTCATCGGCAGCCTTAGGCATTGGCGTCTCTGCAATAATTTCGTCGGTAGAGTCGGCGGCAGTAGTGTCTACGAGGGTAGAGTCTGAAGCCAAAGAGTCGGCTCCGTCCACCTTCTTGTCGTTGCAACTGCTATTGGTAACACATAGTGAGCAAGCAACGATAAATGCCATAATGAAAAATAAACCTTTCTTCATCGTAAATCTGTGTATTAAAAACGTGCGCAAAAGTACATATAAAAATTGATATAACAACAAAAAATCGTGAATGTTTTGTTTTTTGCCATAACATCCTTTCATTTTCTCATTTTTATTATTACCTTTGCACAAATTATTTTAAAGAATACTTATACAGTCACCATAAAGACATGTTATTAGAAAAGATAGAATCACTCCTTAAGGAGGTTAACGAATTGCATGCTACCAACGCAGAAGAGTTGGAGCAGCTTAGATTAAAGTATCTTAGCAAGAAAGGCGCCATCAGCCTGTTGATGAACGATTTCCGCTCTGTTCCAGCTGAGCAGAAGAAGGAAGTTGGTATGAAAATCAACGAGCTTAAGCAGGCTGCCACCGAGAAGATTAATGCTCTTCGTGAGCAGTTTGAAGAGGCTGAGGCTTCATCAGACGATATCGACCTCACACGTAGCGCATATCCTGTAGCTCTTGGTACACGTCATCCATTGACAATCGTTCAGAACGAGATTATCGACATCTTCCAGCGTATGGGATTCACCCTTACTTCTGGACCAGAAATCGACGACGACAAGCATATCTTTACAATGCTCAACTTTGCCGCCGACCATCCTGCTCGCGATATGCAAGACACATTCTTCATTGAGCAAAACCAGGTGAATGACGTAACAAAGAATGTGCTTTTGCGTAGCCACACTTCTGGCGACCAGACTCACTATATGGAAACTCATGAGGCTCCTATCCGCATCATCTGCCCAGGACGAGTATATCGCAACGAGGCTATCAGCGCTCGTGCTCATTGCTTCTTCCATCAGGTAGAGGGATTGTATGTAGACAAGAATGTAAGCTTCACCGACCTCAAGCAGGTGCTCCTCACCTTTGCTCGCGAAATGTTTGGCGAAGATACCAAGATTCGTTTGCGTCCAAGCTATTTCCCATTCACAGAGCCAAGTGCCGAAATGGATATCTCGTGCCACATCTGTGGTGGTGAGGGCTGTGGTTTCTGTAAGCACACCGGTTGGGTAGAAATCCTTGGTTGTGGTATGGTAGACCCTAACGTGCTCGAAGCTTGTGGCATTGATAGCAAGGTTTATACCGGCTATGCTTTCGGTATGGGCTTGGAGCGTATCACAAACCTTAAGTATCGCGTAAGCGACCTCCGTATGTTCTCAGAAAACGATACTCGCTTCCTCAAGGAGTTCGAGTCTGCTTTCTAAACTTTAGTATATACATTATTATATATAGTATATCCGCAATGTCTATCTTGTGATAGGCGTTGCGGATATTTTTGTTTGTAGTAGTTTCTGCCGTGAGATAATTCATTGTGCAAAGCTCAAAAGTTGCCCTGTTTTTATATTTGAAACACAATTGAAAGCAATCAAAACTATCTTTTCCAGCAAGCAAAGCAAAAATTGAAAGCAGTCAAAAGGATATTTGATAGAAAGCATAGATACAACTTAACAGGGTTCTACGGCGATGTTAATAGGTTTCGTAGGCTTTTTAAACGGAGTTCATCAGCGATGATAGGCAACAATAGATATAATAAAAAAGCGTCCTAATTGGACGCTTTTTTTATTCCTTTGTGCTAACGAAGAATAAGTAGTCGCTTAGTCGATTAAGGTAGACAAGGATGGTTGGAGGAAGAGGGGTGATAGCGTTTACTTCCCAAAGTCGGCGTTCGCATGTGCGAGTTTTGGTGCGTGCCATATGTAGCACGGCATTTAGCACCGACGAGCCTGGAGTGATGAATGAGAAGTTTTGATTAGAGGCAGACATCTCTTGTTCAAAGAGCTGAGTGTCAAGCTCTATATGGGTGGTATCAATTGTTTTGCCCGCTACTGCCGCCATAATATCTACGAGGTTGTGCTGTATGTCGGCAATCTTTATAGATAGCGGTTTTGGCGCTTGCGCTTTGGCAAGACCGAGAATGGCATTTAGCTCATCGATGGTGCCATTGGTTTCTATTCTTATATCTGTTTTTGAAACCCTTGTGCCGTTGGCAAGTGATGTGGTGCCATCATCGCCAGTTTTAGTGTATATCTTAGTCATATAGTTTTATCTTTTTAATAAGACAACATAGATTATTACCGGAGCTCCTATCAATGGCGTAATAGCATTGAGTGGCAACAGGGTGCCGTTAGGAGGTAGAGTGGTGAGGAAGTTGCAAAGCAAGGCTACTATTGCACCACAAAGGATGGTGGCAGGAAGTAGCTGGCGATGGTTCTCGGTGTTGGTGATGAGGCGTGCAATATGCGGAACTGCCAAGCCGAGGAATGCTACCGGACCGCAATAGGCTGTAGAGACTGCTGTGAGCAAGCCTGTGACTATGAGAAGCTGATTGCGCACTCTGCGAATGTTTATGCCTAAGTTTTCAGCATAGCGGTCGCCAAGCAAAAGGGTGTTTAATGGTTTTATGAGCATCAGCGATGCCAAGATGCCAACCAAGGAGAGGAAGGTGAATAGTGGAAGTTGTTGCAACGACACATCACCAAAGTTGCCCATTCCCCACAAAAGATAGTTTCTTACTCCTTCTTCGGATGCAAAATAGTTGAGCAATGTGATGGCGCTCGAAGCTATGTAGCCTATCATAATACCCACGATTAGGAGCATGGTGTTGGAGCGCACTATCGACGACAATGCCAAGACTATCGCTGTAACGATGCTTGCACCAACGAATGCAGCCACAACGATGGATAGTTGGAAGCCTAAGGCTGTGGCACTACCACCTAAAAGCAATGTAACCAAGGCTACGGCAAGGCTGGCACCGCTTGTGATACCAAAGATGGAAGGACCAGCCAAAGGATTGCGAAAGGCTGTCTGCAAAAGTAATCCCGCAACCGAAAGTGATGCACCACAAAGCATAGCGACAATGGCTTGAGGTAGTCGACTTTGAAGGATGATATATGTTGCGGCATCGTTGGCAGCAGAAGATGAGAATAATATCTCCACAACCTTAGTGGCTGGGATGTCGAGGCTGCCAAAGAAGATGTTTAGTGCAAAAAATGTCACTAACGCAAACACGGCAAGCCATAGCTTTAGGGATGGAGATATCTTTTTAGTCTTCACTTTTATACCTTTTTATTTTTTTACCTTTAATCCTGTCTCTTATAATATCTTAGTCCACCAAGCTTAGCATCAGGGTGTAGCAATTGGATGAACTCACGCAGAAGGTAGTCGGGGCGGAAGCATGTTTCTTCGAAATAGAAGGTGGCAGAGGCATTGCATTGGTATATTTCGCCTGTTTGAAAGGCTTTAAGTCCTGCGTAGCCATGATATTCAGAGAGCAACTCTTGGCGTGAGAGAGGATGAGGACCATCATATTTGAATGCCCAGATGTCGCTATCGCCTGCTTTCGACAATACTTGCTCGAAAGGCAATGCAAGGCTACCGCTTTGGGTGTCGTTGGCAAAGGCGTAGCCACCATTGGCGTCAGCAATGAGTTGCGCTATGGTGCTCTTGCCTCCAGGACAATACCATGTAGCGCCAGTCTTACGCTCTGTAAGAATAGAACGTCCTTTCTTCATTTTTATTGCCTTCGACTTCAATGAATTATATGTGCTGTCTACAACATTGAATAGGCTATCGGCAGTTTGTTCGCAACCAAATAGCATGCCATATAGCTTCATCCATTCCGCTCTGCCCAATGGCGACTGCTCCATATAGTCGGCAGCCATGACCACAGGTATATTGAGTTGTTGCAACTTTCCTATGCCGCCACTATTCTCGAAAGGACTCATTATCATCACATCTGGATTGAGAGCTATGATGCGCTCTATGTTTGGCGCCATGCCGTCGCCACAATCCATTATCGAAGGTAGTGTGCTTTTGTAGGTAGGAGAGGTGCGACGCTTGATGTCAGGGATGTTGATATATTTAAGGTCGCAAACTCCAGCCACAGCAGCCTGACAACCAAGATATTCCATTAGCTGACAATGCAGGGTGGTGAATATCAGCGCTTTGCGATAAGGCTTATTGTTGTCGATGCGGAGAGTCTGTAGAGTTTTGCCCTTATGCCAAGGGTCGGCAATGGTGACATCGGTATGGTCTGAGTACCTGACCATGGTGAGCAAGGTGGAATACTTCAGACGTATGGTGTCGCCATCAACAGCCACAGGCTTGCTCTGGTTTGAGCAAGCCTGCAGAAGAGAGAATGCCACGAAGGCATATATATATATAATAATGTGTCGCATTAAGATATACTAATGTGATGCTTTATTTCAGAATGAAATATCAAGCTCTTATTTCTGATAGTAAGAATCGCAAACGATGGTGCCAGGGTTTACACCGCAGTCGTAGGTGCCAAGAAGTGTGCCTGTTGAAGAATAGCGGTAGAGCTTGCAGTCGGCTGTGTAGTTAGCATATCCTGTGTCAGGATTCTTGGTAAGTGAAGTGATGAATACGTCGCCATTTACAGGGTTTACAGCTATGCTATATGGTGAAAAGATGTCTGCATTAGTAAGGAATGTGGTAGTCTGACCATTATTAAGGTCGTATACCTTGTATTCTTTATCGCCACCAAAAGGAGCGTTGATCATATAGAGCAGATGGTTGTAAGCATCGTACGCCATCATAGTAGCGTTGCAGATAGTAGAGATTTGACCATCTTTGAGCATCTGTACGGTAGCAGGCTTGTCGACATAGTTGCCCATGCTGAGGATGAAGATTGTGTTGCCAGCGTTGATAACATCTACAGGGTTGTCTACAACCTCGATGTCCTGATTCTTAGCCAAGCTGTTGGCATTGAGCTCAACAACATTCTTGTAGTAGGTCATAAAGTCAGAGCTACAAGAGTTACAAACGTAGAGTTTGTTGCCTGCAACTGCTATACCTTCAAGGTTTACACCAACCACAGCGCTCTCGCCAGCGATAGTGCGAGTGGTCATATCAATCTTATAAACCTTACCGGTCCATGACGAAACATAGAGGTTGTTAGAACCACTCTCGTAAGCAAGTTTGCGAGGCTTCTCAATATTGATAGCAGCACTTGCCTTCTTTGTGATGGTGTTGACGAATTCTATGCGGTTTTCGTCGGCAACGGCAATACAGAGCACAGAGTCGCCAACGATGAGAGCATCGTTAGGTGTGCCACCCAAAGAACGACCGTTTACATCCTCGAAGATGTTGCGAGTCATGCTGTATGTGTCGTTAGCAACATCGTAGCCAAGGAAGTCGAGTGTACCATTTATTTGGTTATAGTAGCTACCCTCGTTGATAACATAAACTCCATTCTGAACGATGCTTACAGATGGAGGGCATGTTGTGCAGTCATCGTCGTCACAAGATGTGAACGAAATTGTAGCAGCCATCAAGACTGCGATAGATAAAAGATACTTTTTCATGTTTGTATAAATAATAATTATGTTGTGGTTGTTAATGTTTTTGGGACTATTTGAAAGCTACCTCTAAGCTTATTCTCCAACTTCTGCCTGGCATGGGGTAGTGGGCAACGATGTCGTATTGCTTATTGGTGATGTTGAGCATCGAGGCTGTGGCTTTGAAATGAGTCTTGCCGATATTGAAACGGCGACTGATGTTGACATCAATCTCTGCAAAGCCGGGGATGCCAGTACCACGACTATGCTCGTTAGTTGTCCACCGTTTAGACATACCATCAATAGTGGCAGCGATATCAGCCCAAGGATTCTGCCAAGCCAAGGTAGTGGCGAAGGTGTTAACAGGAGTGTATGCAATCTGGTTGTTGTAGTATGGCGACTGCGGATTGCTTCTGTTTTGTGCCTTCTGCAGAGTGTAGTTGGCTGATAGCAAGAGCGTATGCCGAGGGTTGATGCTCCAAGCAATGTTGCTTGTGGCATCGATGCCGAGAGTGCGCACCTTAGCAAGATTCATCATTCGCCACACGAACATATTAAACGGAATAGCAATTATCTTGTCGTCGACATTTGATATGTAGCCGTCGATGGTGGCTGCGATGCGAATGGAGCCTATTGACGAAGCTATGTGGGTGTCGCTAACCAAACCGATATTCCATTGCGATGAGCGTTCTGGCTTGAGGTCGGTGGAGCCTATGTGGTAATAATATAACTCGTTGAAAGTAGGCATGCGCAATGAACTCTTCCAAAACATTCGCGCCATGAGCTGTCCTTGCGGAAGGATGTTGTACGACAAGCTAACGGAAGGCATAATGCGATTCTCATGGTTGTGAGATTTGTCGTTATCGTCCCAACAGTTTGTCCATAACACTCGGGCTATTGCCGTTAGGCGTCTATTTGAATATTTTGCCGATATGGTTTGCCATAATGAGTTGCGCGATGGCGACTGCCATTGAATCATGGTGGTGTTGAGATTATTGTGGGCGAAGTCGACAGAATAGTCGAACGAGAGATTTCGCCATGGTGCATACAGCATAGCTGCCGAACCATAATATTCTCTTTGCCAATAACTTTGGCTTGTGTTGCCACCCGAAGGTACGCCAACCCTATATGCAGATTCTGACCACGACACCTTGGCATTAGCCATTAAGGAAAGCGATGAAGAGAGAGTGGAGCGTAGCGATGACTGAACAAAGGCATTGCGCTCACGCAGATGCTCATCGTTGTCTTGAGTATACATGCGCACTATGCCTGGCAATTGTCGATTGTTGTCGTAATAATAAGCCTTGGCAGACAGAATGCTATTGGCATTAAGGTGCCATCGAGTGCCTAGTTCTATGCGTCCAGCATCCATACGCGAGTTTTTGCGATGCTCTTTGGTTATGAGCTTAACGTTTTTAAGCGTGAATGGATAGTTATTATCTGAATGCAGATAGCTTGCTGAGAGGTCGAGCATAGCCTTGCCTAAAGGCTGAGCTATCTTGAAGCTCGGACTAACTGTGCCCCATGAGCCAACGCCAAGGCGAGCCATAGCAAAGGCTGAGTCGGGGATAGTCTTTATGTATAATGCTGCTGGCGAAGCTGCATTACGAGCAGGCACAAAGATGTTGTCGGCATCGCCAATGGCAAGAGTCATGCTGCGAGTGTTGTCGGTATCAAATCGCGAAAGATCTATTTCGCCTGTTTGGCAATCGCTGATAGCCATACCATCGTAGACAACTCCAGTATGTCGAGCACCAATACCACGCACCGAAACAGTCTTCATACCTCCAGCACCACCATAGTCGCGAACTGTGATGCCCGACAGGTGCTTCAAGGCTTCTGCCATAGAGCCAATGCCAAGAGCAGACATTCGCTCTGCCGACAGTTGCTGAACGGGAGTAGAGGCTTTGAAGCTTGACTTTTGGGCAATAGCCGTTACCTCCACCTCACGAAGCGAGATGGAGTCAGACTGAGCGCAGGCAGTATCAATGCCAACGACAGCCAAACTTGCTATTATTATTGTTATCTTCCTCATTCTTCCTCGAGAAACGGAATTGTGTCAAGGCAATAGGCAGGTATTCTGACTTACGGCACCAACAGAAGCCTTCCCAAACGTGCAAAGCGCTCAGTGACTGTATGTTTTCTGTTGGTATAATGCCGCTCACAGCAGCGGGACTGTCCGAGAATTTCGCTCGGTTCCCTATTAATCTCGCAGCGGAGAACCTAATGCGTGGGCAAAGGTACAAAAAAAAAGCTATTTCGGTTGCTTGTTATTGAAAAAAGTGCTAAATTTGCAATCATTGAAAACTACACACATATAATAATATGTATAAACAATAAAGAAAAAAATAATAACCTAAATATTAAACCTAAATTATGCAAGAGAAACTGAAAGAAGTCTTATCTGGCGACTTCAACATCAGGAAGTTTGTTTTGTTTGCCGTTACGGCACTCATTACTCTTATTGTATGGAACTTGCCAAGCTCAGCGTTTGGCATCGAGGGACTGACCATAGTTCAGCAACGCGTCATAGCCATATTCGTGATGGCTGTGCTATTGTGGCTCACCGAAGCTATTCCGGCATGGGCAACGTCGGTAACCATTATCTTTGTGTTGCTGTTTTGCGTTTCCAATTCGTCGTTCAAGTTTTTGCAAGGCGACGGAAGTGATGAGTATGGACAGTTGCTCGACTCTGTGGGTATCATGGCATGTTTTGCCGACCCTACAATCATCCTGTTCCTTGGTGGTTTCATCCTTGCCATTGCAGCTACTAAGAGTGGATTGGACGTGCTCATGGCAAGAACCTTGATTAAGCCTTTTGGCAACAAGAGCGAAATCGTGTTGTTGGGCTTTATCCTCATCACAGGCGTATTCTCGATGTTTATCTCGAATACTGCTACTGCTGCGATGATGCTCACATTCTTGACCCCTGTGTTCAAGGCATTGCCACCAGAGGGAAAAGGACGTATTGCCCTAACCATGGCTATTCCTATCGGAGCCAACTTTGGCGGTATGGGAACTCCTATTGGTACACCTCCTAACGCCTTCGCCTTCAAGGTGTTGAACGACCCTGCAGGCTTGGATATGGGCATTAGCTTTGGACAATGGATGGCTGTAATGGTGCCATTGGTGATTGTGATGTTGCTGTTGGCATGGTTTATCTTACTTAAGATGTTCCCGTTCAAGCAGAAGACTATCGAACTTAAGATAGAAGGAAATGTAAGCCACAACTGGCGTACTGTAGTGGTAGCGATAACCTTTGCTGCAACAATCATCCTTTGGGTGTTCGGTAAGCAGTTTGGTATCAATGCCAACACTACCGCCATGCTTCCTATAGCTGTGTTTGCATTCACAGGCGTTATCACAGCCAAAGACTTGCAGAATATCGACTGGGCTGTTATCTGGATGGTAGCCGGAGGTTTTGCTCTCGGTATGGCTATGAATGGTACAGGCTTGGCAGAGAACGCTATCAAGAGTATTCCTTTCGGTTCGCTCAACCCAATCGTCATCCTCGTGATAAGTGGTTTGGTATGTTTCGCCTTGTCAAACTTCATTTCGAATACCGCTACAGCAGCCTTGCTTATCCCTATTCTTTCGGTAGTTTGTAAGGGTATGGGCGATTCGCTCGGCATCATTGGTGGTACTTCTACCGTGCTCATTGGTATTGCTGTTTCGGCAAGTTGCGCTATGTCGTTGCCTATCTCTACACCTCCTAATGCCATCGCTTATTCTACAGGTTTGATTAACCAGAAGGATATGGCTAAGGTCGGAGTGCTGGCTGGTGTATTGTCGCTCATTATAGGCTACGTAGTGCTCATCGTAATTGGAAAGATGCACATGTTTTAATGTGAATATATTGAGCTCAGCTTAATACAAAAAGAAATTATAAAACCCAAAAAGGGATGCAGAATTATACGTCTGCATCCCTTTTTTTTGTATATATAGTGTTAAATAAGTGTTAATAAGGAATAAAATGCTTGGAGTAGTGAAATAAAGTTTGTAACTTTGCCTTGTGTTTTTCATAGTATTAGATTTAAGGTTAACAAGGTAGGAGTACAGCGGTACTCCATTTTTTTTGCCCTTAAGTTTTTACCTTAAAACTTTAGAAAAACACGATTGCTAATAACCGCTCAGAATAGATAATGATTAGAAATGCTATAATTATCTCTTTTTCTTAAATTTGCGATAAAGCTTCCATGCAAGAATGGCACCATCAAGGGCTCCAGCACCGATGTTTAAAAATTTGGTAAGTCGCTTTGTTGGGGTTGAAGCTGATAAGTCTGGCACATGAAATAAGGAACTCCATAATTCTTGAATCTTCTTGTCGTCGTTATGAAGTTCGTTTAATACCATTTCTTTGCGGAGAACTATCTCTTCAAGAGTCTGTATCTGTTGTGGGGTAGAGTTATTGTTATTGTTATTGTTATTGTTATTGTTATTGTTATTGTTTTCCATTAGTCTGCTATTTACTTAGGAACAAGCCGGCGAGAAATTTAACCAATGGTTTTTCTACCCATTGCTTGCGGAATGTGATGAATAAAAAGAAAACGACAAGATAGAATGCTGCAACAACAAGGTAGGCTGCAACGATACCTAACAAAGGCTCCAAAGCCCACGCCGCAGCAAACGAAACGTAGATTAATACCATCATAAGTATGACACAAAACACAAGCACCATTGTTGCCACGGTGAGAAGTCTTACTACCTTGTCTATAACGTCGAGCTTCACATATTCTTTTTGAAGCCCTATGTAGTGTTTTAGGGTTTCAACGAGTTGACCTATGGTCTCAACGTTTTTATCGCTTGAAAACATAATATGATGATATTAATATTGTAAATAGTATAGTAGAGCCGGTAGATGATAATCTCTTCTACCGACTCTATTATCTCTAATCAAATAAATTACTTATTCCTCAGTAGCTGCATCCTTAATGTCGTCAACGAGGTCGTCAACTTCCTTACGGCTGAGCTTAAGGTTGTGTCTCTTGCAGAAATCGTCTACTGCGTCTGTAATTTTAGTACGAGTTTCTTCACCCTTCTCTGGAGCGAGAAGCAAACCGAGAGCTGCTCCGGCAACAGCGCCTCCGAGGAATGCGCCAAGGTAACCTAATGCTTTCATTTTATAGCCTTTCTTTTAGATGGTTAATTATTAGTTGAATTAGTGTTAAAGATAACAACTGATTTAGGCTTGGATTATATCCTGCTGTAGTGCAGTTGTCATGATTACATCGCAAATATAATAATAATCTTTTAAATAACAATGATTTTGCCTTACAAATTTTTATAAAAAACGTTAGAAATGAGTATTTAACAAACTTTATGTTGATAAAAAGGTAGTGTTTGCGATATATTTTGTAATTTCGCACATTGATTATAATGAACAACAATTAATTAAATAATTATTATGAAGAAATATCTCGTATTGTGTGCAGGTTTCTGCGCAGCTATGGCTCTTACAAGTTGTAATACATCTAAGGAAAGCGCATACAAAAAGGCATATGAAAAGGCTAAGGCACAGGAACAGGAGCAGGCTCCTGCTGTTGTAGAACAGCCAACACAGACAGAGACTGCTGTGGTTACTCCTCTTACTCCTGCAACTCCAGCAACAGAGTCTACTGTTTCTAATGTTGACAATGTAGGTGTTCGCACAGAGAGTGTTACTGTGGTTGATGGTGAAGGCTTGCAGACATTCAGTGTTGTAGTAGGTTCTTACTCATTGAAGGCTAATGCAGAGGGTGTACAGAGCACTCTTAAGGCTGGTGGATACAATGCTCAGATTGTTTACAACTCGGCTATCAATATGTATCGCGTTATAGCTTCTACATTCAACGATAAGGGACAGGCTGTTCAGAGCCGTGATGCTATTCGTGGTTCGCAGTATAATCCTAAGGGCGACGCTTGGTTGCTCTTCAAGAAGTAATTTCTTTTCTCCTTATATTATTAGCTGTTGATGAGAATACTCTCAATAGACTACGGAAAGAAACGTACAGGACTTGCAGTTACCGACCCATTGCAGATTATTGCTAATGGGTTGGCAACTGTTTCTACATCTGAACTATTCGACTATCTCAAAAAATATACTTCGCAAGAACAGGTGGAACGCATTGTCATTGGCCGACCTACTCAGCCCAACGGACAACCAAGCGAAAACTTAGTTCGTGTGGAACAGTTTGTGAACCGCTGGCGAAAGGCTATGCCTGAGATTCCAATAGAATACTACGATGAAAGATTTACATCGGTGTTGGCACATCAGGCAATATTGGATAGCGGTATTGGCAAGAAAGCTCGACGCGAGAATAAGGGATTGGTCGACGAGATATCGGCAACGATAATCTTGCAAGATTGGATGAGAGCTAACGGTCGTTAGTAGGTCGTGCGCTTCTGCTTTTTTATTTGAAATAGATTTTTGTTCTTATTTGAAATTAGTTTTCGTTTAAGACTTAAATCATAATACTATTTTGTTTTGATACTACCAATTTACACATACGGACAACCTGTATTAAGAAAGGTTGCAGAGGATATTCCTGCCGACTATGAAGGTCTGCAGGAGTTTTTGCAGAATATGTATGAGACCCTCGATGCCAGCGAAGGTATCGGACTTGCAGCTCCACAGGTGGGACGCGCAATAAGGGTTGTTGTTATCGACCTTGATGTACTTAGCGAAGATATGCCTGAGTACAAAGGTTTTCGTCATGCCTTCATCAATCCTCATATCGTAGAGGTTGACGAAGATTCAACTGTTGAGAACATGGAAGAAGGATGTCTCTCTATACCTGGTATCCACGAGAAGGTGGCTCGCCACACTCGTATTCATGTTACATATCTTGACGAAGATATGCAGCCACACGATGAGTGGGTAGAAGGATATCTATCGCGTGTGATGCAGCACGAGTTCGATCATCTTGAAGGAAAGATGTTTGTTGACCGTGTTTCGCCATTGCGTAAACAGTTGATAAAGAATAAGCTGAAGTCTATCATGCAGGGACGTTTCCGTTGTCCTTATCGCACCAAGGCGACTGCTAAATAATGATAGTCGAAGGATAACATTCTGCGATAGCTATAATTATGGCTATCTGTAATTTATGTCATCATGAAAAAATACATTCTCCTCATAGCTTTGGCTGTTAGCGTTCTGACAGCCAAAGCACAATTTAATGTAGACCGCTTGATAACAAGTGGAAAAGTGGCATTGCACTATGAGGACTATGTGTTGTCGATACAATATTTTAATCAGGTTATAGCCCTAAAGCCTTTTTTATATGAGCCATGGCAGTATAGAGCTGTGGCAAAATTCTATCTCGACGATTTTGTTGGTGCCGAGACGGATGCCTCAGAGGCTATAGCGCTTAATCCTTATATTGATATTCTATACGATCTTCGTGCCATTTCGCGTATACGCCAGGAAGATTATGCTGGCGCTATTGCCGATTATAACAAGGCGATAGCCATTAGTCCTGACACTCGCAACTATTGGTTTAATCGTGCCATCTGTATGCTCAATAGCAAAGACTATGATGATGCCTTGGCGCAGACAGATTCTATCATTCGCAAATGGCGGCGTTTTGCAAATGCTTATCAGCTTAAGGCTGAGGTGTGGTTGAATAAGAAAGATACCGTAGAGGCTGCAAAATGGCTCGACAAGAGTTTGGAGATTGACCCTTATGATGCTTCTACATGGACCATTAGGGCTAATATGTCGTTGGCGCGCAAGCAATGGGCTGATGCCGACAAGGAACTTGGCAAGGCTATACACCTGAAACCAAAGGAGGCTGGCAATTATGTAAACCGCGCTTTGGCTCGACTCAATATCAACAACCTTCGTGGTGCCATGTCTGATTATGATATGGCTATCGACCTTGAGCCAAACAACTTCCTTGCTCATTACAATCGTGGACTTCTGCGTGTGCAGCTTGGTGATGACAATCGTGCTATCGACGATTTCGACTATGTCATCAAGATGGAACCACAAAACTTCATGGCTATCTTCAACCGCGGAACTCTAAAGGAGAAGACTGGCAACTTGCGTGGTGCCATTCACGACTATACCAAAGTAATAGAACAATTCCCTGACTTTTGGACAGGCTTGAGCTATCGTGCTCGTTGCTATCGTCGACTTGGCATGACTGCAAAGGCAGAACTCGACGAATTCCGCATCTTGAAGGCACAGATGGATAAACATCTTGGTGTGCAAAAGCGATGGAGCAAGGCTAAGCTTAAGGAGATGAGAAAACGCTCGGAGATAGATCCTGAGAAGTATAATCAGATTGTTGTTGCCGACTCTTCGGATGTAGCACCAGAATACAAGAGCGAATATCGTGGTCGTGTGCAAAATCGACATGTAGATGGCGAGATGAAGCCTATGTATTGTATGGCTTTCGATTCTTATTCAAATGGAATTAAGACTTATCAAGCCTACGATGCAAATATCGAAAAATATAATGCCGATGCTAAGCCGTTGCGTAAGATATACCTCAGCTGTGGCATTCGTCAGCTCACTTCGGAAGATACCAAGAATATCTTTACCCACATCGATATTCTGTCTACTCGCATAGCCACAACAACTACCGTTGCCAAGGCTTGTCCTACACTTATGGAGAGAGCTGTGGCATATTCTGTAGTTCAGAATTATGATGCTGCCATCAGTGACCTGACAGTTTGCATCAATGCCGACTCTACAAATATGTTGGCTTATTGGCAAAGAGCTGTAAGCCAGTCGCTATTCAACAACTATGAAGCTTCGCGAGGTATGGATGTGAGACTGTTGGCTGCAAAGGCAGAGGCTGACTTCGATGCAGCTATCAAGCTTGCGCCTGATAATGCTTATCTGTATTTCGATCGTGGCAACATCCGTTGCTCGGTTAAGAATTATAGTCATGCCATAGATGATTATACCAAAGCAATAAGCTTGAATCCTGATATTGCTGAGGTATACTTCAATCGCGGTTTGGCTTATCTTAAGTTGGGCAACAAGCAGCAAGCTGTGGCAGATCTTAGCAAGGCTGGCGAACTTGGACTGTATGATGCTTATAGCATTATCAAGCAACAGCAGAAATAGTATTAAGATATGTAGAGATATAATATGGCAAAGGATAGTTTCACATTCAAGCAGTTTGAGGTTCGCCAAGACAGATGTGGCATGAAAGTTGGCACCGATGGTGTGCTACTTGGTGCATGGGCTGTAGGCGGATGTCGTATTCTTGACATCGGTACAGGAACAGGCTTAATAGCTATGATGATGGCACAACGTTTTCCCGAAGCCAAGATTGATGCCATAGATATAGACCATGATGCTTGCATTCAGGCGCGAGAAAATATTGCAGCAGCAGGATTTTGCGATAGGGTAGAAGTTGTGGAAACACCTCTACAGCAACATTCTGGTGAATATGATGCCATTGTTTCAAATCCTCCTTTCTTTGAGAATAGTTTGAAAGCGCCAGAAGACAAACGTTCTTTAGCTCGCCATACAGATAGTCTGCCTGTGTCGGAATTATTGCGTAGCGTATCTTCTTTGCTCTCGCCACAAGGCATTTTCTCTGTTGTAATTCCTATGGACATGCTACCGAGATATGAAGAAGAAGCTGTTTTTAGCAGACTTTATATTGCTAAAGTGTGCAAGATAAAGACTGTGGAGCGCAAGCCTGCCAAGCGATGCATGGTGGTGATACAGAAGCAACGCCCTGAAGCTATCATTGTAGAAGAACAAGTGTTGCAGACTGCTAACAGCGAACGTTCTGAGTGGTATCAGCAGTTGACAAAAGACTTTTATTTATAGACTGCCGAAGCAGACACCCATAGCTTTTATTATAGAAAACAGAAGCCCACCTTTCTCTGAAGTGAAGGTGGGCTTCTGATGTTTTTATTCTATTAGTTTCTTATAGTTGCTACCTATTTATTTAGCTTTCGTTGTAGCATCTTGCTTAATGCCAACGCACGCGAACTTTGGCGTGCTATGTCATCGCGCAATAATGTTATCTCATTAAACAATTCGCATGCGGCAGTCTGTATGGCGTTAGGCTTACGCTGACTCTTGTCGCCATGTGAATTGACGATGATTTTTATTCCCTTAGCCTTGATTTCAACATCGATGTCTTCTCCAGTCATCACAGGGTCGCCATCATAGTGTATCACTCCAGGCTTGCTGCGATGAATGTGCAACTTCTTGGTTTTGAATGTTTTGATCTTAGAATTCTTGTCCAATGTCTTGTTAAACATCTCGATACTTATTCGTGATGCCTCCAAGATATCGAAAGGTTCCATAATGATAACATCCATAAGTCCGTCGCTCATAGATGCTTGTGGCGCAATATATGCATTATTGCCATACTGTGATGCATTGGCACATGATATAAGGAACGCCTTATAGTGCATGGTGCCATTCTCATCTTCTATTTCGTAAGTTTCAGGCTCATATTTCAATCCTTCTTTCAATATGTTTTCAGCGTAGGTTATTGGTCCACGCTTTCCCGCCTCTGCAAATTTCATGCTAACGAAAGCATCAAATCCCATACCGCAAGTGCAGAAGAAAGGATGCTCGTTGATGATACCATAGTCGAGGTCGTGAATTTGATATTCATTGATAACCTCGATAGCTTTCTTCAGTTGCATTGGTATCATCAAGTGGCGTGCAAGGCCATTGCCAGAACCACATGGAATTATTCCCAAGGCTGTATTCGAATGTACTATAGCCCTGGCAACCTCATTGACGGTGCCATCACCGCCTACTGCCACAACAACATCTACGCCATTATCCTTCGCTTCGGTAGCTATCTCAAAAGCATGACCAGCATGCTCTGTGAGGCGTATCTCATAGTCGAAAGTATTGGTGTCAAGTGTCTTGGCAATAAGTTCGGGAATACCTGCTTTGTTTGTGGTTCCCGAAATGGGGTTCATTATGAAGACCATTTTCTTTTTCATAACTGCAAATTTATACAAATCGTTCGATATTACAAAAGAATTTCCAAAATTCTTAACTTAGTTTCTAATTATAAACGTTTATCAACATATATTATATATAGGTGAAAATCATAATATCCTGAAAAAAGGTTAGATTTATAAGAAAAATGGATGATATTAAATAAAAAATATGTAACTTTGCAGCCTATTATAACAATTAGAAGATATCTTACCAATTAAAAATGGGACAGTTACAAGAAAGATACAAAGAGTATAGAACCCCACAGAAGTTCATGGAAATGGGGGTTTATCCATATTTCCGCGCCATAACAAGCAAGCAGGGTACTGAAGTTGATATGGAAGGACACAGGGTTCTTATGTTTGGTTCGAATGCCTACACAGGTTTGACAGGTGACCAGCGCGTCATCGATGCAGCCCATGCCGCACTCGACAAGTATGGCTCAGGATGTGCAGGTAGTCGCTTTCTGAATGGAACATTGGATTTACACCTTCAACTCGAGAAAGAACTTGCTGAATTTGTAGGCAAAGACAATGCTCTTTGCTTCTCTACAGGTTTCTCTGTAAACCAGGGCGTGTTGGCAATGGTTGTAGGAAGAAACGATTATATCATCTGTGATGACCGCGACCACGCATCTATCGTTGATGGTCGTCGTCTCTCGTTTGCTACACAGCTTCACTATAAGCACAACGATATGGAAGACCTTGAGCGTATTCTCCAGAATCTTCCTCACGATGCTATTAAGCTCATCGTTGTTGATGGTGTGTTCTCAATGGAGGGCGACTTGGCAAAGCTTCCTGAAATCGTAGAGCTCAAGCACAAGTACAATTGCTCTATCATGGTTGATGAGGCTCACGGTATTGGCGTATTCGGTCGTCAGGGACGTGGTGTTTGCGATCATTTCGGACTTACCGACGAGGTAGACCTTATCATGGGTACTTTCTCTAAGAGTTTGGCTTCTATTGGTGGTTTCATCGCAGGCGATGCAGATACCATTAACTTTTTGAAGCACTCTTGCCGTACATTCATCTTTAGTGCATCAGATACTCCTGCAGCTACAGCTGCTGCTTTAGAGGCACTCCATATCATTCAGCAGGAGCCTGAGCGTCTTGAAGCTTTGTGGGATGTTACCCGCTATGCTTTGAAGCGTTTCCGTGAGGAAGGTTTCGAGATTGGCGACACAGAGAGCCCAATCATTCCTCTCTATGTTCACGACACAGAGAAGACATTCCTCGTTACAAAGTTGGCTTTCGAGGCTGGTGTATTCATCAACCCTGTTATTCCTCCCGCATGTGCTCCTCAGGACACATTGGTACGTTTCGCCCTTATGGCAAACCACACCAAGGAGCAGGTAGAACGTGGTGTACAGGCTCTCACCAAGATTTTCGTAGAGCAGGGCATCATCAAGAAGTAATATCCATATCGGATTATCTTCATCGAAAACAATACATATTATATAATATTAAGGCTTTCAATCAGCAATGGTTGGAAGCCTTTTTTTGTTTTGACTGATACACACCGCTTTCCGATGATATTTCTTTCGCATATAAAACATAAACCAAGACTGATAGCGTATGGGAAAACACTAAACACTAAACATTCCCAATGTATTTAATTCCAGTATGGCTTTTGTGATACTGTCTACAGAAGTAGTTTATTAATCCCAAAAGTGTCTAGTGAAATCAGGAAAAGTCATAGTGAAATCAGGAAAAAACATAATACGTGATACTTGGTCAAGTATCACGTATTACTTTGCAAAGTATCACGTAATACTTTGCCAAGTATCACGTAATACTTTTTTAGCCCTTTTTTTTGAAATTGTGGTTTAACGATTTTAGTTGACCACTTTAAGCGTTTTTTATAATACGAGTTGACTCAGTTGTGGTGAGAAGTGATTTGTAGTATCGGTTGCTACAAATCACTTCAAATTACAAAAGTGTGCCACAAAAGTAAAGATTTCCAATTGTTTATTCTTTCGTTTGAATAAGATTCTTTATTTTTGTAGTCAATAATTGACAATTCTATCAAGAATAAGTCTATTGGTTTTAATCTAACCTCTGAACAACATTGGAAGATAACACCAAACAGCCTTTAACGGATGACGCTTCATTGTATAATGGGCAGCCAATCGACACCGGCTTATCACTAATTTTTATGTAAACATGATTTCAAAAGAAAACTTTTATAAAGCGATAGAAATCCTCGGATTTAAACGTATTGGTAAATCTATGACCTGGAGTAAAAACTTCGGGTCATTGGATTGTGTAATGGAGGCTGACATGAGGGATAATAAGCCTACATATCCTGAACAGATAAAATCTGATAGTGACACAACAAGAAACTTTTCTCAACCAGAAAGCTATGTAGTGTTCATTTGTGTGGCATTGTTGCTTGAAAAAGGATACCGTCCTGAACATATTTTTTTGGAAAAGACTTGGTCGCTTGGGCATTCAGCTAAAAGTGGCAGGGCTGATATTACCGTTTATGATGAAAATGGCACAAATGTTCTTTTCATCATTGAATGTAAGCGTGCAGGAAAACCTTTTGCTGATGCACGCAAATTGCTATTTGAAGGAAGAGATGACAAACAATTATTCAGCTACCTCGCACAAGCACGTTCCGCAAAATGGCTACAATTGTTAGCTATAGACTATGATGAAGAAAAAAAAGATATCAAGATTTTTGAGGAGATTGTAAAGAGTCATGATGACGAGAATGTTGTAATCCTTGCGGAAAAAGATACTTCCATCTTGTTATACAAGAATGCTTCACAAGCAGAAGACCTTTTTCGTGTTTGGGATGAGACATACAACAAAAAGACCTATAAAGGACTCTTATTCGGAAAAGACACTACTGCATACAAAATAGGTGTACGCCCACTATGCAAGAAAGACTTGACAGAGTTCAGTAATGATGATGGAATTACTAATAATTTTTTGGAGATTCTACGTCACAATAGTATCAGCGACAAAGAAAACGCATTTAACAAACTTCTGTCGCTTTTTATTTGTAAAATGGTAGATGAAAAAGAAAGACTTGATAATGACGAAGTTGACTTTCAGTATAAGGAAGGTACCGACAATTACTTTACCCTGTACGAACGTTTACTACGTCTATTTCATCGTGGCATGGATAAATTTCTGAAAGAGGACGTATTCTATCTTGAGGATGACTATATCTCTCGAACATTGGATCAATATACAGGAAAACAGCGTAAGTATCTTGAAGCTGAACTGAAACAATCTTTCCAGCGTACAAAACTATTGTCCTGCCAAGTGTTTGCTTTCCGCGAAATCTACAACGAAAAGCTTTTCATGCAGAATGGAAAAGTACTTGTCGAAATGGTAGAACTATTCCAAAACTATCGTTTGGCATATTCCAGCCGCAAAGCATTCCTTGGCGAGTTGTTTGAACACCTTCTCAATCAAGGTTTCAAACAAGACGAAGGTCAGTTCTTTACTCCAATGCCTATCACACGCTTTATTTGGAACTCTCTACCTATTGAAAGATTCATAAACTTCGAGACACGTTCATGTCCTAAGGTGATAGATTATGCTTGTGGTGCTGGCCATTTTTTGACTGAAGGTATTTCTGCAATATCAGATGCTTTTAAAGCTCATGGATTTACAGAAGACAAGAAAGTTACTGATGAAGAAATCTCTGCAACATTTTATGGTGTAGAGAAAGATAACCGTTTAGCTCGTGTAAGCAAGGTCGCATTATTGCTAAACGGTGCTAATGAAGCTCACATTAAAGCTATGGATGGCTTGGATCATGATGTAAATTTCCTTGGCGAGAAGAATACATTTGATATTCTTGTCGCCAACCCTCCCTATGCAGTTGACGCTTTTAAGTCACATCTTGAGAGAAGAATTCTCAAGGAATTTGATTTATTGCAATTCATGTCGGCATCAAGCGATGACATCGAAAATATATTTATAGAAAGAATAGACCAATTGTTAAAGCCTCATGGTATCGCTGGTGTTGTGTTACCGTCATCTATCCTCAACGTTAAGGATTTGGCGACAACAAAAGCACGTGAAATTTTGCTCAAACATTTTAGGATAGTTTGTATTACAAGTTTTGAAAGTAAGACATTTGGTGCTACAAGCACACCTACCGTAGTGTTGTTTTTGGAAAAGAGAGAAACAACTCCTGCTCGCTGTGAAATTCTCAAAGATAGTATTGATGCTATATTTAATGAAACAGAACTGACAGGGTGGGAAGACAAAGAAATCTACAGCTCGTATGTCCAAACTATAGATGTACAAGTGGATGTTTATGATAGATTTAGGACACAAAAAATGACATTTAAAGAGATTGAAAAAAGCCAATATTTCAATCAATATCTTTCTGCTTTTGAAAAGTCTAAAGAACTCAAAAACATAAAAAAGAAGACAACATTTAAAAGAGCAAACACAAAAGAACAAGAGCGAGCAACAATCGAACTTTTCTATTCTATCTATACAGAAATAGAAAAGGAAAAATTGTATTACTACGCTCTTACTTATCGAGAAGACACATTATTAGTCAACACCCCAAAAGGTACAGATGAACAAAAGTCATTCTTAGGTTACGAGATTATTGGCAGAAAATGATGCGAGGGACTTACAGAAGGAGAAGGACTCTTAACAGACAAGTATAATCGCAACAATAAAAATAAAATAGCAAGTATTATAAAGTCACACTTTGATGGGCTTACACATTATGTAGCAGAAGCAGAGCCTTATGTTAGTGTAGCAAATCTTGCTTCGTTATTAAACTTTACACGTGACAAATTCGATAAAACGATAAAACCACTTGTGGTGACAGACGTAAAGTCTAAGTACAAACTAATTAGACTGGACAATGAAAATATCTTTGAATTGTCTATTGGAGAACGAGTACTTAATAACGAATTAGTGGAAGGAGGTAAAGTGCCTGTTTTTAGTGCTAATGTCAAGAAGCCTTTTGGAACAATCGACAAATTGTTGATAGACAACTTCGATTGCCCTTCTGTCTTGTGGGGGATTGATGGCGACTGGCTTGTTAATTACATTCCGGCACATCGCAAATTCTATCCGACAGACCATTGTGGAGTCTTGAGATTGAAGACAGACGACCTTAATCCATATTACGTGTCACTTGTCCTTGACTTAGTGGGAAAAAATCATAAATTTTCCAGATCATATAGAGCATCAATTGACAGAATAAAGGAAGTGAAAATACCATATCCACCCAAAGAAATTCAAAATAAAATAGCTGAGCAATGCGAAATCATTGACAAAGAATATGAGTCCAGCCGTATGACGATTGAAGAATATCGTTCCAAAATAGAAACTATCTTCGTCAAATTGAACATAATCAAAACGGGGGGGTGAAAATTAAAGACATCTGTAAGTATATAACAGAAAGAACAAGCCATATAGACTTGACTTCATATATAACAACAGACAATATGCTACAAGACTTTGAAGGTGTTAAAGCATTTACTGGTAGAACGGAAGCAGAATCGGGTATCGCCTACAAAAAGGGAGATATTCTTCTTTCAAACATTCGTCCATACTTGAAAAAAATGTGGCTTGCTGATAAGGATGGAAGTTGTTCGCCAGATGTTCTCGTATTCCGCTCAGATACCTCCAAGGTGTCTCCTGAGTTTCTGTATTATTCTTTGCGAAGAGATGACTTTATTGATTTTATCATGCATAATGCTGGCACCAAAGGCATAAAGATGCCAAGAGGCAACAAAGAGGAAATTCCTAATTATCCTATAGCATTGCCTTCTTTGGCTCAACAAGCGATGTTAGTAACAGAAATTAGACTGTACGAAGAGAAAATTTCAGATGCTCGTCAGTCTATGGCAAGTTGTCCATCACGCAAGCAAGCTATTTTGGACAATTATCTCAAGTAAAAGGCGTTATTACAGTGCAAGGTCAAAACTATTTTTTACAAGTGAATTTATGCTCGAACTCGAACTGCAACAATACCTCCACCACAAGTACCCACAAGAGAATGTGCGTTGTGAGTTGAAGGAATTTATGAATCAGAAGAACTCGTTTTGTGGGGACGAGAAAGACGATGCTATTTCCTATGTGTCTGCGATTGCCAACATGGAGAGGATATTTTGTGATAGGTTAAAGAAGACGCTTGAAATAGTTGGTTCTGTGAAAAACCGTCGAATTTCGACGGAAGTATGTGACTTTCGTTTCAAATTCGTCGAAATAGTTTCAAATTCGTCGTAATTCAACAGAATTCATAGCGAAAGCGACCAATTATAGCGGACACCATCAAAGAGCAGACCGATTTAGTTGAACTTAAAATGCAAAAGATACGTTATTAGGAAACAAGATAAGGTCTCATAGATGGATGAAAAGAATGGGCTTGAATTAACTAAAGAAGCAGAAGTAGGGGAGAGAAATGATTAAAAACGAGGGTGAATAATGATGAAAAACGTGAGGAAATGAGGAAAAATACAAGAAAAAGCGGTTTTTTATTAAAAAAGTTACGGAAATGTTTGGTGGGTTCGTAGAAATGTACTACCTTTGCAACCGCAAATAAGGAACAACACTTCCTTAATTAAGAATTTAACTTCTTAGTTATTGCAACGGGGTGTAGCGCAGTCCGGTAGCGCGCCTGTTTTGGGAACAGGTGGTCGCAGGTTCGAATCCTGTCGCCCCGACAAAATGAAGAGATTAGGCATCAAGCTTAATCTCTTTTTTGTTTTTATTCAATACTCAACACTTAAACATTATTATCATGGAACTATTAGAATTGAGCAAGCAGAGATTTTCTGCACGTAAGTATACCAACGAGAAGGTTGCTGAGAGCGACTTGGAGTATATCCTTGAGACTGTGAGAATGGCACCTTCGGCTTGCAACAAACAACCTTGGAAGTTTGTTGTTGTGGAATCTGAGGCTGCTAAGCGTCAGTTGCAGGAATGCTACAACAGAGAATGGTTTGCTACAGCACCTATTTATATATTATGTCTTAGAAATAAGGAGCAGAATTGGGTGCGTAATGATGGCAAGCAACATGGCGATATCGACGTGGCTATAGCTACAGAGCATCTTTGTCTTGCTGCAGCTGAGCGCGGCTTGGGAACTTGCTGGGTGTGCAACTTCGATGTAGAGAAGATGGCACAGTTTGTTGGCAACGATGGGTTTGAGGCTGTAGCCATAGTTCCGTTAGGACATATTGCTGATGATTGTCCACGAACTGAGAAGAAGCGTAAGGCTTTAGACGAGATTGTAGAAAGACGATAGGCTTGAGGAGATGAAATATTCTGGTTTGTCGGGCTTAAAGGCTGCGATAGTATCCTTGTCGTTATTCGCAACTACAGCTTCGTCCTTTGCTTCCTCATCCTCAGCCATACAAGCTGACGACAACGTTACGACAACCCGTCAGCGTTCGTTTGCTAAGACGGTGCCTGCAGGCGACTATAGTGGCATTGCATGGCTTGGTGGCGATAAATATGCGGTTGTTAGCGATAAGTCGGCTAACGAAGGCTTTTATGTTTTCACAATCGATATAGATTCTGCATCGGGAAATATACGCAACGTAGTATGTGAAGACTTTGTGGAGTGTGGCAAAGGCAACCGCGACTTAGAAGGTATTGCGTGGATGCCTGAGCGTGGATGGATATTGATGTGTGGCGAGAGGGATAATATTATTCGTGCTTATAACCGCAATGGGAAGAGCATAGGTGTGGATATTCCTAAGCATATTGCACATACGAATTTGCCGGGAAATAGTGGCTTGGAGTCGCTATCTTATAATGCTGCAACAAAGCGACTGTGGACATGCAATGAGACTGCTCCAATCACGCTTGTGGCTTACGATGATGCCTTCAACATTCGTGAGTCGTATTCTTATGCTATGGATGCTCCAAAGAAGGATGGCACAAAGGCGGCAGCCTATGCACATGGCGTTAGCGAAGTTTGCGCTATGGACGATGGCTCGTTATTGGTGTTAGAGCGTGAATTCTATGTGCCAAAGGCAAAGATTGGCTCTTCCGTGGTGTGCAAGTTATACCGCTATAATCCTTCTAAACAACAAAAGTCGTTGGTAGAAGAGTGGAAGACTCGCTTAAACCTCCTTGCTCGTTCGCTTGCCAACTACGAAGGTATGTGTCTTGGACCTTGTCTCGCTGATGGCAGAAGGGTAGTAGTGATGATTGCTGATTCGCAAAGCCAATATAAAGGAATACTGAAAGATTGGCTACGAACAATATGCATAGAATAATCTCTATCATTATTGATTTTAATAATCAACCTTTGATTGAATAATGATATAAAAAGGCGAAACCGCCACGACTTTAGTAGTCGCGACGGTTTCGCTTTTTATTATTTCCAGACTGCGATGGCTTACTGCCATACTGCAAGGTCTTATTGCTTGTCTGCGATGGCTTACTGCCACGAGTGCGATGGTTGTTGGTGTCGAAGTTAGGGTTGAAGGATTTCTTCTTGCCTTCAAACTTATATCCTTCGTTACCTTTCTTTCCATCCTTCTTCTTAGCTCCGTACTTATTAGCGGAGTTAGAATTGTAAGGAGCTGGCGCATGGTCGTAGAGCTGCGGGATAAGGTCGGGGCGACCTATGCGTCTTAGCTCACGCTCTATACCGGCACGCTCCTCAGGTTTATACCAGAAGAAGAACTGGCGTTGTGCAAGCTTTTCGCGCGGAGTCTTTACGCTTTCTACTGGTTCCAGGGTGTATGGATCATAGCCAGTATACCAAGTCTCGGTGCTTATGGTCATTGGAGTAGGAGTGAAGTCTTGCACCTGTTCAAGGTGGAAGTCAAGCTTCTTGGTCTTTACTGCCAACTCTGCCATATCTTCTTCACGACAGCCTGGGTGAGAACTTATGAAGTAAGGAATGATTTGCTGGTTTAGTCCTTCCTCACGATTTATCCTGTCGAAGATAGCCTTGAACTCACCAAACTGGCTAAACGGAGGCTTACGCATAAGGTGGAGCACACGGTCGGAAGTATGCTCTGGAGCCACCTTCAGTCGTCCGCTCACATGGTTTTTAATCAGCTCTCTTGTATATTCGCGAGCTGCCTGATTAGACTTTTCGTCCTTGCTCTTATGTAGCAACAAGTCGTATCTCACACCACTACCGATGAAGCTCTTCTTGATACCAGGCAAAGCGTCTACGGCACGATATAGGTCGATGAGCTTAGAGTGGTCGGTGTCGAGGTTAGGGCATATCTGCGGATGAATGCACGATGGGCGCTTACACTTTTCGCAAGCCTTAGGGTTGCGACCGTGCATGCCATACATATTGGCTGATGGTCCACCAAGGTCGGAGAGATAGCCTTTGAAGTCAGGCATCTCGATAACCTTCTTCACCTCTTTTATTATGCTCTCCTTAGAACGGCAAGTGATGAATTTGCCTTGGTGAGCAGAGATGGTGCAGAAGGCACAACCGCCAAAGCATCCACGATGGATGTTGACCGAGAACTTAATCATCTCGTAGGCAGGAATGCGTTTTCCCTTGTATTTAGGATGAGGCACACGAGTGTAAGGCAAGTCGAACGACGCATCAAGTTCCTCTGTTGTCATAGGAGGATAAGGCGGATTAACTACGGCACATTTGCCATCCACTTCCTGTATGAGTCGTTGCGCATGCATCTTGTTTGATTCCTCTTCAAGATGGCGCACGTTTGAGGCTTGAGCCTTTTTGTTGCGCAGACATTCTTCGTGCGAGAACAGCACGATATCTTTCTCTTCGTCGATACCTCCCGGAATATCCTCAGCCTTGGTGAGATAAACCGTTTGTGGAATGTCGTGAATGCTGTTGATATCCTTTCCTTCTGCCAGCTGGTTGCTCAATTCTATGATAGGCTTTTCGCCCATACCATATATAATAAGGTCGGCACCCGAATCGCACAGGATGCAACGCATCAGCTTGTCTTGCCAATAGTCGTAGTGGGAAATTCTACGCATAGAAGCCTCTATACCGCCAAGAGCCACAGGCACATCAGGATAGATGCTCTTTAGAATCTTGGTGTAGACGATAGTAGGATATTCTGGGCGACAGTCGTGGCGACCATCAGGGCTGTATGCATCCTCGCTACGCAGACGCTTGTTGGCAGTATACTTATTCACCATAGAGTCCATGCAGCCAGGCGCAATACCGAAAAACAAGCGTGGCTTACCTAACTTCTTGAAGTCGCGGAAGTCGCCATGCCAGTCGGGCTGAGGCACAATAGCCACTCTATAGCCCGCAGCCTCAAGCGTGCGACCTATCACGGCAGCACCGAAAGAAGGGTGGTCTACATAAGCATCTGCAGAAAAAAGGATCACGTCAAGTTCGTCCCATCCACGCAGTTCGCATTCCTTCTTTGTGGTAGGAAGAAAATCAGATAATCTAAGTTGCTTTTCCAAAATTTATTCGTTGGTTACTGTTTCTTCGTTCTCACTCTCTTCGTTTTTGCTCTTCCAGTCGATGTAGAGCAATACGAGCTTATGAAGTCCGAAAGCCTTCATATTGTTGTTGTAGATAACATCGAGGCAGAGGTCAAGCAAGTCTTTATCCTTGCCAGCTTCCGATTCGAGCATAGAGCGAACATTAAACTTTAGCTTATCGAGCACCATTTCGTCGATGATGCCGTTGCTATCTATGAGGTCGCGAAGAAGTGAATACTTTTCGATAGTCTGTAGATGCTGGTCGCTCACTTCGATAGAGCGAGTGCCAGACTGGTTTGCTTGAATTTTATACATAGCGATATTGTTTGTTTATTCTTATTTAGTATTATTGTTTAGTTTCTTATTTTACTGATGTTCAGCTCTTTAGCTTGAACAGAGTTTTTACTCCAAGAATTTCAATATTCCGTTCATAATGCTCAGTCGCTTGTTGCGGTCGATGATACATTCGAAAGGAAATGCCATGGTGAAAGTGGCGTTGTCGTTGCCTCTGTAGGCTACGCCTGCGCTCATGCCGTTGGCATATTGAAGTGGACAGAAAGCCGTGGAAACAGGCATCAGAACATCACATTTAGTAGCTGCATAGTGGGTAGGATTGAGCTGACGATAGAAGTCGAATTCTGTGCCCATGCCCTTTATTCCGCCTATGGTGTCGGTATGAATTGCTCCGCCATATGCAACCTTTAATGTGCTTTCGAGCCACACTCTTTCGTCATCGTGCTGTAGGTCGGAACCAATATAAGCGCCACTTGCTATAAGCTTGCCATGTCCGAGCACGTAAGCCGAGAGCTTGTTTCTAAGCATAGATGGTATCGACTTATAGAAAACAGTAGAGTTTGCATCATATTTCTGTAATCCTAAAGTCAAGTCTACCACATCGTAGTTTATTAAATCTACGATTCCACTCTCCACGGTCTCTGATGTGCAGCTAACAACATTATATCTCTTTGTAGCAGCTATGGCATCAGCATGAGTGTAAACATAGTCGAATGTGTTGCCCATAACGAAGTTTCCTGCCATCTCGTTGCCAGAATATCCGAGTCCGTTAGGCTCGGTGCTGCCCATGGTAGATTTGTTGAAACATTGCTGTTTGCCACTCCATCCAGCCGTCAATCCATAGCTCACTCCTGCATCCTCCTTGATGTCGAAGCCCTGTTCGTGGATATTATCTATTACGGCAGGTGCCGAGAGGCGTGAGAAACCATTAATCACCATAGCCGTCTTGGTGGCTCCAGGCTGATAGTAAGCCGAAAGCGTAGATGTAGGGAAGCTTTCGCCACCACGGTTTACTGCCGTTACCTTGAAGCGATACAACACTCCCGGTTCTAATTCCATGGTATACGAAGTGCCCCTAACGTTGGTTCCGTTGTCGAAACCGCCAGAGCCTGCTGCCACATATATATTATAAGATGTAGGCACAGCTGTAGGCTCCAGCTCGTCGTCTTGTGCTTTCCACGACAATCTAACCTTGTTGTCGCCAGTAAGAGTGGCTTTGAAAAGATTAGGCTGCAATGGCTGTACGATGCAAGGACGACGATGCATCTGCGACACATAGCGCAATATCGTTTTATAGATAGAACGAGCCATAGTGAACTTGAAGTTTGGGTCTTGTCCAAGCTTCATGTCGGGGAAGTTCTGATGCGATAGTGTCTCTATGATAGCCGAAGGAACTTCAGGTAGTCTGGTCTCGCTATAGTTGCGGTCCCAAAGATATCGCCAGTTCCATCTCTTATATTTCTTTGATAAATCTCTCGTAACGTTAGAGCGCAGAGCTTCAATAAAGTCTTGCGATGCAAAGCGAGATATTCCCGAGTTGAGTCTACCATCGTTGAAACTGGTGGTACAGATAGCCAACGAACCTACCAGGCTCTTGCCATCACGCTCATATCCTGCATCGCTATGCACGGCAAGCGAAAGCTCTATAGGCACCTTCTTTCCCTCTTTGGTAGGCACATATGGCGAACCACCTGCAAGCCAGTTTGTCATCAGCGAGCGAGTGTTTATGTCTTCGGCATAGTCGTCTGTGCCTGTCTTGTTGCCATAAATGGAGTAGGGAGCGCCTGCCCATTGAGCATAATAGCGAGCTGCTTCCAAACAGCGAGGCATGTGACTAATGTCGCCACCACGCTCTATGTTTCCCATACCGCCACCAAATCTCACAGCATCGGCAGTTACCACACCTTTGCGTTTGCTTTGGTTGGTTAGTGCTACACAGTTGAATGGATTTTCACCCTTATCGAAATCGAAGGTGCCAAGATACACCCATGTGCCGCCACCCATCTTTTGATTCACATAGAAATGAGTCTCCTGACCTTTGTGGCGCACTATGTAGTGAGCATCGTCAACGCTTTTTGGCATCGTCTGATAGCTCACGTATACGGCGTAACGTCCTTCCTCTTTAAAGTTTGGTTGCCAAATTGCAATTGCTTTGTCATCCTTTTTCGTAGTGCGAATCATGCGGGCAGTACCCATGGTGAAAGGATTCTCGCCATCGCGCAAAATGCCATTGCGGAAACCGAAGCCACGTTCGCCAGTATCTGTCCAAGGTTCTTTTTCGGTATGCTCTCCATACCATGAACCTTCGGCAGACACACCCTTGTCGTTGTCTACGATAATCTCTTTTGTTTGCCAGTCACGTTCGCGTGGGGTGAATACCGTTGCTCCTGCATTTTCGAGCATCGGTATTAGATAAGGCACTACTATAGTTTGTGTAAACAAGTCTTCTGTAGTGCAAAACAGGTTTGGGCGCTGCCATTTCCATAAGCCCTTCTTTTGGTCGTAATAACGTCCATGACTTGCCCATAGCGCAATATGCCTGTTGCTAAGTCCGAGGCTTATGTTGTTAGGCTTCGAAATGTTCGAAACCCATGGCTTTCCTTTGTAATCGATGCCATCCCAGTAGCTGTCGTATTCATTATCCGACTTTCTGCCAGGGATGTAATCCTCTATAGGCATGCCATTAGCCATTACTATAAGCTTGTGCTTATTGTATTGGCGTGGCAGGCTTTTCTTAATCTTCTTGTAAGTTTTGTTGACTAACTTTTCTGTGATGTCTTGTTGTGCGAATTCCTCACCAAGAGTGATGGTCACGGTATGGTTCTTATTGTCCACCACCTGTTTCCACCCTTCGTTTTGAGCATAAGCACCCATTGTTGCAGCCGCAACCAATGCTGTAGCCGCAATTGTTCTCATGCCATGCTTTGTTAGAGTTACCCTGCTTATGTGACGTTGTTTCATCAACTAAACTTCTCCTTTTCTTTTAAAAATGTGTTATTATATATTCTTGTAGCCAAGAATTATATGTATGCTTTTGTGCGACTATTCGACAATTTTCCGTCTACACTTCGCCTATGGTGAACAGCTCAGGATGTTTGCCTTTGAAGTCTTTGTAGTAAAGCTTCAATTCTTTCATTTCGTTGTCGATATCGCCAGTAGGGATGAAGCTCTTAGTGCATACTATTTCGCGCTTCTCGTAGTCCACACCATATAATATAAGAGGTATCTGCGCTTTGAGAGCGATATAGTAAGCACCTTTTTTCCATTCAGGATTTAGCGATCGTGTACCCTCAGGTGTGATGCAAAGATGAAAGGTCTGCATCTTCTTAGCCTGTTCTGCCAAGTTGTCTGTCATGCTGCAGTTCTTTGAGCGCCATACAGGAATACCACCCATAGCCTTGAACATTGGTCCAAGAGGCCAGAAGAACCACTCTTTCTTCATCAAGAAATTAGCCTTTATTCCTTCAGCCTTAGCATAGAGCTGACCTATCAGAAAGTCCCAGTTGCTGGTGTGAGGAGCCATACATATAATATATTTATTGGGATGGTCGACAGTTACCGTCTTCTTCCATCCCAACAAATTATAGAGAATATATTTTGAAATCTGTTGTATCATCGATTATTACTCCCTTATCCCAACGCAACAATTTGGTCAACCACCTCAGTAGCCTCCTTATTGAAGTCGGCTTTCAGCTTATTGAAATAAGTCTTAGGCGTCATGCCCGGCTCTGTGTGAGACACTCGACGAATGAAATCGTCATGGAATACCAAGATTGCAGTAAGGATGTTGTTTACTGTCTCATCATTTACATCACTTGAATAAAGCGATGCTGCTATACACTCTGCGAAAAGTTCTCCGCAAACGATGTTAATGTCCTGTTTAAGTTTTCTTCTGTTAGCCATAATATGTCATATTGTAAAATGTACCCTACAAAGATATTACTTTTTTCGGAAAGTTGTAGACTTAGCTATGAAAAAAATGTCAAAATCATGATTTTCTTTCTTTTATCACGCCGATATGTCATGAAAAAAATGTAATTTTGCAATCGCAATACAAACCGCAAGGTGAATTATTCAACTATTAATAAATATATTGTAACAATGAAAACAAGTCTTTTGCAGAGAGAGAGAGCTGCTTATCAGCCAAAACTGCCAAAGGGTCTTCAGGGTGCCGTTAAGGTAAAAGAAGGCGAGCCAACACAGAGTGTAGGCGATCAGGAAGAAATCAAGAAAATGTTCCCTAACACTTACGGAATGCCTCTTATCGAGTTCGTTCCTGGTGAGGAAGCTACTGGCAAGCAGATGAACGTAGGTGTCATCCTTTCTGGTGGTCAGGCTCCTGGTGGACACAACGTAATCTGTGGTATCTTCGACGCTGTAAAGAAGCTCAATCCAGAGAACAAGCTCTATGGTTTCCTTATGGGTCCTGGTGGTCTTGTTGACCATGACTACAAGGAACTTACAGCAGAAATCATCGACGAGTATCGCAACACAGGCGGTTTCGATATGATTGGTTCTGGCCGTACAAAGCTTGAGAAGGAAGACCAGTTTGAGAAGGGTCTCGAGATTATCCGCGAGCTCAATATCAAGGCTATCGTTATCATCGGTGGCGACGACTCTAACACCAATGCTTGTGTTCTTGCTGAATACTATGCTGCCAAGAACTATGGTGTACAGGTAATCGGTTGTCCTAAGACTATCGATGGCGACTTGAAGAACGACCAGATTGAGACTTCTTTCGGTTTCGATACTGCTACTAAGGTATACTCAGAACTTATCGGTAACATTGAGCGCGACTGTAACTCAGCACGTAAGTACTGGCACTTCGTTAAGCTCATGGGCCGTTCTGCATCTCACATCGCTCTTGAGTGCGCACTCCAGTGCCAGCCTAACGTCTGCATCATTTCTGAGGAGGTTGAGAAGAAGGATATGTCTTTGAACCAGATCGTAGAGCAGATTGCAGGTGTTGTTGCTGATCGTGCATCACGTGGTGACAACTATGGTGTTGTTCTTATCCCTGAGGGACTTATCGAGTTTATTCCTTCTATCGGTCGCTTGATCGATGAGCTCAACGACCTTCTCGCTGCACACGGAGCTGATTATAAGGACCTCGACAAGGATGCACAGCGTGAGTACATCCTCGCTCATCTTTCTAAGGAAAATGCAGAGACTTTCGCAACATTGCCTTCAGGTGTAGCTCGTCAGCTTTCACTCGATCGCGACCCACACGGAAACGTTCAGGTATCTCTTATCGAGACAGAGAAGCTTCTCTCAGACATGGTTGAGGCTAAGCTCGCTGAATGGAAAGAGGCTGGTAAGTATGCAGGCAAGTTCTCAACTCTCCACCACTTCTTCGGCTACGAGGGTCGTTGCGCAGCTCCTTCTAACTTCGATGCTGACTATTGCTATGCACTCGGTGTAAGTGCAGCTCAGCTTATTGCTAATGGCAAGACTGGCTATATGGCAATCGTTAAGAACACTACTGCTCCTACCGACGAGTGGAAGGCAGGAGGTGTGCCAATCACTATGATGATGAACATGGAACGTCGTAATGGCGAGATGAAGCCTGTTATCCGCAAGGCTCTCGTTGAGCTCGAGGGTGCTCCATTCTTGAAGTTCTGCTCTAAGCGTGATGAGTGGGCTAAGGAAACATGCTTCGTTTATCCTGGTCCTATCCAGTATTGGGGTCCTGCTTCAGTTTGCGACCGTACCACACGCACTCTCTGTCTTGAGCAGGGTGGCAAGTAATTCCCTTTTATAATTAAGGAGTAGATATAGAAGGGATAAATAATTATCCTTATCCATCTACTCCAATTATAATTAAATATTTAGAATGAGCGCAACTACCAGAAAGACGACACGACGAAATCGAAACACTTCGACCTCGAAGCGTCGTAGACGTAATGGTAGTTCCGCTCATTTTTCTTTTTTCTTACCCCTAATGCGCATTCCTCGTTGGACTTGGTGGTTAGGTGGTATTCTTATAGCTGCATTCTATATCTGGGCTTTCTATTATTTCTTTGTCAGTCCCACAGGTTTTCGTTGGCGTGCGCTATATGGCGATGCCAAATATCCTGAAGGCTACGAAATTCATGGTATAGACATCTCGCATTATCAAGGCAATATCGATTGGGCAGAACTTCAAGGTAATGCACTAATAGAAAATTGTCCTTTGAGATTTATTATCATTAAGTCTACCGAAGGCTCCACACGCGTAGACCCCAACTTCAAAGACAATTTCTATCAAGCACGCGAATATGGTTTTATTCGTGGCGCATACCATTTCTGGAGCAACAAGTCGTCGGCAAGAGCACAGGCTTATCATTTCTTAAATAATGTACACCTTGAAGATGGCGACTTGCCACCAGTACTCGACATCGAGCACATGCCGAAAGATAAGTCGGTAGAGGAATTTCAGCGTGATGTGCTGACATGGCTTCATATAGTGGAAGACAAATATCATGTAAAGCCTATCCTTTACACTTATTATAAATTTAAGGAGCAATATCTTAGTGCGCCAGTCTTTGATGATTATCCTTATTGGATAGCCCACTATTATGTTGACAAGGTGGAATACAAAGGCAAATGGAAGTTTTGGCAGCATACCGATGCTGGCAAACTGCCAGGAATAAAAGGCTATGTAGACTTTAATATTTATAATGGTTCCTATTACGACCTACGGATGCTTACAATAGGAGCCGAAAACGAATAATAGTCGTGGTAACAACAGATGTTTCCACGACTATTATTCGTTTATTAATATATGTATTCTAATTGTGGTTTGTGACAGCTGTTATTTCTTCAGCACCAAGCAAGTCCACTCGCTGTCGCTCTTAGAGTCAATCTTTGATAGTCCGAGGCTCGATGCTTTTTCTATCAGCAAATCAACATCCGAAGCATAGAAGCCGCTGAGTATCAGCAACGATTCGTCTGCCATTACCGAAACAAAGGCAGGCATATCTGCAAGCAATATGTTGCGATTGATATTTGCCAATACCACATCAAACTTTCCTTCCACACTCTTAAGTACTGAAGCATCGCCAAGCATCACCTTCATGTTGCCAACACCATTAAGTTCGGCATTATGAATGGCATTCTCTGAGCTCCATTCGTCGATGTCGTAGCCCACAACTTCGCTTGCGCCAAGCTTTGAAGCTGCAATACCCAAGATGCCAGTACCACATCCGCAGTCCAACACTCGTTTGCCTTTGAGGTCTATATTTAATAATGTAGAGACAATCATTCGTGTGGTTTCGTGAGTACCAGTACCGAAAGCCTGCTTGGTTTCTATTCCAATGCTGATGCCGGAAGCTATTCCGTTGCCATCATCGTGGCGAGCATCATAAATGGTGATGCTGTCGTTGATGTTTATTCTCTCGAAGCCAGCCTCTTCCCATTCCTCGTTCCAGTTTTTATATTCCGCTTCTTTGATGTTGGCGCTTATGCTAACATCAGGCAACATAAAGTTGCTGATAACATCGTTCATGGCATTTTCGTCGAACAATGACTCCTGCACATAGCCCTTTATTCCATCCTCGGTATCTTCGAAAGTCTCGAAACCAGCCTCGCCCAAAGCGTCGGTTAGCAAGTCGCGGGCAATCTGTATCATGCCATCTTGACATTCTATTTTAAATTCAGCTACAAGATATTTCATATTGCGTTTATTTTTGTTTCAAATATATAAATAGTTAAATACCTATGCAAAATTATAAAAAATAGGGAAAAACCTACTATGGTTTAGGGTTTTTCCGTATATTTGCATTAAAATAGGTACTAATTTTGCACCAGATAAATTAGAAACAATAAAATAAAGAGGATTTGCAATATGAAAAAGATTATTCTTTTATTAGCACTTTGTGGATTGTCTACACTCAGCATGACAGCCCAAGACGACGACCTCTACTTCACTCCGAAGAAGTCGCACAAGGCTAAAGCTTTTGACGACAACACACCTGCTTACTACGTAGGTTCCAATCGTGCGGTAGACGAATATAACCGTCGAGGAAAGTTTCGCAGTAGCTACCAAAAGATAGATGGCGATTCTATTAGTGACGTGATAGACTTCACGGCAGGCGATGGTCTCTATCCTGATTCTACGTATGTAGATTCCGACTTTGCCGAGACTTTGACAAAGAAGAGAAGTCAAGGCTATAGATATGACGACGACGACTTTGAGTACACACGCAGAATGAGTCGTTGGGATGGTTTCTATGGACCTTGGTATGCTGGTTGGCATTCACCTTTCTGGTATGGCAGATATGGATACTACGACCCATGGGACCCTTGGTATTGGGATTATGCCGGCTGGTATTCGCCTTGGTATAGAGGCTGGTATTCTCCATGGTATTATGGAAGCTATTATGGTGGCTACTGGGGTAGCTATTGGGGATGGCATGGATACTACGACCCTTGGTACAGACCAGGATGGGGTGGTGTAGCTGTTGTTCCTGGCGGAACAGGCAGAACTATTGCTGGCACACGCAATCATGGCGCCGTGACAGGACGCTTTAATAATGGTTCTAACTCTACACGCTTTGGTTCTCGTGGCAACTACGGCACTTCTACCAGTCAGTCGCCAGCTCGTTTTGGTTCGCGCTCTTATGGTAACAGCGATTCTAACCGCTCTTATTCGTATGGCACAACCAATAACAACAATGGCTTCAGCAATCCTACACCATCATACGGCGGTAGCCGCTCTTATGGTTCAGGTTCTTCATCATCAGGCTTTGGCGGTAGTCGCTCGGGCGGAGGCTTCTCTGGTGGCGGACACTCAGGCGGTGGCGGTAGTCACTTTGGTGGAAGAAGATAAGTAAAGCATTTTTAGAACTTATAAAGAAGAATAGATAATATGAAAACAAAGATATTGTTTGTGGCAGGAATGGCTCTCGCGGCTTCTTCTGCCTTTGCACAGGAAACTTACGAGAATGCCAATCTCGTAGAAAACGAGCTTAACGGTACTGCACGCTATGTGGGTATGGGTGGAGCTATGGATGCTCTTGGCGCAGATATTTCTACTATCGGCACCAACCCTGCAGGTATTGGTATGTTCCGCAAGTCGCAGATAGCAGGCTCCTTTGGCTTGGTTTCGCAGCAAGATGTAGAGAACTTCTCACCAGCTAACAAGACTAACATGAGCTTCGACCAGATAGGCTTCGTTTATTCTACACGTACTGGCAGAAAGTCGTTCCTTAACTTCGGCTTCAACTATCATAAGAGCCGCAATTTCGACCAGATACTCTCTGCCAGCAGTCGCCTGACAAACGCTTCGCAAAATAAGCTCACTTATCAGAAGCTTCGCGAAGGATTGCTCTATGAGCTTGACGACAACGGTCTGCCTCGTGAGGATCGTGCCATGATTACTCACAATCAGTTGGACAACATCTATTACAAGAGTCTTATTAAGGATGCTGATGGCAACTTCGGCTATTATGATGCTTCTGGCTACACCTTCAACAAGGCTATGCGTGGCTACATCGGCGAATACGACCTCAACATCAGCGGCAACCTTAACGACCAAGTGTATCTTGGACTTACCGTTGGCATCCACGATGTTCACTACAAAGGTTATAGCGAATACTCTGAGACTTTGATGCCAAATCGTGATAATATTTCTAACCTCACAGTAGTAGACAATCGCGAGATTACCGGTACTGGCTACGATCTCAAGGTGGGAGCAATATTCCGTCCTGTTGAGGATAGTCCATTCCGTATTGGTGTTTCTGTGGCTACTCCTACTTGGTACGACCTCACCACAAGCAACTATACCTATATTACCGACGGCAACATTTCTCCAAATATGAACGAAAGCTACGACTTCAAGCTCTACACACCTTGGAAGTTCGGCTTAAGCCTCGGTCATACCATCGGCAACTATCTTGCCATTGGTGCAGGCTATGAGTATGCTGACTATAGCGCTATGGACACTCGCGTGATAGATGGCGGATATTACGACACATGGTATGGCGACTATTACGACAGCTCAAGCAGCGATAAGGCTATGAATCGCCACACAGAGCAGACCCTCAAAGGCGTCAGCACCGTGAAACTTGGTTTGGAATTTAAGCCAGACCCAACCCTCGCAGTTCGCTTCGGCTACAACTACGTATCGCCAATGTATAAGAAAGACGGCTTCAAGGATGGCACCGTCTCGTCAGAAGGCTCATACTATTCATCGTCTACCGACTATGTGAACTGGGAGTCTACCAACCGCATCACCTGCGGTATTGGCTACACTGTAGGCAAGATGAACCTTGACGTGGCTTATCAATATAGCTCACAGAATGGTGAGTTCCATCCATTCCTCGATAGCTATGCAAATTGGGCTGACGACCCTAACTTCACCAACTATGCAGATGCAGTAAAGGTTAGCAACAAGCGCCATCAGCTCATCTTCACACTCGGATATAAGTTCTAATTTTAGTAGAAAACAACACATAAAGTATCATAAGATATTTCCCATAGTATCTTATGATACTTTTTTTGTGCTTTTTTGTAGCCTATCTTTGCTATTCGGCATTTTTTATCTTAACTTTGCAAATTGTAGACTTTACACCTCATGTGGTCTATATAATCAAAAGAGAAATTATCCTAATTAAAAGAAAAAAATATCCTAAATTTAAATAATGAAACGACTGAACTTACTTCTATTGATGATTACCATGGTTCTTGTATCTGCTTATGCTCAGAAGCGAGAATTTCGCGGAGCGTGGATACAATGTGTAAACGGACAGTTCCAAGGCATGTCTACTGCCACTATGCAGCAGACTTTGCAATCGCAGCTCGACGAACTGCAGAAAGATGGCGTAAATGCTATTATCTTTCAGGTGCGTGCAGAGTGCGATGCGCTGTATCCAAGCAAGTATGAACCTTGGAGTCGTTTCCTTACAGGCGTACAAGGCAAAGCTCCTTCACCATATTGGGACCCGCTGCAATGGATGATTGACCAATGCCATAAGCGCGGCATGGAACTCCACGCATGGATAAACCCTTATCGTGCCAAGACCAAAAGCACAACAGCTTTGGCCAACAACCATATCGCCATCACCAATCCTGAGCGTGTGTTCACATACGACAACCAGTATATCCTGAATCCTGGTATGCCTGAGAATAGAGACTATATTTGCAAGGTGGTTGACGACATCGTGAGCCGTTATGATATTGATGGTCTGCACATCGACGACTATTTCTATCCATACCCAGCTCCAGGAATGATTATTCCCGACGATGCTGAATATGCTAAATATAATAATGGTATCAGAGATCGTGGCGACTGGCGCAGATATAATGTCGACCTCTTCATAGAGCAGCTTGGCAAGTCTATCCATAAAACCAAGCCATGGGTGAAGTTTGGTGTGTCGCCATTCGGTATTTATCGCAACAAGAAGAGCGACCCGCTGAATGGTTCCGAGACTAACGGTCTGCAAAACTACGACGACCTTTATGCCGATGTGTTGCGATGGGTGAACAACGGATGGATAGACTATTGTGTGCCACAGCTTTATTGGCAGATTGGACACCCTGCTGCCGACTATGCCACATTGATAAAATGGTGGAACAAGCATGCTGGCAAACGACCATTATATATAGGTGAAGACGTAGAGCGCACCGTGAAATTCCCTGATTTGCAGAATCCTAAAATCAATCAGATGCCTGCTAAGTATGCTTTGCATAAGCAGATGAATAATGTGGACGGAACTGTTTTGTGGTATGCTAAGGCTGCTGTCGACAATATCGGCAACTATGGCACTCTGCTTCGCACATCATATTGGCGCAATCCTGCCCTTCAGCCTCTTATGCCTTTCATCGACGATAAGGCACCAAAGAAACCTCGCAAGCTAAAGCCTGTATGGACGGCAGATGGTTTGGTTTTGTTCTGGACTGCTCCTAAGGGCAAGGGATGGAAGGATGAGGCTCACAAATATGTTGTTTATCGTTTCGATAAAGGCGAGAAGGTGAATACCAATAGCGAGAACCACATCATCGCTATCACTTCCGACACATTCTTAAAGTTGCCATACAACGACGGCAAGAAAAAGTACACTTACGTAGTTACAGCCCTCGACCGCATGTCGAACGAGAGCAAGGCTGTGAAGAAAAAGATTAAGCTATAAGCACGCTATAGAGCCTGTTCCATACCATTGGAATAGGCTTTATTGTTTCCTATTAGCCTATATATATTATTAATATGGTAAAGAAACAGCGATGCTTGATTATTGCTTAAAAATAGTTAACTATACAATATCTTATGCACAGTCTAAACAAAAATGTGTAATTTTGCACCGCAATTTATAAAACTATTTATGAGTAACAATTTATTAAAGGGTAAGCGCGGTATCATCTTCGGTGCTTTGAACGAAGAGTCTATCGCATGGAAAGTTGCCGTGAAGGCAGTAGAAGAAGGTGCAACAATTACACTTAGCAACACTCCAATGGCGTTGCGTATGGGCGAGCTCGATGGTTTGAGCAAGCAGCTTAATGCACCAGTTATTCCAGCCGATGCCACAAGCGTAGAAGATTTGGAAAAGGTTTTCGCTCAGTCTGTTGAGCTCCTTGGTGGCAAAATCGACTTTGTGCTCCACTCAATCGGTATGAGCCCAAATGTTCGTAAGCGTCGCACATACGACGATCTCGACTACAACTATCTACAGAAAACACTCGACATCTCTGCTATTTCTTTCCACAAGATGTTGCAGGTTGCTAAGAAGCAGGATGCTATCGCAGAATATGGTTCTGTAGTAGCTCTCACATATGTTGCTTCACAGCGTACATTCTTCGGCTACAACGATATGGCTGATGCTAAGAGCATGCTCGAGAGCATTGCACGCAGCTTCGGTTACATCTATGGTCGCGAGAAGAACGTTCGTATCAACACTATCTCTCAGTCGCCAACTCCTACAACAGCAGGTAAGGGCATCAAGGATATGGACAATCTTATGGACTTCGCCAACAAGATGTCTCCTCTTGGCAATGCTACTGCTGAGGATTGCGCTAACTACTGCGTGATGATGTTCAGCGATTTCACTCGCAAGGTGACAATGCAGAACCTCTTCCACGATGGTGGTTTCTCATCAATGGGTATGAGTCTTCGTGCTATGAACCAGTATTCTAAGGACCTCGCTCCTTATGAGGATGAGAATGGCAAGGTTATCTATGGATAATTAAACCAACATTCCGATTATAAACAAAGAAGCCACTTTCGTAGTGTTTACGAGAGTGGCTTCGTTGGTATAAACAATTTGCCTGGAAAACTATACACATTGGTTGGTCGTATAGTCTTCCAGGCAATTTATTGTTTTTATAGCTTTCTTATTCTTTCAACAGATTATCGAGGAAAGTGTCGAGGTCTTTATCCAGTCCCTCCATCAGTTCACCATCTATGATGATGGTTTCGTCGTCGGCAACATACAGTTCGGCAATGCTTTCCTTATCATCATTCTCAAGCACAAAGCTGAAAGGCTTCAATATGCCCATAGCGTCGATGATAGGGTGGAGGGTTTTCAGAGAGCTACGCAATATGCCTGTAATCTCATCATAAAAGTCCTCGTCCTTATTGTCTATCCATTGTTCTACCACACAGCGAGTTATCTCCTGCTCATCGTCGTCGAAAGCCAATATCTCTCCGCTGTCTTGCGATACGCGCAGATGAACATCGGTGAGAATAGAAGTTTCTTCATCTGTAGGAAATTTCTGAGCAATTTTCTTTATTGCTCTTTCAATCTGCTGTGTTGTCTGTTCTGTTGCTTTCATATGGTATTGTATTTGATTGTACAAAGATAGTGCAAACGAATGAAATAACAAAAGAAATCATGATATTTCTTTGTATTTATAACTACAACCAACCTTTCCGCTCATGTAGTTTGTCCCCCTTCTACCGAGGGCTACGCTGCGCTTGCCCCCGGTTACCTACATCGGCAAGCCGCTGTGTATTGCCTTCCAGGCAAGTCATCCCCTTCCTTTTTAGTCTTTGTTCCATTTTCTTCCCTCCAGCAACGGTTTATTTTGGTTTATCGCCTGATTGTTTTCTGAGAGGCGTGCGCGCCTCTGTTTCTTAGTATAGTTCAGACTGTCGAGAGTTCGCACTCTCGTAAAGGCTGGGCTATACTAAGAAACAAGCTCTGCTCAGAAAACAATCAGGGGTTTATAAGGTTTATGTTTAAAATACAGCCTAAACACTAAACATTAAACATTCTCTCAAACGATGCTTTCTGCAAACGATTACGGATAAGAATTGTTAACAGAGCTACATATTTCTTTAATTATTTTGATGATTTATTTGTAGATTGGAAATATAGTATTAATTTTGCATTTGTAAACTCGACATTACAATATTTGAGTTATACACCCTTATCCATCATCATAAATGAGTAGCAAAATCAATCACGACGGCATCGTCGACAAAATAGAGGTAGACACCATTAAAGTGCGCATATTGCAGACATCTGCTTGTGCCGCTTGTGGACTCGCAAAACATTGCAGTTCGTCGGAGAGTAAAGAAAAGATTATCGATGTGCATACCGATGTGCAAGGTTACGAAGTAGGCCAACACGTAGTTGTTTCCGTATCAGCCTCCATGGGCTATAAAGCTGTATTGCTGGGCTTCGGATTGCCATTCCTGTTGTTGGTAGTAGTAATAATCCTGGTCAACAATCTCACGGCCAACGAACCTCTTTCCGCTCTCTTGGGGTTGGGAGCCCTCGTGCCTTACTATCTTTTGCTATATTTCAATAGAGACAGGATAGGGAAGTCGTTGTCGGTAGAGATAACACAAACAAAATACTAAATTAATGAACTAAAACAATTAAATAAGTTATGAATTTCATTTTGATCGCAGTAATCGTGTTGGGAGCGATAGCACTCATCGCAGCCATTGTGCTGTATGCCGTTTCCAAGAAGTTTGCTGTTCAGGAAGATCCACGTATCGGACAGGTAGTAGAACTATTGCCTGGTGCCAACTGTGGTGGCTGTGGCTTTGCCGGTTGTTCCGGTATGGCCGACGCTTTAGTTAAGGGTGCCGACCTCGGTAGCATCGACGGACTTATGTGTCCTGTTGGTGGAGCCGATGTTATGGGCCAAGTTGCCGACCTGCTCGGTATGGCTGTTGCCAACACCGACCCTATGGTGGCTGTTGTTCGTTGCAACGGCACATGCGAGCATCGTCCACGCATCGTAGAGTATGATGGCTTGCATTCTTGCCAGGCTGTCAATGCTACATGTGCTGGCGAAACTGGTTGCGGATTCGGTTGCCTCGGATGTGGCGACTGTGTTGCTGCTTGCCAGTTTGGTGCCATCACCATGGACGAAGAGACAGGCTTGCCTGTTGTCGACGAAGAGAAGTGTACCGCTTGTGGTGCATGTGCCAAGGCTTGTCCTCGCCACATCATTGAGCTACGCAAAAAGGGTCCTAAGGGTCGCCGCGTTTATGTTCAGTGTGTCAACAAGGACAAGGGCGCTGTTGCCAAGAAGGCTTGTGCCGTAGCTTGTATCGGTTGCGGTAAGTGCCAGAAGGTTTGCAACTTCGATGCCATCACCGTTGAAAACAATGTGGCATACATCGACTTCAACAAGTGCCGCATGTGTACAAAGTGCGTCGACGAATGTCCTACAGGCGCTTTGGTAAAAGTTAATTTCCCTGTACGCAAGCCAAAGCCAGAGGCTGCTCCTGCTGCTCCTGCCGAGGCTACTGCTACCACCACAACAGAAAACAAGGAGGCTTAAGCATGAAACTGAAAACTTTTAGCATGGGTGGTGTACACCCAGAGGAAAACAAGATTACTGCTGAGGTTGCTACCGTTGTAGCTCCATTGCCACAGCAAGCAATATTCCCATTGAGCCAGCATATCGGCGCACCTGCTAAGCCTGTCGTTAATCGTGGCGACAAGGTAAAGGTTGGTACTCTCATTGCCGAGGCAAATGGATTCGTATCTGCACCTATCTACTCTTCAGTATCGGGTACAGTATTAAAGGTCGACACCGCTATCGATGCCACAGGCTATCGTAAGCCTGCTATATATATTAATGTAGAGGGCGACGAGTGGGAAGAGAGCATCGACCGCAGCGAAACTCTCGAAACTCTCGACAAGCATCCTGAGCTCACACCTGAAGAAATCGTCAACCGCATCAAGGTGGCTGGCGTAACAGGTATGGGTGGTGCTGGTTTCCCTACATTCATCAAGCTTTGCCCTCCTCCTACTGCAAAGGCTGAGTGCGTAATCTTGAATGGTGTAGAGTGTGAGCCATATATCACCTCCGACTACCGTCTTATGATGGAACATGCCGACGAGATTCTCGTAGGTCTTGACCTCTTGATGAAGGGTGCCAAGGTAGAGCGTGGCTACATCGGTATAGAAGACAACAAGCCTGAGGCTATCAAGCTCTTTGAACAGAAAACAGCCAACGACCCACGTGTCGAAATCGTAGCTTTGGCTAAGAAATATCCACAGGGTGGTGAAAAGCAGTTGGTAGATGCTGTCATCAACCGTCAGGTTCCTGCTCCTCCAGCAATCCCTGTCAATGTTGGCGCCATTGTTCAAAACGTAGGTACAGCCTTCGCTGTCTACCAGGCTGTTATGAAGAACAAGCCTTTGTTCGAGCGCTACACCACCGTTACAGGTAAGCAACTCAAGAACCCGGGCAACTTCCTCGTTCGTATGGGAACACCAATGCGCCAGCTTATCGACCTCTGTGGCGGTATGCCTGAGGGCGACAACAAGGTGTTGGCAGGTGGTCCGATGATGGGCAAGTCGGTAGTTTCTACCGATGTCACCGTTTGCAAGGGAACCAACTCTATCACTATCCTCACCGATGCCGATGCTCACCGCAAGGCTGCTCAGCCATGTATTCGTTGTGGTAAATGTGTTAGCGCATGTCCTATGGGACTCGAACCATACTTGCTTGCAACTCTTTCTTCATTCAAGGAGTGGGAACGTCTTGAGGCAGAGCAGGTTACCTCTTGTATCTCTTGTGGCTCATGTCAGTTCACCTGTCCTTCACATCGTCCTATTCTCGACAATATCCTTCAGGGCAAGGGCGTCGTAATGGGTATCATCAAATCAAGAAACGCTAAGAAATAAAATGGGTAAGTTAATAGTTTCGCTGTCACCACACGCACATGGTGCCGACAGCGTAGAGAAGAATATGTATGGCGTAGTGTTGGCATTGATGCCAGCCTTGCTCGTTTCGTTCTTCTATTTCGGTCTTGGCTCAGTAGTGGTATGCCTGTCGAGCGTGGCAGCATGTATGTTCTTCGAGTGGGCCATATCAAAGTGTATAATGAAGCGTCAGCCATCGCTTACAGATGGTTCGGCAGTAGTAACGGGATTGCTTCTTGGCATGAACCTTCCAAGCAATTTCCCTATATGGATGATCATCATCGGAGCCTTGGTAGCAATAGGCGTTGGCAAAATGACCTTTGGCGGATTGGGTAGCAATCCTTTCAACCCTGCTTTGGTGGGTCGTTGCTTCCTCTTGGTTAGCTTCCCTGCAGCCATGACCTCATGGCCGGTAGTTGGTCAGCAGGCAGCATACCTCGATGCAGAGACCGGTGCCACACCGTTGAGCCTTATGAAGTGGGCTATCAAGAGTGGCGACGCCAGCGTGTTGGACAAGTTGCCATCGTCTTTCGACATGCTCCTTGGCAATGTTTCAAACGGTATGGGAGCCGGCACCCTTGGCGAAATCTGTGCTTTGGCTTTGCTCCTTGGTTTGGCTTACATGCTTTGGAAGAAGATCATCACATGGCACATCCCTGTTTCCATCCTCGCCACAGTCTTCGTGCTCAGCGGTTTGCTCCATCTTGCCAACCCTGTCTACGCTAACCCTGTACAGGTATTGTTGAGCGGTGGTTTGATGCTCGGAGCCATCTTCATGGCAACCGACTATGTCACCTCGCCAATGACCCACAAGGGACAGCTCGTCTATGGCGTTGCCATCGGTGTGTTGACAATCGTTATCCGTAATTGGGGCTCATATCCAGAGGGTATGTCGTTTGCCATATTGATAATGAATGCCTTCACCCCTCTCATCAATACATATATCAAACCAAAACGCTTTGGTGAAGTGCCAGCAAAGCAGAAATAAACAGTGGGAGGAACAAACAAATGGAAAAACTCAAATCATCACTTACCAATATGGTTCTCGTCCTCGTGGGCGTGGCTGTAGTAATAGGAGCCGTATTGGCTTGGGTAAACAATATCACAGAGAAACCTATCGCTGAAAAGGCGCAGCAGACTCTTGCAGCAGGTATCAAGGAGGTTATGAACTCTACAGATATCAAGGTTGAAGACCCCGACACCGTAAAAATGGAAATACAAGGCAAGGAGAGCATCTTTACTATCCACAATGTATACGCCACAGACGGTGCCTATCTTGGTTCGGCTGTCGAGAGCACCACAATGGGCTTCGGTGGCGACCTCAAGGTTCTTGTAGGCTTCAATGCCGAGGGCACAATTCTTGGCTATACCATTCTTCAGGCTTCCGAAACTCCAGGTCTTGGAGCTAAGGCCGACAAGTGGTTCCAGAAAGACGGCAAGGGAAACATCATCGGCAAGAGCGTTGCCAATGGCGACCTCAAGGTCAGCAAGGATGGTGGCGATGTAGATGCCATCACTGCCTCTACCATCACCTCTCGTGCCTTCCTCAAGGCTGTCAACCAGGCTTACTCTGCATATCAGGACAATCATGCAGCCAACGCTAAGGGCGCTGATGGCGCAAGCGGTGCATCTGTTCAACATAATTAATATTGTAGCATCATGAACTATATAAAAACCATTACCAACGGCATTCTGAAGGAGAACCCTACCTTTGTACTCCTTCTCGGTATGTGTCCTACATTGGCCACTACCACCAGTGCCATCAATGGCCTCTCTATGGGATTGGCCACTATGTCGGTGCTCATCTGCACTAACTTCGTGATTTCCTGCATCAAGAATATCACTCCTGACAAGGTGCGCATACCGGTGTTCATCGTAGTCATTGCAGCCTTCGTAACAATCCTTCAGATGTTTATGTCGGCTTATGCTCCTGACTCCATCAACAAGGCGTTGGGCATCTATATTCCACTTATCGTGGTCAACTGCTTAATCCTTGGTCGTGCAGAGAGCTTCGCTGCCAAGAACACCCCTGTTGCCAGCCTCTTCGATGGCATCGGCATGGGACTCGGCTTCACCCTCGGCTTGACATCGCTCGGTTGCGTTCGCGAGTTGCTCGGTGCTGGCAGCCTCTTTGGCTTCGCTTTGCTCCCTGAAACCACCAACCTCCTGTTGTTCGTGTTGCCTCCTGGAGCATTCATCTCTTTGGGCTATCTCATTGCCGTTATCAACAAATTTAAAGCATAAGGAGAATATATTATGGAATACATATTGATTTTCATTTCAGCGATATTCGTCAACAATATCATCCTTTCGCAGTTCTTGGGTATCTGCCCGTTCCTTGGAGTATCCAAGAAGGTAGACACCGCCTTGGGAATGGGAGCAGCAGTAGCTTTCGTGTTGACATTGGCAACCGTCGTGACCTATCTTTTGCAGATCTACGTGCTCAATCCTTTCGGCTTGCAGTATCTGCAGACCCTGTCTTTCATCCTCGTCATCGCAGCCCTGGTTCAGATGGTAGAGATTGTGTTGAAGAAAGTGTCGCCAGCCCTTTATCAGGCACTCGGTATCTTCCTTCCTCTTATCACCACCAACTGTGCTGTGCTTGGTGTAGCAATCCTCGTTATCCAAAAAGAATTCTCTTTGGTTCATAGCATTGTCTACGCTTTCTCTACCGCCATTGGCTTTGCTTTGGCAATGGTAGTCTTCGCAGGTTTGCGCGAGCAGCTCTCTTTGGTTCGCATCCCTAAGGGCATGCAGGGCATGGCTATCGTTCTTGTAACAGCCGGCTTGCTCTCTTTGGCTTTCATGGGCTTCAGCGGAGTAGACGGAGGTTTGAGAGTAGTATTCGGATTAGAATAAACTAACTAAAGTTTCGCATAAGAGAGAAGTTAAAGGAGTTAAAGGAGTTAAAGGAGTTAAAGGAGTTAAAGAAGTTAAAGCCATATGTCTTATAGCAAAAAAGCCTGCTGAAAACTATAGCAAAAAGACTATTGGCTTTAACTTCTAGCGACCAACGTGAGCGATAACTTCTTTAACTTTTATAACTTCTGAACTTGCGAAAGTTCAGTTATTTATTACTGATTATTATTAGCTTATGAACATACAACTTGCCCAATTGATGAGGGCAATGATAAATTATGATAGTGGCGATGTGCCACGCATACAGCATTTTGTGAAAGTTCACAACTTTGCTGCAACCATTGGCGTTGCAGAACACTTGGATGAAGAAACCCAATTTATCCTTGAATCAGCAGCCATACTCCACGACATAGGCATTCATCCTGCTGAAGCCAAGTATGGAAATTGTAACGGTAAGGCACAAGAAGAACTGGGACCCAGCGAAGCGCGTAAATTATTGGCAACAGTTGGAGGCTTTACTGACGCTCAGATAGAACGCATTTGTTGGCTTATCGGGCATCATCACACATACAACAACGTGATTGCGGTCGACCATCGCATACTTCTAGAGGCTGATTTTCTTGTCAATTCCTTCGAAGCCCAGCTATCCACACCAAGCATCATCGCTTTTAGGAATAATGTGTTCCGCTCTGCTTCTGCTATTGATATGCTGAATAAAATGTGGAGAATATAACTGAGTCAACTCATATTATAAATAAAGCTTAAAAAATGAAGCCTGCTTCGATGGCAAACAAAAACAGTTACCGAGTTTTCTTGGTAACTGTTTTTGTTTCAAAATCCTTAATGACCTTAATGACAAATGACCTTAATGACCACGATTTTTGTTCGGCTTACAGACGAAGTAAATATGTCTCAAAAATGCGACTAGTCGCAAAGCCCAACGAGACTAGTCGCATTGCCCATCGAGACTAGTCGTAAAGCCCAATGAGACTACTCTCATTTATAATTTTCTTCCAGCTTTGTTGTAATATCAGATAAAAGTAGTATATTTGTGGCTACTAAACAATCAAAGCGTATAATATAGCCGAACATCATGGAACAAAATATACAACTTCGTCAGGCATGGGACTTTGTAGAGAATACCGGGCGTAGCGTTTTCCTGACAGGAAAAGCGGGGACCGGTAAAACAACATTCTTGCGCACGGTGGTGAAAAAGAGTTGCAAGCAGACTATTGTGCTTGCTCCTACTGGTGTGGCTGCCATAAATGCGGGCGGTGTTACTATTCATTCTTTCTTCCAACTTCCATTGTCGCCATATCTTCCTGGCACAAAGGTGAACACGATGTTTAACTTTAGCAAGGAGAAACGAAAGATTATTGCTTCGCTCGATATGATTATCATCGATGAGATTTCTATGGTGCGTAGCGACTTGCTGGACGCTATGGACGCTGTGTTGCGCCACTTCCGCGATTGGCGTAAACCTTTTGGTGGTGTGCAACTGCTGATGATTGGCGACTTGGCGCAGCTTACTCCTGTGGTTACTCCGGAAGATGAGGCTGTGTTGGGCAATACTTATTCCACTCCTTATTTTTTTGGTAGTAAGGCTTTGGCGGATGTTGACTATGTGACTATTCAGCTGGATAAGATTTATCGTCAGCAGGATAATGCCTTTGTGGGCATATTGAATCGTGTGCGCGAGGGGCATCTTTCGCTCGACGAGCTGAATAGTTTGAACAAACGGTATATTCCTGATTTTTCACCAAAGACGGAGGAGGGGTATATTCGTCTGACTACTCACAACCGTATGGCTGACCATCAGAATGAAACGGAACTGAGGAGGCTGCAGGGGCGTGAGTGGTGTTATGATGCTGAGATTACGGGCTCTTTTCCTGAGTATTCGTTTCCTACTGCGCAGCATCTTGTGCTGAAGCTGGGGGCGCAGGTTATGTTTGTGCGCAACGATGCTACTCCGCAGCATCTATATTATAACGGTATGATTGGTCATGTGGTTTATGCCGACGACAAGGAAATTCGTGTGCTGGGAGTGGGGCAGACGGAGCCTATAGTGGTGGAGAAAACGGCTTGGCAGAACGAACGCTACACGGTGAACGAGAAGACTAAGGAGATAGAGACTGAGGTGCTCGGAGAGTTTAAGCAATATCCTCTGCGTTTGGCTTGGGCAATAACCATACACAAGAGTCAGGGACTGACTTTCGACCGTGCCATCATTGATGCTGGCAGCTCGTTTGCTCCTGGTCAGGTGTATGTGGCATTGAGCCGTTGTCGCAGTCTTGAGGGCTTGGTGTTGTCGTCGAGAATAGGTCAGAGTGCGATAATAGGAGATAATGACGTGGAGCATTACATGGCTAACCAAGAGCTTGAAGCGCAAAAGAGTATTGCGGTGTTGCCCGACCTGAAAGAGGAATACCATCGCTCTCTGCTCATTGAAATGTTTGATTTCTCAAGCTTGCAGCGCCTTGAGGATGCCATATTGCGATTGCTGCTTGAACATTTTTCGCAGGCTTTCTCGCAGTTGGCTTCGCTACATCGCACAGCCGCAGGCGAGCTGAAGACTCGTGTGACGGATGTGGCTGGCAAATGGCAAACTCAGATGGCTATGATGACAATAGAGCTGCTACATTCTGAGGCTTTCCTTGAACGTGTGCAGCGTAGTGCGGACTATTTCTCAGAAGCTTTGATAAGTATTCTTTCCAAGCCTCTGTCGTTGGCTCTTTCCGCTCAGAGCGAAAACAAATATGCCATGAAGAGAATGAAGGATGTGGGTGGCGACCTGAAGATACAATGGCGCACGAAGGTGCTGTTGTTGCAGTCGATGGGCGAGAAGCCTTTTTCTACCACTATCTATCTTGATGAAAAGCGCAAGGCTGTGATGGATGCTCTGGATGAGGACAAGGGTAAGGGTTCGTCGCGCAAGCCTCGTGAGCGTAAGCAAAAGGTGGCGGCAGAACCAAAAGAGCGTAAAGAGAAAACGTGGGAATTGTCTTATCGCATGTATTGCGAAGGAAAGAAGGTTGACGAAATAGCCAAAGAGCGTAGCCTAACCCAGGCTACTATTATCAGCCATCTGTCGCGCTATGTGCGAGAAGGGAAAATCAGCATCGCTGACCTGATAGATGAAAAGAAGATTCCTGTAATCTCCCGTGCTATAGCCGATGTGCGTAGTGCCAATGCCGACAGTGGCTCTCCGCTCACCCTCACAGCTGTTAAAGAACTGTGCCCCGACAACATCTCGTACGAGGATATAAGACTCGTGTTGGAGGGGATGGAGTAGAAAAAAGAAATAATAAGATAGGCTGCACTCAGAAAAAACATTCAAGTAAACTTGATGTTTTTTCACTCGTTTGCACTATCTTTAAATAAGATAGGCTGCACTCGGAAAAAACATTCAAGTAAACTTGATGTTTTTTCACTCGTTTGCACTATCTTTGCA
>ERZ1026854.84-NODE-84-length-68755-cov-8.655619_pt1 | contig 68755 bp, 55 predicted proteins | sample MGYA00380157_ERZ1026854 | MGnify/ENA primary metagenome ERZ1026854 (study PRJEB33269, sample SAMEA4719793) | human gut metagenome | biome: human-associated habitat; feature: organic feature; material: feces | place: Cameroon | collected 2013-10 ...
CGCAAGAGACTTTTCAGATTTATCAAGCTCGGCAAATTTTTCCGCCAGCAGACTTCCTGCGGAAAGAGCTTCATCGGCAAGCTTTTTCTCGGCATTGGCAGCGGCATGGGCGGACTTCATCTCCTCAAGAGCCGCTTTGTATTCGCTTACCTGAGCGTCAGCCGCTTCTGGGGAGTCAAGCTTTGCGGCGGAAAGGTCAGCGTCTATCTTCATCTGCTCACACTCGATGCTTTTCTTTTCATCGTCCGCCAGCTTTTTCAGCCGCTCGGATATGCGTGTGAAGCGCTCTGCGCCGAAAAGCGTCCTGAGCAGCTCTTCCTTTTCCTTTGTGGGACAGGTGAGCAGCCGTTCAAACTTGCCCTGCGGGAGTATCACCACCTGCCTGAACTGCTCGGCGGTAAGCCCCAGCAGCTTTACAGCCTGCGCATTTACGTCTTTCTGGCGGGGATTATCAAAATACGGCTGCCACATTTCCTTTTCCGTGTCGTAATATGCGCAGTCCTGATACTCGTTCCAGCCCTCGGCACGGGCTTTTGGGGTGAATGTCCGTGAAAAGCGGTACCGCTTGCCCGACAGCTCAAATTCAAAGACAGAATAGGCTTCGCCGTCTTTTTTTGTGTAATGACCATTTAAAAGCTCGCTGCGCTCTCCGCCGCTGCTTTCGCCGTAAAGTGCGAACATCATTGCATCGAGAATGGTAGTCTTTCCCGAACCTGTTTCGCCGCAGATGAGAAAAACATCATCAAGGGAGCCGAAGTTGATCTCGCTCTCTCCGAAATATGAGCCAAGGCCTTTAAATTTAAGATTTACGGGCTTCAAGATAAACTGTCCTTTCAAATAATATACTTTGTAAATTATATCATATTTTCATTTGAAAATCAAGGCGGCGGGCAGTTTGCCGCAGATCTGATACTTGAAATCCGCATAACAACGTGCTATAATTATATCGGAGAAAATATGTATATGAGTTAGCTATAGCTTACATAAAAGGAGAAGCAGCATATGATAATAAAAACAACACTTGAAAAAAACGGCTTTCTGGGCACGTTCTATGAGGGAAGCACCTACGCCGACAAAGCCGTGATATACGTGGGCGGAACAAGTGAAAACCGCAGCACTGTGGAGGACCGTGCCTCGAAGCTGTGCAGACGTGAGGGTTTCAGCGTCCTTGCGCTGGGCTATTATCTGTGGGAGGGGCTTAGCAAAAATAATTTTGCTATCCCCGTGGATTACTGCGAAAGGGCTGTGGGCTGGCTTAAAAACGACTGCCCCGTGAAGATAAACAAGATCGCCATGACGGGTATTTCCCTTGGGGGAGCATATACGCTGCTCTGCGCCTCGCTCATTGGCGACATAACCTGCGCCATACCCGTTTCGGGCTATGACTATGTTGTGGAGGGTACGAAAAATATGTTCTTCCGTCAGCGTTGTGCAATGTTCAATTATCACGGACATGACCTGCCCTATTCATCTTCCGAATGCCTTTCCCATATCCCCTCGACCCTTGCGGCGCTGAGAAAAAATCCCAATTACAATATGAGCCGGATGAACAGATATTATTATATCGAGTGCATTGACAACTACACCGAGGACTCACGCATCAAGGCGGAGAACATAAACGGCGATATCCTGCTCATTGCCCCGGGATTTGACGATACATGGCCCTCGGAGATAGCTTCACGCCGCATTATGAAGGTGCTGGAGGATAAGGGCTTTCCTCACAGGCACGAGTGCGCTGTTTATGAGAACGGCAGCCATGCCCTTGCCTTTGACCAGCGCTGCGACACTGAAGAGGAGAAAAAGGCGCTGGACAAGATGAACAAGGTGATGGGATACATTCTTCCCACAGAAAAGAAAAACCCCGCTGCCTGCGCAAAAGCCAGACAGGAGAGCTATTTTAAAATGGTGGAGTTCCTCAAAGAATGGCAATGATGACATAAAAAGCACAATCGGCAGTTCATATGAGCTGCCGATCTTCATATACAAAATAAAAAACCTGCTCACAATGTGAACAGGTTTGTGGTTGGGGTGCAGGGATTCGAACCCCGGGATGCTTGAGTCAGAGTCAAGTGCCTTACCGCTTGGCGACACCCCAGTGTGGTTGGGATAGCCGGATTTGAACCGGCGAATGACGGAGTCAAAGTCCGTTGCCTTACCGCTTGGCTATATCCCAGTAAAGGTTTAACTTAATCGGAATTGGTAACGTTCCCTGACGACTTATATATCATACCACATTCATTCTAAAAAGTCAATACCTTTTTTTATATTTGTGATATTTCACAAATATAAAGTAGCTTATATGACAGATATGTCAAATCTCGCTGCGGTTCTCCAGTGCTTTGAAAAGAGTAACTTCGTCAGCAAATTCCAGTGTTCCGCCTATGGGCAGACCGAATGCAAGGCGTGTTACCTTTATTCCCAGCGGCTTTAAAAGCTTTGAGATGTACATGGCAGTGGCTTCGCCCTCAACAGTGGGGTTTGTTGCCATGATGACCTCTTTCACGCCGCCTTTCTTTATCCTGTCCAGCAGCTCCTTTATGCGTATCTGCTCGGGAGTAACGCCGTCCAGTGGGGAGATAAGCCCGTGGAGTACGTGATAAACGCCCTTGTATTCGTTTGTGCGCTCGAATGCGGTGATGTCCTTGGGTGTTTCCACCACGCAGATAGTGGAGGGGTCACGCATATCGTCGCTGCATATGGGGCACACACCCGAATCGGTAAGATTGCAGCAGATACTGCACTCCTTTACCGTGCTGTGGGCGTTGATTATAGCGTCTGCAAAGGCCTGTGCGTCCTCGTCGCTCATGCCCATTACAAAATAAGCCAGCCTTTGTGCGGTTTTCATGCCAATGCCGGGAAGCTTTGCGAACTGCTCCGCAAGAAGCACCAGAGGCAGTGCTGTGCTGTTTGCCATTGCAAACGCTCCTTTCGATAAAATGCGGGGACTATTATCCAGTCCCCGCCAAGCTTTTTATTTATGGGGTATCAGAAAAGGCCGGGGAAAGAAACGCCGCCTGTTACTGCGCCCATCTTAGCCTCGGAGGTATCCTCGATCTGCTTTACGCACTCGTTGATAGCGCTGATAAGAAGATCCTGGAGCATCTCAACATCGTCCTTGTCAACGACTTCGGGCTTGATGTTAAGGGACTGAACCTGCTTTCTGCCGTTCATGGTGATCTCAACAGCTCCGCCGCCTGTGGTAGCGGTGAAGGTCTCGTTCTCGATCTCTTCCTGAACATTGGTGATCTCAGCCTGCATCTTCTGAGCCTGCTTTATCATGTTCTGCATATTCTGAGCGCCGCCGCCCATACCCTGTGGTAATCTTGCTTTCATAGTAATAACTCCTTTGAAAAAATTGTATTCAAATTTATGCGCCGCAGCCTGTGCCGCAGCAATTATCCGACGGATACCGACGGATACTGAGCTTAGATAGTTTCGACGGGAACGCCGCCGCTTTCTGCCTTTTCAAGCAGAGCCTTCTGCGCTTCCTCGGGGGATATTTTCGCTTCCGCCTTGCTTTCGCCGCCGCCTGCCAGTGAGCGGTCGAGATTTTCCCTGTAGCCCACAAGTATCTTGTTGGAAAGGGTAAGACCTGTCAGCTGATTTATGGCGGACAGTATCTTGACGCAGTTCTCGGGAGAGCGTGTAAGCACGCCGATAAGCTTGTCCTTGGTGTTTATGAGCAGCTTTCCGCCGCACTCATAGCCGTAGGTGCCGTTAAGTGCAGGGGCGACTGAGGGGCAGGTCTCCTTCAGCTTGTCTATGATATCGAACCAGCGGTCGATATAGTTTATGGACGAGCTTCCCGACGCTGCGGCTGCCATTTCGGCGGCACGCTCCGATGCGGGAGGATATTTCTGCTTTTGCGGCTGAGGTCTGGGTGAGCCGTCAGCCTTCTGCTCCAGCTTCTGTTCAAGCTCGGATATCTTGGCGTTCAGCCTGTCGATCTCGCTTCTGTCCGCTGCCTGAGCAGGGGACTGGGCGGTGACAAGAGCCGCACCGCTGCACATTCTGATAACGCACATCTCCATATCTATCCTCTTTGAGAGGGAACGGGACATACGCTCTGCGCAGGAGGAAAGTGTGTCCAGATGGGACAACACATCGGAAAGAGTCATTTTTGATGCTATCCGCTTTATGGTCTCAAGCTCCGAGGGCAGGCAGATCATTGATTTTGTCTGCTCGGGGGCTGAAATTGCAATCATAATGTTCCGAAACTGTGCCGCCAGCTCTTCGCACAGCCGCTGCATATCCTTTGAGCGGTCGTACAGCTGGGAGATGATATCCAGCGCTTTTGCGGGATCCTTGTCCGCAACGGCTTCCGCCAGAGCGAAAAGATAGTCACGGCCTGCGATGCCTGCCGCTTCGGATACCACGTCGGCGGTGATGTTTTCGGAAAAGGCGATACATCTGTCAAGAATGGAAAGAGCGTCACGCATACCGCCGTCGGCAGCCTTTGCGATAAGCTCGGCAGCGTCGGGAGCGAGGGTGATGTTTTCCTTTACCGCAATGTCGCTGAGACGTGCGGCGATGTCCTCGGTCTTTATTCGCATAAAGTCGAACCGCTGGCATCTTGAAAGAATGGTCGGCAGCACCTTGTGAAGCTCGGTGGTCGCCATGATGAACTTTATATACGGGGGAGGCTCCTCAATGACCTTCAGCAGAGCGTTGAACGCTTCCTTTGAAAGCATATGGACCTCGTCGATGATGTATATTTTGTATCTGCACCGTTCGGGGGTGTATTCGGTGGCTTCTCTCAGCTCACGGGCATCGTTTACGGAGCCGTTGGAGGCTGCGTCTATCTCGATGATATCGGCGAGAGCAAAGTTGTCTGCGTCACGGCAGATATCGCACTGGCAGCAGGGCGAGCCGTTTACGGGGTGCTCGCAGTTGAGCGCCTTGGCGAAAATTCGGGCGCAGGTGGTCTTACCCGTTCCTCTTGAACCTGTGAACAGGTAGGCATGAGCGGTTTTGCCGCTCATTATCTGATTTTTCAGCGTTGTGGTAATATGAGACTGGGAGATTACATCGTCAAACGTGGCGGGTCTGTATTTCCTGTATAACGCCTGATACATAAAATCCTTCCTCTTTTATAATTATCCGTTGATGTGGGAATCTGCTTTGCCGTAGCGCTCTCTCAGGTGCTCCTCAAAGAAATTTTCGGAATAGCCGCCTGCGGTGCATATCTGAGCGCAGTATGACTTGAACCCCTCCATATCGCCTATTCGTGCGATAAGCGCAAGGCGGTACCTTTCACAGGCTTCGTCCTCCTTGCCCTCCAGCAGGCTTGCCAGCGCAAGACCGCCCTGAGAGGTTATGGGGTCAAGACCGTATTCTATTGATTTTTCAAAGTAATATCTGCTTTTTTCGGGAAGATTTGCCGAAAGGAACATTCTGCCTATCTCGTTGTAGATGAAGGGGAAAATGCCCTTGCTCTCGGCGATGGGAACGAGCTTTTCGTAATACTCAGCCGCAGAGCCGTAGCTTGCGGAGAGGGAAAAGTTTCTTGCCGCCATAAGCAGCGATTCGGGGAGATGTATCTCCTTTTCGGCTGCGATAACTGCGCAGTGAGCGGCGTTGGTGGAATATCCCATTCTGCTGTAGCAGATGGAGGTGTAAAAGCCCAGAACTCCCTGTTCGCTGTCAGTCAGGCTTTTGCCTTTAAGATCCCTGAAAATATCCAGGGCATCGTTATAATTATTTTCCGCCAGGAGCAGCTCCAGAGCGGAGTAAAACATTCGCTTCTTTTCACCGTACATAAAGGCTGTGCCGATAACGTCCTTATCGTAATCCGAAAGGTAATCGGCGGGAGTGCCGTTTATGCGCCTGTTGACGGAAAAGCCTATCTGTATGAAAAGCCCCGCCAGGAACATGACCGCTCCGCATATCAGATATGCTTCATCGGGGTGAGTGTGATCGACAAAATAGAAAAATACAAATAATAGACCCAGCACATAGGGCACAGCGGCGCCTGCAGGTGCCGAGGTGACATAAAGCCGTTTCAGCGCAGAGAAAAATTTCAGTAATCTCTTCATTCAGCTGCCATCTTTCTGTTTTATAAAAAATCCGATACATAGGTGTGCAGGCTTGCTGCGGCACACGAAACGTACCGCTTAATGCTGCTCGGTTCCCCGCCTGACATGGTTCACGGTGTTTTGTTGCACAGGGCCCGCACACCTATATATCGGATTACATCCAACTTAGATGTTACATATTATATCATACTTTTTCTGAAATTGCAATAGCTTTTGAGAAAAAATTTAGATAATGGTATAAACTAACGCATAAATCGTTTTCGCTGACGTGTGGGACTGTAATAATCCGCCTGCACGATACATATATTTTTCTCGGAGTGATGATATGCTGACCTTTATTTTTGCGGGACTTATACTTGTTTCCATAGCCGTATCCGTCTTTACGGGCACGTCCGAGCAGCTTACCGAGGCAGTGCTCACAGAGCCTGTGAATGCGGTGGAGCTGTGCATATATCTTTGCGGCGGAATGTGCTTCTGGGGCGGACTTATGCGCATTGCGGAAAGATCGGGGCTTACCGATGTGCTGGCAAAGGGCTTTTCATTTATACTCGGCGGACTTTTCCGTGATATCGACAAAAACGGCAGGGCGTTCCATGCCATCTGCATGAACATTACTGCAAATCTGCTGGGGCTGGGCAATGCCGCCACGCCTTTCGGGATAGAAGCCATGAAAGCTCTTGCGCAAGAGGAGAAAGCAGGGGACACCGCCACTCCATCAATGGTGATATTCACCGTCCTGAACACCGCTTCCATTACCCTTATCCCCTCAACAGCCCTTTCAATACGCATGAAATACGGTTCTGCGGAGCCTTTGGAGATAATCCCCGCCGTGTGGATAACATCGGCAGCCGCACTTGCATTCTCCCTTACGGCGGCGGTGCTTCCCTTTATCAGACGGAAAAATGAAAGGAGACCCGAGCATGACAAGCCTTGTGATACCCGTATGTGCCGCCATAGTGATATTGTGGGGGATATATAAAAGGACGGATATTTTCGGCGAGTTCGTAAAGGGTGCTGCCGATAATCTGAAAACCTGTGCAGAGCTGCTGCCCACTCTTATTGCACTGATAACGGCAGTGGGAATGTTCAAGGCATCGGGGGCAATGGAGCTGATAACAAGCGTATCGGCTCAGCTTTTTGACCGCATCGGCTTTCCCTCGCAGTGCCTGCCGCTGGCGCTGATAAGGCCTGTTTCGGGCAGCGGAGCGCTGGCTGTGTATGAGAGCATCATCTCGGACAGCGGCCCCGACAGCTTTGCGGGCAAGGTGGCAAGCGTGATGCTCGGCTCCACCGAGACCACTTTTTATACCCTTGCGGTCTATTACGGGGCGGCAGGCATAAAAAAGACCCGCCACACCCTTGCGGCTTCCCTCACGGGAGACCTGACAGGCTTTATTTTCAGCGTACTTACGGTAAATCTGCTGCTTAGGTAAAATGTTAACAAAATGTAAATTAAAGGACTTTTGGCAAAATCCTGTTGACAAGGCAATTTTTATTTGATATAATAAATAAGCATTGTTGAGATGAGCCATTAGCTCAGTCGGCAGAGCATTTGACTTTTAATCAAAGGGTCTGGGGTTCAAATCCCCAATGGCTCACCAATGTATCCGCAAGCCTTTTCGGTTTGCGGATCTTTTGTTTTATATGATATAAAAACAGCGCTTTGCCTTATAAAAGACAGAGCGCTTATTTGTTAAACAGGTCGCTGTGTGTTCCTGTTCGGGTTAGTGTAAGAACCAGACTGTCATTCCTGATCTTGTATATCAGCAGCCAATCAGGCTGAATGTGGCATTCACGATAGCCTTTCCAATCGCCTGTCAGGTCATGGTCTCGGTATTCCTGCGGAAGCGGGATTTCGTTTACAAGGTAATCCAGCACCTTTTCAAGACGCTCAGCCTTGTAGCCACGCTTTATAATTCGCTTATAGTCCTTTTTAAATGAAGTATGATAGTTAATCGTCAGCATTTAAGTCCTCCATAAGCTCTTTTACGGAGGAAAAGGGACCCACAAGATTTTTGCCGTTGTTAACATCGTCTATGACCGCTTTACTTTCCTTGTTTGGAACATCAGCCATTTCAAAGCCCTGCAAAAGCATCATAAGTTCTTTAAGCTGTTCTTCACTAAGTTTGTCAATAATGAAATGAACACGTTCTCTTGTACTCATAAAATCAGCTCCCTTCTACCTATATTATATTACAGTTTGGCACAAAAATCAATAGCCGATTTTATTTTGCTCCCAACAAACGGTTACAAAACCATTTCCATTGCCTACATTTGATTACAGGTATTCTTTTCCTCTTGATACTTTTTAATGCAGATGATATAATCAGAATATAACATAAACTCAGTCATAAAGAAAGGATACCGATATGAAAAAATTCAGACTTATTGCCGCTGCAATGGCGGCTGTTATGTGCATATCCGCAGTGCCCGTGTCCGCAGTGCAGCACGGCTGGGAAAGCGGCGAGGGAACAGGCAGATATATCCTCCATGACGGAGCGGCTGCCACAGGCGTTATGAACATTGACGGCGTGGTATATCGCTTTGATGCCAATGGCAGCTGCCTTGGCAGATACACCGGCATCGGCAGGAAAAACGGAGTTATCCGCTATTACCGGGACGGCATTATGTTCACAGGCGGCTGGCTGAAGCTTTCGGGCGGCACATATTACTTTGACCAGAATGGCGTGGGAGCTGTTGGCATTGTGACCATAGACGGAAAGCAGTACAATTTCGGCTCCGACGGCAGGCTCACCGATTCCGTCAACCCCTTTTCCGTGACAGCCGACAAGCAGCTTATCGTTATGGGAAACCGTGATAAGATAAAGTTCACATTCACCGCAGAAAATATCAGCGGCACTGCCTATATGGGCGAGATAACCGAGCTGCAAAGATATTCCGACGGCAAGTGGTACAAGGTAAAGCCCTCGGACAGCTATGTTGTTAATGATGTAGCATATGAGCTGGGAAATGTGGGCGACCCTTACTATTACAATGGTTCAGCCGAAGTGTACTTCACTCCCGAAGCATATTCCAATAACCTTACCGCAGGCAAATACCGCATTGCCCAGACTATCTATACCGACAACGGTCAGAAGAGACTTTTCTGTGAGTTCAGCATCGCAGATCGGGCAGCGGTAAGCACCTCTCAGCCAAGTTATGATATCATGTCAACCGAGAGAATAGATATCAGCGGATATGCCGTTAATGCAGGGGAGTATTATGCCGAGGCGCAGGGGCTTTATGTGTATAATGACGACACCGATGAATGGGACAGAGTAGAGCCTAAAGAGACCGACCGTCCCTTCGTTTCCAATGTGCTTTTATCATCGGGTGACAAGATAAACTGCTTCCTTGATCTTACCCGCTACAGCCGCACAAGGCTGAAATCGGGCAAATACCGTGCGCTTATCGCCGACAATATTTCCTGCGAGTTTGAGATGACAAATCCCTATGACGTTTATGCAGAGCAGTTTGAGCCTGAGAAAAGGGGCAAGAAGCAAATCGTCATAACCTTTGTGAACACCACCGACAGCGACATCACCGTGAAGGGCTATGGCAAGCTTATGCGCCAGGTAAGGGGCAAGTGGATAACTGTCACAGCAGGAAAGGCTCTGGATACCGAGGTTACCGTTCCTGCCATGCACAAGTGGGAAAAGACCATGGTGCTCAATAAATATTACAGTGCTTCCGACCTTAAAAGCGGCAGCTACTGCATGAAATTCCCCACCGCAAGCGGCGGATATGTGTATGCTTATTTTGAGCTGAAGTGATGAGTGAAATAGAAAAGCCGTCCTCGTGGGCGGCTTTTTTCATATTCTTATGCGGGAAGTCATGACAAAATTAACCATTAGTTCTTGCAATCGATACCATAATATGTTATAATTAAACAAATATGCGAAAATTACCGTATAAGGCAATTTTCACCGAAAGGAACGAAGATCATGATAAGATCAGGAAAAGGAAGATTTCTGGCTCTCCTTTCTGCCGCTGTGATATCACTGGGTTCGGTAACGGCATTCGGCTCGGATATCACCGTTGAGGCAGCAATGAACACGTCGGAATTTGCTTCGGGGTACTCATATCCCACTCAGATGAGAGGGCTTACCGCTTTCCAGTTAGTCTCCGACATGGGCGCAGGCTGGAATCTGGGAAATTCCCTTGAATCGTCCGACAGCGAGACCAACTGGGGCAATCCCAAGACAACCAAGTCCATGATAGACGCTATCGCCGCAAAGGGCTTTACCACCCTGCGTGTACCCGTAAGATGGGACGACCACTACTCCGACTCATCTAAGTACATTATCAGCGCCGAGTATATGGACAGAGTTGAGACCGTGGTAAACTATGGCCTTGCAAACGGAATGTATGTTATCCTTAACGTTCACCACAACGACCTCCAGACCGCCGTTTCATCAAGCACATCGGCTCAGAACAAGATATCCGAGGAGCTGGCTGCTATCTGGAAGCAGATAGGCACACGCTTTAAGGACTACGGCGACAAGCTCATTTTCGAGGTAAACAACGAGCCACGCTGCGGCGAGGACTGGACAGGCAATGCAAGCTATTACAAGTGCGTCAATGCCAACAATGAGGCTGCCCGTGCAGCTATCAGAGCCACAGGCGGCAATAACGCCAAGCGCCTTATCATGCTCCCCACCTACTGCGCATCGGGCGATGCTGCCAAGGCAGAGGCATGGTCGAACACATCGGGCGACAGCATGATCGCCGCTTCTATCCACGCATATCTTCCCTTTGACTTTGCGTTCTCGGGCGACGGTCACAAGGACTGGCAGGCTTCCGACCTTACCGAGCTGAGCGGCTTCTTTACACGTATGTACAACACCTTTATCAGCAAGGGCGTTCCCGTTGTTATCGGTGAGTTCGGCGCCGCAAACAAGAGCAACACCGCCTACAGAGAAAAGTATGCGGGCATATATGCTTCGCTGGCAAGGCAGTTCGCCGCACAGGATATCCCCTGCGTATGGTGGGACAACAACTGCTTCGGCACAGGCAGCGAGAACTTCGGCATCTTCAACAGAGGAAGCAGAAGCTTCACCTACGGCGGCATTGCCGATGCGCTTGTTGCCGCATACAACGGCGACCCTCAGTATGAAACTGCCACAGGCGGAGAAAATGTGCTTTTCTCGGGCACAGGCACAAGCTCAAATTACGGTCAGGCAGTATCATTTGACCCCAGCGCAATAACAAGCCTTTCAAGCAGCGACAAGATATACTGCTCATATTCATCTTATGGGGATATCGAATTTATCCTCCAGAGCTTTACCGACAGCAGCAGAGGCTGGATACAGGTAGCTCCCGACAGCGCATCAAACGGCACAGCTGTATGGTCCGTATCAAGGCTCAAGAGCGCATTCGGCGGCTCCTTCTCAGGTCTTGGCAAGGCATACATCGGCGACAGAGGCTCTTCTCTCACCGTTACAAAGGTGTATGTTCCAGGCGGCACTGCCCACACCCATGTTTATAACGGAAAGTCGGCAGTCACCCTTGAAGCCACCGCCTACACAAAGGGCAGAAAGCAGATATACTGCTCCGTAAGCGGCTGCACAGCCTACAGGATAGTTACCGTTCCCAAGCTTGACTCCACAAGACCCGTTATCACAAGCGTTACCGCAGGCACCGAGCAGGCGACCGTTACATGGTCAGCTGTCAGCGGAGCCACCAAGTACGAGGTATTTACATATCTTAACGACAAGTGGACTTCCCACGGAACCACCACAGCCTGCAATATGACCGTCAGGAACCTTACAGGCGGCACAAGCTACGGCTTTGCCGTAAAGGCGTATGTAAACGGCAGCTGGTCGGGCATTTCCAACATGGTATATGCAACTCCCGTCAAGGCAGCTGTTCCCAGACCTGTTATCACAAGCGCAAATGCAGGCACTGAGGAAGTTGCTCTCACATGGAGTACAGTTCAGGGTGCTTCCCAGTATGCAGTCTATACCTATCTCAACAGCCAGTGGGAGCTTAAAGGAACCACCACAGCCTGCAATATGACTGTCAAGAACCTTACAGGCGGTACAAGCTATGGCTTTGCGGTAAAGGCATATGTTAACGGCGAATGGTCAGACCCCTCCGACAAGGTATATGCAACACCTAAGGCTTATGATATACCCAAGCCCGCAATAACATCTGCAAAGGCACAGAACGGTTCAGTTTCACTCAGCTGGAGCACCGTCAGCGGAGCTTCACAGTACGCAGTTTATTACATCACAGGCGGCAAATGGTACAACGCAGGAACAACCACCGCCACTGCAATGACCGTTTCGGGACTTACAAACGGCACAAAATACGGCTTTGCTGTAAAGGCATACGTCAGCGGAAAGTGGTCGGCGATCACCACCGCAGATATTGTTTATGCAACACCTGAGGCTGCGGTAACAAAGCCCGTTATCACCAAGGCACAGGGTCAGGACGGCAGAGTTGCCCTGAACTGGACTTCCGTTAACGGTGCAACAAACTATGCAGTTTACACCTACCTCAACGGCAAGTGGTCTGTAGCAGGCTACAGGACAGCAAACGGAATGTATGTAACAGGACTTACAAACGGCGTTAAGTATGGCTTTGCGGTAAAGGCTTACGTAAACGGCAGCTGGTCGGGCATAACCTCCGCAGATATTGTTTATGCAACACCTGTCGGAGCATCTGTAAAACCCGTTATCACCAAGGCGCAGGGTCAGGACGGCAGAGTTGCCCTGAACTGGACTTCCGTAAACGGTGCAACAAACTATGCTGTTTACACCTATCTTAATGGCAAATGGTCGCTGGCAGGCTACAGAACAGCCAACGGAATGTACGTAACAGGACTTACCAACGGCGTTAAGTACGGCTTTGCCGTAAAGGCCTATGTAAACGGCGCATGGACAAACATCGTTTCTTCCGATATCGTATATGCCACCCCCACTGCCGACAAGGCAGATGTGATGTATGCTGACACCGAAAGCTTTATTTCCGATGATATCTTTGATATCGGCATTGATGACATAGATATCGGCTTACCTGATATTGCATAAATAAAATTATATCAATAACTAAAAAAGTCCGAACCGAGCTTTCGGTGCGGACTTTTTCATTGGCTTCTCACACATAAATTTTTATCCAAAACAAAATCCGCACCGATGTTTCGGTACGGATCTTGTTTGGAAAATAGAATGAGTATAATAAGGTATAAGGGGTTGTCTTATTTAAGCAGCTCTTTGAATCTCTTCATAGCTTCCTGCGTATTCTCATAGGTGCCGAATGCGGTGAGCCTGAACCAGCCTGCACCGTTCTTTCCGAAGCCCTCTCCGGGTGTGCCTACTACCTGAATTTTCTCAAGCAGATAATCAAAGAACTCCCAGCTGCCCATATTGTTGGGGCACTTGAGCCAGATATAAGGAGAATTTATTCCTCCCGTGAACTTTATGCCAAGCTCGGTAAGCGTATCTGCCATGAGCTTTGCGTTTCTTCTGTAGTAGTCGATCGCCTCGTGGGTCTGCTTCTGACCCTCGGGAGTGAACACGGCTGCTGCGCCGCACTGAACGGGATAGGAAACACCGTTGAACTTGCTTCCCTGTCTGCGTCCCCACAGCTGTGCTATGCTTACATCTGAGCCGTCGGAAGCCTTTACGATAAGCTCCTCGGGGATAACAGTATATCCGCATCTGGTTCCTGTAAAGCCTGCTGTTTTGGAAAGCGAGCACATCTCGATAGCGCACTTCTTTGCACCCTCAACACAGAAGATGCTTCTGGGGAGCGCAGGGTCGGAGATAAATGCCTCATAAGCGGAATCGAAGATGATTATTGCTTCATTTTTCAGTGCGTAGTCCACCCATATTTTAAGCTGCTCCTTTGTATAAACGGAGCCTGTGGGATTATTCGGTGAGCAGAGATAGATGATATCCGCATGGACATTCTCATCGGGCATTGCCGCAAAGCCGTTCTCCTCGTTGGAATCCGCATAGATTATATTTCTGCCGCACATTGTGTTGGAGTCAACATAAACGGGATATGCGGGGTCGGTAACGAGAATGGTGTTTCCGTCGCCGAAAATATCAACGATATTGCCGCAGTCAGCCTTTGCGCCGTCGTTCACACGAATTTCCGAAAGCTCCAGTGAAACGCCGAAGCTCTTATAATAATCGGCGATGGCCTGCTTTAAAAAGTCATAGCCTGTGCCGCTGTCCTCATAGCCCTTGAAGGTCTCCTTAACGCCCATTTCGTCGGCGCCCTTTTTGATAGCCTCAACAACAACGGGAGCAAGGGGCAGGGTAACGTCGCCGATGCCCATTCTGATAAGTGGCTTATCGGGGTGAGCTGCGGAATATGCCTTTATTTTCTTTGCGATATCAATGAAAAGGTAATTTTTCTTCATTGTAAGGAAGTGTTCGTTGATCTTTACCATTGTGATTTTTCCTTTCGTTCAGACATCTATCTCGCCTGTAAATACGGTCTCCGCAGGACCTCTCATAAGAACAGTGCCGTCAGATTTGTAGGTGATGAAAAGGTCGCCGCCTCTGAGCTTAACGGTTATCTCCTTGTCGTGGGGGAAATATCCGTTGAGTACCGATGCAGCCGTTGCGGCGCAAGCACCTGTGCCGCACGCCCATGTCTCTCCCGAGCCTCTTTCCCAGACTCTCATCTGCATGGTGCTTTCATCAAGTATCTTTATAAACTCGGTGTTCACTCTTTCGGGGAACAGGGGGTGATTTTCAAAGGAAGGACCTATCTTTTCAAGCTCCAGGCTGTCAACGTCGTCAACATAGGTGACAGCGTGGGGGTTGCCCATGGAAACGGCGGTGATGAACACCTCTTTGCCGTCAACGGTGATAGGCTTGTTTATAAATGTATCGCCGCTTACATTCATAGGAATGTCCGCAGGCTTCAGAACAGCCTTGCCCATATCCACCAGCACGGTCTTGACCTTGCTGTTTTCGGGATAAAGGGTCAGCTTCTTTATTCCGCTTCTTGTTTCGAGAGTGATGCTTGTCTTATCTGTAAGGTGGTTATCATAGACAAACTTGCCTATGCAGCGTGTGGCGTTTCCGCACATATTTCCCTCGCTGCCGTCGGCATTGAACATTCTCATTCTGAAATCCGCCTTGTCGGAGGGCATTATAAGCACAAGTCCGTCGGCACCTATGCCGAAATGGCGGTCGCTGATGATCTCGGAAACTCTTTCGGGGTCAGCCACGGTCTCCTCAAAGCAGTTCACGTAAACATAATCGTTGCCGATGCCCTGCATTTTTGTAAATTTCATAACTGCAAGTCCTTTCGTTATCTGTATTCATATGTCTTTAGGATATCTGCTGCCACCTCGGTGAGGGTTACACGCTGATCCATGGCACGCTTCTGTATCTGGCGGTGAGCTTCCTTCTCGGATATTTTAAGATACTCGATAAGAACGCATTTTGCACGGTTCACAAGCTTCATCTCATTTACCATGTCACGGAGCATTTTGTTTTCCGAACGCAGGTCGTCCATTTTGTTCTTCATAGCTGCGGCACAGCGTATGGAGTTCACAGCCAGCTCCCTTGGAGATGACTTTGGAAGTATCACTGCACCTGTGCCCGAAAGCTTTGCGCACACCTCGTCATATACCTTGGAGGAAACGAATATCACCTGACAGACATCGAATGTCTTGCTTATATAAGCGGCGGTCTCGGCGCCGAACTCCCCTTCAAAGGGGAACACCGAGATGACCACGTCATAATCATGCTCAGCGCAGAGGTCACGGAGATTTTTTCCGTTTGTAACGGAAACATCGGTAAGCCCTGCTTCAAGTACCATTGATGAAAGGCTTGCCTTTGTATCGTCGGATACGGCGGCTATCAGTGCTTTGTTAGCAGTCATAAAGGGCAGCTCCTTTCATTTTATTGCGGAGATGTCGGCTTTCAGCGCACATAATGGCGACATCTCCGCATTATCATACTATATACATTATACAGCCAAATGGGAAAATATGCAATAGCAAATCAGTTGTTTACATACAGCTGCTTGTAAGGATTCTGAGTGTTGGGGATAAGCTTGAAGAAATGAGCGGAAAGGATATCGTCGGTATTGCCGCCGAAAGCTGCGGTATATTTGTCAACATCGGCTCTTATCTCTTCCTTGTCAGCGTCGGTGGCGTCAGTTACCATTACCTGAGCGGGAACGTGGGGAACAACATCTGTGCGGATATAGATCGCTCCGCCGTGCATTCCTGTGCCGCAGAATGAGCCAACGGGGCAGATATCCTCATAGCCCAGACCAAGCACTACTATGCGTCCGCCTGCCTGATATTCCGCAAGGAAGTCGCCTACCTTGCCGCCAATGACCAGCACGGGCACCTTTTCCATATACTGCTTCATATGAATGCCTGCACGGTAGCCTGCATTGCCCTGAATGAGAATCATTCCGTCTCTCATGCCGTAGCCGGGAGCGTCGCCGCAGTTGCCGTGAATGGTGATGGTTCCGTCGTTCATGGTATCGCCCGTTGCGTCCTGAGCGTTGCCGTAAACGGTGATATTGGACTGGGTAAGGTATGCGCCCAGAGCGTTGCCGGGAACGCCGTGTATCTCAATATTCTTGCCGATACAGCCGCTTCCGATAAATCTCTGACCCAGGCAGTTTTCTATAACAATGTCCTTGTCCTTGGACAGCCTTATTTCCTGATTAAGAAGTCTGTAATGCAGATCTCCCGCAGTAATCTTAGTCATTTCCGAAACCTCCTGCAAGCTTTTCATTTCTTCTCGTCCTTGAGAATGCCATAAGCATGGGATTTCTCTTGAGGGCTTCAAAATCCACTTCATCAAGGGGAATGTGCTCCTTGATAAGTGAAGTGTAAATTCCCGCTCTGTCTATCTTGTTGCCCATGAGGATAAAGCCCTTGAGAGCGTTGTCACGGGTAACGAGCTTCTTGTAATTGTTGCCGTCATGCTCCACATAAGCCTCGCCGTCGTAGCAGCCTGCGGTGATGATGTGCAGACCGAAGAAGCCGATAGCGTTCATGGGGATAGCATTGAGATAGTAGCTTTCCTCTCCTGCCATGTTCTTTCCTGCGATATTTCCCTGCATGAAAGCGTTGGGAAGAAGGGCAAGTATCTTTTCGCTGCCCGATGAGATATCGAAGGACTTGGTGCAGTCGCCTGCGGCGTAGATGTCGGTAACGCCCTTTACAGCCTGACGGGTATCTGTTTCGATTCCTCTGTTAACGCTGCCGCCTGCCATTTCAGCAAGCTCGGTGTTGGGACGAACACCGACCGCAAGGATAACAAAGTCGAAGTCAACGGTCTCGCCGTTTGTAAGCTCGGCGGAATGAGCCTCAAAGTGCTTTGCGCTGGTGCCGAGGATAAATCTTACACCCTTGGACTCGATGTGAGCCTTCATAATATCGGAAGCCTCGTTGTCCAGAATTGAGGGAAGTATCCTGTCTGCAAGGTCGATAACAGTCATCTGTGCGCCGTAATGCTCAAGAGCCTCGGCAGCCTTCAGACCGATAAGACCTGCGCCCACGATGAGCACCTTTGAACCCTGCTTTACAACGCCCTCGATAGCCTTAACATCGTCCAGCTTCATGAATGAGAACTTGTCCTTAACGTTGTCAAGTCCGTCCATGGGAGGAACAAAGGGCTTGGAGCCTGTAGCGATGAGCAGCTTGTCGTAATCCACCTTGTTTCCGTTTTCAAGGGTGATATTCTTTGCTGCGGAATCAACGGAAACTACCTTTGCACCAAGGAGAGTATCCACATTGTTCTTCTCGTAGAAATCAAGGGGACGGTATATCATGCTCTCCTCCGTAACTCTTCCTTTAAGCAGATAAGAGATAAGGGGACGAGAGTATGTATGATACTTTTCATCGGAGATAAGAACGATCTGACCGTCCTTATCGACTTCTCTTATTCCCTGTACCGCACCTATGCCCGCTGCGGAATTTCCGATAATAACGTATTTCATCATTCTTCTCCCCTTTCCTCAAAGACGATAGCCCTGTTGGGACAGTTAGCCGCACAGGCAGGCTCGCCAGCGCTGTTTCTTGTGCAAAGCTCGCACTTGGTAACTGTTCTTCCCTGATTTTTGGGGTCGATAACGATACAGCCGTAGGGGCAGGAGAGAACGCAGGTGTAGCAGCCTACGCACTTATCCGTATTTATTTCAATAACTCCGTTTTCGTTCTTGGTGAGAGCGCCTGCAATGCAGCCCTTTACACAGGCAGGATCCTGACAGTGGCGGCACTGAACGGCGAAATTTATTCCGTCGCCCTCCTCAACTCTGATTCTGGGAGCGGCATCTTTACCGAGCTTGAATGCCTTGGACATATCCTTTTCGCCGCTGTTGGCGAATGCGCAGTAAAATTCGCAGAGATGACAGCCGAGACACCAGTCCTCGTTTACATAAACTCTTTTCATGGGCTTTTACTACCTCCGATTATAATAGTATGAGATCATTCGCCTGCGTGCTGTATTCCCAGGATATCAAGCTCCTTCTGAGAAAGACCGATACCTCTGAGCATAAGACGGTTGCCTCTGAGAGACTCGATGGAGTTGATACCCATACCGCCCATCATTTCCTTTATTTCGTGATCCCATGCGTGAACGAGATTTACAAGGCGCTTGTAGCCTACCTCGGGATTAAGACGCTTTACCAGGTCGGGGCGCTGTGTAGCGATACCCCAGTTGCACTTGCCGCCGTGGCAGCTTCTGCAAAGGTGGCAGCCCATTGCAAGGAGTGCGGGAGTTCCGATGTAGATAGCGTCGGCACCGAGAGCGATAGCCTTTACTGCGTCTGCGGAGCTTCTGATAGAACCTGCCGCAACGATGGAAACTTCATTTCTGATACCCTCGTCACGAAGTCTCTGGTCAACGGCTGCGAGAGCAAGCTCAATGGGGATACCCACATTATCACGTATTCTTGTGGGAGCCGCACCTGTACCGCCTCTGAAACCGTCTATTGCGATGATATCCGCACCCGAACGTGCGATACCCGAAGCGATAGCCGCAACGTTATGAACTGCTGCGATCTTTACGATAACGGGCTTTGTATATTCAGTTGCCTCTTTCAGCGAGAATATGAGCTGGCGGAGGTCTTCGATGGAGTAGATGTCGTGGTGGGGAGCAGGGGAGATAGCGTCTGTGCCCATGGGTATCATACGTGTTCTGGAAACATCTTCTCTGATCTTAGCGCCGGGAAGATGACCGCCGATACCGGGCTTTGCGCCCTGACCCATTTTGATCTCGATAGCCGCACCTGTGTCAAGGTAATCCTTGAATACGCCGAAACGTCCCGAAGCTACCTGCACGATGGTGTGGGGGCCGTACTGATAAAAGTCCTTGTGAAGTCCGCCCTCACCTGTGTTGTAGTAGGTTCCCAGCTCTGTAGCCGCACGGGCAAGCGACTCGTGAGCGTTCTTGGAAATGGAGCCGTAGGACATTGCGGAGAACATTATAGGAGTGTTAAGCTCCAGATAAGGTGTCATTCTTGTATCAACAGTGCCGTCGGGGTTCTTCTTGATAGCCGCAGGCTTCTTGCCGAGGAACACCTTTGTTTCCATAGGCTCTCTCAGAGGGTCGATGGAGGGGTTTGTTACCTGGGAAGCATTGATAAGGATCTTATCCCAGTAAACGGGATAATCCTGAGGGTTGCCCATAGAGGAAAGGAGAACGGCTCCCGTTCCTGCCTGACGGTAGTTTTCTATCATCAGCTGCTGGGTGTAGTTTGCGCTCTTTCTGAAAGCGTTTTCGTTGGGTACTATTTTAATAGCGCCTGTGGGACAGATACATACGCATCTCTGGCAGTCAACGCACTGATTGTCGTGGGTAAGCATCTTGTCAAAATCGGGGTCATAGAAATGCACCTCATTGGAGCACTGACGCTCACAGGCACGGCACTTTATACATTTATCCGTATTACGGATCACTTCAAATTCAGCAGGAAAGAAATTTACAGGCATTTCCTTTTACCCTCCTCGTTAAGTTCTACAATTACAGGCTCGCCGCCTCTTGGAGACCATACCTTTTCAACATCGGGACAGATAGCTCTGATAGCGCACTCCTCGCTGGCGATATAGACCATATCCTTCTTTTCGGCAACTACCATGGAGCGGAGCTTCAGTCGGTCGTTGAGCGCCATTATTCCGCCTGTGTAGCCGAGAATGATGGAGAAGGGACCTGTGATGAGCAGGCTGGAGAATGCGTTTCTGAAATACTTGAGCTTTGCAGCCTTTTCGGGATCCTTCTTCTCTATCTCGTCAATCTCGCTCCAGAAGGGAGCTGCGATGATGGAAGCGATATCCTCAAGAGAAAGCTGCTGTTTTCTGTTGAGCCAGTCGAAGATGTATGTGATGACCTCCGTATCGGTAAGGAGGGTACATTTGTAGCCGAACATTTCGATGAAACGGCGGTTAGCGTCGTAGGAGGAAATCTCGCCGTTATGTACTATAGTATAGTCAAGGAGCGCAAAGGGATGAGCGCCGCCCCACCAGCCGGGGGTGTTTGTGGGATAACGGCCGTGGCAGGTCCAAGCGTAACCCTCATATTCATCGAGGCGGTAGAACTCTCCCACGTCCTCTGGGAAGCCGACAGCCTTGAAAACGCCCATGTTCTTGCCGCTGGAGAAAACGTATGCGCCGTCGATATCATTGTTTATTCTGATAACGCACTTTGCAACGAACTCTTTTTCGTCCAGCTGAGAGGAAGCTATTTTAGTGGGCAGAGGGTTAACAAAGTATCTCCAGATAAGAGGCTCGTTGGTGATTGCGGGAGTCTTCTTAGTGGGGATACGGCTGAGGTTGATGACGTCGAAATGACGGTCAAGGAAGCGCTCAGTCTGTTCTCTTGCCTCGTTGGAGTTGTAGAATACGTGGAATGCGTAGTAATCCTTGTACTCGGGATAGATTCCGTATCCTGCAAAACCGCCGCCCAGACCGTTTGAACGGTCGTGCATATAGGAAATGGATTTTACGATATCTCCGCCGTTCATGCGGTTGCCGTCACGGCTGATGAAGCCGGAAATGGCACATCCGGCAGGGATCCTGATTTCGCCTTCTTTTAAAAGCATATACTCACTCTCCTAAAAATAACTGCATTGCTGTTTTAGTGATATTATTTTAGCACAGGCTATCTGATTTGTCAATAGGTTTTTGCAAGATTTTTTAGATGAACTTGCAAATATGACAGTTTTACACAAAACAGACGCCGAAAATGCGTTGCAATATGACACGTCAAAATATTTCCTTGCGTAATTTTGCTTAAATGTTAACATTACGTGTCGGCGTGCGGACGTATGATGCGGCAGATGTGCATTGAGAGAGTGATTTTGAAAAATGAAAGTCAAAACTATGCAAGTTGCAAAATATAGAAATGGACTGAATGGCGCAGTTTAAAAATTTTCTCACAAACGTATCTCGCAGGTAAATGCAGTTTACCGCTGCGGCGTTGACTTGTTTTGCTTCTCTTTTCATTGTCTGTTACTTCTGTCTATTTGCCTTTGTGCTTTTTGTATCATCATACTATTGAAAAATACCTGTTATTATGGTATAATGAATAAAACATATTATTGGGCAAAATCGAAGAAAGGACATATTATAATGAAGCATATTTCCAAGCGCTCTGCTATGTGTGCGGCCGTTCTCGGCTTATCGGCGGTTCTCTCGTCCTGCGGTTCCACACCCGCAGCTGATCCCGATCAGACGGACATCATCACTGTCGGCGTTTCCGAGGGCGGCATGGAGGTGGATACCCCCGAAACAAGCGCCAGGATAGTTCTCCCTCCCACCGAGCCTGTTGTAATTGAAGAGGACGAATCCGCTCCTTTGCTTGACAGGGTGAACAACTGCATATACCTTTACGAATACGGCAAAGCCGTGAAGCTTATGGAGGACAACCCCGAGGAAAGCTCTGACCCGTCCTTTGACGATGCAAAGGACGAGCTTCTTGTACACTTCACCCGATCGGCAAAGAACTATTACACTGCCGCTGCCACCTATATCACCAAGCAGGAGGTCATGGGCTATGATTTCTCCACAGGCTTCGAGGGCTACAGCGCAGAAGACAGCTCTCTTGACCCGAATGTGCTCTCCGAGCTTGTCTCCGACGAGGACAAGGTGGTCATCAACCGCACGCACATTGAATGCAATACAGACTACAGCTTTAAGGTAACTGTCACTTTCTGCGGAATGACGGCGGTATATCCTGCAGAGGACATCACGCTGGAATGAACATAACAAGGGGGATTTTTCTATGTTAATAAAATGTAAAATTCAAAAAAGCCCTTGACAAAACCTTGTTGATGTTATACAATGTAATCGTTAACATAAAACAAGGATTTTGATATCCTTGTCAATGTTAGAGTGATAAAAATAATCTGAACATATAATTTTTCAAGGAGGAAATGCACATGAAATTCGCAGACGGCTTCTGGCTCAATCAGAGAGGCTACGAGGTAAACTACGCTTCGCAGGCTTACGAGATCACTCCCGTTAAGAATGGTCTCAACGTTTACGCAACTTCCCAGTACATTCAGAACAGAGGTATGACCCTTGGCGGTCCCTGCCTGGACATCACCTTCACTTCCACCCAGAAGGACGTTATCAAGGTATCTATCGAGCACTACAAGGGCACTCTTGACAATCAGCCCAAGTTCGAGCTTGAGGAAGATCAGGGCTACACTCCCGAGATCACCGAAAAGGGCGACTGCTGGGAGCTGGTTTCAGGCGATACTAAGCTTGTTATCGGCAAGTTCAACTGGAACGTTCAGTACTACTATAAGGATAAGAGACTGACAGGCGGCGCATGGCGTTCCGCTTCCATTATCAACGAGAGCAAGTTCAAGACCTCCGCACGTCTCAACTCCATGCAGGACGACACCTTCTGGAGCTATCCTCAGGACGCAAGAAGCACATATATCCGTGAGCAGCTTTCCATGAACGTAGGCGAGTATTTCTACGGCTTCGGCGAGAAGTTCACTCCTTTCGTAAAGAACGGTCAGAATGTTGAAACATGGAACTCCGATGGCGGCACCTGCTCCGATCAGTCCTACAAGTGCATTCCTTTCTATGTTTCCTCCACAGGCTACGGCGTGCTGGTAAATTCCTCCGATAAGGTTTCCTTTGAGGTATGCTCCGACACCGTTTCCAAGGTATCCTTCACCGTTCCCGGCGAGAAGCTTGAATACTTCGTTATCGGTGGCGCAAACATCGGTGAGGTGCTTTCAAACTACACCACACTGACAGGCAAGCCCGCACTTCCTCCCGCATACACCTTCGGTCTCTGGCTCACCACCTCCTTTACCACCAAGTATGATGAGGAGACTGTTACTTCCTTTATCGACGGCATGGCAGAGCGTGACATTCCTCTCCAGGTATTCCATTTCGACTGCTTCTGGATGAAGGAATTCCAGTGGTGCGACTTTGAGTGGGACAAGAGACAGTTCCCCGAGCCTGAGGCAATGCTCTCCAGACTTAAAAAGGACAAGGACCTTGAGATCTGCGTATGGATCAACCCCTACATCGCACAGCGTTCCCAGCTCTTTGAAGAGGGCGCAAAGAACGGCTACTTCATCAAGAATCCCGACGGCAGCGTATTCCAGGGAGACCTGTGGCAGCCCGGTATGGCAATCGTTGACTTTACAAATCCCGCAGCCTGCGAGTGGTATGCTTCCAAGCTCCGTGTTCTCTGCGAGATGGGCGTAAACTGCTTCAAGACCGACTTCGGCGAGAGAATACCCACCAATGTAAAGTATTACGACGGTTCCGACCCCATCGCAATGCACAACTACTATACATACCTTTACAATAAGACCGTATTCAATGTTCTCAAGGAATACTACGGCGAAAACAAGGCTTGCCTGTTCGCACGTTCCGCAACAGTAGGCGGTCAGAAGTTCCCCGTACACTGGGGCGGCGACTGCTCCGCAGAGTACACCTCCATGGCAGAGACCATCAGAGGCGGACTTTCCCTCTGTATGTCCGGCTTCGGCTTCTTCAGCCACGATATGTCCGGCTTTGAGGCTACCGCAACAGCCGACATCTACAAGAGATGGGCAGCATTCGGTCTCTTCTCCACACATTCCAGACTTCACGGCAACTCCTCCTACAGAGTGCCCTGGCTCTTCGATAAGGACGGCTCCACCGAGTGCACAGACGTTCTCCGCTTCTTCACCAAGCTCAAGGGCAAGCTGATGCCTTACATCTGGGCACAGGCTATCAAGACCCACGAGACAGGTATCCCCATGATGAGAGCAATGGTCATCGACTACGCTGACGATCCCGCTTGCCGCACACTTGACAAGCAGTATATGTTCGGCGACAATATCCTCGTTGCACCTATCCTGAATGACAAGGGCGTTGCCGAGTTCTACGTTCCCGAGGGAACATGGACCGATATCATCAGCGGTCAGGTATATGAGGGCGGCAAGTTCTACACCCAGACCTACGATTACTTCGGTCTGCCCTGCCTTGCAAAGCCCAACTCCATCATCGGCTACGGCAGCTTCAAGAGAGACTTCGAGTATGATTATCTCGAGGGCACCGAGTTTGTTATCTACGCTCCCGAGGAGGGCAGGGAAATTTCCGCTAACGTATATGACACCGAGGCTAACAAGGTATTCACCATTACCGCAGTACGTCACGGCGATATGGTCGAAGTTTCCTACACAGGCACCGACAAGAGCTTCTCTGTAAAGGTTGCAGGCGGCGAGGCTGTTAAGGTAAATCCCACAGCAGGCGGCAAGGTAATTATCAAGCTCTGATAACATATCTTTAAAATAATGCAGGTGCTCCAATGACGCAGGGCACCTGCATTTAACGTATTATACTAATCTTCAATCAACCTACAGACAAATCCTCGGCTGAAATAAGCCCATTCTTCGTCAAGCTCCCTTGCCGGGCGGCAAGCCCGCCTGCGGTCACTTTCCTAGACTGGTCTTATTTCATCTGTCGGCTTTGCCTATAGAACGATTGAAGATTAGTATTAAAATATTAGCTGATTTTGTTTTTGCTATTGACGAATATCTTCTTATATGGTATAATCAATTAACAAATAAATCGAAAAATTGATTTATTTGCAGAAATATTATGGGGGTATCTATATGGCAACAAACAGAAATATTGCGCTTTGTATCATTTTTTCTCTCCTTACCTGCGGCATTTACGGGCTGTACTGGTTCGTAAAGCTGACCGATGAGCTTAATTACAACGCACAGACAAAGACAGCAGGCGGCGGAACGGCTCTGGTCTATACCATTATTACCTTTGGGATCTACGGATTTTACTGGTTCTATATGCAGGGTAAAAAGGTTGATGAGATAAATGGCAATACCAACGGAAGCACAGGTATGGTTTATATCATTCTTGCTATTTTTGGTCTGGGTATCATTCCCTATTGCCTGATGCAGAGCGAAATAAACAAAATAGCATGATAAGCTTGCGTCTCACAAATGTGGGACGCTTTTTTTGAAAGGAAATAAATATGAAAAAGCTATTATCCCTTCTGCTGGGACTGGCGATGATAATGAGCCTTATGTGCGGCTCTGTTATGACCGTCTCTGCGGCAGACCCATCGGTAACGCTCCCTTACAGCAGCATTACCATATCAAAGGGTAAAACAGTATCGCTTAAAGCCAAGGTGTCGGGCGTGTCAAAATACACTCTGGTGTGGACAAGCTCCGATAAAAGCATTGTCTCCGTCACCGACGAGGGCAAGATAACAGGCGTAAAGAAAGGCTCGGCAGATGTTACCGTAGCTATCAAGAACACCGACGCTTCCGCAAAGGTAAAGGTAACTGTGGGAACTCCCGTTACAGGTGTCACCGTCAGCGAGAAGAGCATCTCCGTCAAGGCGGGAAGCACCTATGAGATAAGCGCAAAAGTGTCCCCCTCGAACGCATCAAACAAGTCGCTGACATATTCCTCCTCGGATAAAAAGGTGGCAACAGTCAGCAAGGATGGCGTTATCACAGGCGTTAAGAGCGGCAGCGCCACAATCACCGTAAAGGCAGCCGACGGCTCAGGAAAGAAAGCGACTGTCACAGTCAAGGTCACAGCAGGCAATAAGCCCTCGGGCAAGACCACAGGCAGCTTTGATAAGAATGTCACCGCCAAGGAGCTTACCTCCAACATGAAGATAGGCTGGAACCTGGGCAACTCCCTTGACGCTCTCGGCAGCGGAATGAGCTCCGAGACCGCATGGGGCAACCCCAAGACCACAAAGGCTATGATAGACGATATCAAGGCTCAGGGCTTCAACACCATAAGGATCCCCGTTTCATGGGGCAGGCACACCGATAAGGACGGCAACGTTGACGAGCAGTGGATGAAGCGTGTAAAGGAAGTCGTTGACTACGCATATAAGAATGATATGTATGTTATCCTCAACTCCCACCACGACAACGAGTATTATGACATCGGCGGCTGCGCAAAGAGCGACAAGACCTATAAGGCTTCCGAAAAGAAGATGACAAAGCTCTGGACACAGATTGCAAACGAGTTCAAGAAGTATAACGAGCACCTTATCTTTGAAACACTGAACGAACCCCGTGCCGAGGGCAGCGCCAAGGAATGGACAGGCGGCACAGGCGCAGAAAGAGAAGTTGTCAACAACCTTAACAGCGCAATAGTTTCCGCTATCCGTGCAACAGGCGGCAACAACGAGTACAGATATATCATGGTACCCGCATATGCAGCCACCTCCAACATGGGAGCGCTCAGAGCAATGAAGCTTCCCGATGATGAAAGGATAATCGTATCCGTCCACGCATATTCGCCCTACAACTACGCAATGAACAGCGGCTACAGCAAAAAGTTCTCCGACAGCGACAAAAAGGAGCTGGATAAGTTCTTCTCCGACCTGAACAGCCTGTTCATCAGCAAGGGTGTTCAGGTAGTGATCGGCGAGTTTGGCGCAACCAACAAGGGCGACGAAGCAGACAGATGCCTGTGGGCTGAGTATTATGTCAAGGGCGCAGCCAAGTATGGTATTCCATGCGTATGGTGGGATAACAACAGCGGCGATTCCGAGGGCGGCGAGTGCTTTGGGATTTACAACAGAAAAACAGGCGAATGGACATTCAAGGATCTGGCTGATACGCTGATAAGATCGGCTAAGTAAGGGCTATTTACAACTATAAATAGTCTAAAAAGAGCTTCCGCATCAAACAATGCGGAAGCTCTTTTCTGTATTTAGGGGTTTCAGACATATAAGAAAGTCAGCACAAATAAGAGCAAGGTAAAGGGTTTAGGTCAAGCCTTTTTCCCGAAAGGCTTGCGGGTGTCCAGAGGGCAGAGCCTTCTGGTCGTCCTCCGCAGAGGGCGAAATCCGTTTGCGAGTGGCTAAAGCAATTATACTGATAGCCGACTGACTAACAAATCCTAAAGCCGCCTGCACTTTGAGTTCAAAAGCAAGCAAAATGTACGTTTTATCTCAGATAAACTAAAAACTATTTCATGCAGGCGGCTTGAAACCAAGAGATGTTCCATCAGGAACAGCGATTTTGGTTTCCGCTGTAAGGCGCAGGTACGGACAAATACACTTTTCATTTTTATAAAGTCCGTACCATGCAAAGGAGACACCACCAGGGGGAAGAGGAAACTAAAGCTAGGGCAAAAAACGGCGTTCCCCTTCCCCCTGATGGTTTCTCCTCTGCACACCTCTTCCTTGAACCCCTATTCCCTACCGTTTTTTATCCCCTTACGTTTTGCTTGCCGCCGGAGACCGAACCCCGTTCATTTATTTGTACTCTTTTCTATAGCTATGTTTACAGGTTTTAATTTCACTCAGTTCTTTTATTTGGAGTTCTTTGGTTAATAGGTGAGCAAGTTTATACGAATGTGCTTTTCCATGCTATTATTTAGCTGGTTTATTTTCGCCACTTTATATCCCAACAAAAAACTTCCGCATCAAACGATACGGAAGTTTTTGTTATATTATTCCATCTGACTTGTTGTAAGAACTATCGCCAGAATGCCGAGAGCGGCAAAGCAGGCGCCGAGTATCAGGAAAAACAGATTTACGGGCGATGTTTCCTGATAAAATTCCGTCGGCACATCGGGATTGACGTGAAGCTCACAATAATCCCCCTCGGAGGGAAGCCCAAAGTTGCGTGCTATGCTTTCCTGCTCGTGATACGAAACACCGTCAAAGGTGTATTCCCACACAGGATAATATGAGCGGCATCTGCCGTAGTTATCACGGAAAGGACTTTTTTCCAGCCCCACGCATTTAGCCTCAACAACACAGGTGCATACCCTTTTCATATACGCCCTTTTTGCAATGGGAATGACGATGAGCAGCAGCCCTATCACCACAAAAAGCCCCAGCGAAGCGTATATTATTATCTCTCCGCCTATCTCAAAGCCCGTGAGCATATTGAGCAGAGGGAGCGTGATAAGCCCCGCTCCGATAAGTACGAAAACCAGTGATATTGTGACGGGAAGCACTTTTTTTGAGCCTTTTTGCTTTACGGCACTTGATATGGCTGCAATGCCCACTGCCAGCAGTATGGCTCCAAGCGAAATGACAGATATGCGGATATCATCTGTCGTTCCGACGTATATCCCTATCATTCCGCCGATGAATACTATTAAGAACAAAATGCCTGCGATGATACTTCCGATGCTGTGCTTATTGGGTTCCATAATATCCGCCTCCTGATGTCGATAGTCCGTTTGATGATAATGTTATTCCTTTACTTCTCCTGCCTTGAGACGTCTGAAATAATCCTTTGTGTCCTTTGCAACTACTCCACTCAGAGCAAACAGCGCCACAAGGTTGGGGAGAGCCATAAGTCCGTTGAAGATATCTGCGATGGTCCATACTGCGGAAACTGTCATGTAGGGGCCGATAAATACAGCTGCGATGTAAAGTATTCTGTAGATCATAACAGCTGTCATGTTCTTGCCGCTGAGGTACTCAAGGCATCTTTCGCCGTAGTAGTTCCAGCCGAGGATAGTTGTGAATGCGAAGAATACCAGGCATATCATAAGGATAAAGGAAGCTGCCTGGCTGGGGAGGAAATGAAGTCCCTTCTGGAAAGCGTCGGTGGTTATCTGAACGCCCTGGAGAGCTTCATCTTTCCAAGAGCCTGCCATTACGATAGCAAGACCTGTCATTGTGCAGATAATGATGGTGTCGATGAATGTACCGGTCATGGAGATAAGACCCTGTCTTACAGGCTCCTTGGTCTTTGCTGCGGCTGCTGCGATAGGTGCGGAGCCGAGACCTGACTCATTGGAGAAGATACCTCTTGCGATACCGTTTCTCATGGAAATAAGTATTGCGCCGAGAGCGCCGCCTGCCATAGCCTTTGCGCCGAATGCACTTGTAACGACTTCTGCGATAGCTGCGGGAAGCTTGGTGATGTTGCAGATGATAAGTACCACAACTGCCAGAACGTACAGGATAGCCATGAAAGGAACAACTACCTGAGAAACGCTGCTTATTCTCTTGAGACCGCCGATGATTACCAGACCTGCAAGTATAGCAAGCACGAATGCGCTGATAACGGTAACGATAGAATAGTCATTGCCGAAAAGGGTTATGGTGTTTGTCATGTTTGGGTCAAAGAAGCCTGTTACTGCGGAAGCGATGCCGTTTACCTGAGAGAATGTGCCTATTCCCATAAGTCCGACGCAGGCGCCGAAGAAAGCAAATATCTTTGCAAGCCACTTCCACTTTACTCCCATGCCCTTTTCTATGTAGTAGAAAGGTCCGCCGAGAACGTGACCGTCCTCATCGACTGTGCGGTACTTTACTGCAAGGAAGCCCTCGGAATACTTTGTTGCCATTCCGAGAAATGCAGCCACCCACATCCAGAAAAGTGCGCCGGGGCCGCCTGCCAGAATACCTACTGCGGTTGCAACGCCGACAATGTTTCCTGTTCCGATAGTTGCCGAAAGAGCTGTGCAGAGTGAAGCAAAGCCCGATACCTCGCCGTGAACTATCTCCTCTTCCTCAGATACTTCTTCCTTAAAAAGGTATCTGAGCGCACGGGGAAGATGCCTTACCTGAATAAATCCCGTTCTTATTGTCAGCAGCAGACCTGCCGCAAGGATAAGAACGATGAGAGGTACGCCCCACACAAAGTCGTCAATTTTTGCCAGTATCTGGTCAAAAGTCATATAATCCCATCTCCTATTATTAAAATTTGTGCATACTAAATAATATGTTAACATATTTTAACAATAATTTCATTATATTTTTTTGAATATAGATGTAATTTTTATCCCTTTGAATGTATATTTTACGGCACTTTGCAGATAATTGTAGCAAAACATCTGCGAAAGGAACGTAAGTGAGATGGCAAAACGTCTTTCAAGAAATACTTTTATAATGGACAAGCCCCCCACTATCCGCAGCTATGCGGCTGTTGCGGGCAAAAAGGAGGGCGACGGCCCTCTGGGCAGGCATTTCGATCAGGTATATCAGGACCCATACTTCGGACAGGACACATGGGAAAAGGCGGAAAGCGAGCTTTTGCGCCTTACGGTGATGAAAGCGCTGGAAAAGGGAAAGCTACGCTGCGAGGACATAAACTATATGTTCGCAGGCGACCTTATAAATCAGTGTACCTCCACATCATATGGACTGAGGGAGCTGGAAATACCTCTTCTGTGCGTTTACGGAGCCTGCTCCACCATGTCCGAGAGCCTGCTCATGGCTTCGCTTATGACGGACAGCGATATCGGCGGAAATGTGGTTGCAGTCACATCTTCCCACTTCTGCTCGGCAGAAAGGCAGTTCCGCCTCCCATTATCCTACGGCGGCGTTAGAACTCCCACAGCTCAGTGGACCTGCACTGCTTCGGGAGCGGCGGTGGTTTCTCCCCACGGCGAGAATGGCCCTTATGTCAAGGCTGCGACTATCGGCAAGATAGTGGATATGGGCGTTACTGACGCCAACAATATGGGTGCGGCAATGGCTCCTGCTGCGGCATATGTCATCAAGACCCATCTGGAGGACAGGGGACTTGCCCCCGATGACTTTGACCTGATAATCACAGGCGATCTGGGCCGTGTAGGCGGCACATTGCTTATAGAGCTGCTGGCAAAAGAGGGGATAAACATCTCCTCAAGGTACAAGGACTGCGGCACCATGATATTCGACTACGAAACCCAGGACGTTCATGCAGGCGGTTCGGGCTGCGGTTGCAGTGCCTCGGTGCTGTGCGGATATTTCCTTGACAAGGTAAAAAGCGGCGAGCTGAAAAATATCCTTTTCTGCGCCACGGGAGCGCTTATGTCCCCCACGCTGTCGCAGCAGGGGGAGAGCATTCCCGGAATATCCCACGCAGTCCATATCTCATATGAAGGGTGAAAAATTATGTTTACAGATTATTTATGGGCATTCATTGTAGGCGGTGCGCTTTGCGCCGTGGGACAGGTGCTTATCGACTATACAAAGCTTACTCCCGCACGTATCCTTGTGCTTTACGTTGTGGCGGGAGTGGTGCTGGGGGCGTTTAAGATATACCGTCCTCTCATTGACTTTGCGGGAGCGGGAGCGGCAGTTCCCCTTACAGGCTTCGGCAACGCCCTTGCGGAGGGCGTGCGTGAGGCTGTTGACACAAAGGGTCTTCTGGGAGCTGTCACAGGCGGACTTTCAGCGGCTTCCGCAGGCATAACCGCCGCCATGGTGTTCGGTCTTATCATGGGCGTGTGCTGCAAGTCAAAGGAGAAATAACGCCATAATATATGATAAAAGGAAACGAACTGAAGGCTCAGATCGTTTCCTTTTGCTTTGATACGAAATATAAGTAAAAAAATCTTCCAAACCCCTTGCAAAAAATCGGAAAATAGTATAAAATATATATGATAGCTTTAATAAGCTGCCGAGGCATCTGAAACAGCCTCGGATATTTATCTATGAAAGGATGTCATACCAATGGCAGAATTAAACAAAGTCACTGTTGACGACATTAACGTTAAGGGCAAAAAGGTCCTCGTAAGATGCGACTTCAACGTTCCCCTCAAGGACGGCGTTATCACTAACGACAACCGTATCCAGGCTGCCCTCCCCACTATCAAGAAGCTTATCTCCGACGGCGGAAAGGTTGTTCTCTGCTCTCATCTCGGCAAGCCCAAGAACGGCCCCGAGGCTAAGTTCTCCCTTGCTCCCGTAGCAAAGAGACTTGAAGAAGTTCTCCCCGGCACAAAGGTTACATTTGCTGCTGATGACACTGTTGTAGGCGACAACGCTAAGAAGGCTGTTGCTGAAATGGCTGACGGCGACGTTGTTCTCCTCGAGAACACCAGATTCAGAGGTGCTGACGAGACCAAGAACGGCGAAGGCTTCTCCAAGGAGCTTGCTGATCTGGTTGACGGTCAGGTATTCGTAATGGACGCTTTCGGTTCCGCTCACCGTGCACACGCTTCCACTGAGGGCGTTACAAAGTTCGTTAAGGAGACCGCAGTTGGTTACCTCATGCAGAAGGAGATCAAGTATCTCGGCAATGCGGTTGAGAACCCTGTAAGACCTTTCGTTGCTATCCTCGGCGGTGCTAAGGTAGCTGACAAGCTGAACGTTATCTCCAACCTCCTCGAAAAGTGCGATACACTTATCATCGGCGGCGGTATGGCTTACACCTTCCTCAAGGCTAAGGGCTACGAGGTTGGTACTTCTCTCGTTGACAACGAGAAGATCGATTACTGCAAGGAAATGATGGCTAAGGCTGACAAGCTCGGCAAGAAGCTTCTTCTTCCCGTTGACGCTGTTATCGCAGCTTCCTTCCCCAATCCTATCGACGCTGAGATCGCTGTTGAGACCGTTGACGCTGACAAGATCCCCGCTGACAAGATGGGTCTCGATATCGGTGAAAAGACACAGGCTCTCTTCGCTGACGCTGTAAAGAGCGCAAAGACTGTTGTTTGGAACGGTCCTATGGGCGTATTTGAGAACCCCGTTCTTGCAAAGGGTACCATTGCAGTAGCTAAGGCTCTTGCAGAAACAGACGCTACCACTATCATCGGCGGCGGCGATTCCGCAGCAGCAGTTATGCAGCTCGGCTTTGCAGATAAGATGTCTCACATTTCCACTGGCGGCGGCGCTTCCCTCGAGTACCTTGAAGGTAAGGTTCTTCCCGGCGTTGCAGCTATTGCTGAAAAGTAAGATCACTTTATTTCGGGACGGAGCGGCGTGCTTCGTCCCGATTTTTATTTATAGGGGCAATGCTCTATGCGGATAAGTCCGCTGACAATAATACCGATGCCGGCTATGATTGGCAAAAAGCAGAGGAGGTTTAATATGAATTTGTTTATAGTTATAATTACTGTTATATATACTATACTCTATGGCTTCTTATGCAATTATTTTTGGACAAGCATTCAGTTGTGTCAAGATTGCTTTATTTTTTTAGTAATAAATTCATTTGCAGCCGTTATGATAAATACTGTGTTTTTTATAGCTGCTAAATATGAAGCATATGAATTAATCTCTGGATATGATAAGAATAAGAGCTATGACAATAAAATATTAAAAAACCACCTAAAAAAATTAGGCTTTCGTATATCTGTTTGTATATTAACCTGTTCATTGATCGCGTTATTTGCTCCATTATTATCCCGGTACAATATTGATAAAACATTAGCTGTTATATATGCTAACCTTACGTTTGTATGTGTGTTTTTAACAATATTGTTAACTGCAAAAAGATTAAAATAAAAGTTTTAGAATATTAGATTGGGAGAGATAATATGATACTTAAAAATCAGAAAGTGGATATATGCCGTGACTGTGATTTTTCATATTCCAACATAGCAAATACGGATTTCACAGGTGTTTCCGCTGCCGACTGCGACCTTTCGGAGGTGACTGTCAGCGGCTGCAATATGATATCCGCCCAGTTCGACAACGTTATGATGTCCGACACATCTGTGGTCAACGCAAATATGTCAGGCTCGGCATTCACCGACGTTTCCATGAGCAAGTTCCGCATGACCAACGGCGATATGACCGATGCAAGAATGGAAAGCACCGATATCTCAAAAGCAAGCTTTGTGGGCTGCGACCTTTCGGACGTTACCTTTGAAAACTGCAACCTTACTGGTCTGAACATAAATTCATGTCAGGTGTCGGGTGTGACCATTGACGGCATTCCCCTCAGCGAGCTGCTGGAAAAGTATTATAAATAAGTCTGATTTTGAAAAGCGGCAGAAAATGCCGCTTTTTTGTTGACAAGTCCCCGATGATGTGGTAAAATAAAATCAGATAATTTTGTATAGGAGACTGTTATTAAGCAGTATCCTTATTCTAAATATGGGTTTCTTTTAACGGAAGCCCAAATATAAAGGAGAAAATATCATGAACAAGAATCTCAGAAAGGCAGTTATTGCCGGAAACTGGAAAATGAACAAGACCCGTCCCGAGGCTAAGGCTCTTCTCGAAGCTATCAAGCCCCTGGTTGCAAACGCTGAGGGCAAGGTAGAGGTTATCGCCTGCGTACCTTTCACCAATCTTGAGACCGCTGTTAATACCACAGCCGGTTCCAATGTTAAGGTAGGCGCTGAGAACGTTCACTTTGAAAAGAGCGGCGCTTTCACCGGCGAGATCTCCGCTGATATGCTCACTGAGCTTGGCGTTGAGTACGTTGTAATCGGTCACTCCGAGAGACGTCAGTACTTCGGCGAGACTGATGAGACTGTTAACAAGAGAACAAAGGCTGCTCTTGCAGCAGGTCTTAAGCCTATCGTTTGCGTAGGCGAGCTTCTTGCAGAGCGTGAGGCTGATATCACCGAGGAAGTTATCTCCCGCCAGATCAAGCTTGACTTTGCAGGCGTTTCCGCTGACGATATCAAGAAGACTATCATCGCTTACGAGCCTGTTTGGGCTATCGGTACAGGCAAGACCGCTACCGCTGACCAGGCTGAGGAAGTTTGCGGCTTTATCCGTGGCGTTCTCGCTAAGCTTTACGACGCAGCTACCGCTGACGCTGTTACGATCCAGTACGGCGGCTCCATGAACGCAAAGAACTGCGCAGAGCTTCTTTCCAAGCCCAATGTTGACGGCGGCCTTATCGGCGGCGCTTCCCTCAAGGCTGAGGACTTCAACACCATCGTACAGGCAGCTGTAAACGGCTGATCATAACAAGCAAGATCAAGACGCCTGCGGTCTTTACCGCAGCGCCTTGTTTTTTTCAACTGTAGTTTCTGAAAGGATTTGAAAATTATGAGCAAAAGACCTGTAGCTCTCATTATCATGGACGGTTACGGAATCAACCCCAGTGATTACGGCAACGCTATCGCTGCGGCTAAGAAGCCCAACCTGGATAAATATTTCGCAGAGTGCCCCAATACCATCATCGGCGCATCGGGACTTGATGTAGGTCTTCCCGATGGTCAGATGGGCAACTCCGAGGTTGGTCACACCAATATCGGCGCAGGCAGGATCGTTTATCAGATGCTGGTAAAGATCTCCAAGGACATCAAGGACGGCGAGTTCTTCAAGAACAAGGCGCTTGTGACCGCTATGGAAAACTGCAAGGCAAAGGGCAGCGCTCTCCATCTCATGGGTCTGCTTTCTCCCGGCGGCGTTCACAGCCATATGGAGCATATGTACGGCCTGCTTGAAATGGCAAAGCAGCACGGCGTTGACAAGGTATATGTTCACGCATTCCTGGACGGAAGAGACGTTCCCCCCTCCTCCGCAGCTGAATTTATGGAAGAGGCTGTTGCCGAGATGAAGAAGATCGGCAAGGGCAAGGTAGCTACTATCTCCGGCAGATATTACGCTATGGACCGTGATAACGCCTGGGACAGAGTTGAAAAGGCTTACGATGCACTTGTTATGGGCGAGGGCGTTCAGGAGACCGACCCCGTTCAGGCTATAAAGAACTCCTACGCAAACGGCGTTACCGATGAGTTCATGCTCCCCACCGTTATCGACAAGGACGGCATGATAAAGGAGAACGACAGCGTTGTATTCTTCAACTTCCGCCCCGACAGAGCACGTCAGATAACCAGAGCTTTCGTTGACCCCGAGTTCAAGGGCTTCGAGAGAAAGAAGGGCTACTTCCACGTAACATTCGTTTGCATGGCTCAGTACGATGCTACAATGCCAAACGTTCTCGTTGCATATCCTCCCGAGCAGCTCACCATGACCTTCGGCGAGTATATGGCAAAGTGCGGCAAGACTCAGCTGAGAATTGCCGAGACCCAGAAGTATGCACACGTTACATTCTTCTTCAACGGCGGCGAGGAAAAGCAGTTCGAGGGTGAGGACAGAATACTTGTCAAGTCTCCCGACGTTCCTACCTTTGACCTCAAGCCCGAGATGAGCGCATACGAGGTAACCGACAAGGTAGTTGAGGCTATCGAGTCCGATAAGTATGATACCATTATCCTTAACTACGCTAACTGCGATATGGTAGGTCATACCGGTATTTTCGACGCAGCAAAGGCAGCTGTTGAGGCTGTTGATACCTGCGTAGGCAGAATGGTAGATGCTATCCTTGCAAAGGGCGGCGTTGCACTTATCAGCGCAGACCACGGTAATGCAGATAAGATGCTGGAAGCTGACGGTTCACCTTTCACCGCTCACACCACAAATCCTGTTCCCCTTATCGTTGTAGGCTATGACTGCAAGCTCAAGGAGGGCGGCGTTCTCGCTGACCTGTGCCCCACAATGCTTGAGATCATGGAGCTTCCTCAGCCCAAGGAAATGACAGGAAAGTCCCTTATCGAAAAGTAATTTTTGTACAACAAATATATAATAAAATTCGGCTCCCGTTATCTGCGGGAGCCGATATTTTATACTAATCTTCAATCAGACTACAGACAAATCCTCGGCTATTCTGTCGGCTTTGTCTATAGAACGATCAAAGATTAGTATAAAAAAGCTCCCTCTAACGGGAGCTTTTTTCGTTTTATGGCTTTATAAACCTTTCAATAACATTAGCCACGCCGTCATTCTCGTTTGAGAGCGTGATAAAATCAGCCGCTTCCTTTGCAGCGTCGCAGGCGTTTTCCATAGCCACGCCCAGACCTGCATATTTTATCATGGAAACGTCGTTGTAGCCGTCACCGCAGGCAATGGTCTCCTCACGCTTTATGCCCAGCTTTTCGATAAGCTCGCCGATGGAAATCGCCTTGTCGGTGTGATATGGCATTATTTCAAGAAAAAACGGCTCCGAGCGGAAAACGTCCGCCTTGCCTGCAAGATGTTCTCTCAGCTGAGGCTCCAGCTCTGCCATTCTGTCACCCTCGCCTGCGATGATGCACTTAGGTACGCTAAAATCCACATATTCGCCGATGTTGTCCACCTTTTTTACAGGCAGACCGTTTATCCGTGATTCGATCTGAATAAACTCGTTGTCAGGATTTTCGCAGATGATAGTGTCGCCCTCGTAGGTCATCACGTCTGCGCCGCTGCGGCGTGCAAACTCGGCAACTATCCCGAAAGCGTCACTGCCAAGACTCTTTTGAACAAGCAGCTTGCCTGTTTTGAAGTTGCGCACCCTGCCGCCGTTGTAGGACAGAGTAAATCCGCCGAATTTGTCAAGCCCTATTTCACGGGCAATGCCTTCAACGCCCCTGTCGGGTCTGCCTGAGGCTATTGCCGCCAGGTATCCTTTTTCCTGCGCTTCAAAAAGCACCTTTTTTGTGGCGGGCGTGACCTTTTTTTCGGCATTGGTCAGCGTTCCGTCAATGTCAAGAAATATAATTTTGTAGCTCATATGCACTTCTCCCGATAAAATCTTTCCTGTAACAATATATCATATTTCATCGGGCAATAAAAGCATTTCTCTTTGACCGTTTTGTTAATATAACTTACCTGCCCATCTTTTCATAGGGGATAAAGGGGGCAGGGGAGCAGGAGTGTTCGCCGATAAGCTTTTCCATCCAGATCATGTCATACCAGCTGTCAAACTTCCTTCCGCAGGAAATAAAGCGGCCTATCAGTCGGTAGCCCATGTGCTCGTGAAATCTCATGCTGTCATTGGTGAGATGAGCGTCCTCATGCTCGGTGTATGCGATGCAGGCATAGGCATTCAGCACGTTCTGCTTTTTGAGCATATCCTCAAGCGTTGTGTAAAGCAGCCTTCCGCAGCCCGAGCGGCGCATATCCTTTTTGATATATACCGTCAGCTCGGCGCAGCGGTTGTATGCCTCACGGGGGTGAAAAGCGGAGGCATAGGCATATCCCACGATATGACCGTCATTTACGGCGGCGATGTAGGGGTAATTTTTCAGGGTGTGCTCTATCCTGCTGCGAAAATCCTCCGCAGTGGGGATATCTATTTCAAAGGAAATGGCAGTCTCGGCAACGTAGGGGGCGTATATTTCAAGCAGATCCTCCGCATCGTCGGGAGTTACGTTTCTGATAGCTATATCGCTCATTTGAAGCAGTCCTTTCATAATATCATACAAATATTATAGGACTTGAAAATTAACAAATCAAGCATATCAGCCGCAGTTTGCATTAGTGCTGTTCTTCATCAGTTGATACTAAGAACCAATTAAAAACTATACAAAAAATCGAGCATAATCTTGCGTATATGGATTATGCGATGATTTTTTGTCTATAGTTTTATTGGTGATTAGTATGACTTATGTTCAGATTCAATATTACTGTTTTCAAAATCCGAATGCGGAGCGACAGAAACAGTTGATATCTTGGCGCTGATTTTGCCGCTTTCATATTCGATGGCTTCATTTGAACCTTTAATTATGCTGTTATAAACCCTCATATTGATTATCCTTTCAAAATTTGGTTATGACATTATTTATCTTTCCCCGCCGCCCTTTTTCTGTACTCGCAGGGCGTAAGTCCCGTGTGCTTTTTAAACACCCGCATAAAGCATATGTCAGTGTCATAGCCGCATATCTGGGATATCTCTTTCACGGGCAGGGCGGTGGTGGCAAGGTAATACTGCCCCGTCTGCACCCTTGCGGAAATGATATCCTCATAGCAGCTCACCCCGAACTGCTTTTTGTACACCGCCTGAAAATAGGACGGGCTGAGATTTATCCTGTCCGCCAGCTGCCTGACGGAGCCAAATCCCCCTGCGTTGCTGTAAATATCCGCCCTCAGCTGCCGCAGCTGCTCACTGTAGGTGTGTTCGCCGTCACTGCTTTCGCCTCCGCCCTCGGATATTTTCATAAGTATCATTCGTATGAGCATATCGGCATACTGCTGACGATGTTCCGAGGGGGACATATTCTCACGGCAGAGTATGGTCAGCAGCTCTTCTACGACGGAGATGTTCACCGAGGTTATGAGCCTGTCCGTCTCTACGGTGTCGAGAATATTGTCGTCATCGGTCACGTTGAAGTGAATGAAATGGTTGGCGTAGTTGCCGCAGATGGTCTTATAATACTGGGGCGTGCCATTTTTGTAGATGATAAGGCTGTCGGGCGGGACGGTGATCTCATTGCCGTCAATAATGAGCAGGGCGGAGGTCTTGAAGATAACGAGCAGATTGTCCCCTGAGCCGTCAGGCCGCCATATGCAGAAATCCCCCGTGTGTCTCGTGTCCTTTCCTATGGCGTTGAGACTTATCATATCATCACCTCATAAAGTATTATTTGTTAGTTTAAAAATATTATATGTCATTGAAAAACGGCTGTCAATAGGCTATAGTATAAATATCGTAAATATAATATGTTACCGTAAGGAATGCTAAATACGTCAGGAGGAAATAATAAATGAAGAAAATATCAATGCTCATCAACGCAAAGGACAAAAAGGGACACATTGATCCCGAGATATACGGCCATTTTTCCGAGCATCTGGGAAGATGTATCTACAACGGAATTTATGTTGGCGAGAACTCGTCTATCCCCAACATAAACGGCGTGCGCAGGGACGTTATCGAGGCTTTCAAGCAGATAAAAATGCCTGTTCTCCGCTGGCCCGGCGGCTGCTTTGCGGACGAATATCACTGGAAGGACGGCATCGGCGAAAAAAGTGCCCGCAAGAAGATGATAAACACCAACTGGGGCGGCGTTACCGAGGACAATTCCTTTGGCACTCACGAATTTTTCAATATGTGCGAGGAGATAGGCTGCGAGCCTTACCTTGCGGGCAATCTTGGCAGCGGAACTGTCAGCGAGCTTGCCGAATGGATAGAGTACATCACCTTTGACGGCGTTTCCCCCATGGCAGACCTGCGCCGAAAGAACGGCAGGGAAAAGCCCTGGAAGCTGAAATATCTTGGCATCGGCAACGAGAACTGGGGCTGCGGCGGAAGTATGCGCCCCGAATATTACGTTGACGAATACCGCCGTTATCAGAGCTTCTGCAAGGATTTTTCGGGCAACAAGCTGTTTAAGATCGCCTGCGGCCCCAACTCCAACGACTACGGCTGGACAGAGACTATTATGAAAAATCTCGGCAAGTGGAGCACCCGTGGCATATCGCTCCATTACTACACCCTGCCCACAGGCGACTGGGGACACAAGGGCGATGCGGTGGATTTCACAACGGACGAATACTACGCAACCATTTCCAAGACACTTTACATGGAGGAGCTTGTGACCCGCCACGGCGAGATAATGAACCGCTACGACCCCGAACATGAGATCGGGCTGATAGTTGACGAGTGGGGCTGCTGGTATGATGTTGAGAAGGGCACAAATCCCGGCGTCTTGTATCAGCAGAACACCATGCGTGACGCTATCGTGGCAGCCTGCAACCTGAACATTTTCAACCGTCACAGCGACAGGGTGATAATGGCAAATCTTGCTCAGGCAGTTAACGTGCTTCAGGCACTTTTGCTTACCGAGGGCGAAAAGCTGGTGAAAACTCCCACATATCATGTGTTCGATATGTTCAAGGAGCATCAGGACGGCGAAAATGTTTACTGCTTCTGCGAAAATGTAAAGGCAGGGGAGATACCCATGATATCCGTATCTGCCTCCGTAAAGGACGGTGTGATGACCGTTACCGCTGCCAACTGCTCACTGGAAGAGGAAGCTGAGCTTGACTGCGATATCAGCGGATTTGAGGGCAGCAGCGTAAGTGCCCGTATTCTTACCGATGAGGTCCACAGCTTCAACAGCTTTGATGCACCCGAAAAGGTAGTTCCCGAGGCCCTGAACGCTTCCGTTTCCAATGGAAAGCTGTCGGCAGTGCTTCCCGCCTGCTCCGTTGCGGTTTTCACTATTTCATAAGCTTATACTAAGCACCAATTAAAAACTATACAAAAAATCGAGCATAATCTTGCACATATGGATTATGCGATGATTTTTTGTCTATAGTTTTATTGGTGATTAGTATTATAAGTATATATGACACAAAAAAGGCATTACCGATTAGCGGTAATGCCTTGATTTTTTATGTATTGAAGCGATTCAAAATCAGCCCATGTCGGAAAGCTTGATCTTCTTAGCGTCAACGGTTCCGTCGTAATCATCGTTTACGGGAGTGCCCTTGTTGTGCTTGGAAGCGTCAGCCTCAATAGCCTTAGCCATCTTCTCAATCTCGCTCAGGTCAAAACCAAAGTTGTTGTTGAGCTTGGGAGTAGGCTTGGGAGCGGAAGCGGGCTTTGCTGCTGCATTGTTAGCTGCGGGAGCGGGTGCAGGAGCGGGGGTGGGAGCAGGCTTTGCTGCTGCATTGTTGTTAGCCGCAGGAGTGGGAGCAGGCGCAGGCGCAGGCTTTGCTGCGGGAGCAGGTGCAGGAGCGGGCTTAACATTATTTACAGGAGCGGCAGTCTTTACGCTCTTGGGTGCTGTGAACTGAGGGATACCGTTCTTCTTGAGAGTATCCTGGGTCTTGGTGAGCAGGTCGGCAGTTTCGTTTACCTTAGCAAGGCTGTCCTTGGTAAGAGAATCGAGAATGCCCTTGAGCTGTGTAACGTTGGACTCGATATCTGCGATCTCGGAAAGAACAACAGCCTTCATGTTGTCGGCAGCTGTACGCATCTCAGCAGATCTGTCCTCAGCGTCTGTAAGGATCTTGGAAGCCTTTTCATCAGCAGACTTAACGATGGTGGAAGCCTTGCTGTTAGCATCGTCAACGACCTGGTTAGCGAGCTTCTTAGCGTCCTCGTCCATCTTTCTTGCATTTTCCTTAGCCTGAGTAACGATGGTGCTTGCAGTTCTCTGAGCCTCAACGAATACGTTTGTGAGGTCCATAGCGCTGTTCTCGGCAGAGGAAGCAGCTGCTGCCTTGTTCTTAGCCTCAACAAGCTCATTTTCCATATCGGCGAGCTTCTTCTTCAGCTCTTCGATCTCCTTATCCTTCTCAGCGGACTCATCTTCGCAGTTCTTGAGCTGGTTCTTGAGAGAGTCATTGCTGGTCTGGAGCTCGGTGATCTTAGCCTTGTCGGAAGCCAGGAGCTGCTCATACTTTTCCTTGTCTTCCATATTTCCGCCGCTGTTTTCAAGAAGCGCCTTCTTTTCTTCAAGCTCGTTTTCAAGAGTATATATCTTTGTATTGAGCTGATCTACATAAGCAAGTACGTCTTTTTTATCAAATCCGCCGAAATTGACTGTTTTGAGGAATCCGGTTCCGTCCATGATAAAATACCTCCAAAATTAAATAGAAAAATTGCGAGTCTGACGGTAGATTAACCTCAGCCCGTCTTAATACACCTATTATAACACATTGTTCAAATTACGGCAACCAATTTTGACGAAAAAATGTGCATAAACTTACGTTATGAATTTTGTCATCAATTACAAATATACATAAGCTTTGCTCCAATTACACTGCAATATATACAAAAAGAAACGAAAGGCCGCCGAAATATTTACATATGATACAATAAAAACGATAGAAAAAACACATTCGGATATGCTACATTATATATGCAGCCTACAATAGGCTGCCGGAGTCGGAGGAGTATATGGAAAAGTGTAATGAGTTTTGCAGGGAGATAGATGTATCCACCGGGAAGTCTATGTTCCGTTCGCTGTTTAGTGCAGGGGCAGCGGCTGCGGCTGCGGCTCTGGTGATGTATCTGGCTATCCCGTATGTGGATATCTGGGCGTTTCTCTGGAAGTAAGTGTACGGAGCTGTGCAGTGTGCTGTACAGCTCCGCAAAAATTACTGCTCTGATTGTGACATCTTACAAAGCTCAACTTTTTTGATAAAAAGCCTTGACTTTTAGCGAATAATAGCGTATAATAAACAAGTCGCTTGAAACTGAAACAAAAACAAACGACAAAAAGAATATGGCGGTATAGCTCAGTTGGCTAGAGCACTTGGTTCATACCCAGGGGGTCGTAGGTTCAAGTCCCACTGCCGCTACCAGACAGGCTGCTGAAATATCGGCAGCTTTGTTGGCCCGTTGGTCAAGAGGTTAAGACGACGCCCTTTCACGGCGTAATCATGGGTTCAATTCCCGTACGGGTCACCAGAGTAAGCCACACAAACGATTGTTTGTGTGGCTTTTTTGTTTTTAAATAACCCACTTTATAACCCATTTTATTTTACTGATTATAGATGTTAGCATAAAAATCCGCAGCAAAGCTAAAAAAGGCCTGCTGTGGTTTTTTGCCATACACCTCTCGTTTTCATCGGTCTCAATATCAAGGTTAGTTTTGATACTAAGAACCAATTAAAAGCTATACAGAAAATCGAGTATAATCTTGCGTATATGGATTATGCGATGATTTTTTGTCTATAGTTTTATTGGTGATTAGTATGACACCCCATAACATATTAAACAAATACGCCCATAATCGAATAGTCATAGCAGTTGCAATGCTGAGCATACATTGTATTATCCGCCGAGTATGATGCTCATACCCGACGGTATTATTTTTTTCACTGATTCCGGGTCAAGGAATCTTTTTTGTTCTGCGTCATAATATTGGTTACAAAAAATACAAACTTTTTATAAAATTCTATTGCAAAATCTCCGAAAGCATGATATAATATAATCAAACGATTGTTTATTTAAAGGGCGGGAACGATAATTGCGCACTGTTAATGAGGAAGCCAGGCAGGCAAAGAAAATCGAACTGATGGAAAAATGTTATGACTGCTATGCGGAGAACGGCTTATCGGGCGTTGGAATAAAAACGATCGCAAAGGCGTGCGGGTGCAATGCAGCTACACTGTACCTGTATTTTGAAAATCTTGACGACTTGATAATCAAATCCACCGCATACTGTATGGCAAAGGTCGAGGACGATTTTATGGCGAAAGCCCCTGCCGACCCAAAAGATGTTATTCGCTTTATTGAGGAGATCCCATACTGGACGGCGAAAGAGCATGGCAAGAAGTATCGGCTGATGTATCAGGTCTATACACACCCGAAATTTATCGAACACGGAAAGAAGTTTTTCGAGGGCGTAAACGAACGGTACACCGAGTACGCAAAGCAGCTTGAGCCGAAGATCGGCATTCCCCATACAGTCATTACACCGCTCATTTTCATTTTCGTCCGTGCCTGCGTACACTACGCAATGTTTGAGGACGAATACTATTTAAAAAGCCAGATGGAGGTCTTAAAGCAGACGGTTTCTCTGTTTATCGAAAAATACAGCAAATTATCCGAAGGAGGAAATGAGAAATGAAAAAACAAATAAAAAGAATAACCGCTGTTGCTGCTGCGGCGGCTCTTGCAATATCCTTTACATTTCCCGCAGAGCTGGGGCTTGCGGACTTTGGTGTCGGCGGTAATGCTATTGCGGCGAGTGCGGCAAGCAGCGGTAATTGCGGTGATAGTGGCAGCAATGTAACATGGTCACTTGATGACAACGGCACACTGACTATTTCAGGCTCGGGTAAAATGGAGGATTGTTATGATGAATGTTCTCAACCATGGTATGACAACCTATCAGATATCACTTCTGTTGTGATTGAACCGGGAGTTACTTACATTGGAAAGTTTGCTTTTTTTGAGCATTCCGGAATTACAAGCATAACTATCCCAAGCAGCGTTATTTCTATCGGACAAGGTGCTTTTGAATATTGTTACGGACTTACAAGCATAACTATCCCGGACGGGGTTACTTCTATCGGAAAATATGCACTTACGGGCTGTACAAGACTTACAAGCATAAACGTTAATGAGAATAATCAAAACTATTGCTCAGTCGACGGCGTATTGTTTGATAAGGGCAAAACTACATTGATCACATATCCTAATGGAAAAGGAGCTTCCTATGGAGCTTCCTATATTATCCCGAGCAGCGTTACTTCTATCGAAGAATGGGCTTTTACTAATTGTTCCGGACTTACAAGCATAACTATCCCGAGCAGCGTTATCTCCATTGGAGAATCGGCTTTTTATGGTTGTACCGGACTTACAGGCATAACTATCCCAAGCAGTGTTACTTCTATTGAAATATGTGCTTTTGCGTACTGTAGAAGCCTTACAAGCATAACTATCCAGGACGGGGTCACTTCTATTGAACGAAATGCTTTTTTGGGATGTACAAACCTTGCAAGTGTAACTATTCCAAACAGCGTTTCTTCAATTGACTGTACTGCTTTTAGTGGTTGTTCCGGACTTACAAACATAACTGTTGACAGCAACAATCCTTCCTATTGCTCGGAAAGCGGCGTACTGTTTAACAAAGATAAAACAACACTTATATATTATCCATTCGGGAAACCCGACAGCAATTACACTATCCCGGACGGGGTTACTGCCATTGATGAGTTTGCTTTTAGTAATTGTTCCAAACTTACAAGCATAACTATCCCGAGCAGCGTTACTTACATTGGAAATTATGCTTTTTATAATTGTTCCGGACTTACGATTATTTATATTCCGGGCGGAATAACTATCAAAACAGATGCTATTCCCTCAACAGCCGCAAAGATAACCTATACCGTTGACAACAGCAATAATGTCACAATCACAAAAATTGAGCTTCCCTCAGGACAGAATAAGGTTGATATTCCGCCAGAAATCGACGGCAAAACGGTAGTAGCCGTTGATAAGAACTTTCAGCCCTACGTCGGTAATCATACTTGCGTAAGCAGCACTGCGGCTACTTGTATAAATAAGGCAACTTGCGGTATTTGCGGACAAGATTATTATGGTGACCACGACCTTTCCCATCACGATGCAGCAGCTCATACCTGTACAGCAGACGGAACCGTAGAATATTGGGACTGTTCCGTATGCGGAAAGAAGTTCTCCGATCCTAACGGAACTGCTGAAATAACAAATATTGCTGATCCCAATGATCCTGCAAGACATTCGCTTGCTAAGACAGATGAAAAGGCTCCCACCTGCACCGATAACGGAAACAGAGCATATTGGACTTGCACGGAATGCAAAAATATATTCTCTGATGACGCAGGTTTAAATCCAACCACACTTGCCGATGTGACTGTCTCCGCAACAGGTCACACCTGGTCAAACGATTGGAGTTCTGATGGAACGGGACACTGGCATGACTGCGTTAACGCAAATTGTCCCATTACCGTAAATAATCAGAAAGTCGGTTATGCTGCCCACACTCCCGGAGCCGATGCAACAGAAACAACACCTCAGACCTGTGACGTATGCGGATATGAGTTAGCTCCTGCGCTCGGACATATTCACGCAAACCACCTTACATTTATTGCAGAAGTTTCCGAAACCTGCACCGCAGACGGCGTTAAGGCACATTATGAGTGCGAATGCGGAAAGCTTTTCGCAGACGATCAGGCGGCAACAGAAGTTACTCTTGAAAGTCTGAAAATCGCAGCTCATCACACTTACGGAACGGACTGGGAAAGCGATAATGACGATGATCACTATCACATTTGCTCCGTGTGCAGTGGTAAAGCAGACGTTACTCCTCATAGCTATGACAGCGGAATGATAACCATTCCTGCAACAGAAACCACAGAGGGCGTAAAGACCTACACTTGCTCCGTATGCCATCATACAAAGACGGAAACTGTTCCAAAGCTCAGCCACACTCACAGCCTTTCCGTGGATTATTCCAAGGACGAAACAGGACATTGGCACGCCTGCTCGGGCTGTACCGAAAAGGTGGATTTTGAAGCACATACAGAGGACAGCGGTACAGTGACCGTTCAGCCTACAGAAACCACAGAGGGCATAAGAGTATATTCCTGCACCGTATGCGGATATGTTACCAGAACGGAAACCATTCCTGCACTTGCTTCCGAACATACCCACAGCTACGGTACAGAGTGGAAATATGACAGCACAAACCATTGGCACGAATGCTCCTGCGGAGAAAAGACTGATATTTCACAGCACATCTCCAACGGCGGAGTAATTACCGTTCCGCCTACGGCAACCACAACGGGCGTAAGAGTATATTCCTGCTACATATGCGGATATGCTTTCAGAACAGAAACCATTCCTGCAGCGGGATATGATTACTATCCCACATATCCGAGCTATCCCATATATCCGACTTACCCCACATATCCCGTATTTTTAACACCCGGCGTATTCACCGAAGAGCTGACCGTCAATGCAGAAGTGGACGGAAGTACGGTAACGCTCAGCTGGGACGAGATACAGAAAGCCGAAAAATACTATGTATATCAGTACAAGGACGGCAGGTATGTCAAGATAAAGACCACCACCGATACATCGGTAACGCTTAAAGGTCTGAAAAACGGCGAGACTTACAAATTCCTTGTAAGATACTCTATCGGCAGAAAGCTATCGCCTATGACTTATTCGTACAATATAACGGTCAAGGTTTACTACAAGCCGATCGCAAAGGCAGCATCTACCGAAAACAGCGTAAAGCTTACTTGGCATGCAGTTCCCAATGCGGAAAAGTATGCGATCTACAAGTATGTGGACGGAAAGGCTGTAAAGCTTTGCGAAACCGAGAAGCTGGCAGTAAGGATAAACAAGCTCATTCCCGATACCGAGTATCAGTACATCGTCCGTGCTTATGTTGACGGAAAGTGGACTACAATGACAAAATCTGATATTGTGACAGTCAATACAGATGCAGAATAATTCCCCATAAACCAAAACAAGGCGTACATCATACCGAAAGGGTAGGGTGTACGCTTTGTTTATAGAACGATAAAAAATCAGTATAAGATCGCCCCGACGTATCTGATATATCCCAAAAGCTGCTTAACTTTTGGGCATATCAATACAGTGGGGCGGTGTCATATCATATTTTAATCGTAAATATCCTTAAGGAAATCGTAGTTGTAGCTTTGTGTCTTTCTGTTGAACCAGTCACTGCAGTCCCAGATCATTGCGCAGTAGCCCATTTCGCTTGAAAGATCCTTAACAGATTGGAAGAACTTGTCGGTGCCCTTTTTCATAACGTATTTTCCGCCGTCTGTGTTGTGGCAGACACCGTATTCGCCGATGATAACACCGTAGCCTGCGTCGGTGAATTTCTTCATCTTCTCAAAATCCCTGCGCATTGCATTGTAGTCGGCCTCAGTGCCCCAGCTGCCGCTGTAGCCCCATGAGTTGCTCTTCTTGTCGGCAATGCAGAATGTGGAGGGCGAATAGTAATGTACCGATACCAGCAGACGATCCTTTGCGGTGTCGTCGGGCATTTTGAACCTGTTGTCGGCGGTCTTGGAAATGTCGGTGTCATAGCCTGCGATGAGCAGGAATCTGGACTTGTTTTTGCCGCCTGTGCTTCTTACTATGTCCACGAATTTCTGGTTGATGTTGTTTACTCTTTCGTAGCTCTCGTTCATGCTGGAGCTGCCCTTTGTCTTGCTGCCAAGCTCCTCGTTTGCGGACTCGAATATCAGCTTGTCGGAGTAGGACTTGTAATGCTTCGCTATCTGCTTCCACATGGCGGTGTATTTGTCCATGGCTGCCTGAGCGACCTTTTCATCTGATGAGCCGAAGTCCTCCCACCAGCCGCCGTCCCAGTGAATGTTGATGATGCAGTACATATCATTGTCAAGGACATAGCCCACGATCTCATCGATTCGGTCGAAATACTCGGGGGAGATGGTGTATTTGCCGTCCTTTGACATCATGTTTGACCATGCCACGGGGACACGGACAGAATCAAATCCGCTGGCTTTCAGGGACTTTATCATGGCAGCCGTGGTCTCGGGCTGTCCCCATGCCTTTTCGTAGTCCTTTGGGGTTGCATCTGCGCCCAGCCATGTTGCAACGGATTCCATGGTGTTGCCTAAATTCCAGCCGTCGCCCATTTTCTTTGCCAGAGCCACCGCAGCGGAATTTTTGCCCGATGTTTTTACACTGCTCTCGGCGGCGGAGGCAACAGTTACGGTTATCTTTTCGGAGATATTTCCCGTGATGTACTTGCTGCCCGACTTTGTAAGGGCTGCGACCTTGAAATAGTTCTTGCCCTCAGCCAGACCGTTTACCGAGGTCTTGGTGGAGGTGACGGTTTTAAGGCTTACGAACTTCTTTACGCTCTTGTCATACTGATAGATGCGGTATGCGTCTGCGCCCTTTACAGCCGACCACGACAGCACGGCAGCAGTTCCGTTCACTGCGGCTGAAAAGTCCTTGGGGGCATCAAGCTTTTCTGCGGCATAAGCCACTGTTGAAAGGCTGAACCCCGTCTCAGGGGGAACTATTGGCATTGTGCCCAGCATTGCTGCTGCAAGAATTATGGCAGGTATTCTTTTTATTTTCATTATCAGCGCTCCTTTTTTTGGTTGGTGATTAGTATAAGGTTATTATACATCTTTTTATGGCAAAAGTAAATAGCTTTTTTCGTAATGCAGGATATCTTTTTGTGCAGTATGGCTTCTGCAATGTTAAAAAAAGTTGTTTGTTATATTCATAAATCTGAACTATAATATAATTATACTACAGCAATCCACAAAAATATCTATGTGGCTTTATGCAAAACCGAAAGGCAGATAATATGAAAGAGATAAAACAGGAATTTCTTACGGGAGAGCGGGCATTGTTTCAGGGACATGACCTGCGCATAACCGATACTATATTTGATGACGGCGAATCACCGCTGAAAGAGAGCAGGAACATAGAGCTGTACGGCAGTATGTTCAAGTGGAAATATCCGCTGTGGTACTCGGAAAATATCACTGTGAAAAACTGCACATGGTTCGAGATGGCACGGGCAGGTGTGTGGTACACAAAAAATATGACTGTGGAGGACTGCGCTGTTGAAGCCCCCAAGAACTTCCGCCGCTGCAATGGTCTGACGCTGAGAAACGTGTCGTTTGCCAATGCGGCTGAGACCTTGTGGAGCTGCGATAATGCGGCAATGGAGCGCATAACCGCCAAGGGCGATTACTTTGCCATGAACAGCAGCAATATGACCGTCACCGACCTGACCCTTTACGGCAATTATTCCTTTGACGGCGCAAAAAACGTGGAGGTACATAACTCCAGGCTTCTTTCCAAGGACGCTTTCTGGAACAGCGAGAATGTGACTGTTTATGACTCGTTCATTTCGGGAGAATATCTGGGCTGGAACGCAAAAAATCTCACCCTTATAAACTGCACTGTGGAGAGCCTGCAGGGAATGTGCTACATCGAAAATCTGGTGATGAAAAACTGTCACCTGATAAACACCACCCTTGCCTTTGAATATTCCACAGTCGATGCGCAGATAATCGGAAAGATAGACAGCGTGCTTAACCCCTCGGGGGGAAATATCACCGCCGATGAAATTGGCATTCTCACTGTTGACAAGGACAAGGTTGACCCCTCAAAGACAAGGATCATATGCCCGAAGATAAACACATCGGCAAAGTAACGGAGGATAATATGTACGATTTTGATAGTCTGAACGACCGCAGGAACACATATTCCCTCAAGTGGGACGTGGCTGAAAACGAGCTTCCCATGTGGGTGGCGGATATGGATTTTCGGACGGCTCCCGAAATAACTGAAGCCATTGAAAAGCGTGCGGCTCACGGCATATTCGGCTACACGGTCATACCCGATGAATGGTACGATGCCTACATCGGCTGGTGGAAAGAGCGCCATGGGCTTGACATAAACAAGGACGAGCTTATCTTCTGCACAGGCGTTGTGCCTGCGATATCAAGCATGGTGCGCAAGCTCACCACCCCTGCGGAAAAGGTGGTTGTTATGACCCCTGTGTATAACATTTTCTTCAACTCTGTCCTCAACAACGGCAGGCAGGTGCTTGAAAGTCCGCTGAAATATGAAAACGGCGAGTATCGCATTGATTTTGATGACCTGGAGAAAAAGCTCTCCGACCCACAGACCTCGCTTATGATACTCTGCAACCCCCAGAATCCGTCGGGCAAAATATGGGAGCGTGATGTGCTGGAGCGCATCGGAAAGCTTTGCGGAAAATATCATGTCACCGTGATCTCCGACGAGATACACTGCGACCTTACCGACCCCGGATATTCCTACACGCCCTTTGCCTCCGTATCGGAGGAGTGCAGGCGCAACTCCATAACCTGTATCGCCCCCACAAAGACTTTCAACATTGCGGGAATACAGACGGCGGCTGTTATGGTCTCCGACCCGTTCCTGCGCCATAAGGTGTGGAGAGGGCTTAACACCGACGAGGTGGCTGAGCCTAATGTGTTTGCCGTGACCGCAGCTGTGGCGGCGTTCACAAAGGGCGGCGGCTGGCTTGATGAGCTGAGAAAATATCTTGCGGGCAATAAAGAGCTGGTGTATTCATACGTCAGGGAGAATATCCCACAGATAAAGGTGATGGTCTCCCATGCCACATATCTGCTTTGGCTGGATATAAGCGGTATTTCTGACAATTCCACTGAGGCGGCGGATTTTATCAGGAAAGAGACTGGACTGTTTCTTTCGGACGGAAAGGAATACGGCGGAGAGGGTGTATTCCTCAGAATGAACATTGCCTGCCCCCGTCAGGTTCTTGCAGACGGACTTGAACGCCTGAGAATGGGTGTGACAAAATATATTAACAGGTGATTTGCATGGAAATAAGCTTCAGACAGGCGGATATCGGTGATGCAGAGCTGTGCAGGTCATGAAGCGGACGGCAATGTGGAAGTCGTAAGGCTTGCTGCGGAAAATGAAAAAGGCTGATGTTTGAACATCAGTCTTTTTTGTTTGTTGAGGCAAGGTTGAAAAATCGGTACAAATAGGAGAGAGGTAAGGGGGTTAGGTCAAGCCTTTTTTCCGAAAGATTTGTGAGAGTAGAGAGGGCAGAGCCATCTGGTCGCCCTTGCCGCAGGTATGGACAAATTATCGTTTCAATTTTATAAAGTCCGTACCATGCAAGGGAGACAACTAAGGAGAGAATATGTGTCGTTCCGACACATTGCGGCTGCAGCGCCATTTGCAACAGCAGTTCCAACAACTATAATCAACTGCGAGTTGAATTTTTACGCTAAAATTTAAACCAACATTCGTTTGACATTGAGCCTTTCGCCATGTTACAATATGTTTAACAAAAGCTTTTGATTTTTACGAAAAGGATAGATAATATGAATATTAGCATAGGTGAAAACATCAGGATTTTCCGCAAAAATATGAACATCGGTCAGGAAACACTTGCGAACGCAGTCGGCGTTTCCGTTCAGGCAGTTTCAAAGTGGGAAACCGGGCAATCTCTGCCCGATGTCGGAATAATCCCGAATATTGCTGCTTTTTTCAAGGTAAGCATCGACAGCCTTTTCTTTGGCAAAAGCTCGACCGCTGCAAGCTTGGAAAACCGTTCCTTGCCGAATGATGATAAGCTGTATATCGTCCAAGTCCTCAACGGCGAAATCCTTGACAGAGAGAAATGGGTCAGAGATGAATATATCAGCCTTGCAGTAGCAAAATTTGACGGAACACTTAACGCCGAGATATGGGGAAACGCAAGTATAAAAGGTGATGTAAACGGAAATCTGAGCGCAGGCGGAAATGCGGCGTGTCAGAATGTTGACGGCTGTTTAAATGCAGGATGTGACATTGCCTGCAAGGATGTTGACGGCAGCGTTTGCGCAGGTAATTCAGTAGCCTGCGGGAACGTTGTTGGTGACGTACACTCAGGTTACAGTACAGATTGCGGCAATGTTGTCGGAAACGTTAACGCAGGAAATGAGATCGCCTGCGGAAATATAGCCGGCAATGTCAGTGCAAACAACAATGTTTTCTGTGGCGATATTTCCGAGTGCAGAAAAATATCCTGCACAACGATTTATGCCAAGGGCGGCATAGAATGTGATTCCATTGAATGCGGCGGAGATATTCACACGGAAGAAAAGATCAATGAGAATTTTAATTGAAATTAAGCAGGCTTGTTTTTGATATTTACACTGTGTCGTTACGACACATATTCTCCCCTTAGGTGCCTCCTTTGCATTCGGTACGGACGTATTAAATTGATACGTTAGTTTGTCCGTACCTGCGCCTAACGGCGGAAAGCAGAAATGCTGTTTTCCCAAAATAGCTCTCAGTTTCAAGCCGCCTGCATTTAATAGCTTTTTGTTTATCATGATAGAAAATATCAATTTGCAAGACTTTGAACTCAAAGTGCAGGCGGCTTTGAGGATTTTTAGTAAAATCGGCTATCAGTTTAATTGTTTTAGCCGTCAATGAAAGGATTTCGTCCTCTGCGGAGGACGACCAGATGGCTCTGCCCTCAGTGGACTTCCTAAACCCTTTGCTTTGTGCTTATTTGTGCGGATTCTTTTATTTGGTACTCGCTCCTGCACTCGTCCCTGCAAATGAAAAAGGCTGATGCGTTCTGAACATCAGCCTTTTTGTTTATGATCTTACCAATGATTTGCTTTTCCACTTTCCGCCCTTATATCTGAGCAGACTTACTGCCGCTGTGACAAACCATGTACAGCAGGTGGTGAGCCATATTCCCCAGTGACTTATCACAGGGATAGCCGTCAGCACCAGTGACAGTCCTATTCGGCAGATGACCTCCGCTGTGCCGTTCACAAGTGCATAGCCCGTGTCGCCTGCGCCGTTCAGAAAGCCTCGGACGGTATGTATTATTCCCAGCGCCCAGTAGAAGCAGGCGGTCATCACTATTGCTTTTGATGCAATGCCGATAACGTCCGTGCCCTTTACGAAAAAGCCTGTGATATTTCTGCCGAACAGTATGAATATCACCAGCACCGCAAAGGCAAATACGGTCGATATTTTCACTGCCGCTTTCAGTCCGTTCCTTGCTCTGTCTTCCTTGCCAGCGCCGATGTTCTGTCCTGTAAAGGTGGAAACGGCGGCGTTCAGCGATGAAAATGGCTGCTGGACGAACTGTTCTATTCTCATGGAAACGGTATATGCCGCCATGACGGTCTCGCCGAAGCCGTTTGTTACTCTCTGGAGAGCCACCATGGAAACGGATATAAGTCCGTTCTGGGCAGCTATGGGCAGACCTGCTTTTATGCACTGCAACATCATCTTTTTATCCGCACGCATATCCTCATGGGAAAGGTGCAGGCTGCTGTTGCATTTGAAGCAGAATATTATGCACACCACTGCCGAAAGTCCCTGTGCAAGCACTGTGGCAAATGCCGCTCCGCCTGCGCCAAGCTTCAGGACTAACACGAAAAACAGATCCAGCAGGACATTGAGTATGCTTGCCGCACCCAAAAATATCAGCGGTGTTTTTGAGTCGCCAAGGGCACGCATTACCGCATTTATCCAGTTATATGCCGCTACGGCAACCGTTCCGCCGCAGGCTATGCGCATATAAAGTGCAGACGTGCCTATAAGCTCATCGGGGACGTTCAGCAGCCTAAGCACAGGCTCTGCCAGCAGCACGGAAATTATGCTCACTGCTATGCCGAATATGGCAGTTACCACTGCCGAGCTGAAAATGGCGCTTTTCATTCGCTTATGGTCGCCCATGCCGAAAAGCTGTGCGATTATTACTCCTGCGCCTATGGAAAGACCTATGCAGAGGGTGTAGAAAAGGTATGTTATTGAGCCTGTTGCGCCCACTGCCGCCAGTGCGCTGTCTCCCAGAAAAGTTCCCACTATTACCGTGTCAACGATGTTATAGGTCTGCTGGAGCAGATTGCCGCCCAGCAGGGGCAGGGCAAATCTTACGATGTGCCCCGCTTCGCTGCCCTCGGTCATATTTCTTGATGTATCCATATTACTTCTTCTTTTTCTTTGCTGTTACTGCTATTGCAGCGGCAGCTGCAGCAACTGCTGCAATTCCCACTGCCACGCCTGCCACAGCCGCAGGGGATATTTTTTTGCCGCTTGCATTTTCTGCGGTAGTTTCATCGGATACCGATGCCTCTGTCTCTTCGGGTATCTCCTCCGCAGGTTCTTCCTTGGGGAGAAGCACCTCGCCGCCGATGACCTCCATGCCGTCAACGCTGTAGTCGCCCATGGCAACGGTTATCTTTGCGGTGTGATGAGTGTTTTCCAGACCGCTGCAGAGGTATGATGTTCCTCTGGAGCCTGTCTTGTAAACGCCCTTTATCTCAGCCTCGCCGCCGTCTATGGAAACGGAGAGGACTGTCTCGCCGCCTGTTTCGCCTGTAAGTGCAAAGCCTGTGCCGTCAAAGCTTACGGTAAGAACGGAATCGACCTTGCCCTTGGAAATGGTTCGCTTGTAGTTTTTGAAGCTGCTCATGGTGTTGTGTTCCCACTCGCCCTCATACTCAAAGCAGGCATCGGTGTTGTCATAGCGGGTGATGTATGTGTTGTCGCCCACAGGCTCGATGGTCAGGTCATCAAAGCGGTTCTTATTGTATGAGCTGTAAAGCGCTGCTCTGCCTGCGCCGATAAGTGCGTCGGAGCTGTCATATTCCGTTACCTGTGCGCCGTCGATATATGCACGGATAACCACGCCCTCAGCTTCGATCTTCATGCTGTGGGAAGCGGAGCCGTCAAAGCCCTCGATCTTGCCTGAAGCCCTGTCGGTGTTGTCGGACTTGAGCTTCCAGCTGCCGTCCTCATAAAGCTGGAGCCAGTAGCCGCTGTATGCGTTGCAGGCAAGTGTGTATCTGAGGCCTGCGCCCACGTAGTTTGCGGACTTATCCTCCGCAGGGTCAAAGAAAACATTCACAGCCACGCTGTAGTTATACCATCTGTCATCGCCCAGAGTGGTGACAGGGTCGGGAGTCCAGCCCCAGTCCTTTGCTCTGATATCCTGAGTTATCTGCTGAACGAGAGAGTTTCCGCTGTCGGATACCTCTACCTCAAATGCGCCGCCCTCATCGGTGGTATATCTGGGAGCATAGCCTCTTGATGCAAGGTAATCCTCGGGATAATCAGCATACTCAAAGTCATCGGAATAGGGGAGACTGAGCAGAGCTTTTTCGGAGGTATCCATATTAACATACTCTGTTCTCTCGGGGGAAACTGTGGAAACGGTCACGATTGAATCGGGCTTTACGGAAACTGTATATGTGTATGCTCCGTCCTTTTCCACTGGAGTTATATCGGCTATCTTCCTGAAATAGTTTTCGTCATATTCGCTGCTTTCGGGACTGTCAGGGCCTCTTGTTTCCCACACGCTCACATCGGCGGAAGCCTTGTCAAGTGCGGAAACGGTAAAGGTGTAGTCCATGGTCTCGGCGGTGGTGTTGGTGATGATCGTGCTGTAGTCGCCTGTTTCGGGGTCTGCGGCGGTCATATAGCTGTAAACTGCGTCAACGATAGCGTGACCGTCGCCGCCGGGCTTGCCGTCGCTGTAGCAGGCGCTGTCGATAAATGCCCAGCCCTTTTCGATAAACTGCGAGAAGTGCAGTGAAGTGTAAAAGCCGCTGTCCAGCAGATAATATCCGCTCCATGGGTCGCAGGCGGTGATGAGCTGCTTCTGGCAGTAGCAGACGCCGTCATAATAAGCGGATACCACGGGCTGATACTCGTAGAGGGTCATTTTGCCGTTGGGGTACATTCCGATGATACGGTTTGCAATGTCAAGAGCGCCGTTTATGCCTGCAAGGCCTGAGCCGTCAAACCTGTATGCGCCCTGAGCGTAGCACATGGGGGAGCTTGCTTCGCTGAACCACAGTTCCTTGCCGTTATCCTCGGCGATCTTCTTTGCAACGTTTGTGGAGCTGCTGGTGTAGTGGCTTCCCACCACATCTACCGCATTCATAAGCTCCTCGTCCTGATACATTTTGTCAGCAAAGCCCCAGGTGCAGACCTCTTCTCCGCCGACTATCTTTATCTTGGAGTAATCATAGGGGCAGTCTGTTTCGCTTTTCAGGTGCTCGGAAAGATATTTTACCCAGTCAAGGTCGGCAGCTCTTTCGTTCTGAACGGCGCTTACGTAATCAAACTTTATGCCGTAGGTCTCATAAGCTGCGTCAAGGGTCTCCTTGTACCACTTGTATCTTGCGGCGTAGGTGTCGTCAGCTTCGCTTATCCAGCGGGGTTCGCTCCACCAGAGCATATCAAGGGTAAGGTTGGGATTTATCTGCTTTGCGTCCGCTGCCAGCTGATAGCCTGCGCCTCTTGTAACGTCAGCCTTTTCGTCAGCGCTGCGCATTACCGAGGGTTCTGTTCCCGATGACGAGTTTACATCTGAGCCCATTTCCAGCTTCAGGTGGGTGATGCCGATGCCCTCCTTGCCGAACATATACTCCATTATCTGCCAATATGCTTCGGGATTTTCTGCCTTGTAGTCCAGCAGGAGACGGGAGGAGTTGTTGCCGCTGACCATTCCCGCACCCCTGTAGCGCATATTTTCCTTTAGATTTGCAGTAGTTCCGTCAATGATTATATTGGTTCTATCCACAGTTTCTTCCTCCGCTTTGCAGACGGGCGCAGCAGTGAGCATAACTGCAGCAGCAGCTCCGCAGGCCATGAGCCTTTTCATATTTTTCAAAGAAATTTCTCCCCTCATTATGAGCATTTATAAGATTATTATAATTATTATAATAAAATGCTTATTCATGAAAAAGAGAACCGTGCACAATTATCCTTTTCCTGTAAATAATTATAGCGCCTTTATGCCTGTGCGTCAATCTGAAATATTTTGCATATTATTACGATTTTAGCATCACATCAGTACCGTGCCCCTTGAACGCCTGTACTCTCTGGGGGAAACGCCCTCTATTCTGCGGAAAACTATGCTGAAATAGTTCCTGTCCTCATAGCCCACAGCTTTGCCGATGTCGCCTATCTCACGGTCGGTGTTCACAAGCAGGGACTTGGCTTCCGATATCCGCCGCCTTGCAAGATATTCCAGCGGACGCATAGAGGTCTCCGCCCTGAACACACGGCAGAAGTGCTGGACGGACACTCCCGACAGTGCCGCAAGGGTTTCCGCACGGATATCCTCCGCATAATTGCTGTCGATGTACCTTACCGCCAGGGAAGATATGTCATTTCCCGACCGCTTTTCCTCATCACGGGAGAACATGGAGCTGCGCATGGCAAGGATATATTCATATAAAAGTGCGGAGGAATTTTCGCCGCCGTTTACGGGGTCAGCCGCAGCGGAAAATATCCTGCTGAATATCCTGCCGCATTTGTCCTCATCAAAATGCTCGGAGTAGGCAAAGCCCTCAAAGCCCATTGCCGTCATAAGCTCGCCTGCGTGCTGACCTCGGAACACCAGCCAATTTGTGACCCACTCTCCCGCAAGGGGGTGATATTCGTGGGGCTTTGCGGGGGCGATGTAAAAGACCGAGCCTGCACGGAGTATGTATTCCTTGCCATCGACTGTAAGCATACCCGCCCCCGACGATGTGAACAGAAACTGGTGGGAGACCAGTCCCTTTTCCCTTGCCACACGGTACTCCGGGTCGGATATTCCTATGCCCGTAAGATAAAAGGGCAGCCTGTCCTGCCTGCCTATAACGGGATATACTGCCTGAGTCATATAATGCCTCCTTTTGCATTGCGTTTTTAATATTATACTATAATTACGTTGAGCAGGCAAGATAAAAACAGCTGCTGCAACTCATAAAGTTAAAGTGCAGCAGCTGTTGTATTATCAGAATTTTATCTCCGTCACCGCACATTCCGTACTGCTGAGAACTGCGCTCAGCTTATCGGGCTGATGAGTGCCTGCGTACAGCGTAAAGCTGTCGGAAAAGCGCTTTCTTGTGCCGCTTTCATCTACAGAGGTGAACGCTCTTTCGGGAATGGGAACGGTCACGCTCCTGCTTTCGCCTGCCCTGAGCTTTATGCGCTCAAAGCCGCAGAGAACGGGATTGGGAGCGGCGTATGGGCTGCTGTCCTTGATATACAGCTGGATAACGTCCTCCACGTCATATGCGCCGTCGTTGAACACCTTGACCGATGCCTTTCCGTCCTTATACTCCACTGCCTCGCATATCACACGGGAGTAGGTGAGACCGTAGCCGAAGGGGAAAAGAATGTTGTCATGGGCATATCTGTAGGTGCGGTTTTTCATGGAATAATCGGTGAAGTCGGGGAGCTTGTCGGCAGTCTCATAGAAAGTGACAGGCAGCTTTCCCGAGGGGGAGATGTCGCCGAAAAGTATTTCTGCCAATGCAGTTCCGCCCTCGGAGCCGGGATACCATACGTGGAGGAGCGCATCAGGTTCGCACTCGGTATTTACGGAGCTTCCTGCGGCGCAGACGATTATCACGGGCTTGCCTGTTTCCATGACCTTTTTGATAAGTATGCGCTGGCTTTCGGGGAGACGGAGATCTTTCTTGTCGCCCGAGGAGAACTCGTTGCCTGTGTCGCCCTCTTCACCCTCAATAGTTGCGTCAAGCCCCACGCAAAGCACTACTGCATCGGCATTTTCTGCGGCGATGACAGCCTCCGCATATCTGTCGCCTGCCTTGGCAAGGCCTGACACTCTGTCTTTATAAAGGTGGCAGCCCTCGGCATAGAGGACTCTGCCTGAAAATCTGTTCTGTATGCCCTCAAGGAATGTGACATATCGGTCGGCAGTGCCGTTGTAGTTGCCCTCAAGAGCGGCGGTGCTCATGCTGTTGGGACCTATAACGGCGATAGTTTTTATCCTGCTTTCATCAAGGGGAAGTATGCTGTTATTTTTCAGCAGCACCATTGACCTTTCGGCACATTCAAGTGATATTTTTTTGTTTTCACTGCATGAAACAAAGCTGTAGGGGATATCATATTCGCTTTCCTTGTCAAACATACCCAGCCTTATGCGGGTGCGCATGAGATGAACGCAGGCTTTCCTGATATCTTCCTTGGTGATAAGCCCCTCGTCCAGAGCAGCAAGAAGATTTACATATGTGCAGCCGCAGTTTACGTCGCAGCCTGTTTTCAGCGCCAGAGCCGCAGATTCAACGGGATCTTTTGTCAGCCCGTGATGCTCGTGGAAATCACGTATCGCCCAGCAGTCGGAAACAAAATATCCGTCAAAGCCCCAGCTGCGGAGCTTTTCCATAAGCATTTTGCTGGCGCAGGAAGCTTCACCGTTCACCCTGTTGTATGCGCCCATAACGCCCTCAACGTGAGCTTCTTTCACAAGCACTTCAAAAGCGGGGAGATAGGTCTCTTCCAAGTCTTTGGGAGAAACCTCCGCATTGAACTCGTGGCGGAGAGCTTCGGGGCCGCTGTGGACTGCAAAATGCTTTGCGCAGGCAGCTGTGCGGAGAGTTTTGCCCTCACCCTGAAGTCCCTTTACATAAGCCTTGCCGTTTTCGGCGGTGAGATATGGATCCTCGCCGTAGGTCTCGTGGCCACGTCCCCAGCGGGGGTCACGGAAGATGTTGATGTTGGGCGCCCAGAGGGTAAGACCCTTGTAAATATCTCTGTCGCCGTGCTTTGCGTACTGAGCGTATTTTGCACGGGTCTCCTCGGAAGTTATCTCGCCTGCCTTTTCCACAAGCTTTGTGTCAAACATGGCGGCAAGTCCGATCGCCTGGGGGAACATGGTGGCTGTGCCTGAGCGGGCAAGTCCGTGAAGTCCCTCGTTCCACCAGTTATAGGCGGGAATGCCAAGCCTTTTTATATCGGGAGCGTCGTATCTGAGCTGGCTTGCCTGCTCTTCAGCGGTCATGGCATCGGTCAGCGCTTCCGCACGTTCCTGCACGCTGAGAGTTTCATCAAGATATTTATCCATATTATCACCTTTCGGAATATCGTAAAATTTACTGATATTATACATCATAAATATTTGTTATTCAAGGCAATGTGATGCTTTGTCGGTGAATATTCTGCGATTTTGCGCCCGATTATACTAATCTTCAATCGTTCTATAGGCAAAGCCGACAGATGAAATAAGACCAGTCTAGGAAAGTGACCGCAGGCGGGCTTGCCGCCCGGCAAGGGAGCTTGACGAAGAATGGGCTTATTTCAGCCGAGGATTTGTCTGTAGGTTGATTGAAGATTAGTATTAAATAGCAGGCAGGAATTTTTCAAAAAAGGTATTGCAATTTTTCATCGGGTGTGATATAATATTACAGTCACACGGAGACGTATCGAAGTGGTCATAACGGACATGACTCGAAATCATGATGCCCCCTGAGGGACGAGGGTTCGAATCCCTCCGTCTCCGCCAGAATTGAGCAAAGCCGCTCTTGGAATTACCAAGGGCGGCTTTTGTTTTTGTGAGGTGTTTTTATGAACAGGCCTGTTATCGGTGTTTTGCCGCTTTTTGACAGTGAAAGAAACTCCTACTGGATGATACCCGGCTATATGCGTGGGCTTGAGGCTGCGGGTGCGCTGCCCGTTATGCTTCCGCTGACCACTGACAGGGCTGAGATATCCCAGCTGGCAAAGCTTTGCGGCGGAATACTTTTTACAGGCGGTCAGGACGTGTCTCCTGCCATATACGGCGAAAAGGCAAGCCCTCTCTGCGGTGAAATATGTGACGACAGGGACAATATGGAGCGTGAGCTTCTTCGTCTGGCGGTGGAAAATGATATACCGTCCCTTGGCATATGCCGTGGGATACAGTTTATGAATGCGGCTCTTGGCGGAAGTCTGTATCAGGATCTGCCTGCGGAGTACCCCTCTCAGACGGATCATCATATGTCGCCGCCCTATGACAGAGTGTGTCACAGGGTAGATATAGTAAAGGGCACGCCACTGCATGAGCTTCTTAAAAAGGACGTGCTGGGCGTGAACAGCTATCATCATCAGGCGGTGAAACGGACTGCCCATTGCCTGCGTGAAATGGCATATTCTGAGGACGGACTTACCGAGGCGGTGTATATGCCCGGCAGGCGGTTCATCTGGGCGGTGCAGTGGCACCCTGAGCTGTCCTATCAGTCCGATGCTGACAGCATGGCGATACTGAGCGCCTTTGTATCGGCTGCAAAATAATACAGTATGAAGATCCCCCATTGATACGGTTCTGCCATATCAATGGGGGTTGTGTTATATTATCTCTATTCCAAAATGCGCCGACAGTTTATTTTCCTTTTCGGGAAGTACACGGTATTTGTCCGCCAGAGCAGGGCCGCAGGAATTGGAACCCACGCCTGCCATTCTGCTGTCGATGCAGATAACGGAGCTGCCGCATTTTTCAAGCTCGTAGTTGTGGCGCTTCTGTGCAAGCTCTTCCTGGGTGTATTCGGAGGCGTTAAAGGAGAAATCGTTGTCGGAAGTGAACTTCACGCAGATGTTGCCGTTGCTTACATTCACATATCGGCAGCCGTAATGGGATGAGTTTTCCTGAGGTCTTATGTAGTCCTCAAACATATCTGCGATATTTGCGGAGAAGTGACCCATATAGCCGGAAAGGTGCTTGTCAATATAGCTTTCATTTGGACCGTAGCCGAAGTAATCTACATTTTCAAAGCTCTTCGGCATGAAAAGACGTATGCCGAAGCGTGGGAGATTTTCCACTTTGTTGGAAAATTCGGCGGTGCAGCTGATGTTCAGTTTGCAGCCGACAGAATATGTCACATTCAGCTTTGCAAAGGGCTGATGAATGCTCCAGCCCATGGACTGGCTCACGGTGATTATAACTTCCGAACCGCTTTTTGTGACAGCCGTGTCATAGCATTTTACGGTGAAGTCGTTAAGGTGCGCCCTGTACCAGCTGTCCTTCATAACATCGTTGTCGGTGGGAGCACGGAAGAAGTTGAACTGCATTGGCTTTTGGAGCAGCTCTGTTCCGTTGTGGCTGATGCTGTCAAAAACGGCGTGGCGCTTGTCAAAATGATATATTGTGCTGCCCGATGTTATTGTTACATCAAGGGCGGTTTCTTTAAAAGAAGCGGTACTGCTGCCGGTCGTCTGCTTATCCGTGCCGCCGCATATTTTCAGCTGGTCAAAGCACATCTCATAGCCCTTGGAGCAGAAAAGTGTATCTTCCTTTGCGGTGAAAATGAACCTGATATATGTCTCGTTTTCGTATTCCTTTGCCGCATTCGGAATTATCACCTCGGTGCTGCCCATGGGCGGTATTGCAATATCTGCACTTCCTGCGGATATAATTCCGCTGTCATCGGTTATCTCATATCGGCAGTCAAGGATATCGCCGACATCGGCAAATTCAAGGGTGCTGTTAAAGATGAAATGCCCCCTTTCATTGCCTGCCAGAACTCTCACAGGGCGGTATGCCTGCTTTAATTCAAGCAGACCCGTGTGAGGTGTGCGGTCGGGATAAACAAGACCGTCCATGCAGAAATTGCCGTCATTATGCTTTTCGCCGAAGTCACCGCCGTAGCCGTATTTTACCCTGCCGTCAGCCTCGCCCTGAGGAACGGTGTGGTCGCACCATTCCCATACAAAGCCGCCGCAGAACCGTGGGCTTGAATAAAAGGTGTTGTGGTAATCCTCCAGGTCGCCGGGGCCGTTGCCCATGGCGTGGCAGTATTCGCAGAGCACAAAGGGGCGGTGCTCGTCCTGCTTTTCAAGGAAGTCTGCCATTCCCTTGGTGTCCCAGTACATTCCCGATACCACGTCAAGGATATCGGTGGGCGTATCGTCCAGCCTGTGGGTGCTTTCGTAGTGGAGCAGCCTTGTGTCGTCCAGCGATTTTACCAGCTTGCCTGCCGTCAGCATATTTTCACCCCAGCCGCTTTCATTTCCCAGCGACCAGAACACAACGCAGGGGCGGTTTATATCCCGCTTCACAAGAGCTTCCGCACGGTCGGTAATGGCTTTCTCAAACTGCTTGTCGCAGGCGATAAGGGCAATGCCGTTGTATGGCTCGGGAGCGTCCCACTTGAAATTGTTATAGACCTCCACGCAGCCGTGGGACTCCATATCCGCCTCATCTATGACATAAAAGCCCATTTCATCGCACAGCTGATAAAACAGGGGCGAGTTGGGATAATGTGAGGTTCTTACGGCGTTGATATTGTGCTTTTTCATCAGAATAAGGTCAGCCTTCATCTGCGGAACCGAAGCATAATAGCCCGTGTCGGGATAGCTGTCGTGGCGGTTCACGCCCTTGAATTTTACAGCCTGTCCGTTGACCTTAAACACGCCGTTTTCCACGGATATTTTCCTGAAGCCTACCTTTTCGCCTATGGTCTCCTCGCCTGCAAATACAGTCAGGTCATAAAGATATGGCATTTCAGCCGACCACAGCTTTGGGGCGGATATGGTTACGGTCGCAGTTTCTCCGTCAGCCGCAGTGAAGCTTGCGGCGGTGTTTCCGTCCCTGTCGGTGAGCACAGCTGTAACATCACAGCCAAATGGGGTAAATTCAAGCTTTGCGGAAGCATCATCGGAGAGGATCGTTTTCACGATATAGTTTTCAAGCCGAACTTTTGGTCGGGACAATACATAAACATCACGGAAAATTCCCGAAAGCCTTATCTTGTCCTGATCTTCAAGATAAGTGCCGTCGCACCATTTCAGCACCGCTGCGGTTATTGTGTTTTCGCCCTCACGGAGCAGAGGGGTAATATCAAATTCCGAGGTGCTGTGGGACACCTGGGAATAGCCTGCAAATTCGCCGTTTATGTACAGATATACGCAGCTGTCTATGCCCTCGAAAACAAGTATCCTGTCGTTTCCGTCGGGGGAATAGTCATAGCTCCTTTGATAGATGCCCACGGGGATATCATCGGGCACATACGGCGGGTCATAGGGGATAGGGTAGCAGACGTTTGTGTACTGGGGCTTGTCATAGCCGTGAAGCTGCCAGTTTGAGGGGACGGGGATTTTTTTATCAAACCCCGATGATATAAAATCGTCCCCTATATCAATAATGCTGCCGTAAAATTTAAAATCCCAGTCGCCGTTCAAAAGCTCAAATCGGGCTGAGTTTTCCCTGCTTTCAAACGGGTCCTGTCCTTTTGAAAAGGGGATAAAATAGCAGTGCTTGTCAAGGGTGCCGATGTGAAGTGTCTCTGTATTTTCGTGGTATATCATTTTGCTTTTGGGTGATCCCACGGAAGATATTTTTGAAATGTCCATAGCCGACCTCCTGTAATTTCATATTCGTTGAATGTATTGTAACACCTATTGACAGGCAAGTCAATAGATGATATTATGAATTTATAACAATATGAATATGGGGAGTGATTTTTTTGTTCTTCTGTGACTATCCTATCATACGCAGCGAAAAGCAGCTGCCTGTTTATCTTGTGAATATGGGTCAGCAGCATTGCCAGGATCATATTATCCGCCCCGAGGGATATCCACATCATCAGATACTTTACTGCACAAAGGGCAGCGGAACGCTTATATGCGACGGACGAAAAACTCACATTCCGCCAAACACCGCTGTATTCATGCCTGCAAACTATCCACATGAATATTACGCCGAGGAAGATGTGTGGGATATCCACTGGGTAGTGCCGTCGGGCTATGGCATTGACGATATGCTCAGGCAGTTCGGACTTGCCGAGCCGAGGGTGTGCAGCCTTGGTAACGTTAAAATGCTGGAGCATATTTTCAGGAAAATGCACGATGCCATAAGAGCGGACAGCCTTTTCGGCAATTACAGGGCATCGGGCTATTTGTACGATTTTCTTATCGAGTTTTACCGCCTTATCTCCGCAGAGGATACCTCTCTTTCCGTGTCTCCTGCGCTGATGAAAGCGGTGGATCACATCAATTACAATTATGCGTCGCCCATAACCATGGACGATCTTTGCGGCGCAGCGGGAGTATCAAAGCAGCATTTGTGCCTGCTTTTCAGGAACACGCTGAATATGCGCCCCATGGAATATACGGCAAAGCGGCGTATCCAGGAAGCAAAGGCGCTGCTTATGGGCACGGACAAAAGCATTGAAGAGATATCGGAGGAAGTGGGCTTCGGGTCGGAAAGCTATTTCTGCAAGCTTTTCAAACGCTACGAGGGTATAACGCCCACTACCTTTAGAAACGCATAAAATATAATCATACTCTTGATTTTTGCCTGTGCTGTGTGGTAAAATAATTACGGTGATAAACTTTGATAATACGAAACGATATGGAACTGGCGGCGGCAAAGCAGCTGAGCCTTGATTTCAGCTGCACCCCACAGGACTTTTTTAAAAATGAAAACACTGTCACTGTGCCTGCTATTCGCAGGGGCAGGCGTGTCTTTTCCGATGAGCCGCCTTTTTTTCGTGCGGCTACCATGGGCATGGGCGCTGTCATATGCGCAAGCGCCGATATTGCCGAATACACAAGGGCGCTGGCTAAAAATACAGCGGGAACGGAGATATTCACCGCTTCCGTAATGTCGGCGCTGAACCGTGAGCTTTTCAGCCACGGCTGCTGCATAGGGCTGCTCAATCAGTATTATGTACCTGCCGTGCCCTACCGCCCTGCGGTAAGGAGCGAGGGCTTTACTCTTAGGGTGTTCGACGAGAATAACATTGCCGAGCTTTTTGAATACAAGGGCTTTGACAATGCCCTGCTGTACCGAACCGAGGGGGAGCGGCGTGATATCATTGCCGTCTGCGCCTTTAACGGCAGGAGCATCATGGGCATGGCGGGGGCATCATCGGACAGCCCCACCATGGCGCAGATAGGCATTGACGTTCTGCCCGAGTTCCGTGGAATGGGCGTGGGAGCGGCTCTTGTTGCTTCCTGCACCGCCGAGGTGCTGAGGAGCGGATATGTGCCTTACTACGGCACATGGAGCGGAAATATCATTTCCCAGCGCATTGCCGCAAAGTGCGGATATCGCCCCGCTTGGTGCGAGATGACATCTACTGAATTATAAGATAGGCATAATTTCTCCGCAGGCTATTTTCTCTCCCGAATTGCCCGAGGGCTGGGTGTGCAGGTCGTCAAAATTCCTGTGAATGATCATGGTGTGCCCGATAACGTCCTCCGAGGTAAAGCGTGTGGTGATGAATGCAAAATATGCCGTGCCGTTATCGGCAAAAAGCGGCGGCATATCGCCCTTGTGGCAGGGGTGAAGACAGCCGTTGGGGTTGTAATGCCCCTTGACATCTGCAAAGGGGTCTTCCGCATTGCCTGTGCAGGTCATGCCCTCGTGAATGTGCATTGCGAAAACGCCGCACTGGCATTCGCCCTCCGACTTGGGCAGCCCGTAAACCGAGACAGATACCATTGTTCCAAGCTCCGTGGGAACGAACACCGCAAGCCCCCTGATATCGGGATATTTTTCCGAGCCTGTTATCACTGCGCTTGCTGCCTGGTAAGAAGTATTATACATAAAAATCGCCTCCTGTTGCCATAAATATGCAGCAGGAGGCGATTTTATTATTACATTGAAATTTATTGATTAAGTCTGAAATGAACGGGTATGCCGTTTCTGTACTCGGTCTGTACCTCACCCTGGATAAGTGGCAGGAAGTAGTTGAGAGCGTCGGTGGTAACATCGCTCTTGTCGGCGGATATCCAGTTTGCGGGAAAATATTTTTCCTTGTTTGCGGCTTCGCTTACGTCAAAGGAAACTATCTCGATGCGGTAAGGCTCGCTGCTTATCCTGCGGAAGCCCATCATTCTGCCGCTGTTGCCGTTAAGGGCACATTCCACGGCAGCTGCACCTATCTGCTCGGCTTCGTTCAGGTCGGTAAGAGAGGCAATGTGGGAGCTGCATCTCTGCATAACGTTCAGCTCAATGGAACGGACCTTGCAGCCGAAACGCTCTGCGCAGCGGTGCTCAAGATACTTGGCAACGCCCGAATTGTCCGTATGACCGAAAGCGTCCGCACCTGTTTTCACATACTGTCTTTCATTGGGCACGATGCCCTCGGAAACGGCGATGATAACAGCCCTGTAGCGTTTCATCATTCTGCCCACATCAGCGAGAAATTCTTCCATATCAAAGCCGTTGGGGAAGGCTTCGGGAACATAGATAAGGTGGGGAGCAGGCTCTCCGTTGGCTCTGAGCACGCAGGAGGAAGCGGTGAGCCAGCCTGCGTTTCTGCCCATTATCTCAACGATGGTGATGGACTGGATACTGTAAACACGGCTGTCACGGATTATCTCCTGGAGCGTGGTGGCAACGTACTTTGCGGCGGAGCCGAAGCCGGGGGTATGGTCTGTTCCGGGCAGGTCATTGTCGATGGTCTTGGGCACGCCGATTATCTTTACGTCGCAGCCCACAGCCTTGCAGTATCGGTCAAGCTTTAAAACGGTGTCCATGGAGTCATTGCCGCCGATATAGAAAAATGCCTTTATGTCATATTCCTTGAAGGTCTCGATGATCTTCATATATTCGGCTTCGGTCTTGCTGTCCTTGGGGTCATATTCAGCCAGCTTGTAGCGGCATGAGCCGAGGACTGTGGAGGGGGTCTTTTTCATAAGCTCCACATCATAATCAGATGTAAGTATGCTGTCAAGAGGAACAAGGTCGCCGTTTATCATTCCCTCGATACCGTTGATGGAGCCGTATATCCTGCCTATTTCGGGACATTGTGCCGCTCTTCTGAAAACGCCTGCCAATGAAGCGTTGATAGCAGCTGTGGGACCGCCTGACTGTGCTGCTGCTATATTGAATTTACCGCTGTCCGATAACATAAAAACCATCCTTTTCAAATTTATCCGCCGTTGTCGCAATATTTGCTATAATTATTTTATCACATACCCGACTCATAATGCTATATGCAGACTGAACGATATTTTTTGTTGATATTGCCGAAAAGTGGTTGTTTTTCACAGAAAAATTAGTGAAAACCATTACATTTTTCTGCGCTGCTTTAATACTAATCTTTAATCGTTCTATAGACAAAGCCGACAGATGAAATAAGACC
>ERZ1026854.86-NODE-86-length-67631-cov-9.459335_pt1 | contig 67631 bp, 71 predicted proteins | sample MGYA00380157_ERZ1026854 | MGnify/ENA primary metagenome ERZ1026854 (study PRJEB33269, sample SAMEA4719793) | human gut metagenome | biome: human-associated habitat; feature: organic feature; material: feces | place: Cameroon | collected 2013-10 ...
AGATAAATTCAATTATGAATGTGAAGGACAAATTGAAATGTCCGAGTATTTAGCAACAAAGATAAAGCGCAGAGAGGTAAAGGACTTGACTTGCTGGATTAACAGCCAGGGAAAAGCACAGTATACACAAATTGGTGAAATAGTGAAAAGTGCATATGAAACGTATAAAGATTCTGATGAAGTAGTGAGCAGAATCACAAATGCGGTGTCTGTGTATGTGCTTACTCAATCAATGGGGTATATGGATTATTTGAGAAATGAATCAGAGTAGCAGACCGGACAGCTCCGGTTTGCGTAACTATTCCTTTTCACAAACTGCATTTCTGGCAACAATATTTGCCAGCATATCACTCAGTACCACCAGATCAGCAGCGAGGATGGCAATTTCATCGTCAGACATGCAGTCGGCAAGCTGGCAGGCGAATGTTGAAAGGAAATAAAGGTTTGAACAGTTTTGCATAAGATCACCAAAGCGGCTTTATTTATTTTATGCGTCTGCAGTGAAGCTGTGCGAAGAATCTATAAATTTTAGTATCAGATAACAAAACCAAGCGATCATATAGTACCTCCTGTTATCTAGTGTATGTAGATGGAGCAACAATTATTCGTTTGGAATGTAATTAGGCAGAGTAGACAATAAAATTGTCGAAAAATGTGGACATTGACAATTGAATATTGATGATTGACATGGTATCTTTAATAAAGAGGTGTAAAAATGAAACTGTTTGTTATATATATTCTTAGGTATTTATTTAAAATGGCATTTTTGACATTGGCAGCGTTGGCAGGCTTATATGTCGGATATAGGATTAATCATGGAATGGAAATATATTTTAAAAGGCAACGAAAACAAGTTGCAAAATATGGAAAATTGATTGCTTATATGAATAGGCATTATGATGCAGTAAATGAAAAGAGAAAAAGTGTATATAACAAAAGAAATAAAAAATGGTTATACGAAAAATGTTATACCTACGCAAAGAAATGCGACGAATTAGATGTGAGAACAGGCATAGCATATTTGAAGAGTGACATAATAATATCTCAAATATTTTCTACGGTGGTATCTGTTGGCATAGGGTTTTCTAATCAAATAGTTACACCATATGCGGAAGTGATAGCAATGTTAATTCTTGGAATTGATAATACCATTGAATTAGGTGATTCTAGACTAAAAATGTATGAAGAATTAAATTCACATTTGAAAATCTTAATTGGCCTAGCGTTTGCGCTTAGTTTAATATTATGTCTGATTAGATGCGGAAAGGCATTAAAAAAACAACAGTATTTATTATGTGTTTTGGAAGAAATTGATAATTGTAAAGATAGTGAAAAATAGAATAAACAATGAGAAACCAAGTGCCAATCGAAGTACTTGGTTTTTTGTTGCTCAAAATTGAAAGGGGGAATGCCTGTGGACGAAAAGGAAGTATTCGAGATCTGCAACCAGGTAGACAGTTTCATCGCTGAGGAACTGACAGAATCCATCGTGATCGGGACAAGCTACGATATGCTGGAAGCACACCACGGCATTCTTCCAATCAGCAGGAATTGCTTTTACCGGAAGCGACGGATTGTGCAGCGGATCATGAAGCAGAGGATGGGGCGGATCGTGGAAGAGCCGAACGGGCAGTTGAGGATGGTGTGGTAAAATTGAAACGGATGTGGTTGAAAGATTATATGCTTGTGATTATAATGAAATTGTAAGTAAAAATTGTGGAGATGGTGAAAATATGAAGGATGAATTTAAAAAAATAATAGATCAAGATATCACAATTGGGAAAGAAATTATAGAAAAACATGATGTAAGAGCAGGAAGAGAAATTCATCGAAGATTAAAATCAAAGTACAATGCTATAATATCAGGTTTTGATGGCGGATTGCATGATTTATTCTATGATGATACTGGAGAATGCTGTTTGGAGAATATCAAAACCATGATCGAGAAGTTGGAACTCTTTAAAGCTATGGAATATGTAAACGTATATAGTCAGGATGCGTCTGGAATTACAATTAATAATAATAACACAAATTCTAATTCGGTAGAGATTAATATGTCTTTTGAGACGGCAAGAGAAACGGTTGAAAATATGACAGCATTACCGGATTCTGAAGTAGAGGAGATATTATTGAAGATACAAGAATTAGAAAATATAGTGAAGTCAGATGAAAGAAAAACTAAGAAATGGGAAAACGCAAAGTCGATTATTAAATGGGTTGCAGATAAGGGAATTGACGTTGGAAAGGTGCTTCTCCCATTAGTACTACAAATTCAATGAGATTAAGAGAGAGGATAAGACCTCTCTTTTTTCATGCCCTAAATTGGTACAAATTCTCTGAAACACTGCTTTATAATTATGGTATGAGGAAAGGATTAGGTCATGTACAGAGCACAGAGAAATTATGAAAACGTACAACGGATGTTATTTGATGGAGTTGGTCGGTATGACATTCCGGAGTTAGAACCTACACAATTTGATAATGCGGAGTTCGTCGGATTCAACTATGCGAAGAGCATGAAGAACTGTGAGGATAAAGCAGTACATTTCTTTCTGGACGACTACCAGTTCAATAGGGTATGGACTGATCCGGACAAATATATTCCTATGCTGCAGAGGTTTAAGTATGTGTTGACACCGGATTTCAGTCTGTATACGGACTTCCCAAAGCCGTTGCAGATTTACAATCATTACCGAAAGCATTGGCTCGGTGCATACTGGCAGATGCATGGTATTAACGTTATTCCAACAATTTGTTGGAGTGATCGGGATTCGTTCGAGTGGTGCTTTGATGGAGAACCTACACAAAGCGTTGTGACGGTTTCTTCTGTTGGAACACAGAACAGCGTAGAGAAGAAACGGCGATTCTTAGATGGATATTTTGAGATGGTGGAGCGGCTGGAACCGGAGCTGATCATCTTTTATGGCATAGTTCCGGAGGAGTGTAAAGAAAAGATTGTGAAGGTAAACTCTTTTGATGGAAAGTGGAGTAAGGAGTGATCAAGTGGGCGGTAGAGGAGCCAGTAGTGGGATAAGTGATAAAGGGAAGAAATATGGTAGCGAATACACAACATTGCATGAGAGCGGCAACATCAAATTTGTTCGGTATAATGATTCTGGTTCGGCAAAACCACCAATGGAAACAATGACCAACGGTAGGGTGTATGTAACAGTTAATGCTAAGAATGAAGTTAAAAATATCACTTACTACGATAAGCATGAAAAAAGATATAAGCAGGTAGATATAGGGCATGCTCATGCAGTAAATGGCGTGCCAACAGAACCTCATACACATAAGGGCTATAAGCATGATGAAAAAGGAACTTACAGTGTAAGCAAGAAAGAAACAAACATGATTGAAAGGGTATTAAAAACATGGTATCATCATATCAACAGGGAGTAGTTTAGGAAGGAGAACGCACAGAAGTGTGAGGCTCCGGTGGTTAATCCGGACACCTGTAAAAGATACCATGTCCTTAGCGGATGCGGTATCTTTTTTTGTGCCATGAAAGGAGATGATCGGTTGGCAGCAAGGAAGAATCCATTGAGTGATAAAGCATATGAACTGTATAAAAGCGGTATGAAGTTGGTCGATATCGCTACTCAATTGAATTGTTCTGATGCTACTATCCGGACATGGAAGAATAGATATAAATGGGATGATAACGCAAGCGAAACGTTTCAGAAGAAAAATGAAACGAAACGCAACGTTTCAAAAAATAAAGATAAGACTACAGGAAAGAAGCTGACACCAAAGCAGGAAGCGTTTGCAGCTGAATATATTAGGAATGGTGGAAATGCTACACAAGCTGCAAAGAATGCTGGATATTCCGAAAGGACCGCAAGACAGATAGGAAATGAGAACTTGACAAAACATGACATTTCAAATCAGATCGCTGAGCAAATGGAGTGTATCGAGAAAGAACAGCACCGAGACATCATGAGCCTTGCAGACATACAGGAACGCAGAAGCAAGATAGCAAAGGGAGAGGTTGTTGACGGACGTGGATTAAAACCGGAGTTTACAGATCAGCTTAGGGCTATGGATGGCTTAGAAAAGGCATTAACCATTGCAGAAAAGCAGAAGATTGAGCGAGAGGAAAAGGAAAAGCGCGAGAAAGCACCACTTTGGACTGTACCGATCACAGACATTACTTCCGACTTTGTGGAGATTTACCGGACAGTACACGAAGCATTTGCCGGTGAGGTAGATGTGCACGAGATTGTGTCTAAGGGTGGGCGTGGTTCCATCAAGTCGAACTTCTGGGGAGATTTGGCGTATGAAACCATCCGGCAGGACCCGCAGGCACATATTGTATATACCAGACGATACAAGGTTGATCTGCGCGGATCTGTATACAATCAGTTCATGAAAACCGTGATCCGTTACAACGATGTTGACAATTGGGATTTCAAACAGTCGCCGATGTGTGCGGTATATAAGCCGACAGGACAGACGGTTATGTTCGTGGGAGCGGATAAGCCTATCAGTTTGAAGTCTTTCAACGTGCCTTTTGGTTATGTGAAGCTGCTGATCCACGAGGAATGTGACGAGATGGCAGGCGTGGAGCAGATGGATAACATTGAGGATACATTCCTTAGATCTGATACACCCGCACTTGATATCAAGATATTCAACCCGCCGAAGTCAAAGAACAACTTCATGAATCAGTATGTGGAAGAGTGTCGGAACAAGACACAGACCAGAATATGCCACAGTTATTACTATAATGTGCCGGTAAAATGGCTTGGTAAACGATTCTTCGAGCGTGCAGAGTGGTTTAAGGTACATAAGCCGTTGTACTACCGTAACAACTACCTGGGGGAAGTAACCGGCACCGGTGGTGGCATCTTTGACAATGTGGAAGAGCGAACCATCACGGACACAGAGATCGAGAATCTGCCATTTCTCTATTATGGCTTAGACTTCGGTTTCGAGCATCCGCAGACATTTGAGGTTGCGTACTATGATGAGGATGCAGACACGTTGTATTGCGTGGCGGAGGTATTTGCCAAGCGCTGCAAGAATAGTACATTTGCGCGGAAGATTAAGAAGTACATCGAAGAGGAGATTATCTGTGATTCTGCTCGCCCTGATGCTATCGCAGAGATGCAGGATTGGGGATTTAATGCAATCGGCGCTAAGAAGCGCTGGGGATCCGGCAAAGGTAGAGACTACTGTTGGGAGTGGTTGCAGCAGACCACAAAGATTGTGGTTGATCCGGAACGATGCCCGCACCTGGCACATGAACTGACAACATTGGAGCATGAGCAGCTGGCAGACGGTAGCTTTTCAGATGCGTACCCAAAGATTGGCGAGGACTGCGTGATGGCGCTGATCTATGGATTGAACCGTGTGATCATGGAGAGCCGCCGCAACAATGGACTTTATGATGATGAGATAGACGAGGAGGAAGATGATGAAGAATACGAAGATTAACGTGCTTGGGGCAGAATATGCGATCATTGTTGAAGAATTTGCCGACAGTGATACAGATGGATATTGCGATTATACCAACAGGGAAATACATCTGAGATCTGACAATGCAAACAATGTCGGAGATTTCGACAGATTACAGAGAAAGCAACTTCGACATGAAATAATCCATGCTTTTCTTGCAGAAAGTGGATTGCAGTCAAATTTCCAACATTGTGATCGGTTTGGTCATGATGAGACTATGGTTGATTGGTTCGCAATTCAGTATCACAAGATAGGCGCAGTGTATAAGCAGCTTGGAATATAGGTGGTGACGTATGAACATATTCACACGAGTAAAGGAGTTTTTCATGAATTTATTCAAAACAAGTGCAGAGAAAGAATTTAATGTTGATATTATCTCCTCTGATCTGATGGAGATGGCACAGATCGAGTGGCAGAACATCATCAAGGGTAGACCGTATTGGGTGAGCAAGAATGTGCGTACAATCAACTTTGCCAAGTTCTTATGCTATTACACCAGTAAGAAGACCTGTCTGGATATCAATGTGACAATCAGTGGAAGTGACAGGGCAGATTATATCAATCAGTGCATCGGGGCAATGATCCAGAAGTCTATCCGGGACAAGGTAGAGGATGCGTGCGGTGCTGGTGGTATCATTTTAAAGCCTAACGGCACATACAATCCGGCCGGAGCAATCGACTATGTAATGCCGGGCAGTTTTGCAGTAACGGAAAAGAACAGCAATGGGGACATCCTTGGAGTTATTTTTATTGATCGGCAGGTTAAAGGTGATGATTACTATACCAGATTGGAGTATCAGCATTTCACTTCTACGATTGGAGAGGACGGGGAGAACACAGGGCGAACATACACCATTGAGAATAAGGCTTTTAAGTCAAGAGGTAGTGACAGCCTGGGGCGCAGCATTGCACTGACTGATGTACCAGAGTGGAAAGACATTCCGGAATCAATCACAATTTCCAATGTAGAAAAGCCACTGTTCGGGTATTTCAAGATGCCGTATAACAATACGATTGATTATGCATCCCCGGAGGGAGTGGCCGTATTTGCGAACTGCATTGAGGAATTGCGCAATCTGGATGTGGCATGGAGCCGAAAAGACGATGAGGTGGACGATTCCCAACATATCACATTTATCGATGAAAATGCGCTGATGAAACGTGATAAGAATACCGGGGATAAGGCAAGGGTTGAACTTCCGAGATTTGTAAAGGGCTTAAAGATGGGAGTTGATGCACAGAACACGGTTGATGAGCATGTACCGACACTGCTGACAGATCAGAGAGTGGCCGATATCAATTCCGTTCTTTCCATGATCTCCACAAAGGCAGGATTCTCACAGGGGCAGTTTGTTCTTGATCGCAAGACTGGCATTGCCACAGCAACAGAGATTGAGAGTGATGATAGCGAGACAGTAGAAACGATTACAGATATCCGAAATGCACTCAAGACAGCTATCAAAGATCTGGCGTATGCGCTGGATAAATATTGTGATGTATTTTTCAATATGCCGAGCGGATATGTGAATGCGCTTGATGAGGATGTGGCAGACGAAGATGTGTTTTATTTTAAGGATCTGCTGGCATCCTTTGAGCAGGACCGCACCCGAGCCTACCAGCTGATGATGAATGGTGTATACAGTAAACGCAAGTATCTCAAAGAGTATGAGGGATTCAACGATCAGGAAATCGATGAAATGTTTGCCGAGCGCGATGAAGAAAATGCAAATCAGAACAAAGATGGATTATTTGGAGAAGAATAGGAGGAAAAGAAATGATAATCAACATTACACAGGAGCAGAAAGAAGCTATTGAAAGAATGGGGCTTATGGTGGTGCAGGTTAAGTTGTTAATACAAAAAGTACGCGCCGTGCAGAAGAAAATACAACAGAAAGCACAAATGGTGAGAAAGAGTTTGCTGGAAGCAATGGGAAATATGGTTAGAGGGTTTAAAAAACTTTTAAGTCCTATAAGAGAAAAAAAGAGCAACTATACGATTTTGGCATTGGAATCGAGAAAACGATATAGAGCTATAAAGTTTCTTGGATTGTATTATAATGTCTATTTTAGCAGGAAAGGACCGTATCACTGCCGCAATAATTGTTAAAAGGGGTTAGATAATATGCAGTATAACAGGACTGTGGGATGTGTGGATATCCATATTGATACCAAGCGTATTGATGAGAACTTGAAAAGAGCGCAGGATTTATTGGATGGTCGAGTGCTGAATGATATGAAAGAATATATTCCAATGGATCAGCAGAAAGCATTGAGAAATGCAACTCATATTGTTCAACCTGGGTTAATTGAGTCAGATACACCATATGCTCATTATCAATATACGGGGGAATTGTATTTGACAGAAGATGGACGTTCGTGGGCGCATGCGAAAGAACATAAATATCCTACGGGCATGCCTCTGCATTATCACGCTCCCGGAACATCGGATCATTGGTTTGAACGTGCAAAAGAGACTCATAAGAAAGAATGGATTGATATTGTGAAGAGAGAGGTAGGCAAAGGATAAGTGCTAGAGCCAGAGTATTTCTATGGAAAATCGGATAAATTGATAGAGATGTATCAAGATCTTGAAGATTGGATTTTGCAGGATATAGCAAGTCGATTATTGAAGAGCGGCGATTTATCTGGTACAGCCGATCGGGAACTGTGGAAACTTGAACAGATGGGATTACATCGTCAGGAAATCATCAAAAGATTGTCACAGTTGACAGGCAAGAGCAGAAATGAGATAAGACGCTTGCTACAAGATAGCGCTATGACTTCTTTTGCAAATGACAGTGAGGTACTTGAGAAGGTGGCACAGGTTGTTCCGCTCTTACAAAACAATGACGTGATTCAAGCTTTAAATGCGGAGTTGACAAAGACAATGGGAGAGTTGGGAAATCTTACAAGGACCACCATGATGCAATCACAGAGAGATCTATTGAATATGCTGAATGAAGTTGATTTCCGCGTAGCTTCGGGATTGCAGTCCTATAGCAGCGCGGTTTGCGAAGTCCTTGACCGATATGCAGAGAGTGGAGTTATGGTGAATTATCCAACCGGATCGCGTAGATCCTTGGAAGCGGCAGTAAGGTGCTGCATTGTTACGTCCATGAATCAGACCGCAGCAGAGGTTACCAATCAGTATATTATCCAACACGGCATAGAGTATGTGGTGGTGTCGCAACACTTGGGGGCGCGATATAATCCCAAGGACCCTACTGGCGTATCATCGCATGATTGGTGGCAAGGGAAAGCATATAAGATACATGGCAGTGAGCCGGGGTTTCCAAATCTTTTGGAGAGCACAGGATATGATATCGATTATGATGCTAAAAGGGGCGTCTGTGTCGATATGCTTGGACTGCATGGATATAATTGTAGGCATTCCCACGGTCCGTGGTATAAGGAACTTGGTGAGTCACTTCCAGAGATTGATAGAGAAGAGAGCCAAAAGCGATACGATCTGGAGCAAAAGCAAAGAGCAATCGAACGTGCTGTTCGAAAGACAAAGAGGCAGTTGCTAGTAAAGGAACAGGAATTGAACACGTTCCCTGATGACGAGAACATCCGTGGAGATTATGACAAGCTGGCATACAGACTTCGGATGCAAAACCGGAAGTATGGAGAATTCTGTGCAGAGAACAATCTGCAGAAACAGTATGATCGTGTTAAGGTTGCTGGATTCAAGAAAGAACAAGCGAAGCGAGCAAACGGCAGAGCCACAGCTTTCAAAAACAGAATTGAAAATGGTACAAATAATTAAATGGATTAGTGTATTATAATATTGCAAGCGGATTTATTCCAATTGCTATCTTATAGTTCTCCCAATTACTTTCATTACTCAGAGAAAGCGCCTTGAAATATAGGCGCTTTTTGCGTGTCTAAAATTGGTACAAATCTTTTATAATCCCATGATAAAATTAATATAACAAATGAATAAGCACCGGACGGAACGTAGGAATCCGTTCGCTGACCTACAAAAGTTATAGGATGAACCATGTGGCGCGTCCTATTGTTGGGCGTGCCTTTTTATTTGTGTTTTGCCAGCTATGGATCAAATAGCAACTCATTCGTGCCGGGCTGACCGGATTAACAACTTTTAAGAAAGAGAGGAACTTGTAAATGAATATTATCGACAAACTGAAAGCTCTTGGTGTTGAGATTACACCAGAAATGGAAAAAGCTTTTCCGGGGGAATTTGTATCAGATCTGGAAGTGCAGAAGAAAAATGACAAGATTACCACCTTGGAAAATGAGAAAAAAGAGCTTGAAACCAAACAGGAGAATCTTGAAAAGGAACTGCAGACTTTGAAAGATGCTGCTCCGGATGCTGATGCGCTGAATCAGAAGATTACGGACTTGACTGCAACACTCGAGAATGAGCGTAAGGAGCGCAAGGAAAAGGACGAGATTGCAAGACTTGACAGCCTTGTGACAGATTTCTTTGCAGACAAGCATTTTGTTAATGCTATTACAGCGGATGCAATCAAGAAGCAGCTTGTTGAGACACTCAATTCTGATGAAGCGAGAGGAAAGAGCGTTTCTGATCTGTTTGATGTAATTGTCAAGGATGAGAAAGGTAATTACAAGCCGGATATCCTCATTGACGATAAAACATTCCAGGCACAGCAGAACCGTAGCCAGATTGTCGGGAACAACATTGGCCAGCCGGACGGAGCAAAACTGTCTATGGCCGAGCTTATGAAACTGAAAAATCAGAACCCGGATATGGACATTACGCCATATCTGAGACGAGGAAAGGAGAAATAATAAATGGCATTATTTGACATAGTAAATTTTAATGGCGAAGTATTCGACGCTGTATTGCGTGAGACACCGAACCTTCGCATGAATGAATTGCTTCACTGCGGTGCAATTGTGGAGCATAGCGAGTATGCTTCTCTGCTGCCGGACCAGAAGGGCGGCAACTTTATCACTACGCTTATCAAAGAGCGTTTGTCTGGAAAGGGCGTAAATTACGATGGCAAGACAAACATCACAGCGGACGAGCGTGGAAACTATGCTATGGGACGTATCGTTGTTGGACGTGCTCAGGCATGGGTGGAGAAGGACTTTACATCTGATATCTCCGGAGATGACTATTCCGCAGCAGCAGGAGAAGTTGCAGAGTTCTGGGATGATGTGGACCAGGATACACTTCTTAGCACTCTTAAAGGTGTGTTCTCTATGAGTACTGGAGAGGGCAAGAACTTCGTAGCAAAGCATACCTACGACATTTCCGCAAACGAGGACGGTGCTTTTGGCGCTACAACATTAAACACCGGTATGCAGGTGGCGCTTGGTGACAAGAAAGCAAACTTTGCACTTACTGTTATGCATTCCCACATAGCTACCGGTCTGGAGAATCTTAATCTCTTGGAGTACATGAAGTATACGGACAGCAACGGAATCGAAAGAAACCTTCCGCTGGCAACCTTAAACGGCAGAATCGTACTTGTTGACGATACCATGCCAACAAGACAGGTTGATGCTGTGTACACGAAGACCACAGACCAGACAGTACAGGCAGGTAAGACTTACTATGAGCAGTCTGCGAAAGAGTACAAGCCTGTTGGTTCTCCAAGTGACAATCCTGCGACTACTGGATACTACGAGAAAACAGCTGATGCATACACGGAGTATACAACTTACGTTCTTGGAAATGGCGCAATCGAGTATACAAACTGCGGCGTGAAGGTTCCGTCCGAGATGAACCGCAATCCTGCAAAGAACGGCGGCGAGACAACTCTGTACACAAGACAGAGAAAAGTATTCTGCCCATACGGTATTTCTTGGAAAACTCCAAGCATTGTATCTCCAACAGCAGAGCAGCTTGAAGATGGATCCAATTGGGAGATCGCACAGAACAATGAATCTGGCAGTGCAAAGTATTACCCAATCAAGGCAATCAATATCATGCGAATCATTACCAGAGGGTAGCAGAAAGGGGATTTCTGATGGGATATACCACATATGACTTCTACAAAGAAAAATATTATGGGGATTCTATCGAGAAATCCCTTTTCCCCAAGTGGGAAGACCGGGCATCCATGAAGCTGGATCAGTTGACCTATGGAAATATCAATGATGATACCCGAGCAGAGTTTGATGAGCGTATCCAGAAAGCCACCTGTGCACTGGCAGATCTGCTCTATAAGATCGACTACAAAACCAATCATGCGAATGATCCACAGGAGGGCAATGTAAAGTCTATGTCTTCGGGCGGTCAGTCAATCAGCTTTGGGACAAATGAAACTTTGGTGGATAAGGTGCTGAATGACAAGGTGGCACAGAACCGGTTGTGTTACGACACGGTATGCGAATACTTGTCCGGTACCGGATTACTTTACGCGGGGGTGATGTGATGTTTTTTAAGCGATTATTTTGCAAGCACAGAATGATGCCGTATATGTACATGGATGTTCGCACCCACGGCAACCATTATGTCCGGAAACACATCTGGAAGTGCACGAAATGCGGTAAGGAGTGTGGACGCTGATGGGACTTGGATTGTTTTACAACGACACGGTGACGCTGTTTAACTACTTCTGCGATCCAGATACAGAGGAAGAGAAGTATTATCCGACTTTGTTGGAACGCGTGAACCTTGTGGAAACCAAGGGCGCAAATGTAACCAAAAGTGGCATGGATAGCGCGGATGCAGTAAAGCTTTTTGTTGACCTGAGGAAGATACCTAAGCCGTACATGGAGCCGAAAGCATGGGATGCGCTTCCAGATGATGAGAAGCCAAATTATATCACATTTCACCCAACAGATGATTTTTTCATCAAAGGCGATCATACCGACTTGGAACTTCCAGAATCAGAAGCCTATGGAAGGGCACATGACAATCTGGATTCTGTATACAAAGTAACGACGGTAGACCGGTATGAGGACATCATGCCGCATTTTGAGGTTGGAGGTGTGTAATTGGAAGAGGTAGAGAAACTTACCATAAAAGACGCGGAGAGCGCACAAAACGCAGTGCTGGATTTAATTTTGAAGTACCCGGATTTTCCGAAGAACTTTAAAGCCAGCAACAGAAATGTGAAGTGGAACGGAATCAACACTGATACTTCCATCGGGATTTTTCCATTATCCGGTGCGAGATACATAAAGAAATATGTGAGTGGCAGCTATACAGCGCAGATGCCATTCCAAATTGTATACCGCAGTTCTCCAACAAACAACAAATCATCCATAGATGCACAAATGGTATTGGAGAATTTGAGCAAATGGCTGGAGGATACCGGGATTGAATTTGCTGACCCGCACATGACATTACAGGAAATTGCACGTACATCTGTAGTCCTGCCAATTATGCAGGATGAAAAACAGATGGGTTACGGCGTAAATATGCAACTTATATATTTTTACAAAAAATAACAGGAGGAAATACACATGGCATTAGATCGTACCAACATGGTGTCCTTATTGGACATCGGAGCACTTACTGGCTCTACAGAGAAACTTGTCGAGATGGGCGATGGTTACACGGAACTGACAGAGGACTGGGGACCAAACACCGAATCTAAGCAGTACGTAAATATGAAGAATGCATCCAATACAGTAAAGGGATATGCGCTCTCTATGACACCGTCTCGTGAATATCTGTCTGATGATATGCAGTCAGCGATTGACACGATGTTCAAGACATTTCCAACAGGCGAGAAGTGTGAAACTCATTATTACAGATTTTTGAAGACAGACATCAAATCTGGAACAGGCGATTGCATTAAGGTTCCGGTTACTGTATGCCCGTCCAGCACGGGTGGAGCTGGTGGAGATACCCTTACATCTTCTATCCAGATTAATGGTAATGGAGAAGTGGAGCAGGGAACAATCACAATTGGATCTGACGGCTCATTTACTTGGAAAGCAAAGACGAGTGCCGGCTCCAAGGAATAGGTATTAATCAACAATTAGCATATCCGGGACGCGTACCTCTCTTTCGCGCCCCGGATTAAGAGAGGATGGTAATTATGGCAGAAATTATGAATCTTACATTTGACAACGGAATAAAAAAGATTGCGGTTAATGATAGTGACGGAAATGTTATTACAGTACTTTTAATTAATACCGCAGATGCAGCAACTGCAAAGCGTTTTGCAGAGCTGGCCAATAATCTGGAAGAGATTATCAATGCCGGAGATAGTGATATCGAGGTTTACAAGAAAAAGTATCAGGAATACGAAGGAAAGGATTTCGAAGAACTTCCGGATGCCGTGAAAACGGATATTATCGTGGACGCATCGAAAATCCGTATCACGGTGCTTGAAGGAATGATTAAGGAAATTGATGCCTTATTTGGAAAAGACACAATCCACAACGTATTCAAGGAGTGCTACGAATTGCACGAGGATTTTGTACCGGATGAGGATGCATTGGTTGATTTTGTCAATACAGTTATGCCAGTTATGAGCAAACTGTTTGCAACACGTACGGAATCCATTCACAAGAAGTATTCGCCTAATCGCGCAGCACGCAGGCATAATCGCAATAAGCATAACAAGAATAAGAATCAGCTGATTCAGGAGCACAAGGACACAAAGCATGAATAATGTTCTGATCGATGATCTGCCGAAAAAGTGGCACGGGTACAAAGTGAATACAGATTTTACGATTGGCATTCAGATGCTGCAGGCGAAATATGATCGGGAGCTGACGGATTACGAGAAAAGCGATATGTTCGTGTGGCTCATGTTTGCTGATGAGGATGAAAACGGGGAAGAGTTTCTTCGGGAATATCCGCAGGGGCAGGAGCTTGGTGAATGTGTAGAGTGGTTTCTTTCCGGCTGGTTCCACGATAATCCGAATCCGGATGGAGATAAAACGCGCGTGGTTGACTATGATGTTGACCAATGGCGCATTTATGCTGATTTCCGGCAAATCTACGGAATTGATTTGACTGCTGTGGATTATATGCACTGGTGGCTGTTCTGCGGTCTGCTTTGGAATATGCCGTACAAGCTATCAAGCTTTTTACAGGTGGTATCGAAGCGACAGGAGAAACCAGACAACAATATGTCGGCAGAATATCGCAAGGAATTGCGTAAGACACAGCAGATCTATGCACTGGATCAGCCGGAAGAAAAGAAAGAGTACACAGAGGAAGAGAAAACCGCCATTGATGATTATGACCGCATGATGGCTGAAATACGCGGCAGAAAGTAGGTGAGCAATATGTCTGATTATGATGGTTCCATTAAGATTGACACGAAAATAGATACGAAGAATGTCTCTAGCCAGATGCTACGCCTTGAAAATCAGATCACAAAAGCGTCCAGAAAAGCAAGTGATCTGACAGAAAAGATGCGTCAGATGGAAAATGCGAAAATCCCGACAGAGGACTATAAGGACATTACAGATGCTTTGCATAGATCTACAGCCGAATTTGATAAGCTCCTACAAAAGCAAGAGGAAATGGTTGCCCGTGGTAAAACTTCTGGTGCTGTATGGGATTCTCTTGATCGAAAAATCGAAACTGTAGGTGCCGACATTCGTGCTGCTGAAAAATATCTGTCTCAAATGGAAAAAGACGGTACTGCCTATCTTGACAAAGGGGCTATTCGTGCCACTGATGCATACAAGAAAATGGAAGATCAGCTACGCGACACGAATGAGCAAATGAAAATTCTGTCCCAAAGGCACGACGAACTTGTTGCAAAAGAAAATAAGGTATCGATGGGAGCAAAAAGTGCTAATCATAGCACCGGCTCCTGGCTAGATAAGTTTACCAACAAAACAAAACGTGCAAGCGGAATGTTACATACATTTGCATCGCGGTTAAAGAGTATTGCTCTTTCGATGTTCATCTTCAATTGGATTACGCAAGGCTGGAATGCAATGTTATCCGCTATCAAATATGGCGCACAGAATATGGCAAAGTATTCTAGTGATGTGAATGCCAAGATGTCACAACTGACAAGTGCTATAGCTACGCTAAAAAATGCGCTTGGAGCGTTAGCAGCCCCGATTATTAGTGTAGTTGGACCGGCGCTCACTTACCTTATAAATATGCTTACATCCGCAATTAATAAGGTTAATCAGTTTATATCTGCACTTACCGGCAAAAAAACGTGGACAAAAGCAACTACCCAGACAAAGGATTATGCGGCCGGACTTGATGCTGCCGCTTCGAAAGCAGATAAAGCTACGAAGGCGGCAAAAAAATTGCAAGGGCAGCTACAGTCATTCGATGATCTTAATGTGATAAGCACTAATAAGGACTCTGGATCAAACGGTTCTGGGGGCTCTGGTGGTTCCGGTGGAAGTAATGTGAATGATCTGTATGAGGAAGTACCGATTGACAAAAACATTGCAGACTTGGCTGATGAAATTAAGAAAGCTATAAAATCCGGTGATTGGGAAGGCCTTGGAGAAACCATAAGATCTGAAATAACTAATACGATCGGAAAAATTCCGTGGGAAAAAATCTATAAGAAAGCTGATAAATTTGGAACTGGTTTTGCAAGTTTCTTGAATGGGTTGTTTTCCGAGGATAAAAAAGGAAATAGTGTATTCACTGCCACAGCAGATGTTATTGCAGGAGCGCTTAATACAGCAATTTTTGCATCAAAGGGATTTACGGATAAATTTAAGTTTGAAACACTTGGCAAGAATGTGGCTCATGGATTTAATCGGTTTTTTAAGAAGTTTAATTGGAAACAGTGCGCAGAAGCTATCAACGGATGGGTTGATGGATTTTGGAGCCTTGCAGCTGGCTTTTTTGGCGATTTAAGTTGGAGCGATATTCTTAACGGATTAAAAACATTTCTTACATCTTTAAGCTCTAAGACAATAGCAACGCTTCTTGGTGCCTATGCACTAAAGAAGTTCGGTAAATCAGCCGTTGGTGCACTTGCTGATTCTGTTGGAGGACAGACGTTTAATGTAAAAATTAAAAAAGTATTTTTCACAATAGCTGCAATTACAATAGCGGCAGAGGGCGGTCTTACAATCGGAGAGGCAATCGGCAAAAAGATTGCTGAATTGACGCAGCCGGAGGAAATGCGGAAATATCAAACAACATTTAATTTCAGCGATTTATTTTCGTATTCTCCAAAAGAGTGGGGACAAGGATTTAAGGACTGGTGGAATGACACGTGGGGACCGGCTTTTAAACTCATGGCACTTGATATGGCAACCAGAAATTACAAGCTAAAAATTCCGTTTACGTCTATCGAACTCCCATCGTTTAATGAAATAAATAAGAAAATTACCAAATGGTCGTCTGGTGTAAAGAAATGCTTGAAAAAAGCGAAAAAAAGCGTTGACTTATCACTAGGAGAAATATTCGGTGGAAAGAAAAAGGTACAAGGCTTTGACGGGAAAAAGACACTCATAACGCCAGTTAGTGAACTCGGAAAAGGAAAAGTCAAGGATAATGCATATTCTGGAAGCAAGGCGAAGAAAGATCAAAAGATAATTGACGAAGCCTGGGAAAAGAGATGGGGAAAGGGTTATGATTCGAGTGCAAAGGTAAAAGTAAAAGCAGAAATAACTTCAGCAGAAGATAAAATATCTAAAAACAAGAAAAAGCTCAATAATTATACAGCGAGCATTTCGAAGAATAAGGATAATATAAAAACCGGCGATAAATTTTTGAAAAATTACACAGCAAATCTGTATAAGAACAAAGACGGAATTCTCTCGAAAGATAAGTCATTAAAAAATTATATTGCGAACCTGTCATACAACAAAGATAAAATTCCGCTTGGATATAAGCTGTTAAATAACTATACAGCTAAGCTTGTTGGAAATAAGGATAAGATTAAAAGCAGTGATAAAAAATTAGATAATTACACAGGAAAACTTACAAAGGCACAGGACAATATAAGAGCAACAGATAAGAAAATTGGCGGTTTTACGGCAAAGATTACATCTTTTGCCAATGAAATCAAGAATAAGTTTTTAGACTTCACGGCTAGACTTACAGGAGAAAGTACAAAGAAAGCCAATGGTGGAATCTATACTGGTGGAATGTGGCACAACATTACCCAGTATGCAGTCGGCACAGAGAATGCGCCGGCAGGGCAGCTTTTTGTGGCAAGAGAAGCAGGACCGGAACTGGTCGGCACAATCGGCGGTCATACCGCTGTGGTAAATAATGATCAGATTGTAGCATCTGTAAGTGATGGTGTATACCGTGCTGTTCGGTCTGCAATGGGAACAGGCGGGCAGAATGTAAATGTAACATTCCGCGTGGAAGGAGATCCGCAGAGAATCTTTAAGATTACAAGGGAACAGGCTCGTGAGTTCACGGCACGCACGGGACGCTTGGCATATGAATTTTAGGGCAGGTGATAAGGAATGGCATATAATGGATATTTGATTAAAACTGGGAGTTATACGGTCCCGTTTGACTACATTACAGCAAGTACATTCAAATGTGGAATTCAGGGACAAGATCTGGATTCCACAAGAAATGCCAACGGCATATTGAAGCGCGATGCTTTGGAAAATGAAGTGATTCAGGCAGAATGGGATGTACCAGCACCAATTAGCGAGAAGAAAATGCGCCCATTGATGAGCAATATCCAAAAGCAGTACATAAATAAACTTGAAAAGAAAGTATCAGTTACAGCATGGATGCCAGAAATCGGAGCATATGTAACAATGGACTGTTATATGCCATCTATAGAATATACGGTGCAGTATGCAGATGAAAAGGATATCACTTATGACAGCTTTCACCTGAAGTTCATTGGCTACGGCGGAAAGGTAAGATGATATGGTTGGATACAAATACAGGGATTTATTTTTCCAGACATCCATAGATAAACAACTGCAGATCAGTGTCGATGACGGTAGGAATGATATCACGAATGAAGAACTGGCATACGAAAATTTTGAATTGACGGAAAGCCTTTGTTCTGAAGAAAATTTAAAATTCGGAGTGTGTGAATCTTCCCAGTTAAAATTTCGTGTTCTGAATAACACGGACAGTCTGAAAAACAGGATTGTCACCGTCAAAGAAATGTTAAATGGAAACAATGATGAATTATTTTGCTATGGTTCCTACAAGATTGAAACAGATACGATGACATCTGATCGTAAATACCGGGATGTAGTTGCCTATGATGCTTTACATGATGTTATAAGTGAAAATTACATTGAATGGTATAACAAACTGGAGTTTCCAGTTACGATTAAGGATTTGCGTGATTCATTTGCGCAGGAAATTGGTATAGAACAGGCTGATGCAGAGCTTATATTTGATGATGTGGAGATCCCGCAGGATACGAATATTACATCGGATTGTTCCGGTGCTACAGTTTTGCAGGCAATCGGAGAATTAAATGCATGTTTTGCACACATTGGCAGGAATGGAAGACTGATATGGATTACGCTTCCGGATATTGATCCACCAATGGCCGATATTGAAAAATATAGTGCAAATGCTTTGGTACAGTATGAATCTTATGTTACGGCGAAAATTACCAAGCTACAGATTACGGCAGGAAACACAGATGTGACGTTTGGAGATAAAGTTACCGCCAGTACACCGAATCTGTACGTTATAAGTGACAACATGCTTTTAAACGGCATGGAAGAAAAGCAGATCAGGGAGATCGGTGATCAGCTTTTAGCTGTGTATGCAAAGTATAGTTATCGGCCGTTCAGTGGCGAATTCCGGGGGAATCCGTGTTATGAGGTAGGGGATTCCATCCGCTATTATGACGGGGATGTAACAATTGATTCCTACATCATGCAGCGTAGGCTATCTGGAATACAAAGGCTTACAGATTCCTACTCGGCTACAGCAAAAGAAACTTATGGAAATAACCTGAATTCTACCAGGCGGCTGTTACAGACGGAAATCAATAAAGTGTTGAATAAGGCTGGGCTTGTTGTCAAACCTTTTACAAACCCAAAAGCCCTTAAAGTAACGGATGGCGGTAATAATGTGGCACAGATCAGTTTTAAAACTACAGATGATGCAGTGATTGTGTTTGCAGCATCTATTCCATTGTGCATGAACCTGGATGGAATTGTGGATGTGTATTATTATTTGGACACCGCAAAGCTGAATGATGAGCCTTTTCGCCAGTACTATGAAAAAGGGGAGCACACTCTTTCGCTTGTGTATACATTCGAAGCTTTAAAGGGAACCATCGCTAATTTTTCGATACTGATGAAAACGGGATATTATGAGAGTGCAAGCCGCATACGGGATGCGCAGATCAAAGGACTTATTCAGTTTGCACAAAATGGTGGTACATATGAGCCGGCAGAAATTGACCAGACAGTTCCGGCGTGTGATATAGCACAACGCGCTACGCAGGCTGTTATATTCAGTGCGGGTCTTGAACCTACAAAAGTTTCCGTTTGGGATGGAACAATCGAGATTGAAGAGAAATTTAAAGGGATTGAACTGGATAAAACAAATATTAAGATTGGTAATTTCACAGAAACGGTATCCGCAAAAACAAAGGAACCAGAAACATCTGGATTGTCCGAAGTATTTGCAGGCATTGCGCTTACAGACAGCCTGATCGAAATTGTAGGAATGAAAGAGACGCTTGAAAGCAAAGATACTATCAGGACACACACCATCAGCACACAGTACAAGCAAAGATCTGTGTATAGTCAGGAATATGTCAATGATGCAGAGGATACCTTTAAAATGCGTACCGATTATAAGTATATTTCAGAGGAACAGACGATTGACAGCGGAAGGATGGAGACGATATCTCTTGACTTTACACAGTATACAGCAGAGAGTGTGGTGATTTCATGAATTACAACAGTATAGAGGATATTATATCAGATGTGACACATGCAACTGTGATTATCAATAATGAAGGCCATGACGAGGATGCGGTTGCTGTGGATGGCGCGGACTGGCTGACATTTAACAATGCAGCAGTTGCACAGATCTACTGCAGCGGCAATTCGTGGCTGGGATTTGGCAGTAATAGCGAACACCTGAGAGTAAATCGCCGGGATGCAAAAATGTACAATCTCTGGAGAGAGGAAGGTACGCTGTATGGATATTATCATTTCATCCGAATCAGATGGAATGGGTATACTTATTATGGCACTACAGGGGATGATTACCGGATTACATTTGATGTTGTTTTGCTTGATACGGGGGATATCTATCTGCACATGGTGGATATTCCGACATCATACAATGATGGAACGAATGAATTATCTGTAGGAACGACATACAGCTATACATATTCTTCTGAATCTCCAAATGTATCATTTTATAAGCAGGAAGACGGAAGCTTTATTGTAGCAAATGAAACGATACAGATTCAGCCCCCATTTGACCGGAAATACCTGATCAAAGATTCCGAAACAGGGAATCTTTATAACATTACAGATGGAGCGCTTATACAGATACCAATATCCGAAGTGACAGCCACCGTGTTCCGACAGTATGGCATGGATGAGATCAGCGATCCCGCATTGCTCTTTGGAATCAACAAACCCACGATTTTATACTGGCAGGATTCTGATACAGAGCTACCGGAAAAGAAGGTAGTGGTTAAAGCAGTGCCGTCAGAGCAGAACGTTACAACCGAAATTGATTTATCAGATGAAAGTATCACGGGAATTAAGGATGTAAATGTTGAAGTGTCCGGAGCACCCGTCTTTTCCTGTAGTTTTGATGATGGAAGCACATGGAGTGTCCATGATGGTACCGACTGGGTGGCTTTAGCTGACGGAGCGTCTGGGATGAATGCAGATACATTAAAAGCAATTACAAGTGAGCAGTGGAACTCTGCAACGGCTGACGTATCTTTCTTTATTTTCCGGATTACCCTGACAGGAACAGAGGATGCGGTAAACAGTGTTGTTATAAAATTTTTGAACTAAGGGGGATAACAATGTTAAAAGGACATACAAAAATCGAACTGACAAATGTGCATACGGGTGAAAAAGAGGTTGTTGAAAAGCACAATATGATTACAAGTCACCTAAGCATCCTTGCAAATTTATATAGAAGGTTTACTGGAGATTATGCAATGAGAATAAAAATAGGCCCTCTTTATGATAACGCTATGGGTGGAATCATCTTATTAAGTGAGCCTGTAGAAGAAAATATAAGTAACTATGCTTTAAATATTTCTTCTATGGATATACTGACAGGATATGCATCGAATGATGTAAATGCCAGTTCTGATAAAAAAAGAGGAAGCAAAAATCTGACAGAGAGTAAATTGTTGGATAATGGATACCAATATGTCTGGGATTTTGGAACATCACAGGGAAATGGATCTATATCTGCAGTTTGTTTGACAGATGCAGAGACTTGTCAGAATGGATATACAATACTGGCAAATCCAGAGGATATTGGATCAGTATACTTAGATGAAAGATACAGTGAACTGGAAACGAATTTTGTACATTATGATTTTGATAAAAATATTGCTACCTGTATTACACAGGTGGATGAGACAACAATTAAAGTGAAAAAGTTTACAATTGCAATAAACATGCTCTATTTAGCAAGCGGAATCTATACGAAGGTAACAAAGATAACTGAACAAAAAGTTGGATGTTCCGGATTTAAGAATGGGGGAACTTGGACATATGGTCATGATGGATACTATTATTATTTTTGTGTGGAGTCACAGAATAAACAGTATCTTGCAAGAATGAACAAAGATACTTTGCGGGTAGACGAATCCTTTGGCATAAAAGAAATTAATACAAATTATGCTATGTCACAATCAGATGTTTTCTGTGTTACAGATGGATATTTATATATTAAAACAGCCAATGAAAAAGCCGTGGCTTTTTCAAAGATTAATATATCAGATCCTTCGGATATTATACAGTATGATAAAAATATAACTGCCTATTACGGGGCATATGCAAACAAAAATCAGGTGTTTTCATATGGAAATGTTTTTCTGAAGGATAATACAGTATTCCATTATAATTATAGCGGTGAAAATAATTGTAGTGGTTTTTATAATAAGGACCGTTATGAAGAAAGATATATTCCGACATATATCGCAGATGATAATGAGCTTATAAGAATTGACACGGTTACTGTTAGTAATAAAACTGTAACAGCTTTGAATTTTGGGTATTTTCGAAATAATGTTTGTACTATCAACAATCTGGGAAACACACTTGTGAAGACCGCGGACAAAACCATGAAAATCACATACACAATCACAGAAGAATTATAGAGGGCATCTTCGGATGCCTTTTTTATTTGGTACAAACAGTCTTTGAATAGGGCGTATACTTTATTCATAAAGATTAAGGAGTGCACCGAATGATCAAATTCATATCAGACAACTGGCAGTTAATAACTGCTTTTGCAGGCGCGGTTCTATTCCTGTATAGACAGGTAATTGCTACTCGCAAAGGGGTCAGGGCGTTGCTCCGTGCCGACCTCATACGCCTGTACAATAAATACCATGATGATCTCGGATATTGCCCAGTATATGTAAAGCAGTCTTTAGAGGACGAATACCAACAGTATCACGCGCTTCATGGGAACGGAGTAGGAACGCAACTATATAACGCATTGATGGCTCTGCCAACAGAGCCACAGTAAGAAAGAGAGGTATTTAATATGAAGAATTGTGTATTAAAATCAAATGTAGACACTATTAAATGGTTTAAAGCCGCAGGCATCCGTGCTGTTAAGACTATGGCACAGACCGCTGTTGCAGTGATCGGTACTGCCGCTGTGGTATCGTCCGTGGATTGGAAGCTGGTTGTATCGTCTGCGGTTGTAGCTGGTGTTGTATCTTTGCTTACATCCGTAGCGGGCATTCCAGAGGTAGAGGAGGAATAAGATATGGCAATTAAGAAAGCGATTAAGGCAATCGCAAAAACTTTATTCGCGAATCCGAAAAACTATGGTGGAAAGCGTAGTCTTTCCTCTATTAAGTACATCGTTATCCATTACACCGCCAACGACGGCGATACAGATGACGCGAATGCGAAATATTTCCATAATAATGTGGTCAAAGCCAGCGCACATTATTTCGTCGATGATGATTCCTACACGAAGTCGGTGCCGCTTAAAAACATTGCTTGGTCCGTTGGCGGGAAAAAATATCCGAACTGTGGGAAGACAGGCGGTGGCAAAAAGTATGGACTTTGCACCAATGCAAACTCAATCAACATCGAATTGTGTGATACCGTAAGAGACGGAAAAGCTGGAGCGTCAGCAGCGACGATTCAGAATGCTGTTACACTTACAAAAAAGCTGATGAAGAAATATAACATCGATAAGGCACATGTAATCCGGCACTTTGATGTGACAGGAAAGCCTTGTCCGGCATACTGGACCAACGATAAGAAGTGGAAGAAAGAATTTTTGGACAAGCTATAATTTTGTGTAGAAATATGATGGGTTTTACGGTAGAATAGGAAGGAACAAAACGGAACAGTTCCTTCCTATTTATATTGTAGGCTATTGGTATATGGCGGTCCTGACGGAGAACTGGGAGCTTCCATGCGATATCTTTCCCAGCGCTTTTCCGCATATAACCCAAGAGTGGCGGGATTACTTACGGATATCGGAACGGAAGAACTCGCTCACCTCGAGATGATCGGAGCTATTGTGCGTCAGCTGACCAAGGGCTTATCTGCAAAAGAGTTAGAGGCTGCGGGTTTTGCTCCTTATTATATTGACCATACAGCATCTGTATGGCCGCAGGCAGCCGGTGGTGTACCATTCAGCGCAACGGAGTTCCAGTGTACGGGTGATGCCATTGCGGATCTTGTGGAGGATATGGCGGCGGAACAAAAGGCGAGAAAAACATATGATAATATTCTTCGACTTGCCAAAGATCCGGAAGTGGCAGATCCAATCCGCTTTTTGAGAGCCAGAGAGATTGTACATTTCCAGCGTTTTGGTGAGGCACTTCGTATGGTACAGGAGGATCTTGACAGCAAGAATTTCTACGCATTCAATCCGGATTTTGATTGTCAGAAGAAAAATAAACAGCAATAGATAGTATTTCTCGTATGTTCGGGGGCAAAAACATTTGTCCCCGAATCTTGCGTAATGGAGATGATTGGTATATAATTAACGTTACGAAAAAAGCGAGGAGAAAAAGGCAATGAGTAAAGTAAGAACAAGATTTGCACCAAGTCCAACAGGAAGAATGCATGTAGGAAATCTTCGTACTGCATTATATGCATACCTCATTACAAAGCATGAGGGCGGAGATTTTATTTTAAGAATAGAAGATACCGATCAGGAACGCTATGTAGAAGGTGCGGTTGAGATTATTTATCGTACACTCAAGGAGACCGGTCTGATTCATGATGAAGGTCCGGACAAGGATGGTGGCTGTGGTCCTTATGTGCAGAGTGAGCGTCAGGCGCAGGGAATTTATTTAAAATATGCCAAGCAGCTGATTGACAAGGGAGAGGCTTATTATTGTTTCTGTGATAAGGAGAGACTTGACAGTCTTCGTAAGACAGTAGCCGGCAAGGAGATTACGGTATATGACAAACATTGTCTGCACCTTTCCAAAGAAGAGGTAGAAGCAAAGCTTGCAGCAGGTGTTCCATATGTAATTCGTCAGAACAATCCGACAGAGGGAACAACAACTTTCGAAGATGAGATTTACGGAGACATTACCGTTGATAATGCAGAGTTAGATGACATGATTCTCATCAAATCCGATGGATATCCGACCTACAATTTCGCAAATGTAGTAGATGATCATCTGATGGGAATTACACATGTGGTACGTGGTAATGAGTATTTATCATCTTCTCCGAAGTACAATCGTCTCTATGAGGCGTTCGGCTGGGAAGTACCGGTATATGTACACTGTCCGCTGATCACAGATGAGGAGCATCACAAGCTTTCCAAGCGTTGTGGACATTCTTCTTTCGAAGATCTGGTAGATCAGGGATTTTTGACTGAAGCAATCGTTAACTTTGTCGCTTTGCTTGGATGGAGTCCTGCAGATAATCAGGAGATTATGTCTTTGGACGAGCTGGTAGAGAAGTTTGATTATCATCATATGAACAAATCACCGGCCGTATTTGATTTTACAAAATTAAAATGGATGAATGGCGAGTACATTAAGAAAATGGACTTTGATGTATTTTATGAGAAAGCCCTGCCTTACATCAAGGAAGTCATCACAAAAGATTATGACTTAAAGAAGATTGCCAAGATGGTACAGACACGTATTGAGATTTTCCCTGACATTAAGGATCATATTGATTTCTTTGAAGAGTTACCGGAATATGATGTTGCAATGTACACACACAAGAAGATGAAGACCAATGCAGAGACTTCTCTTGAAGTATTGCAGGAGATTCTGCCGATTCTTGAGGCACAGGAAGATTACAGCAATGATGCATTATATGCAACACTTCTGAAGTATGTTGAGCAAAAAGGCTGCAAGAATGGTTATGTAATGTGGCCAATCCGTACCGCTGTATCCGGCAAGCAGATGACACCGGGTGGAGCAACCGAACTGATGGAAGTACTCGGTAAGGAAGAGTCCCTTGCACGTATTCGCAAAGGCATTGAACTTCTTTCCGCATAAGATATAATGAGGTACTCATGAATTTTAACAAATCGCAGCAGGAGGCCATCCTTCACAAGGATGGTCCGATGCTTGTTTTAGCAGGTCCCGGTTCTGGGAAGACTGCGGTAATTACCCAGCGAACACTGAATTTAATAGAAGAACATCATGTAAATCCTGCCAATATTCTTGTGATTACATTTACCAGAGCAGCAGCGCAGGAAATGAAACAGCGCTTTTTGCGTCTGGCCGGAAAAGAAAAGAGCCATGTGACATTTGGAACGTTTCATGCGGTTTTCTTTATGGTGCTGAAATATGCGTATCATTTTGAGAGCAGTAATATTGTAACAGAAGAGCAGCGTTATCAGTTCATGCGGGAGATTATTTCCTACCATCATCTGGAGTATCAGGATGAAAATGAATTTATTGGCGAGATTCTTGGCGAAATCAGTAAGGTAAAGAATGAGAGAATTCCTCTGAATCATTTTTATTCCAGCCATTGTGGAGAGGAAATCTTTCGAAAGATTTATTCTGCTTATGTCCGGAGACTGCAGCAGAATCGCCTGATTGATTTTGATGATATGCTTATCTATACTTATGAACTGTTTCGGCAGCGTCCGGACATTTTATCTGCCTGGCAGAAAAAGTATCAGTACATATTAATCGATGAGTTTCAGGATATCAATCAGATACAGTATGACATTATGCGTATGTTGGCAAAGCCTGCGGATAATTTGTTTATTGTAGGAGATGACGATCAGTCAATCTACCGTTTCCGTGGCTCTAAGCCGGAAATTATGTTGCAGTTTACAAAAGTATATCCGAAGGCGAAAGTGGTCACACTGGATGTCAATTATCGGTGTACACCGGCTGTTGTAGAGGCATCCCGGCGCTTGATTGCACACAATGAGGAACGATTTAAGAAAACAATCACCGCGCACCGCAGGGAACAGGATCCGGTAAGGTTTTTCCTGTTTGAGGATGAACGACAGGAAAATACATTTCTTATTAATGAAATTGAGAAAGCACGGGCAGAAGGAATTCCTTTGCCACAAATTGCCGTTCTCTTTCGGACAAATGTGCAGCCACGACTGTTGATGGAACAAATGCTTTCAAGAAATATGGCATTCCGGACGAAAGACCGGATTCCGAATATATATGAACACTGGATCGCAAAAGACTTTTTTGCGTATATCCGGATTGCTCAGGGAAGTGACAAGCGCGCGGATTTTTTAAGCATCATGAATAAGCCGAAGCGATATATTGGCAGAGATAGTCTGTGTGAGCCGCATGTGGCGTTTGATGAGTGGATAAGGATGTATGATGAACAGCCATGGATTGCGGAGCGTATCGAACAATTATGGCATGATACGCGTGTACTGAATACATTAAGTCCTTATGCAGCCATTAATTTTATCCGGAGAGGTATCGGGTACGATGATTATATTGCCGATTACGCGGATTACCGCAATGTCAATAAGGAAGATCTGTATGATGTGGCAGATGAAATTTTAAGTAATGCCAAAGGGTACCGGACGCTAGAGGAATGGTATACCCATATCGAGAATTATAAGAAAGAACTCGAGGAATTGGCAAAACGAGGAAATTCGAATGAAGATGCGGTGGTTCTCGCAACGCTGCACAGTTCAAAGGGGCTCGAATTTGAAAAAGTGTTTCTGATTGATGTGAATGAGGGAATCACCCCATATAAGAAAGCTGTGTTACAGCCGGATATGGAAGAGGAAAGGCGTCTGTTTTATGTTGGAATGACACGTGCAAAGAGAAGTCTTACCTTATGTTCAGTAAAAACACTTCACAATAAGAAGGTGGAATTGTCACGCTTTTTGAAGGAAGCAGGGGCAGAGACTTTACCAAAAGAATGAGTGGATATCAAAAAAGCCTTCGTATAGCTGTGTGTTCAGCATGTACGAAAGCTTTTTGCTTTAATCCTCCATGGAATCGAATTCATCCTCGTCGAGCATTTCGTCGAAACGGTCTGCGGCAATTTCATATTCTTCATCATTGTCAATAAAGTCAATCTGCGGAAGTCCTTCTTCGTCTTCTGCATAACGATAAAGATATACGTCGCCAGTGCCTTCTCCTTTTTTGTCAAGGGGCATCAAAGCAATGTAATCGCGATTGTTTGCTTCAAAAATTGTGAGAATTTCACATTCCACTTCGCCTTCATCCAACTCTAATGTAACACGGATATCATCGGCTTCGTCTTCTGTTACAGGGGTTACTTTTTCAAAAGTTGCCATATCGTACCTCTTTCTACCTGGTTAATCTGCTTTTTTCATTATATAGAGTGTGTGAATGCTTGTCAATTCTCAATGTAGAGAAAAAAAGATATACAAAGGAAAAGAAAAAAGGTATAATTTACAAAGACAGTTAGAGAAGAACAAGATGGCGGTATAGAATGAAGACAAAGATAAAAGAAGGAAATTACGCAAAATTAGGGGTATGTCAGGAGCAGGAATGGACCAATTTCACTTTTTGCGGTGAAAAAGAGGACCAGTGTTATGTCGTCCTTACGAATACGATCACCGGCACAGTTGACCGAATTGAGGTTCCACAGGCATATTATGTAGGTTCTTTGCGTTCCATTGCGGTTGCGGATCTTTCCTTGGAAGATGAAGAATATTATTTTGAGATTAATGGACAGAAAGTGATGGATCCGTGTGCGCATGCGATTATGGGACGTTATGTCTGGAATGATAAGACACGTAAAGAGCATGATTATGAAGTGTGTGGGGCTTTTGTTACGGATACGTTTGACTGGGAAAATGAGACTGCACCGGAGATACCAGGGAGCGAGATGGTCATGTACAAGCTTCATGTGCGTGGATTTACCATGGATGCGATGGGCAGACGGTTTCCAGGAACATTTCTGGCATTAAAAAATAAAATTTCATATTTAAAAAAGCTTGGGATTACGACTGTTGAGCTGATGCCGGTATATGAGTTCGAAGAAATGATGATTCCGCCGGTATCCAAGCTCCCGGATTATATTCAGTGGGATCCAAAAGAAGAGGACCAGATTTTGCCACCGGTTGCGCCAAAGGAAGATTCTAAGGTAAATTACTGGGGATATGTAGAGGGAAACTATTTTGCTGTGAAGGCATCTTATGCCTCAAAGCCGAAGGAAGCCTCGGCAGAATACAAGTCACTGATCAAAAAACTCCATGATTATCATATGGAATGTATTATGGAGATGTTTTTTCCGGAGGATGTCGATCACAATCTTGTTCTGGAAGCGTTGCATTACTGGGTAAGAGAGTATCATGTGGATGGATTTCACCTGCTCGGTGGGAATCTACCGATGACGGCAATCGTACAGGATAATATGCTCAGTCGAACAAAGATTTTTTACACCGGGTTCGATGCAAACATCTGCACAATTCAGCGTAAATACAAGAATCTGTATGTGTATAAAGAAGAATATATGTATCCGGCGCGCCGTGTGCTGAATCATTTTAATGCAAATATGCGGGAATTTATTGATCAGCAGCGCAAGCAGGGGAATAAGTATGGTTTTGTCAATTTTATAACCAGCAATAATGGTTTTACATTGGCAGATCTGTTTATGTATAACGATCGTCACAACGAGGCGAATGGCGAGGATAATTTAGACGGAAATAGTTGGAATTTCAGCAACAATTACGGAGTAGAAGGAACGACAAGAAAGCATTATATCAACAAGCTGCGCAAATTAAAATGGCGTAACAGTATGGCAATGCTTTTTCTGGCACAGGGGGTTCCACTTGTATGGTCCGGCGATGAAATCGGCAATTCCCAGCAGGGAAATAATAATGCATACTGTCAGGATAATCCGGTTGGCTGGGTCAATTGGAAGAATGAAAAGACACATCGCAGGGAAATTCGCTTTTTAGAGCAGTTGGCGCAGTTTCGCAGGGAACACCCGATTGTTGCCAATGAGATGCCATTTCAATTTTCTGACTATCGTTCCTATGGAAGTCCGGATTTGTCATTTCACGGGGAAAGTGCGTGGATTTTAGAACCGTCCGAGGGGAGAATGGCACTGGGAATGATGTACAATGGGGCCTATTCCACAGATGAGCGATACACAGAAGATGTGTATGTAGCATACAATTTTTATTCTGCAGCGTCTACACTTGCGTTGCCGAAACTGGAAAAAGATAAACACTGGTATCTTGTATTGGATACAAGCGATGATAAGATGCCATTTTTGGAGAAACCGGTATTGCAGGAACGGGGGGATATTGTCTTAAAAGCACAGTCTATTTGTGTACTGGTAGGAAAACCTGAACCAAAAGAAGGCAAAAGGAAGGGCAAAGAAAGAAAATGATAAAGGCGTGGAAACATTTTTGCACGATTACAAAACATAAAAATCTGGTGCTTGTGGGATGCTTTAAAGTGGGATTGTACCGACAGGGATTGTTGCATGACCTGTCAAAATATTTTCCCACGGAATTTTTGGTAGGATGTAAGTATTATAAAGGGTATATGAGTCCGAATAACGCGGAGCGAGAAGATAAGGGATATTCTTCTGCCTGGCTGCATCATAAGGGCAGAAACAAGCATCATATGGAATACTGGATTGATTATGCGGCAGAGAAGGATCAGGGAAAAGAGCATGGCGGCATGACAGGAATGAAAATGCCTATTCGCTATGTGGCAGAGATGTTCATTGACCGTATCAGTGCATCGAAAAATTATCAGAAGGAAAAATATACCGATCGAAGTCCAATCGAATATTTTGAGCATGGAAGAGGACATTATCTGATTCATGAAGATACAGAGGCACTTTTATATTATCTGCTTAAAATGTTAGCAGTTAAAGGCGAAAAAGAGACCTTTTCTTTTGTGAAATATGAGTTGTTAAAAGGAAAAGTTCCATACGAAAAAGAAGAACTGGAAAAAAGAACCGAGGCATTGCAGTAGCAATGCCTTGTCCGTTTTTTATGGGAAAGGCACGTAATCGCAGTTGGCAACATACAATGATAGAAAGCGATGAAAAAAGGTGCTAAGTGAAAACATTTTTGATTCCACTGTCACCGGAGGAGGAAGCTGACTGCCTGAACCGCCTGAAAAACGGGGATCGGATGGCGAAGGAAGAACTGATTTTACACAATATGCGCCTTGTTGCCCATGTGGCAAAAAAATACGTGAATTCAGAGGAAGATACGGAGGATCTTATATCCATTGGAACAATTGGTCTGCTAAAAGCAGTAAACAGTTTTAAACACGATTATGGAAGCAGGTTTGCTACCTACGCAATCCGATGCATTGATAACGAAATGCTGATGTATTTTCGCAATAAGAGAAAATACAGAGGAGAAGTGTCTTTGTTTGAACCAATCGGAGTCGATAAAGAGGGAAATCAGATTCAGCTTTTAGATGTATTGGAATTTCATGACCGCAATGTGGTGGATGATGTAGAAAAGAAGGAACAGATTGTAAAAATAAATCAGAATATGAAGCGTGCTTTGACGAAACGGGAACTGTATATTGTAAAGAAACGTTATGGGATGGATGGAACAAAGGAAATGACGCAGCGGGAGATTGCAAAAGAACTTGGCATATCCAGATCGTATGTTTCGCGTATTGAAAAGAAGGCGTTGAATAAACTGAAAAAAATAATTTGTGAATAAAATGAAAATAACAGGTGTAAAAAGATGAATTGTATGGTAATATAAATTCATCTTTTTTCATGCATAAATCTATGCGCTTTTCCCATGTTGGAATAGAGGTGTATATGTATAGTACGGTCATGACATCCATGCTCAGCGGAATAGAGGCGGTTCTGGTGAAGGTGGAAGTAGATATCAGTACAGGAATGCCGGCTTTTGATATGGTCGGTTATCTTTCTTCGGAAGTGAAGGAAGCAAGAGAACGTGTGCGGACAGCTTTGCACAATTGCGGATTTTGTTTGCCCGCAAAAAGGATTACAATTAATCTGTCGCCGGCAAATATAAGAAAAAGCGGAACAGGGTTTGATCTCCCAATTGCCATTGCGCTCCTGGTCGCAATGGGAGAAATACCTATGAAGCATACGCAGAATGTGATGTTTACAGGAGAATTGAATTTGAACGGACAGCTTTTGGGTGTAAGTGGAGTGTTGCCGATCGTTTCAGATGGACAGAAAGCGGGCTATAGCCATTTTATTGTCCCAGCTGCAAATCTTGCGGAAGGGAAACTGGTGGAACAGGCAGAAGTGCTTGGGTTTGACAAACTTATGGATGTTATTCATTTTTTACAGACAACCGAATATGAAAATCCGAAAATTCAGTTGGCAGATATACAGAAAAAAATATCAGAAGTTGATTTTGCGGAAGTCAACGGACAGGCTTTTTTAAAACGTGCAGCGGAGATTGCAGCAAGTGGCATGCACAATATGCTGATGGTTGGACCACCGGGGTCTGGAAAAACCATGATTTCGGAACGGATGGCAACGATTCTGCCACCGTTGGAAAAGGACGAGCAATTGGAAGTTTCCAAGATTTACAGTATTTGTGGATTGCTTTCTAATAGTCAGACATTGATTGAAAAGCGTCCATTTCGCAATCCGCATCATACTATTACGAAAGCGGGGCTTGCCGGTGGCGGACTTTTTCCGAAACCCGGAGAAATTTCACTGGCGCATAATGGTGTGCTTTTTTTAGATGAGCTGACAGAGTTTGATAAGACTACGATCGAAATTTTACGCCAGCCATTGGAAGAACAGGAAATCCGGATTACACGGGCGCGTGGAAACATTTGCTATCCGGCAGATTTTTTGTTACTGGCATCGATGAATCCCTGCAATTGTGGATATTATCCGAACATGCAGAAATGTCGCTGTTCGCAGGCCTCTTTAAAAAGGCATTTTGATAAAATTTCCCAACCATTAATTGATCGGATGGATTTGTGCGTGGAGGCACCGATGGTAAGTTTTACGGAATTGATGGAAAAGGGAAAAAATGAGAGCTCTGCACAAATACAGAAAAGAGTATATGCTTGTCATCAGATACAGATGCAACGGTTTGCGAAGGAGAAGTTTCGTCACAACAGTAGAATTCCGGCATGCCGGCTTTCAGAATTTTGTCCGCTGGAAAAAGAAGAAAAACTATATATGCAAAAAATATATGAAAAAATGTCGTTGACAGCGCGGACCTATCATAAAATTTTACGAATAGCACGGACGATTGCAGATATGCGCGAGGCGGATACTATCGGGATCATGGATCTTCAGGAAGCGGTCTGTTACCGGAGCATTGATGAAAAATTCTGGGGAGGTGTATGATGTATCGATATTGGCTGGCTAATATTCCGGGAATGACTCCCTCGAAATACGAATTTATATATAGAAACTGCAGCTGTGCAGAGGAATTGTATATGCTCAGTGACCGGGCAATAGAAAAAATGACCGGCTTGTCGCAAAAAGATGCGCAATCGATTATCATGAGCAGGAAAAATTGGAATTTACAGCAGAAGTGGCAGGAACTGATGGAGAGTGGTGCAGGATTTGTGTCATGGGAAGATGATGCGTATCCGGAAAAACTTAAAATCATTGCGCATGCACCATACGCACTGTATTACGTGGGTAAACTTCCGGATGAAAGCAGGAAGAGAGTTGCCATTGTCGGGGCGCGTGGAAGAAGTGCATATGGAAGCCAGGTTGCAGGAAAACTTGCAAAGCGACTGGCAGAGGCAAAAGTGGATGTAATCAGCGGGATGGCACTCGGCATTGACACGGATAGTCATTTTGGAGCATTGGATGGAAAAGGCGACACATATGCGGTGCTTGGTTGTGGAGTGGATGTGTGTTATCCGAAGTCGAATCAGCGTTTGTATGAAAAAATTACAATGTGTGGAGGAATTCTTTCTGAATATGCATTACATACACCGCCTCTTCCTGCTTATTTTCCACAGAGAAACCGCATTATTGCAGGACTTGCAGACTATACGGTCGTCATAGAGGCAAGACTAAAAAGTGGTTCTCTCATTACTGCGGATTATGCGATGGAACAGGGGCGGGAAGTTTATGCATTGCCGGGAAGAATTACCGATGAACTGAGTCAGGGATGCAACAGTCTGATTCAGCAGGGGGCAGGTGTATTGCATAATATTGATGATTTTCTGAAAACAATGGAATTAGACAGTGCTTTTTGTATGGAGCAAATGGACTTTAAAAAAAATCTGCTTGAAAAAGACGAATCGTTGGTGTATAGTTTATTCGATTTTCATCCGTTGGGGGTTGGAACAATGGTTGAACGGAGTCCTTATACATTGAGTCAGCTTTTGGATATTCTGGAAAGACTGGAAAATAAAGGATTTATCAAAGAAAATATTCCCAATTATTATATAAAAAATATTTGATCTAGCATAAAGGAGCATATTCTGATGGCAAAGTATCTGGTAATCGTAGAGTCACCTGCAAAAGTAAAAACAATTAAAAAGTTTCTTGGAAAAAATTATGAAGTAATGGCATCAAACGGACATGTCCGTGATTTGCCAAAAAGTCAGCTTGGATTTAGTCCGGAAAATGATTTTGAACCCAAATATATTACAATCCGTGGAAAAGGCGAAATCCTTGCAAAATTGCGTAAAGAAGTAAAAAAAGCAGATAAAATATATCTCGCAACTGACCCGGACCGTGAAGGGGAAGCAATTTCATGGCATCTTACAAAGGCTCTTAAGCTCGATGACAAGGATGTGAGCCGTATCAGTTTCAACGAGATTACAAAAAGCGCAGTCAAGACATCTCTGAAAAATCCAAGAGAAATCGATATGGATCTGGTGGATGCACAGCAGGCGCGAAGAATGCTTGACCGTATGGTAGGTTACCGGATCAGCCCGCTTCTCTGGGCAAAAGTAAAAAGAGGTTTAAGCGCCGGACGTGTGCAGTCGGTGGCTCTTCGTATCGTATGTGATCGTGAAGAAGAAATTAATGCATTTATTCCAGAAGAGTACTGGTCCTTGGAGGCAAGCCTTCTTCCGGAAGGAGAAAAGAAACCGATTATTGCAAAACTGATGGATAAAAACGGTGAGAAGATCGAGATTACTTCCAAGGAACAGATGGATGCTGTTTTAGCAGAACTCAAAGATAAAGACTTTAACGTTACCGATATTAAAAAAGGAGAGCGTACAAAGAAGGCTCCGCTTCCATTTACAACGAGTACATTGCAGCAGGAAGCTTCGAAAGCGTTGAATTTCCCGATTTCAAAGACGATGCGGATTGCGCAGCAGTTATATGAAGGCGTGGATATCAAAGGACAGGGTACGGTAGGTATTATTACATACCTGCGTACCGATTCCGTCCGTATTTCTGAAGAAGCAGATGCAGCTGCAAGAACTTTTGTTGAAGAAACTTACGGAGATTCATATGTTTCCGCAGGAGAGACAGGCAAGAAATCCAATGCCAAGATTCAGGATGCGCACGAGGCAATCCGACCTACTGATATTAACCGGATTCCTTCAGAAATCAAAGAGTCGTTAAGTCGTGACCAGTTCCGTTTATATCAGCTGATCTGGAAACGCTTTGCAGCCAGCCGTATGGCAAATGCAGTTTATGAGACAACAACCGTAAATATCGGTGTGGGCGATTATCGTTTCCGTGTATCAACTTCCAGGGTCACTTTTGATGGCTTTATGGCAGTGTACACAGAAGCAGATGATGAAAAAGCAGAAAAACAGGTGCTTTTGAAATCACTGGACAAAGATACAAAGCTTTCTCTTGTAGAGTATGATCCAAAGCAGCATTTTACGCAGCCACCAGCACATTATACAGAGGCATCACTCGTTAAGACATTGGAGGAACTTGGTATTGGACGTCCGAGTACGTATTCTCCAACAATCACAACGATTATTGCCCGCCGTTATATTACAAAGGAAAATAAGAATCTGTATGTGACCGAAATTGGAGAAGTAGTAAATTCTATTATGAAAGAATCATTCCCTACCATTGTGGATGAACATTTTACAGCTAATATGGAGTCACTTCTGGATAGTGTCGCAGAAGGTACCGTTCCATGGAAGACGGTAGTGGCTAATTTCTATCCGGATCTGGAGAAGGCCGTGCAGGCAGCAGAGGAAGAACTGGAAAAAATCACAATCGAAGATGAAGTGACGGATGAAATCTGTGAAGTTTGTGGCCGTAACATGGTCATTAAATATGGTCCACATGGAAAGTTCCTCGCATGTCCGGGATTTCCAGAGTGCCGTAATACCAAGCCATATTATGAGAAAATTGGCGTTGCATGTCCAAAGTGTGGTAAGGATGTTGTGATTAAAATGACCAAAAAAGGACGTCGTTACTATGGATGCATTGATTATCCGGAATGTGACTTTATGAGCTGGGGGCGTCCAGTGGACAAAAAATGTCCGCGCTGTGGTGGCTATATGGTGGAAAAAGGAAACAAACTTGCCTGTGCGGATGAACATTGTGGCTATACTGAGCAAAAAGAAAAGGAAAAATAATTCAATTTTATAAAAAAAGTTGAATTGTCAGATAAATAGTGCTAAACTCATAATATATGGAAATTCTCAAAAAATAGATGGGAGAAATAAATATGAGTGTTCAGCTTCTGGATAAGACTAGGAAAATTAATAAACTTCTTCATAATAACAGCTCGTCAAAAGTTGTTTTTAATGACATTTGTGATGTGCTGACCGGAATTTTGGATTCCGATATCCTTGTGATCAGCAAGAAAGGAAAAGTACTTGGCTCAAGTGTTTGCAAAGGCGTAGATGAATTGCATGAACTGATTGTGGATGAAGTTGGTGGATATATTGATCCGGATTTGAATGAACGATTGCTTGGCATCCTTTCTACAAAAGAGAATGTTAACCTGGAAACGCTGGGTTTCGGGGAAGAATCCCGCAGATATCGTGCGATTATTACACCAATTGATATTGCAGGCGAGAGGCTTGGAACTCTTTTTGAGTACCGCAGTGAGAGAGAGTACGATATTGATGATATTATTCTCACAGAGTATGGAACAACGGTTGTCGGACTTGAAATGATGCGCTCAGTCAATGAAGAGAGCGCAGAGGAAGAACGTAAAGTTGCAATTGTAAAATCTGCGATTAGTACACTTTCATTTTCTGAGTTGGAGGCGATTACACATATATTTGATGAACTGGACGGAAATGAAGGTATTCTTGTGGCGAGCAGGATTGCGGATCGGGTTGGAATTACCCGGTCTGTCATTGTAAATGCGTTGCGTAAGTTTGAAAGTGCCGGTGTTATTGAGTCACGTTCATCTGGAATGAAAGGAACTTACATCAAAGTTGTCAACGATGTGGTTTTCGACGAACTTGAACAATTAAAAAAGAAAAATAAAAAATAATTTCATATGCCAATGGAGTGGATGTTTAAAGGGACTTATACAAGATATAGGTCCTTTTTTGTCGCATATTTGGAGAATTTAGGAAAAAAGCACTTGTTTTTTGAGGGAAGTATACTATAATTAGTATGATAGAATAATTAGGGGTACTAGATGAAGGGAGAAACATGTTAAGTACAAACGCATTTAATTACGTCAATGTTTTAGATAAAGCGGCAGATGCAAGCTGGAAGCGAGAAACCGTTCTGGCAAATAACATTGCTAATGTAAATACACCTGGATACAAGAGAAAAGACCTTGATTTTGAAAGCATCCTGAAAGAGGAATTGGGGCGTTGCAAACATACGTCGCTAGATTATAAAATTGATCATGCGAATCTGGATCATCTGAATCCGTCCGTGTATACCGATTTGACGAACTATTCGTATCGTCTGGATGGAAGCAATGTGGATATTGACTCGGAAGAAGTGGAATATGCTTCTGAGCAGCTTCGATATGAAGGAATTACAGCGGGAATCAATAACCAGTTCAGCCGAATGAAATCAGTAATCAGTTAAGGAGGAATAAAAGATGGCTTTATTTCAGTCGTTTAATATCAGCGCATCTGCAATGACTGCAGAACGCTTTCGTACGGATATTATTGCAGAAAATATAGCAAATGTTAATACAACTTCAACAGAGAGTGGAGGTCCGTACCGTAGAAAGGTTGTTACTTTTGGAGAACGCAATGTGACACCTTTTTCCCAGTATTATTCTGCATCAAAAAATGCAGCAATCGGTAATGGGGTGAAAGTTACCTCTGTTCGGGAAGATTATGAGACGGATTTTGTAAAAGAATATGATCCGGCAAATCCGGATGCTGATGAAAATGGATATGTTTCTTATCCGAATGTCAATACGGTTACAGAAATGACAAATCTGATTGATTCTACGCGTGCGTATGAAGCAAATGCTACTGCTTTTGAAGCAAGCAAGAGCATGGCGCAGACCGGATTATCAATCGGACAGTAATTCATTAGTTTATTATAGATAAATTTGCAAATTGTATGAGGAAAAAGAAATGGATATTTCAGCATTGAATGGTGTGTCACCAATTTATTCGAATATATATACACAGAAGACATCCACTGATGATAACAAAGCGAACAGCTTTGATTCCATCCTGTCTGCAATGATGCAGTCAGTAGATGAGACAAATGATCTACAGAACAAGGCGGAGTCGGAAGAAATCCGGTTCGCACTTGGAGAGTCAGATAATACACATGATTTACTTATTGCAGAAACAAAGGCGAATATTGCATTGCAGTATACAGTTGCAGTAAGAGATAAATTAGTCGATGGATACAAAGAACTTATGCAGATGTCTGTATAATAGGCGAGTGAGGAGATAACATGCCGGAACAGTTACAGAAAATAATCGATCGTGTAGTCGCATGGTGGAAGAAATTTAATAATAAGCAAAGGGCACTTATGCTCAGCTTGACAGCAATTGTGATAGTTGCGCTTGTGATTTTATATGTTGTTGTAACAAAACCTACTTACACGACACTGATTGATTGCGAAAATACAAAAGTGGCCAGCCAGGTAAAGGATTTACTTGATTCTGATGGTACAATAGATTATAAAGTATCAAATTCTACGCATTTTGAAGTGAATGTAAAAGATGAAAGTGCGGCAAATATGCTGCTTGGTTCCAATGATATTGCGACCGCCGGATATTCACTTTCCGGTCCGGATCTTTCAAACGTTGTAAATGGAAGCATGTCTACGACAGAAGCGGACAAGCAGAAGTTATACAAAAATTATATGGAAGAAAAACTGGCAAAGGATCTGACAGCAAATGATTTGATTGATTCTGCAACAGTTGCACTGGATGTTCCAACAGATGATGGAACGCTTCTTTCACAGATGCAGGAGAGTTCTGCCAGTGTATCACTTGCTTTAAATGGTGATATGGACGAAGATCAGGCGTATTCGATTGCACGTTTTGTTGCAACGCAGCTTGGAAATGATTCAACGCAAAAGATTACAATCCTGGATCAGAAAACGTCGAAGCTTCTCTATTCAGGAGCTGATCAGGATTCTGCGTCGGCGGTTTTATCTTCCAATTTGAGCGCAAAAGAAAAAACACAGAATATGGTCAAGCAGAATATCAAAGATGTTCTTGTACAGTCTGGAATCTTTTCAGATGTTCAGGTCGGAATCAATCTTGATATGTCTTTTGACAAAGTGGAGAAAGAGACAAAAGTATATTCACATAACGATGGAATGGACAACGGAGAAATTACCAGCAAATCAGAATATACTTCAGATGCTACTGGTGGGCAGGCAGCAGTTCCGGGAACAGACTCGAATGATGACACACCAACCTATGTAACGCAGGATGGAGAGATTACAGAATCCAGCATTACGGACACCGATACAGTATATGCACCGAATGAAGAAGACACCAAGACAACCAATAATGGTGGTGTGATTAATTATGATACTTGTTCGGTTGCGGTTTCGGCGACAAGATGGGTTGTTTACGATGAAGATGAACTTAAGGCGAGTGGTCAGTTAGATAATATGACATTTGACGAGTTTAAGGCTGCACATAGTGATCCGGTTCAGGTAAATGCAAATCAGGACTATATTGATCTGATTGCAAAATCTACAGGATTTAATACCAACCAGATTTCTTTTGTATGTTATGAACGGCCGCAGTTCGTAGAATCCAGTAGCAAGGGCATCGGTTTGACTGACATTTTGCAGATTGCACTTGCGGTACTGATCTTTGCATTACTTGGTTTTGTTGTGTTTAGAAGTACTAGGAAACAGGATGAAGAGGAAGCAGAGCCAGAACTTTCTGTCGATGCACTTTTACAGTCGACCGCGGATACGTCGGAAGATTTAGGCGATATCGGATACTCTGAAAAATCAGAGACCCGGTTATTAATAGAAAAATTTGTGGATGAAAATCCAGATGCGGCAGCATTACTGTTGCGTAATTGGTTGAATGAGGATTGGGAGTAAAGCATGAGTGAGTCTTATACAGGTGTACAGAAAGCTGCCATCTTATTAATTACTTTAGGACCTGAAAAAGCAGCTACTATTTTCAAACATCTCAAAGAAGATGAGATTGAAGAACTTACCCTTGAAATTGCAAATACAAGAAGTGTCTCACCACAGACAAAAGAAGAAGTTTTAGATGAATATTATCAAGTATGCCTTGCACAACAGTATATTGCAGAAGGCGGTATTAATTATGCGAAAGAATTGTTAGAAAAAGCACTTGGAAGTGACAAGGCACAGGGAGTTATCGCAAAATTAACGGCATCCTTGCAGGTGCGCCCATTCGAGTTTGTGAGAAAGACCGATCCGAGTCAGCTCCTGAATTTTATTCAGGATGAGCATCCACAGACAATTGCCATGATTTTGTCTTATCTGGCACCTGGTCAGGCATCACTCGTTTTGAGTGCTTTGCCGCCAGAAAAGCAGGCGGATGTTGCAAAGAGAATTGCAACAATGGATCGTACCTCTCCGGATGTAATCAAAGAAGTGGAGAGCGTATTGGAACGTAAACTTGCGTCTCTTGTTAATCAGGATTACACAATTGTTGGTGGTATCGACGCAATTGTAAACATTTTGAACAGTGTGGACAGAGGAACCGAAAAGCATATTATGGAATCACTCGAAATCGAGGAGCCGGAGCTTGCGGACGAAATCCGAAAAAAAATGTTCGTGTTCGAGGATATTTTATTGTTGGACGATCGTGCAATACAGCGAGTGCTGCGTGATGTTGAAAATGCTGATCTTGAGCTTGCTCTTAAGAATACATCTGAGGAAGTACAGAATGTTATATTTAAGAACCTGTCTAAGCGTTTGGCGGCAATGATCAAAGAGGATATGGATTTCATGGGCCCTGTACGTATGAAAGATGTGGAAGAAGCACAACAGAAAGTTGTCAATATTATTCGTAAGTTAGAGGATGCTGGTGAAATCGTGATTTCCCGTGGTGGAGGTGATGATATCGTTGTCTAATCTGTTAAAGCAATGTTATGTTGTTAACTCAGATGGAGGAAAACGCATTATCAATTCAGATCAAAGACTTGAAAAATCGCACTTTCACAATGACGAAGTTAACATACATAAAGAATTACCAATTATGCCGAAATTGGATGGGATTTCAGCGGTCCCAACTGGTGATCCGGCGCAGGAAATACAAAAAATCAAAGCAGAAGCAGAAAAAATACGTCAAGTGACACTTGAGGTCGCCAAGAGAGAAGCTCAGAGTATTATCGAAAATGCCCAGGTAAATGCACAGCAGATTCTACAGAATGCGGGAGAAAAAGCCAATAAGCTGATGCAGGAACAGAAGCAATTAGGCTATGCAGAAGGTGGAAAAGAAAAAGAAGAGGCTTTGGAAGCACAGTACCGCGAAAAAGAACAGGAGCTGGAGGCACGAAAACAGGAGTTGGAAAGTCAGTATGAGCAAAATATCAATGCTATGGAAGGTGATATTGTCGATGCTGTGATTCAGGTTTTTGACAAGGTTTTTCGTATTCAGTTTGAAAATAAAAGAGAAATTTTATATTCATTAGTGAAAAATGTATTGATGGATATTGAGGTTGGCGATGAAATTCGTATTCATGTAAATGAAGCGAACCGCGAAATTATTGAAGCACATATGGATGAAATCCGGGAAATTGTTGGACAGAAAGTATCCATAGAATTTGTTCATGATGCGAAAATGCAAGATGACCAATGCAAGATAGAGACTTCGTTTGGCGTGTTTGATTGTGGAATTGATACACAGCTTGAAAACCTTTTAAAAGATATTAAGTCACTTGTATAAAGATGGAGCATATTTGTGATTGAGAAAGCAAAAAAATATTTGCAACTTATGGATCGGACTTTTTATAAAAGCTATGGAAAAGTTGCGAAAGTAGTTGGACTTACAATTGAATCAGTTGGACCAAAAGCACGTCTGGGAGATTTGTGCCGGATATATCCAGGGGAAGATCAGAAGGAACATGTGATTGCTGAAGTGGTAGGATTTCATGATTCCAAGCTGATTCTTATGCCGGTTGACAGTGTGGAAGGTGTTGGCGTTGGATGCATAGTAGAGAATACCGGGCATCCATTGTCTGTTTTAGTGAGTGATGAACTTTTAGGACATACATTGGATGGAATAGGGCGTCTTACTGACAGCGAAAAGGAAGTTCATGGAGAATATTATCCGTTGGAACAGGCACCACCAGATCCGATGGATCGTGAGATTATCAGTGAGGTACTTCCGCTTGGAGTAAAGGCGGTTGATGGTCTTATCACAGTTGGAAAAGGTCAAAGAATTGGCGTTTTTGCCGGATCCGGAGTTGGTAAAAGTACACTACTTGGCATGTTTGCCCGCAATACGAAGGCAGATGTTAATGTGATTGCACTGATTGGCGAGCGTGGTCGAGAGGTGCGTGAGTTCATTGAACGAGATCTTGGCCCGGAAGGAATGGCAAGATCTGTTGTCGTTGTCGCAACTTCAGACAAACCGGCGTTAATTCGAAATAAGTGTGCGAAAACGGCGACTGCGGTTGCAGAGTATTTTCGCAATCAGGGAAAAGATGTTTTGCTGATGATGGATTCGATGACGCGTTTTTCACAGGCACAGAGAGAAATCGGTCTGGCATCCGGAGAACCGCCTGTTACAAGAGGATATCCACCGAGTGTTTATTCGGAGATGCCAAAACTTCTCGAACGTGCAGGGACGAATGACAAAGGATCAATTACGGGACTCTATACGGTGCTGGTAGACGGTGACGATTTTAATGAGCCGATTACGGACACGGCAAGAGGAATTCTGGATGGACATATTATGCTGGATCGTAAACTTGGACACAAGAATCATTACCCGGCGATTGATATTTTACAGAGCATTTCCCGTGTTATGAATTCAATTGTAACAAAAGAGCACAAAACCTTAGCCGGAAAATTAAAAAATGTTCTTGCAACATATAATGAGGCGGAGGACTTGATTAATATTGGTGCATATAAGAATGGTTCCAATCCGGATATTGATTATGCAATAAAAAAAATTAAAGATGTTAATGCTTTTTTATGTCAGGGAACGGACGAAAAATTTACATTTGATGAAGAGATAGAATTACTTGCAAAAGTATTCGAAAATTAATCAGTTTTGAAGGAGATGTAGCGTATGGCGAAATTTGTCTACCAGATGCAGAATATTCTTGATATTAAACTGAAACTGGAAACACAGGCAAAGATGGCTTATGGTGCAGCAAACCAAAAATATCTGGATGAACAAAATGTGTTACAGGAATATATTATTCGACGAATGGGGTATGAAAAAAAATTAAAAAGTGCTATGACAGGAAAACTGGATATGGAAGAAGTATCTCATGCACGAGCTGACTTGAATAATATGAAAACGATTGTGCGTAGACAGATGATGGAAGTTCATAAAGCGGAAAAGGCAATGGAAGAGGCTCGTGATAAACTAAATGAAGTTGTGCAGGAAAGAAAGGTACAGGAAAAACTGAGAGAAAAGGCATTTGAGGAATTTAAGCATGAACTTGCTGAAGCAGAAACAAAAGAAATAGATGAACTGGTAAGTTATACTTACAATAAATAAAGGAGAAATCCCAATGGCGAAAAAAGACAGAGATAAAGAAAAAGAAATTGATAAAGAAGAAAACAAGGAACTGGATGAAGAAAAAGAGGGCGGAAAAGGTGTGTTAGCCCTTGTTACAGTTCTTATCATCATTATCTGGCTTGGAATTATAGCTATTCTGATTAAAACAGATGTTGGGGGCTTTGGGTCGACGGTGCTTTATCCTATATTAAAGGATGTCCCGTATATCAACAAAATTCTCCCGAATCAGGAAAGCACACAAGGTACTTATGAAACGGCAGATACGCAGTACCAGTACTCCTCTTTAGATGATGCGGTCAATCGTATCAAAGAATTGGAATTACAGTTAGATGAAGCACAGAATAAAAAGAAAAAAGACAAACAGACAATTAAGGATTTGAAAAAACAAATCAAAGATTTGTCTAGCTATAAAAAAGATCAGGCAGCCTTTGAAAAGGAAAAAGAAAAATTTTATGAAGAGGTTGTTTTTTCTGATGAAGCACCCGATATAAATGAATATAAGACTTATTATGAAAGCATTGATCCAGAGAATGCGGAAGTCTTATATAAACAAGTTGTTGAACAGATTACCTACGATGATGAGGTTCAGGATTACGCGAAGACATATTCGCAAATGAAACCAAAGGAAGCAGCTGCCATTTTTGATACAATGACAGACAACCTGGGACTGGTTTCCGATATACTGATGTGCATGGGAGCACAGGCGAGGGCGGATATTCTTGGCAAGATGAATGCGGAGACTGCGGCGAAGCTGACGGAAATCATGGAACCATCAAAGAAGTAGTGATCTGGAAAAAGAAAGGAGGGACATGTTTGGCGAGTGCAAGTGTATTTAATATAGGATCTGCAAAGCAGAACCAAGTGTTAAGTGCAAATGCTGCAGCTGGCAAAACAAAGGCTGACAAGTCAGATAAAGTGGCGGTATTTTCTACGATAATGAACGCAAACTACTCTACAAATCCAAATGTTTCTAACGTGAAGGATCAGCGTTCAGATTCAGATGTGAAAGATACAGATGCTGCAAGTACAGGCTATGAACAGTATCAGTATTGCGATAAGCAGATTGATGCGAAAAATCCAATTGCTGATAAAATTGACGGCAATTCGGAAGAAATTAGCAATGTACAAAAAGATTTGGTTCATACAGTAGCGGAAACATTGGACATTGATGACGATAAAGTTGTCGAAGTTATGGGAACGCTTGGTATGACAGCCTTTGACCTCTTGGATTCAAAAAATTTAGCTCAACTAGTTCAACAAATACAAAATGTGGATAGTCCACAGGAACTGTTGCTGAATCCACAATTTGCTGATTTAATGCAGAAGATACAAGACGTTGCAAATGATTTTATGGATACATTAGAAATAAATGAAAATCAGTTTGCAGATTTGATTTCTCAAATGGAACTTGTAGAAAATGAAACTGTTACAGAGATACCACAAGTTGAAACAACTGTGATGCCTGAAAGAACAGAGAAAGTTCTTACAACAGTGGATACATCAAATACAGATGATGCATATTTGAACCAGATGGAGCGTACTGTGGAAAATACAGATACGCCGCAAATTGTGAATGTTTCCAAAGAGGCACAAAGCAACGAGGCAAATGAAGACACAGAAACAGACAGTGGAGAACAACTGAAACAAACGCAATCAGCAATACAGAAAGACAGTCGTGTACCAGAGACAACGGAAGAAATTACTTTTTCGGTAAGTGAACAGGTACCACAGGATGCGACATCTGTACAGGATGCTGATTTGCAATATCTTTCCATTGATACTATGGATTTGATTGAACAGATTGCTGAAAATGTAAAGGTTAACATTTCACAGGAGTCAACGTCTATGGAGATGCAACTCAATCCGGAAAATCTTGGAAAAGTATATTTGCAGGTTTCCACAAAAGAAGGAAGTGTTCATGCAGAACTTGCTACATCAAATGAAGCAGTGCGAACTGCTTTAGAAGCACAGATTGCAGATTTGCGGGAAAGTTTAAACCAGGCAGGAGTTAAAGTGGATTCGATTGAAGTTACAGTCGCATCCCATGAGTTTGAACGTAATCTCGAGCAGGGACAGGCACGGGAGGAACAGGAAGGCGAGAGACAACAGGAACAAGCTTCTTCGCATAGAAGAAATATTTCGATGTCTTCTTTGGATGAACTGTCTGGACTTATGACAGAGGAAGAGACTCTTGCAGCACAAATTATGCGGGACAATGGAAACTCTGTTGATTTTACAGCATAACAAAATGAATAGAACAGGAAAGGAGAGAGTATGGCAGAACATGTTGCAACGGTAAAAGATGGTAAGCTGGATTACAGCTACACAGACAATTCAAAGAAACAGTCACAGGCAAATGGGTCAAATTTAGGATATGATCAGTTCCTTACGCTGTTATGTGCGGAAATGCAGTATCAGGATCCGTTGGAGCCTACAAGTAACACAGAGTACGTTGCGCAGCTCGCAACTTTTTCACAGTTAGAGGCAACACTTTCCATGCAACAGTCACAGGAAAATTCTATGGCAAATGATCTTATTGGCAAGCATGTTATTTTGAAGACAGAAGATGAAAATACCGGAGCTACCAATTATGTGGATGGAAAAGTAGATTATGTCCTTTACGAAGATGGTAAGACATTGCTTAGTGTGAACAATGGACTTTATTCGATTGATACACTGGATACTGTAGCAGATGAGGATTACTATGAAGCCGTAACAATTTCAAAAACATTTTCCAATATGGTTGCACAGCTTCCGGATATTGATAATATTACTATGGATTATGAAAAAGCAGTTTCACAAATTCGGGAAATGTATGATGGAATGACAAGCTATCAGCAAAAATTTGTGAAGTCAGATGATCTTCAGACATTACAGAAATACGAAGAACGTATTGCGGAACTGAAGAAGCTACAGGAAAATACAAAGACAGATACTGATACTAAAACAGATACCGATGCTGAAACAAAAACGGAGGAATGATTATGAATCCGATTGCAGGAAAGTTTACATCCATTGAACAGGTAAACGACCAGTATCTTAATCGACAAAACGTAAAACAATCAGGGAAAATATCCAATATTTCTTTTGAGGATATTTTACGCAAACAGCAAAACGAGGCGGAATTACAGAAAGATTCAGGAATCCGATTTTCCAAGCATGCATCGCAGAGATTGGAGACTAGAAATATTCAATTGTCCAGTGAGCAAAGCGCTAGACTGGAAGATGGCGTTATGAAAGCACAGGAAAAGGGTATAAAAGAATCACTTGTTCTGGTTGATTCTCTTGCGTTTATTGTAAATATTCCAAATAAAACGGTTGTTACAGCAATGGATCAGACAGACACACAACAAAATGTATTTACAAATATTGACGGCGCAATCATTATGTAGCTGGACCTTATGGAAGCTATGGTTCCTGACTGACAGAAGGAACCTGAACCGACCGTCGAAGGAGGTCAATGAATTATGATGAGATCATTGTATTCTGCTGTGTCAGGACTTAAGACACATCAGACAAGAATGGACGTTATTGGTAACAATATCGCCAATGTTAACACAGAAGCATTTAAGGCTTCAAATGTCAGATTTAGTGAAATTATGTATCAGACAACTGCTTCAGCATCTGGTGGCAATGGTGCCACGGGTGTAGGTGGTGTGAATGCAAAACAGATTGGCCTTGGTGTTACGACAGCATCTACGACTGTAAATATCACAGGCGCCGGTGCATCCGAGACAACAGGAAATCCGTTTGATTTAAAATTGACAGACAGCCAGTCGACGAATTTCTTTATTGTAAGTGATGGAACAAACCGCTATTTTACACGAGCAGGTTCTTTTTATGTAGATGGTAATGGATATCTTTGCATGAGCTCTACCGGTTATACATTACAGGGCTGGCAGGTAGATCCTACAACTGGAGAAATCCGTAAGGATGTTGTTTCTCCATTGCAGGTAATGTCTCCGGCAAATCAGACGGCATCTCCGGAAGCTACAACAAAGGCGTATGCATCCGGTGTGCTTGACAAAAATGACAGCAATGTAAATGCGAATGACGGATATGTTATGAACTTGGGATTTTATGATGATCTGGGTTATTCTTATACCGCAAAATTTGCAGTTAAGCCGATTAAAAATAATGGTACAGTGGTAGCTGGCAAGTACCAGATTACATTGACGGATGTTATCAATTCGGAAAGCAAGTCAATTCTTGATGCTAATGAAGCAAAAAAGAAAACACAGATAGAGAGTATTTTTGGCAAAGATGGATACACGATTGAGTATGATACAAATAAAGGTACTTTTGTTTCTATCGGAGCAAATGGCAATCAGAAGCCAGTCAGCCAGTTACTTAAAATGTCTGCTTTAAATACAGGCTATACAACAGATTTAGGTAACGGGCAGAAGCAGACGAGTAATTTTAAGGATATTGAAATCGATTTTTCAAAGTCCATGAATTATGATAACGGCGGAACTTCTACGTTAAAAATGCTTAAAGGTGACAGTACCGGTGATGGAGCTGGCAAGAAACTTGGAGCATTGACAGGCATTTCTGTTGATCAGCAGGGACGAATCCATGGTTCTTATGATAATGGTAATACAGTTTTGCTTGGACAGATTGCGGTCGCACAGTTTGCGAATGCATCGGGTCTGGAAAAAGTCGGTAATAATTGCTATCAGACAACTTTGAACTCTGGCGAGTTTGATGGCATCGGCGTGGCAGTTGATGCGGATGGAAGTGCAATTGATTCCGGAGAATTGGAAATGTCAAACGTTGATCTTTCCGGACAGTTCACGGATATGATTGTTACACAGCGTGGATTTCAGGCAAACTCAAGAGTAATTACAACATCGGATACATTACTGGAAGAATTGATCAATCTGAAACGTTAAATAAATACATAAAATAGCAGAAAACAGACGGAGAATCGCAGTGTGTTGATTCCCGTCTGTTTTACTCTTTTTCATAAAAAGGAAGTAGACAAGCTATCAAAAATTTGGTAAAATCATATAAAAAGGTTATTTTGTCAAAAAAAGGTGAATTGTGACAAATTTCCTAGAAATAAGAAAGTGGAAGGTGTGGCTATGGATATAGCATCGCTAGTCGGCTTGCTGTTTGGAATGGGCATGGTCGTCTATGGTATTATTGACAGTGGTGGAGTGAGCGCATTTGGTACATTTATTGATGTGGCATCTGTTGCTATTACGATTGGAGGATCTTTGAGTAGTACGCTTGGAAGTTTTAAACTTGCGGACTTTATCAATGGATTTAAATCAATTTCATTGGCATTCAAAGAGACTTCAACAAATCCATCCGAAATTATCAAATCAATTATTGATTTGTCGAATATTGGACGAAAGGATGGATTGCTGGCTCTTGAAGAAGCGGCAAATGGTATAGAGGATGATTTCCTGAAAAAGGGAGTACTCCTTATTGTTGATGGAACGGATCCGGAGTTAGTGCGGGCGATTCTTGAAACAGACCTGATGTGCCTGGAAGATCGACACAAAAATGTGATTTCCTTTTGGGAAAAATGGGCAGAAATGGGACCTGCATGGGGTATGATTGGTACGCTGATCGGACTGGTAAATATGCTTAATAAATTGGATGATCCGTCGTCCATTGGACCTCAGATGGCCGTCGCACTTATTACAACTTTGTATGGATCTTTGATCGCAAACTGGCTTTGCAATCCTGTGGCGGCAAAACTTAAAGTTAACAATGACTTGGAAGTAATTAAAAGACAAATCACAATTGAAGGTCTTTTATCAATTCAGGCAGGTGAAAATCCTCGTGTAATCGAAGAGAAATTGAAGTCATTCCTGACACCAGCTTCCAGAGAACTTTTAAGTGGCAGAGATGCCGGAGGTGAGGAATAGTGGCAAAAAGAAAACAAGAGGAGGCACCGAAAGGGTCTCCTGCATGGATGTCCACATTCTCGGATCTTATGAATCTGCTTCTATGTTTTTTCGTTTTGCTTTTTTCCATGTCGACGGTTGATGCGGATAAATTTCAACAGGTAATTGCGTCTTTGCAGAGCAGCATCAGCATTTTGCCGGCGGGAGGTTCAAGCATTGGAGAGGGAGAAATGATTTCAGCCGGTGTGCGCCAATTGGAATTTATGGATTCCTACTATAATGAGATCGCTAATTCTGCTGCTGAAAACAGTGATGAGCAGTCAGAGGGAAAAAATTCTGTACAGGAAGCCTATGAACAGCAGGAACTTTCGGAATCGGAGCAGATGGCAGAACAGATTCAAAATGCGATTGATGCGGCAAATCTGTCAGATCAGGTCGAAGTGGACTTTAATGCAGAATATGTGCAGTTGAATATGAGCGGGGCAATTTTGTTTGAATCCGGAAAAGCGGATTTGACATCAAGTGCAAAACCACTTGTTGATAAGATAGGGAAAATACTTGAAAAGTACAAAAAAAATGTGATTGAAATCGAAGGACATACGGATAATGTTCCAATCAGTTCCCGTGCACATTATGAAAGCAACGAAGTGCTTTCGGTATATCGTGCGCTTGCTGTTACCGAGAGACTTCGGGAAAAGACATCCTTGAAACCTTCACATATTAAGTTCGCTGGCCGTGGAGATTATGTGCCAGTAGCTGATAACAGTACGGCGGAAGGCAGAGCAAGAAACCGACGTGTGGAAATTAAAGTGTATAATTCTTATAATTCAGATTTAGATTAAAAGAGGTATTGATATGAAAAAGAATTTGATTTCAGTGCTTATTCTGGCATTGGTATTTGCAAATTTTGTTTTGACAGCAATTTTGATGTTTACAGTTTTACCGGAAACGCAGAAGGCAAACACACTCATTGAAAAAGTCTGTTCGGCCATCGATTTGGATTTAAATTCCGGAGGAGCAAATGGAACATCGAACATTCCTATTGATCAGCAGGATACTTATAAAGTAAACGAGGGTGAGAAGATTACAACAAACCTTGCAAAAGGCAACGATGGAAAGTCGCATTATGCAATTGTGAAAGTTTCACTTGTATTAAATAAGAAAAGTGATAATTATGCGACATATAATCAGGAATTTCTTACAAATCAGGATGAAACGATTAAGAATGATGTGATTCGGGTAATCGGACAATATACGCTTGATGAGTTTGAAACAAACAAGGAACAGGTAAAGTCAGAAATTTTGTCAGATATGCAAAAATTGTTTGGAGCAGATCTGGTAATTGGTGTTAACTTCTCAGAATCGACGTCCGAATAAGATGATGGAAGACTAACCAGAATTTTTGGTTGGCCTTATGAAAGTTATAGGCGGTGGAAACAGATGAGTGATGTATTATCTCAAAATGAGATAGACAGTTTGCTGGCGGCGTTAAGCACCGGTGAATTAGATGTAGATGAAATAAAAGAAAAAAGTGAAAAACAGGTCAAGGAATATGACTTTGCCCGCCCTTCTAAATTTTCAAAAGAACATTTGCGTACGTTGGAAATTATTTTTGAGCATTATGGAAGGCTTCTTTCTACAAATCTTCCGGTTTATTTGCGCAAGAATGTTCAAGTAGAAGTTATGAATTCGGAGGCAGTTACGTACTCGGAGTTTTCGAATGCACTGTCAAATCCGGTGCTTCTTGGAATTGTGAATTTTGCGCCACTAAAGGGAAATGTTATTATTGAGATGGCTTCTTCACTTGGATATGCCATGGTTGACCGTATGCTGGGAGGCAAGGGAGAAACAATTGATAAAGTTCGCGAATTCTCAGAAATTGAGCTTTTGATTATCGAACGTATTTTGGTTATTTGTGTGAATCTGTTGCGTGAACCATGGGAAAACGTTGTTGATATACAACCGAAGCTGGAACGTATTGAAACAAATTCACAGTATGCACAGATTATTTCGCCAAGTGAAATGATTGCCATTGTTACAATTAATTTGAAAATTGGTGATGTGGAGGGCTTGATGAATATATGCCTTCCGTATTTGACACTGGAAGATGTTATTGACAAATTGAATACAAAGTATTGGTATTCTAATATGCAGGCACAGGATGATACAAATTATGCGCAGGCAATTGAATCATTGATTCAAAGAGCACAGATTCCTGTGAAAGCGGTACTGGGAAACAGTACAATATCCGTTAATGATTTTGCAATGCTTCAGCCGGGAGATATTATCCGACTGAATCGTAAGGTGGATGAAGAACTGGATATTTATGTTGGAAATATACGCAAGTTTACCGCATTGCCGGGGACGGCGAAAGAAAATTATGCGGTTAGAGTCACTTCGGTGATCAGAGAGGAGCAATAAAAATATGGATGGAGTATTATCGCAGGAAGAAATTAATGCACTGCTGAATGATCCAGGCGCAAATAGCGCAAATACAACGGATGAATTGACAGATGTAGAAAAGGATGAAATTGGAGAGATTGCCAATATCTGCATGGGAACTGCAGCAACTACATTGTTTTCTCTTGTTAACCGCAAAGTGGAAATTTCTACTCCGGTTGTTTCTTATTCTACATGGAAGAATATATCAAGTGAGTATGAAAGACCATGTGTGTTTATTCGAATTGCATACACAGAGGGGCTTGATGGAAATAATATCCTCATTCTTAAGGAAAATGATGTCAAAATCATCACAGACCTTATGATGGGAGGGGATGGTACTAATATTGAGGGAGAACTCGGAGAACTGCACCTCAGTGCGATTTGTGAAGCAATGAATCAAATGATGGGATCTTCATCCACTTCATTATCTTCTATGCTTGATCGTAAAATCGATATTAGTCCGCCAACTGCAGATGTCATTGACATGAAATCTGATATTGATGAAGGAACAATAGATCAATTTCTTACAGGTAATTTTGTAAAAATTTCTTTTCATATGGAAATTGGAGATTTGGTAGACAGTACTATCATGCAGTTGTATCCGATTTCTTTCGCAAAGGAAATGTGTGAAGGGTTTATGAACAACATGAAGCTCGGACAGTCTGATGTCAGGGATAAGAAAGCTACGGAAACATCAACTTCTTCGTCTCCAAGTGGACAGAACGCGCAGACAGCACAAGTACCTTTACAAAACCCGCAGACACAGGCGGCAAATACGCAGCCAATGAATGGTCAGTCGATGGTGGGTGGCCAGATGATGAATGGTCAGCCGATGATGGGAAATCAGCCAATGATGGGAGCACAGATGATGAATGGTCAGCAGATTATGGGAGGTCAGCCAATGATGGGAGGATATCCAACAGAACAGCCGGTAAATGTTCAACCGGCACAGTTTTCTGCTTTTTCTGGTGGTACCGTAGGTGGCTATCCGGCAGAAAATATCGGACTGATTATGGATGTTCCATTGGAAGTTACTGCAGAACTTGGCAGAACACAAAAGTCTATTTCTGATATTTTGGATTTTGGTCCTGGAAAGATTATTGAGTTAAATAAAATTGCTGGAGAACCAATTGATGTTCTGGTAAATGGAAAATATGTTGCAAAGGGTGAAGTTGTAGTTATTGAAGAAAGCTTTGGCGTTCGTATTACGGAGATTGTGAATGCCGGTAAGCCGACGTAATGAATGACGACAGGTGAAAATATGAACATTTTATTGTCAGGAGCATTGGATAGTTTTGTTCAGCTGATAGGTGCTCTGATTATATTTGCCTTTGTGATTGGAATCACTTACCTTACCACTCGCTGGATGGGAGGTATTCAAAAAGGCAGAAACCATAATAAAAATTTGCGTATCATCGAGACGATCGGTGTTGGAAATAACAAAATGATAAGTATCGTGGAAGTGGGTACTGTATATCTGGTAGTATCCGTTGGAAAAGATGAAGTACATCTTTTGACACAGCTGAACAGAGAACAGTTAAAAGATCTTTCTTTTGATGAACAGAAGACCTGCGAAATTCAGCAAGAATCGTTTTCTGAGATATTAAGCAAATTGAAAGATAAGTTACCGAAGAAATAGGAATTCTAATGAGTAAATTTAAGAAAATATATTGCATGGCAAGTTTTATATTCGCCTGCATAGTCATTGTATTTACAATTACATTATCGTTTGCACATCCTGTAACAGCTTATGCGGCATCTTCGCAGCCGGGTAAGAGCAACCAAACAAATGAACGGGATGTTGCAGATGCACTTGGGGATAATACGAATGGTTTATCCATTACTTATAACAACGATTCCGGATCAATTTCTACACCAGTTCGAATGCTTTTGGTCTTGACGGTATTAACACTGGCTCCTTCTATATTAATTATGATGACTTCTTTTACAAGAATTATCATAGTATTACATTTTGTTCGTACTGCAATTGGTACACAGACAGCTCCGCCAAATCAGATTTTGATTGGTCTGGCGCTGTTTCTTACATTTTTCATTATGTGGCCCACTTTTCAGGAAATTAATACCAATGCCATTCAGCCATTGGACAAGGGAGAAATTACGCAGACCGAATTTTGGAAAGAAGCAGAGAAACCGATTCGGGAGTTTATGATCAAAGATGCAAAGATTCAGATAAGGGATGTGAATTTGTTCGCTGAAATTTCTGGTCAGACATATGAGGACACAGATGAATTATCGGATGTTCCATTTACGACATTGGTTCCGGCATTTATTTTAAGTGAACTTCGGAAAGCATTTATTATGGGCTTTTTGATTTATATTCCTTTTATTGTTATTGATATGGTGGTGTCATCTGTACTTATGTCGATGGGTATGATGATGCTTCCACCGACAACAATTTCGCTGCCATTTAAAATATTATTATTTATTTTGGCAGATGGATGGAATCTTGTGATAGGATCACTTGTACATACGTTTTATTAGGAGGCGGTTAAATTGATTACAGAAGGTGCAATCCTTGATATCGCAAGAGATGCGATATATACAATTATTATTACGTCGGCACCTCTATTGATTGTGTCTCTGGTAATTGGATTGATTATCAGTATTTTTCAGACTGTAACATCTATTCAGGAGCAAACGCTTACATTTGTTCCGAAAATCCTTGGCATTTTCGTTACAATGCTGATTTGTGGATCCTGGATGTTGAATAATATGACGAGCCTGATAGAACGGCTTTGGTCAAATTTTAGCTACTATTTGAGCTTAGGATAGAGCAATGGTAAATTTCGCTTTTACATTAGACAATTTTGAATATTGGCTTTTGATTCTGGTAAGAATTACATGCTTCATATATATTGCGCCATTTTTTGGACAGAGCGGAATTCCAAATCAGGTTAAAATTGGCTTGTCTGCATTTGTTTCGCTCCTTTTATACAGTATTGTACCGCGGCCGGATCTGACCTATGCAAGTGTTGTCGGATACGCGGTTGTTGTGCTTAAAGAGGGAATTACGGGATTGCTCATAGGTTTTGCTGCAAATATCTGTAATTCTATTGTTTTATTTGCAGGTAATATCATAGACATGGACATTGGATTATCTATGGCAACGGAATTTAACCCGGATATGGGAACAGAATCAACACTTACGGGAAGTTTGTATTATTATTTGGTTCTGCTTCTCTTGGTAAGTTCCAATTTACATACTTATTTAATTCGTGCAATTGCAGATTCGTTCACGGTTATTCCGATTGCTGGGCAAAAGTTTGCATGGGATCATTTGTTAAATACAATGATTCGATATATGGGAGATTTATTTGTGATAGGATTTCGTATATTTCTTCCATTCTTTGCGTGCATTATGATATTAAATTGTGTACTTGGAATTATGGCTAAGGTTGCTCCACAGATGAATATGTTTTCTGTTGGTATGCAGTTGAAAGTCCTGGTGGGATTTGTTGTGTTGTTTTTAACAGTTTTCCTGCTTCCAAGTGTTGCTGATTACATTTTTTCAGAAATCAAAACGATGGTGAAGTTAATTGCAGAAGGTATGTACTGATGAAGATATTTTAAAAAATCAAATATTGAAGTATAATCTGCAGTGGTTTGCCAAAGATGGCGAGGGCGGCGAGAAGACAGAGCCGGCGACTGCTAAAAAATTAAAAGATGCCCGTGAAGAAGGTAAAGTAGCCAAAAGTCGGGAATTGAATTCGGCATTTGGTTTGATTGTGCTTTTTCTTTGCCTGAAGATATTTGTTTCATATGTAGGCCAGAAACTGATTGCTGTATTTACCTATGTTTATGGTCAGATGGCTGATTTTGTTTTAATCAATGAGAAGAATCTAAGCACACAGGCAATCGCTTCTTTGTTTAAAAACATTATTTTACAGTGGATGCTCATTGTCCTTCCTTTTTTTGCTTTTGGGGTTATTATTGCATTGCTGGTCAGTATTGTTCAGGTGGGATGGAAAGTTTCCACGAAACCTATGAAGCCGGAACTGTCAAAATTTAATCCAATCAATGGATTTAAGAGGATGTTTTCCAAAGATTCGGTGTTTGAACTGGTAAAATCAATTGTTAAAATCGGCTTGATTGGTTATATGGCATATGCATCGATCCGCGATCATCAGAATGAACTTTTTATTTTATATGATCTGGAATTAAATCAGGCGATTGCTTTGGTTGGAGGACTGGTTATCGATGTTGGATTTAAAATTAGCCTGGTATATCTGATCGTAGGTATTGCTGACTTCGTGTATCAGAAACACAAATTCAATGAAGATATGAAGATGACCAAGCAGGAAGTAAAAGATGAGTTTAAAAATACAGAGGGAGATCCGCAGATTAAAGGGCGACAGCGCCGAAAAATGCAGGAAGTTTCCCAGAAAAGAATGATGCAGGATGTGCCGAAGGCAGATGTGGTCATTACAAATCCGACGCATTTTGCAGTAGCGCTTCGCTATGATACAAAGGAAAGTACAGCGCCGGTTGTTGTGGCAAAAGGTGCTGACTATATAGCGCAGAAAATAAAAGAAATTGCAAAAGACAATCAAATAGAGATTGTTGAGAATAAACCACTTGCTCGTATGATTTATCACAATGTGGATGTGGGAGCAGAGATTCCGCCAGAACTTTATCAGGCGGTTGCGGAAGTATTAGCTTATGTATATCGATTAAAAAATCCAGAAGGATAAAAGCAGAAAGGAGGTAATTGTAAATGTTGAAAAAAGCAGATATTGGTGTTGGTTTATACTTACTTTGCGCAGTTGTTTTCTTTATTGTACCAATTCCATCATTGTTATTGGATGTAATGCTTGCTTTTAACATTGCAATTGCTTTGATCATTCTGTTTAACGTGTTGTTTGTAAAAGAAGTATTGGATATGTCATTTTTCCCAACTTTACTGCTGTTTACAACAATTTTTCGTATTTCATTGAATGTATCATCAACACGTCTGATTCTTTTAACAGGAGACCCAGGTAATGTCGTTCGTACATTCGGAAGCTTTGTTGGTGGCGGAAATATGGTAGTTGGTACCATTGTGTTTATTGTATTGGTATTGATTCAGTTTATCGTAATTAACAAAGGTTCAGAACGAGTTTCTGAGGTAACAGCAAGATTTACATTGGATGCGATGCCTGGTAAACAGATGGCAATTGATGCGGATCTGAATACTGGCGCAATCACAGATAAAGAGGCAAAGGAGCGACGCGAAAAGATTCAGCGTGAATCCAGTTTCTTTGGAGCAATGGATGGTGCTACAAAGTATGTAAAGGGAGATGCGACGGCAGGTCTTATTATTACATTTATCAACCTGATAGGTGGAACCGTTATGGGTGTTATGAATCAGGGACTGGCTTTTGGTGATGCCATTCAGCAGTATGGATTGTTGACCATTGGTGATGGACTTGTTTCGCAGATTCCGTCTTTACTGATTTCACTGTCAACTGGTATCCTTGTCACGAAAGGATCTAATGAGGCAGATTTTTCAGGAATTCTGGTCAAGCAATTGTTTGGCATACCGAGAGTTATGTATATAGTTGGAAGTGTGCTGATTGTTCTTGGTGTTATCACACCATTAAATATTGTTTTGTTTGTTGGAGAGGGCGTCTTATTTCTTATTGTTGGAAAGAGCATCAGCAATGACATTGGAGAGGAAAGTATAGAAGAAGAAGTTCAACAGGCAGAAACGGAAGCTGAAGAAATACGAAAGCCCGAGAATGTTGTTTCCCTTTTACAGGTGGATCCAATTGAACTTGAGTTTGGATATGGAATTATACCATTGGCAGATGTGAATCAGGGTGGTGACTTACTGGATCGTGTTGTTATGATCCGAAGACAGATTGCGCTTGAACTTGGTACGGTTGTACCGATTATTCGTCTAAGGGATAATATACAGTTGAATCCGAACCAGTATATTATTAAAATAAAGGGTGTACAGGTAACGGAAGGAGAAATTCTGTTTGATCATTATATGGCCATGAATCCGGGATATGTAGAAGAAGAAATTACAGGTATTCCGACGTTTGAACCTTCATTTCATCTGCCTGCAATCTGGATAACAGAAGCGCAGAGAGAACGGGCAGAGAGTCTTGGCTATACGGTAGTGGATGCACCTTCGATTATAGCTACCCATTTAACGGAAGTGATTCGAAGCCATATTGCAGAGCTTCTCACAAGACAGGATGTACAGAATCTTGTTAATAATTTGAAGGAATCCAATCCTGTTCTGGTGGACGAACTTACACCGAAACTTCTTGGACTTGGAGAGATACAAAAAGTACTGCAGAATTTGTTGGAAGAGGGAATATCTATTCGCGATTTGCTTTCAATTTTTGAATCTCTTGCAGACCATGCACAGACAACAAGAGATACGGATGTGCTTACTGAATATGTAAGACAAAGCCTGAAGCGGGCGATTTCAAGCAAGTATTTTCCTGCAAATGAGACAACGAGTGTGATTACATTAGATCCAAAGGTCGAGCAGGAAATTATGTCGTCAGTAAAACAAACCGAGCAGGGGGCTTATTTAACACTTGATCCGGAAAAGACGAAGGCAATCATGGATTCTGTCGGAACAGAAACACAAAAACTTGAAAGTATTGGAAAAAATCCAATTATTATTACCTCTCCGATCGTGCGTATGTATTTTAAAAAGCTCACGGAGGATTATTTTAAAGACTTGATTGTTGTATCCTACAATGAGGTTGAATCCAATGTAGAACTTCAATCAGTAGGGATGGTGACAGCATAAGTGACAATTAACAAATTTCAGGGAAAAACAAAAGAAGAAGCAATTCAGAAGGCGAAGACGGAATTCGGGGAAAATGCAGTGATTATGAATGTGAAGGAAGTCAAGCCAAAGGGGTTTTTTCGTATTTTTAAAAGTACGACATACGAGGTGACAGCTGCAATGGAAGAAAAAGAACAGAATGTAAATCAGACAATTGCCATGCAGAATATGAAGAAGTTACATGAAAGTATTAATTTCGCGGCAGATGAGAAGATCCAAATTCCGAAACCGGAAGTAAAGACTGAGGCAGAGATAGAAGCAAAACCAGAGATAAAACCGGCACATATGCCGGATTTTTCTCAATTGATTCAACAGGAACAGAAAAAAGAAAACGAAGAAAGAAAAATTGAAAAGCGTTTAGACGATTTGTCAGATCGTTTGGAAAAAAGCCTTGGACATGCGCAGGGCGGAGTGGATATTGCAAAAGAACCATCTGCAGAGGAGCTTAATTTTATTCGTATTTTATATAGTACTTTGCTAAAAAACGAGGTAAGTGAAAAGTATGTGAATCAGATATTAGATGAAGTAGAACAGTTTATTCGACCGGGAAACAGCGTTGACATGATTTTAGCAAATGTATATCAGAAATTGATTTTGCGTTTTGGACAACCAAAGCCGATTGAACTTTCCGGATCTAAACCTAAAATCCTGGTTTTCGTTGGACCAACTGGTGTTGGAAAAACAACTACAATTGCAAAAATTGCTTCAAAATATAAAGTGGATTATGATAAAAAAGTTGCCTTCATTACCTCTGATACATATCGTATTGCTGCAACGGAGCAGTTGCAGGTTTATGCCAATATTTTGGATGCACCAATGACGATTGTGTATTCGAAAGATGAAATTAATTCTGCTATTGAAAAATATGCAGATTATGACATGGTTTTTGTTGATACAGCTGGATTTTCGCACAAAAATGCACCACAGCGGGATGATATGAAAAAGCTTTTGGATGCGATCGATGGAAAATACAGCAAAGAAATTTATCTTGTTTTAAGTGCTACTACGAAATATAAAGATTTGTTGGAAATTGTTGATGTTTATCATGAAATAACAGATTACAAATTTATATTTACGAAACTTGATGAGACAACAACTTATGGAAATTTGCTTAATATTAAGTTGCATACAGGGGCAGAGTTGTCTTATATGACTATTGGACAAAATGTACCAGATGATATTGCAATTTTTGATACACAAAAGATCGTCAAACAATTGTTAGGAGGCAACGCGTGATGGATCAGGCACAACAGTTGCGTAATGTGATTAAACAACGCAATCAGAATAATATAAATGCGGCTAAAGTGATTACCATCACGAGTGGAAAGGGCGGCGTTGGAAAATCTAATCTGGCAGTAAATCTGGCAGTCTGCCTTAGAAAAGTAGGTAAGAGAGTTGTTATTTTTGATGCAGATTTTGGGCTGGCAAATGTAGAAGTGGTATTTGGAGCAATTCCCAAATATACATTATTTGATTTTATTTATCGCGGGAAAAGTATTTCTGAAGTGATTACAAAGGGACCGATGGATATTGGGTTTATTTCAGGGGGATCAGGCATTATTGGATTAAACGACCTGACACATGAACAGGTAATTCGTTTGGTGCAATCAATCAATGAACTAAATGAACTGACGGACTACATTATTATTGATACCGGTGCAGGAATTTCGGATCAGGTACTGGAATTTGTAGTCGCAAGCCCGGAAGTACTTCTTGTGGCAACGCCGGAACCAACGTCCCTTACAGATTCTTATTCGCTGCTTAAAGTATTATACCGTAACCCTGATTTTGATCCGAATGCTACGGCTATTCATGTGGTGCTAAATAGAGTGAATTCCATTGAAGAAGGAAGAGCGATGTATGAAAAATTAAATTCTGTTGTATCCCAGTTTTTACATGGAAATTTGGATTACCTTGGGATGATTCCGCAGGATGCAGCTTTAGAACGTGCGATTCGTCAGCAAAAAACAGTTTCTCAGCTGGAACCAAACGCAAAGTCTTCAAAAGCATTTGAAGTTCTTGCTGGCAATTTGATAAATGGGACACATAATGAGTTGAGTTGGGGAATCGGACAAATGTTTTCTCATTTTTTATCTAATTTCAAAGTAGGAGAATAGAACATGATACTTTCTGAAATTACATGTCCAGGAGATAAAATTGATATTCGATTGATGCATCAGGTAAAAATAGAAGAAAATGGAGGAGAGATGGCGCAGGTATATAAAAGCGGTATCTGTGATTATCTGTCTGACAGTCTTTTGGAAATCAGTATGCCTACAGCGGACGGAAGAATGGTTCTTTTTCAGATAGGAGCTGAATGCCAGCTGGTTATTTATTCTAAAAGAGGAATGTATCAGTGTGTTGCATCTGTGCAGAAACGATACAAAAAAGATAGTCTGTATTTGCTTTCTATGGAGATTATGTCAGAACCGAAACGATTTCAAAGAAGAGAATTTTTTCGGGTCAATCTGCTTACAGAGGTACAATATTATACAATTTCTAAGGAAATTGCAGCATTGCCAACAACAGAGAAACTTTTTCTTGAAATAGAAAAACCAGAGTATATTGATCGAATGAAGCATGGAATGGTAAAAAACATCAGTGGTGGAGGAATGTGTTTTTCATCCGATGAATTATTGCAGACAGGAAATTATGTTTTATTGAATTTTCGGCTATCTAGTGAAAATATGGATGAGAGTTTCTATCTGGTAAGCAGGTGTGTCGCTTCTTATAAAAATCCAAAAGTGGACAATTTGTATGAGCATAGAATGAAATTCATTTTTAAAGATTTGCGTGACAGAGAAAAAATTGTGCGGTTTGTATTCGAGGAAGAACGTCGGATACGTAAAAAGGAAGTGGGGGAATCTTAAATGAAGAAAAAACTATTGGTAGTTGATGATTCTGCACTTATGAGAAGAATTATCTGTGATATAATCAATTCAGATCAAAATTTTCAAGCAACCGATTATTGCAGAGATGGTCTTGAGGCATATGAAAAACTCAAGACAACAAGCTATGATGGTGTGATTTTGGATGTTAATATGCCACGAATGGATGGTTTACAATTGCTTGAACGGTTACAAAAAGAGCATATCAAGGCAAAAGTAGTCATGGTCAGTACGTTGACTACAAAAGATGCGGACGTAACCATTCTTGCCATGGAACGTGGTGCAATTGATTTTGTGACAAAGCCAAATAACATTATAGAAGCCAAAGGGGAAGATTTTAAACGTCAGCTGTTATCTGTCCTGAATGCAGTGTATGAGACGCAACGATGGAATAGCATACATACAATTTCGACCTCGACAAGAACAAAACTCTCTGCATCGAACAACAGAATTAAAGCAGTATATCCAGGAAAGAAACTGGTCGCACTTGCGTGTTCGACAGGCGGACCCAAAGCATTACAAAGCGTTGTCCCGTATCTGCCGAAATGGTTGGATGCACCGGTCGTAATCGTACAGCATATGCCGGCAGGTTTTACACAATCTATGGCAAAGCGATTGGATGAAATCAGTGAAATACCGGTGAAAGAAGCACAAGAAGGGGACAAGCTGGAAAATGGACATGTTTATATTGCCCCCGGAGGTCATCATTTGGAAATCCGGCGTATGGCAAATGGCTCTCATGTTATAAAACTTAACGATATGCCTCCGATTGGTGGCTTGAAACCCTGCGCAAACATTATGTACGACTCTCTAACGGAAAGCGGTTATGATGAAATTGTATGTGTTGTTCTGACAGGAATGGGAGCAGATGGAACTAATGGAATTCTTTCCTTGGAGAAAGCGAAACCAATTCATGTGATTGCACAGGATGCGCAGAGTTGCGTTGTATATGGAATGCCAAAGGCAGTCGCAGAAGCTGGAGTTGTTGATGAAGTTGTTCCTTTGAATCAGGTTGCAAAAACAATCACAAAGAATGTGGGGGAAAAGTAGTATGGATGTAAGTCAGTATCTTGAGATTTTTATTGATGAGAGTGCAGAACATCTGCAGACATTAAGCGATTGTATTATGACATTGGAAAAGGAACCTGATAACAAAGATACAATCAATGAAGTATTCCGTGCGGCACATTCCTTAAAAGGAATGGCTGGAACCATGGGATTTAAGCGTATGCAGCATCTTACCCATGATATGGAAAATGTGTTTCAGGAAGTACGTAGCGATAAGATCACAGTAGACAGTCCTATGATTGATTTGCTTTTTAAATGTCTGGATGCAATTGATGGATATTTGGAAAATATTAAGGCAACTTCGGATGAAGGAACAGAAGATAATGAAGTTATTATCAAAGAACTGAATGATTTTATATCAAAAGCAAATGGTGAAGCAGCTGCGGAAGCGTCTACGAAGGAGAATGCTCCAGCGAATGAAACTGACACTTCTGATAATGTTGATAAGGCAAAATATCATCAGATTGAACTTACAGATCATGAGAGAGAAACTGTCACAACTGCAAAAGACGCTGGTATGCATATTTATGGAATGACAATTATTGTACAGAAAGAGTGCCTGTTGAAGGCGGCACGTGCATTTTTGGTATTCCGTGCAGTGGAGGAACATGGAGAAATTCTGGTGTATCGTCCAAGTTCACAGGACATAGAAGATGAAAAGTTTGATCTTGATTTCAGCTTTTATATTGCTTCCAATGAAGAAATTGACAAGATTATTGCAGCGGCCAAAAATGTGTCAGAAATCGAAGATGCAGTAGGTGAAGAAATTACAGATTTTTCTGCTCCATCAGAAGAAAAGAAAGAGGAGACTAAACCGGCAGTTACAGGTGGTGAGACAAAACCGGCACCAAAGAAAGAAGAACACAAAAAGGCAGGAACACCGGCAAAGAAAACAACAGGAAAACCGGCAACCAATCGAACCGTTCGAGTAGATATTGAAAAGCTGGATGCACTTATGAATCAGGTGTCTGAGCTTATTATTGCAAAAAATAGTCTGGTATCTATCAGCTCTACAGAAGGTGGAAGCTTTAATAATCAGGGATTCCATGAACAGATTGAATATCTGGAGAGAATTACTACAAATTTACATGAGTCAGTCATGAAAGTACGAATGGTTCCAATTGAGAGCGTTGTTAATAAATTTCCTCGTATGATTCGTGATTTATCCCGTACATTGAATAAAAAGATGGAATTGATCATGACTGGTGAGGATACGGAGCTCGATCGTACTGTAGTGGACCAGATAGGAGATCCTTTACAGCATTTACTTCGAAATTCTGCAGATCATGGACTCGAGGATACAGAATTACGTTTACAGCGTGGAAAACCAGAAGTTGGAAGCATTTTCCTGAATGCATATCAAGAAGGTAATAATGTTATAATCCAAGTTGGCGATGATGGCAATGGTATTGATACAGAAGCTGTTAAGGCAAAAGCGGTTGAGCGAGGCATTATTACTCCAGAGCAGGCTGAAGTTATGTCGCAGAAAGAAATTATTAATCTTTTATTTATGCCTAGCTTTTCGATGGCAAAGAAGATTACGGATATTTCCGGACGTGGTGTAGGACTTGATGTTGTAAAATCAAATATTGAACAACTTGGTGGAGATGTAGAGGTAAGCACAAAATTGGGAGAAGGAACAACTTTTACGGTTCGTCTTCCATTGACACTTGCCATTATTCAGGCACTCATGGTAGAAATTCGTGATGAAAAATATGCGATTGCACTTGGGTCAATTGCAAATATCGAAAATATTCCTGTATCGGAAATAAAATATGTACAGGCCAAAGAAGTGATTCATTTACGTGGAAATGTTATTCCTCTTATTCGACTTGATGAAGTTCTGGATATTGAACCGGCAGAGGAGAAAAAAGAAAATCTGACCGTTGTTATTGTGAAACGAGGCGACAGTCAGGTTGGACTTGTGGTTGATAATCTTATGGGACAGCAGGAAATTGTAATTAAGTCCCTGGGCAAATATATTAATGGCAATAAGTTAATCAGCGGTGCAACCATTCTTGGTGATGGTGAAGTTGCATTGATTCTTGACGCAAACACATTGATGTAACAGGGGGATAAACATATGGCAACAAATAAGATAGAGACAAAAGATGTAGAAAAGGACAGCAAACAGTATATTGTTGTACAGATTGGAAATGAAAAATATGGTATTGATATCTGCTATGTAGACAATATTGTGCGTATGCAGAAAATTACAAGAGTTCCAAAAGCACAGGTTTATTTTAAAGGAATTATCAATCTTCGTGGAGAAATCGTTCCGGTTATGAGTATTCGAACAAAAATGGGACTTGAGGATGATGTGTTCACCAATGCTTCACGTATTATTATTCTTAAGATTGAAGAAAAAGGATCTTTGGGTGTCATTGTAGATGAAGTTTGTGAAGTTGTAACACTTTCTGATAGTGAAATTGAAAAGAGCAATGTAAATGCAACTCATACAAAGGATTCATTTATCAATGGAGTTGGCAAGAATGGAGATCAACTGATTTCTTTACTTGAAATCAATGCGATTGTTGATGAAAAAGATAACACGTAGTTATTTAAAATATATAGTGAGGCATTTGCCTCACTATATATGATTTTTGGAGGAATTATGGAATCTTTTACACTGGATCATGTAAATGAAATGTATATGGATGTGCTCCGGGAACTTGGAAATATTGGAGCTGGAAATGCAACCACTTCACTGGCGAATATGATTAATGAACAAATTAATATGAATGTTCCGAAAGTTGAGTTGATTGAGGCATCCAAACTCGGCTCAGCTATTTGCCCGGAAGATGAAATTATTGTTGGTATATTTTTGGAAGTGACGCGCGACATTAGGGGAAGCATGATGTTTTTGATGCGTATGGAATCTGCACATTATCTTGTGAACCGTTTAATGGGAAGAGATCCGAAAAATATGGATCCGTTTGATGATATGGATTTGTCAGCAATGAAAGAAATTGGAAATATTATTGCAGGAGCCTATTTGTCAGCACTTTCCGGAATGACAAATCTTACGATTGCACCATCTGTTCCTTATATTGCGGTTGATATGGCAGCTGCAATTTTAAGTGTTCCAGCAATCCAGTTTGGGCAGTATGGAAATAATGCGCTTCTTATCGAAACGGAATTCGGAAGTGATTATATGATAGGTGGCTATTTTATATTAATGCCGGAAGAAGATTCATATGCCAAAATTTTGGAATCTCTTGGCATCCAGTTATAGGAGTAATGGATATGGGAGAAACGATTAAAGTAGGTATGGCAGACTTGAAAGTAGCACATGCCCCAGACTCTTTAATAACTCTGGGACTTGGATCCTGTATAGGACTTACATTGTATGATCCGGTTGCAAAAGTAGGTGGGCTTGTGCATTTTATGCTGCCTGATAGTACAAAATTAAAAAATAATACGAATATAGCAAAATTTGGAGATACCGGAATTAAAGAATTGCTTCGTGTGGTACTTGCGGAGGGTGCTTCTCAGCGAAGACTGGTAGCTAAAATTGCTGGTGGGGCATGCATGTTTGAAATGAGTGGACTTTCTTCCATGGGACGCGTGGGAGAGAGAAATGCAGAAGCAGCTAAGACAATGTTAAAGCAATTGAATATTCCACTAAAGGCAGAAGACATTGGACTTAATTATGGAAGAACCGTCGAACTTAATTGTGAGAATGGAGATTTTCTGATAAAATCAGTTGGAAAACAAAATAAAATTATATAGAAGAGGTGCGTAATATGAAAACCAATGGAGTGCCGGCGATTGTCATGCTCCTGGCCGGATTTACTGATTGCATAATAGCAATTCGTACGCATATGACTTTGGGAAGTTTTACCCGGCAGCTTTTTCTTGTTTTGTTAATTTTTTATGTTATTGGATGCATGGTTAAGCTGATTCTTGATCGAAATATTGATAAGATGGAAGATGTGAAAACTGTGGAAGAAGAATTGTCTGAAAAAAAAGTGGATATAGATGAGACGTCGGAGGAGAAGACGGCAGAGGAAGACGCAGAGAAGGAAAAACAGGTAGAAGAAAACGAATAGCTTGGAGCGGACTGAATGAAAAGTACGGATAAAGAAAAATTATGGGATGAATATCGCAGAAAACCAACACAGGCATTGCGGGAACAACTGATAATAGAATATTCACAGCTCGTAAAGCTTGTTGCTGGAAGACTTAGTATGTATTTGGGACATAATGTGGAATACGATGATCTGGTTAGCTATGGAATCTTTGGACTTATTGATGCAATCGACAAATTTGACCTTACAAAGAATGTTAAATTTGAGACGTATGCAAGTCTTCGTATTCGTGGTGCTATTCTGGATCAGATTCGAAAGATGGACTGGATACCGCGTACCGTTCGGCAGCGTCAGAAAAAAATGGACGATGCCATTAAACAGATAGAAATGCGTACGGGAAAGACGGTAACGGATGAAGAACTTGCAAGGGAGCTGGGGCTGACAGAAGATGAACTTGGAAATTGGCAGTCACAACTTAAAGTGACAAATCTGGTTTCGCTGAATGAATTTGAAGAAAGTGGAACGGAGCCGACAATCGATCATCAACATGCTCATTTTTCTCAGCCTGAAGATGTTGTTGCTGATGAAGAATTAAAAAAGACATTAATAGAATCTTTGGACTTATTAAC
>ERZ1026854.87-NODE-87-length-66581-cov-9.776884_pt1 | contig 66581 bp, 58 predicted proteins | sample MGYA00380157_ERZ1026854 | MGnify/ENA primary metagenome ERZ1026854 (study PRJEB33269, sample SAMEA4719793) | human gut metagenome | biome: human-associated habitat; feature: organic feature; material: feces | place: Cameroon | collected 2013-10 ...
CCATTCCTTACAGATGTCTGATATTTGCTTAGGTTAGTGCATATGGGGCAGAGCCCCATTGTCGCTCTCCGCAGAGAGCGAAATACCCTAAACTGACAGCACCAAACTTGCCGCAATAGCGTAATCAGTAACAAATAAAAAAGCGCAATTCACACCCAAAAGGTAAAACAGAACGTGAGAAATCAGTTTCGTAAACCTAAAAATGTGAATTGCGCTAATTCTATATCCCTAAAACAAACTATCCTCGGCATGAAATGCGCAGAGCGAAGCGATAAGCATTTCGAGCCGACATAATATGAACAGCTATGGGATATGAACGTGAAAACAAGCGAACGTAAGTGAGCGAAGTTTTCACATAACGCAGCAACTAATAAACCACGACCGAAAAACGAAACATCATTTAAATGCCCAACCACTGCAGATATGACATTTTCACAGAGGAAGAAATACTTCACCTGCGGTTAGTTATCGTCTTAATTATGAAATCTGCACCATAAAGTATGCACCGTGCAGCAGTAATTATATTATACTAAACACCATTTAAAATTTGGAAAAGATCAAGCCGACAATCTTGAATATATTGGATTTCGGCGCAGATCTTTTCCTTTATTTTATTGGCGTTTAGTATTATAAATATTACATAGTTTACAATTTGATTTCAAAATAGGCTAAACTATTGAATTTACGTCGCTTTTATGGTAGAATTTAATATAGAAAAATACCGCAGTATGCCTGCGGAAAATGTGTAGAAAAAAGAATATAAAAGGAGAACAAATTGAAAAAAATAACTGCCCCGAAACGGCTCTGCGGCATTCTTCTTGCCGCGCTGACCGTCATTTCGGTTTCGGGGGCGAAAGTCAATGCCGCAGCAACGCTGACCGATGCAAAGCAGGGACTTCCGCTCTATTATAATTCGCTCACGGAAGATGAAAAGAACATCTATATACATCTCCGTCAGGGCGTTATGAACAACAAAGAAAAGATCGATACCATTGTTATCAAGAACACTGACAGCTATAACAAATTATGCGAGCTGATACTTTATAACGATGACCTTGCGTTCAACCTCGGCGGCATTGCGGCAAGCACGACGGGAAGTATGTCAACATTTACCCCGACCTATGCGATCGATAATTTCACATACAGCCTTATGCTGGACGAAATGGACAAAAGAGCTGAAGCTATTGCAAAAAAGGCCCGCAAAATAGAGGACGAATACAGCCGCATCGAATATATCCACGATGAGATAGCTAAAAACTGCGAGTATTTCCCCGAAAGCGACCCCGAAGCTTATGTCGGCTATACACATTATGCCTACGGCGCGCTTGTCGAGGGCAGAGCTGTATGTCAGGGCTACAGCGCAGCGTTTTCGTATGTATGCCAAAAGTCAAACATACAATGTATTACGGTCTACGGCACTTCAAGGGACGAAAACCACAGCTGGAACAAGGTCTTATGCGATGGAAAATGGTACAATGTTGACCTCACTTGGGACGATTCCGTCTCAAATTTCAAGGATAACATCAACCATAACTATTTTATGCTCTCCGACTTGGAGATAGCGAAAGACCACACCTTTAAAAACTTCGTCGGAACGGATAAGCCTGCCGATGAAACAAGGGACTGCTTCACCGAGCACGGACTTTGTGCAAACGATAACACGGAAGCGGTGAAAATGCTTGAAACGCTTCTCACCGAGCAGGCGGAAAACGGAGGTATCTCCGCAACAATAAGCTTTGCCGACAGCAGGTCGTTCCGTAACTTCGTCAAGTATATCGAATACAATGATCGCGGAAGAATGAAAAATCTGCTCAAAAGGGTCAAAAAAGCCTCGGGCGCGGATATAAAAACAGACTCGACCTGGTATTTCACAGACCAAGACCACAGAACAGTGACCTTCGTTCTCGTTTATAACGGCGCGGCGCTGAGCGATTATTTCAATTACCCCGAGCTTATAGATGAAAAGAACCTCGAAACATATAAAAAACTGGGATTAAAGATAGATATTCCCGAGAAAAAGGAAGAAAAGGCGGTGACAAAATGAGAAAGAATATCCTTACGGCTGCTGTTTCGGCAGCAATGGCATTCTCAATGATCTGTGCAGTACCGACCTTTGCCGAGCCGTACGAAATTTACATCGACACAATGATAAGAAGCGAACTGGACTTATTTTTGCAGAAGTCCGCGGCTGAACCGATGCTCCCCTATCAGTATGATGAGCTTTCAACGCAGGCGCAGAAATGCTATGCCGACATCAGAAAAGCTATTATCGCGCACAAGAATTCCGTTAAGATATCCTCGAGAATAAGCGAAAAAACGCTCCTCACCATTGCGGATATCATCAAAAATCAGGACCCGCTCACATTCGGCGGCGCTGAGATCGAATATAACGGCATAAGCACCGACAACGCTTACGCAAGGCTGACATATTCCTACACAAAGGGCGTTGAAGACAGCATTGAAAAGCAGGTCGCAAAGGAAGCCGACAAGGTCATCGCGGCTTTTGTTCCCGATGCTGATGAATACGGAAAATTCCTCGCTATACACGACCATATCACGGCGACAGCCGAAGATGACAGCGAGGATAGGGAGCTCAGCCGAACAGCCTACGGTCCTCTCGTTCTCGGAAAGGGAGTTTCAGAGGGCTACGCTTACGCTTTCCAGTACATAAGCATAAAGGCGGGGCTGACCTCGGTAGTCGTTTCGGGAACGGACGCAAACGGCAGTGTTCACACTTGGAACAAGGTCAAGGTCGGCGACAGCTGGTACAATGTTGACTGTTTCGCTGACGATACAGGCGGAAACCATAACTGCTTTATGGTGAGCGATGAAACGATAAAGCAGCTTTACACGGAAAACGGCAGCGGTGACTACCCTGCTTCGGAAGATTATGCTATTTAAAATAACTAAAGGGGCAATGACATTATGAAGAAACTTATTTCGGCATTTCTTGCACTCGCGACGGCTTTTACATTTGCGGCAGGCGTACCTGTCAGCAAGACTGTTCCCGATATTGCGGTGACAGCTTATGCGGCTGAATCAAAGTCGCTCGAAAAGCAGATGCTCCCGTACCACTACTCCAAGCTTTCGGACACGGGCAAGGCTGTTTATATTCAATTGAGAAAGGCTGCGCTCAACCATGAGAAGTCTTTCACCTACAAAAAAGCGCTCGATCAGGATCTTGTGAGCAATCTTGCCGATATAATTTTCTATGAGGATTCGCTCGCATTTAACGTAAAGGGCGTTTCATACGTTATTTATCAGGGACAGAACAAGACCGAATTCGACCTTAGCTATTCTTTCAATCAGGAATCCGCGGACAAAATGATGAAGAAAATGGACGCTGTTGCCGAAAAGGTCATTTCCAAATTCGATGAAGATACTTCGACATACAGCAAGATACTTTATATACACGATTATATCGTAGGTCATACCGTTTATGACGAATCGCTCAACTCGGCGCACTCCGCTTACGGCTCGATGATAGTCGGAAAATCCGTTTGCGAGGGTTATGCAAGAGCATTCGGATATATCTGCGCAAAGGCAGGCATAAAGACCGTCAACGTTGTCGGCAGAGCCACCGCTGATGACGGTCACACCGAGAATCATATGTGGAACAGAGTTTACCTCAAAAAGCAGTGGTACGATATCGACCTCACATGGGACGATCCCGTTATGCCTTATGTCGAAAACAAGAGCTACAAGTATTTTCTCCCCGGCAGTGCAACATTCGCAAAGTCGCATAAGCCGTGCAACACTTCGCTCTCCTATCCGAAAGCTACCGATGATACAAGTATGAACTATTATGCAAGGAAAAAGCTTGTCGCAGAGGATAACAGCAGTGCATATTCGCTCCTCGTTTCTCAGATAGCAAAGGCTGCGAAAAGCGGTCATTCCGTCGCATCGATAAAGCTTTCCGACAGCTCGGCTTTCAATAATTTCAAAAATTATCTTGAAAAGAACAATGACAGCAAGCTGTTTGATCTTCTTTCCGATGCAAACAAAAAGACAAAGTTTTCAATAGTGACCGACCGTTTCTACGGCTATGTTACCGACCAAAACTCGCTTACTGTTTCTGTCTACTTTATGATGAAGAACACAACGCTTTCGGATTATTACACCGATGTTTCGTCTGTTTCTTCCGATGAGATACAGTTCTTCAAGGAAGCAGGCATAACAAACAAAAAGGCAGCGTGATAAATTCCTATGCAGAATAAAATGAAAAGAGTTTTCCTTATCGTCCTCGACAGCGCAGGGATAGGCTATGAACCCGATGCCGACCTATTTGGTGATGTCGGAGCTGATACTTTCGGCGACTGCTTTCGGACGGGAAAGCTGAACGTTCCCAATATGCGCAAAGCAGGACTTTACAATATCGACGGCGTTTCGATGAAAGAACCCGTTGAAAAACCGTGCGGAATGTATGGCAGGCTTCGTGAAAAGTCCATGGGCAAGGACACTACTGTCGGACACTGGGAGCTTGCAGGTGTGGTTTCACCCAAGCCGCTCCCGACTTTCCCCAATGGCTTTCCCGATGAAGTGCTGAAACGCTTTGAAGAAGCAACGGGACGCGGAGTTCTCTGCAATAAGCCGTATTCGGGAACGCAGGTCATTCTCGATTACGGAAAAGAGCATCTCGAAACGGGAAAGCTTATCGTCTACACCTCAGCAGACAGCGTTTTCCAGATAGCGGCGCACGAAAAGCTTGTCCCTCCCGAAAAATTATATGAATACTGCCGCATCGCCCGTGAGATATTGACGGGAGAATACGGCGTGGGAAGAGTTATCGCCCGTCCGTTCGAGGGCGAGTACCCGAATTTTACCCGAACCGCCAACAGACACGACTTCTCGCTCGAACCGCCTGAGGATACAATGCTCGATGAGCTTAAAAATGCAGGACTGAGCACGATAGCGGTCGGAAAAATATACGATATCTTCGCAGGAAAAGGCATAACAGAGTATGTCCGCACAAAAAGCAACGACGACGGTATGGAAAAGACTATGGAGTATGCAAAAAAGGACTTCACGGGACTTTGCTTCACGAATCTTGTCGATTTTGATATGAAATACGGACATAGGCGTGATGTTGAGGGCTACACGAACGCGCTCAACCGCTTTGATGAGCAGCTCGGGCAGCTTTTGCCGCTCCTCGGAGAAGATGACTGCGTGATGATAACTGCCGACCACGGCTGCGCGCCGACATTCAAGGGCACAGACCACACAAGAGAGTATGTGCCGCTGCTTGTGATGGGCAAAAAAATTGAACCGCAGAACCTCGGAACAAAGGAAAGCTATGCGTTTGTTTCGGAACTGGTAAAACGATATTTAAATTAGGAATTAGGAATTCGGAATTATTTTGCTCCGCATATTGGTTGCAAAAATGCAAATGACGGATTTCCTATTCTATGCCGCAAAATGTTTCACAATAAACGAATACCCCTGTTTTCAACGGTTTTATCCGATGAAAACAGGGGTATTTTCTTTGTGAATATTGTGCTGAAAATCGCTGACGCGATTCGGGACGGGAAACCCGTCCCCTACAGAAAATTGCCGTAATTTTATAGGTTTTTAACGGGCGGATATGGAATCCGCCCCTACGGTTTTTGCAGCAAACTCACGGAATATAAATAATTCCGAATTCCGCATTCCAAATTAATTCTTGTCGTTTTCTTCCATAGCCGCAACAAGGCTGCGGAGTCTGATCTTTGCCGCGCCGAGGTTGTTTATTTCGTCAATCTTAAGCTGGGTGTAGAGCTTTCCGCCGCTTTCGAGGATGCCTCTTACCTCGTCCGTTGTGATAGCGTCGATGCCGCAGCCGAATGATACAAGCTGTACAAGCTGCATATCCTTCTGCGTTGTGACATACTGTGCGGCACGGTAAAGTCTTGAATGGTATGTCCACTGGTTGAGGACATCAAGCTTTGGCGTGTGACCCTTTTTGAAGATGCTGTCCTCGGTGATAACTGCGAGGTTGAGCGAGGAGATAAGCTTGTGTATGCCGTGGTTTATCTCGGGGTCGAGGTGGTAAGGTCTGCCTGCAATGACGATGATAGGCATATTCTGCTTTCTTGCTTCGTCGATCATTCGCTCACCCTCGGCTTCGATCTCCGACATATACTGTTTGAGCGCGTCCATAGCCTTAACATAAGCTGCGGCTGCCTGCTTTTTCGTGATGCCGTAGTCTTTGAGCGATTCGGAGAGGACTTCTGCCGAGTGCTTCGGGAGGTTTATGTCGATATAAGGCGAGATGAAGTTCTTATCGTTGAGTTCGGGGATATTCGCACGGAGAAGCTCGGGGTAATATGCGACAACGGGGCAGTTATAATGGTTATCGCTTTCGCCGTCGTCGATATTATAGCTTTCGCAGGGGTAGAAGATGAAGTCAGTGCCCTTTTCGAGCAGGCTGATGATATGTCCGTGCGCAAGCTTTGCAGGGTAGCAGACCGTATCGGACGGAATAGTGTTCTGACCCTTATAGTAAGTCTTTCTTGTGCTTTCTTCGGAGATAACGACCTCAAAGCCAAGCTCGGTGAAAAGCTTTGCCCAGAATGGGAGCTGTTCATAAAGTCCGAGTGCGAGCGGTATTCCGACCTTTGCCTTAGGTGTAACGGTCGGCTTTTCGTCTGCCTTTGAGAGGAGATGTCTGTACTTATATTCAAAGAGGTCGAGCGGTTCGGTGGTGCGCTTGATTCCTGCGCCCTTTTCACAGCGGTTGCCGCTGATGAATCTTCTTCCGTCGTTGAAAGTTATCATTGTGAGTGCGCAGCGAGAGCCGCAGCCGCCGCAGTTGAGCTGCTTTGACTGGTATGTAAAGTTCTCGAGAGCCTCTGCGGAGATGATATGCGAAGCCTCTTTGCACTTTTCCTTAGCGTAAAGAGCCGCGCCGAATGCGCCCATAAGTCCTGCGATTGCAGGGCGGACAACGTTCTTTCCGAGTTCCTTTTCAAACGCGCGGAGAACGGCATCGTTGAGGAAAGTGCCGCCCTGAACAACGACATTTTCGCCGAGTTCGTCTGCGGATTTCGCACGGATAACCTTATATATAGCGTTCTTGATAATTGACGAAGAAAGTCCTGCGGAGATATCTTCGACCGAAGCGCCGTCTTTCTGTGCCTGCTTAACGGAGCTGTTCATAAATACCGTGCAGCGCGAACCGAGGTCAACGGGGTGCTTTGCAAAAAGTCCGAGCTGTGCAAAGTCTGCGATATCGTATCCGAGCGCAAGAGCGAACGTCTGAATGAACGAGCCGCAGCCCGAAGAACAAGCTTCGTTGAGCATAATGCTGTCGATAGCGTGATTTTTTATCTTGAAGCACTTGATATCCTGACCGCCGATGTCGATGATAAAGTCAACATCAGGCTTGAAGAATGAAGCTGCCTTGTAGTGCGCAACGGTTTCAACGATACCGAAGTCAACGCCCACGCCTGCTTTGATAAGGTCTTCACCGTAACCAGTAACGGCAGAGGAGAGTATCGTTATTCTGTTGCCCATAAGAGCGTACATTTCCTTGAGCTTATCGGTGATAACGTCAAGCGGTCTGCCCTTGTTGGAGGTGTAGTGCTGATAAAGCAGCTTGCCCTCGGGAGTGATAAGCACAAGCTTTGTCGTTGTTGAGCCTGCGTCGATGCCGAGGTAAGCGCCGCCCTCGTAAGTGCTGATATCCTCATATTCGAGATCGCATTTCTTGTGGCGTTCAACGAATTCGTTGTATTCTTCCTTTGAAGCAAAGAGCGGATCGCCCGTGATGATATCATCGGTCATCTTGGCATTTTCGATCCTATTGATTACATCATCGAGAGAGTATTCGTCCGAAACCTCATTAGCGTGAAGTGCGCAGCCGTAAGCCATAAAGCAGGGTGCATTTTCGGGGAATATCGCATTTTCTTCGGAAAGGTGGAGCGTATCTACGAAAGCCTTGCGAAGTCCCATCTGGAATGAAAGCGGACCGCCGAGGAAGAGTATCTTGCCCTTTATCTGTCTGCCCTGCGCAAGACCCGAAACGGTCTGGTCAACAACTGCTTGGAAGATAGAAGCGGCAACGTCCTCACGGCGCGCGCCCTGATTGAGAAGCGGTTGGATATCGGATTTTGCGAAAACGCCGCAGCGCGATGCGATAGGATATACCTTTTCTGCATTTAGCGCAAGCTTATCCATTTCGTCCGTGGTAATGCCGAGGAGCGTAGCCATCTGGTCGATGAATGCGCCCGTGCCGCCTGCGCAGGAGCCGTTCATTCGCTGCTCAACGCCGCCCGTAAGGAAGATTATCTTTGCGTCCTCACCGCCGAGTTCGATAACAACATCGGCATCGGGATAGCTTTCCTTAACTGCGATGAAAGCGCCGAAAACCTCCTGAACGAACGGAAGCTCGGAAGCGGTAGCAAGTCCGAGACCTGCCGAACCCGTTATCGAAAGCCTGAACTTTGCATCGGGATATTCCTTTGCGATAATTTCAAGCTGTGACTTAACGGTTTCCTTTACCTTGGAAAAATGCCTTTCGTATTTTGAGTAAATTATCTGCTTGTTTTCATCAAGAATTACGGTTTTAACTGTGGTAGAGCCGACATCGACTCCGAGTGCATAGACTTTGTTCATTTATTCATTTCCTCTCGGTTAGTCTTTTAGTGCTTTGATTATCCTTTCGGCGATCTCCTCGGGAGTGCCGCTGCCGTCTGCGGTGAAAGCGGAGTTTTCCTTGTAAATGGGCGCTCTGCCGTCATAGATAAGGTTGAGCTCCTCCTTTGTGTTGTTCGCAACGATAGGGCGGTTCTTGTCGCCCGAAATGCGCGCATAGCAGCTTTCAAACGGAACATCGATGAAAACGACCGTTCCTGCCGAATTTGCGATATCGGCATTGACCTTGCGAAGCATCGCGCCGCCGCCGCAGGCGATAACTCCTGCCTTTTCGGAAAGCTCCCTTACAGCGTCCGTTTCGGCATCGCGGAAATAATCCTCACCCTTTTCGGCAAAGATCTGCGGAATGGGCATTCCCTGCTTTTCGACAATATAATTATCCATATCGGTGAAGCCGCAGCCAAGCTTATGCGCGAGCAGCTTTCCGACGGTCGATTTTCCGCAGCCCATAAAGCCGCAGAGAAAAACAGTTTTCTTTTTATTATTCATAGTCATCTTCTCCCGTAATTATTCCCCGTCAGCCGCCTGCGTTTCGTCAGCATATTCAAGCAGCTTTTCGGATAAGCCGTCCTCCATGCAGGTGTAAAAGACAGCAAAAAGCGTGTCCGCAAAACCGAGCAGGAACATATTCTTGTTGGTTATCACCGACAGCGCAGGAACGCTGCTCAGGATATACGATTTGAACCAGTCGGCTGTGAAAGGCGGAAGCTTTTTTCCCTTTCGCACGAGATATTTCGTTTCGAGGAACGATTCCGTTATTATCTCGCGGTAATTCTCCGCGCCCTTGTCGATAACAGCGTTGTAAAGTCTGTAAAGCTGGTCGTCCGTCATAACGTCGTCGCCGTTTTTGACGTTTTTCAGCACGGGTATGCGCACCGCAAGGCTGTAGACCATGAGCGGCAGGACTTTGTTGTATTCCTCGCTCTGCATCTGGCGGCAGGTGTAGTCGTCAATGCGAAGTCCGAGCGAGCGTATCCCGTCCGTTTCGGGGAAATTGTTGATGATTATTTTCAGTATGTCCCTTATATCGACATTGTAAAACTCGTTTTCGGCGAGCGAATAGATGTATTTTACGGAGTTATAAAGGCAAACGCCGCTCTTTACGATATAATCGGCAAGTCCGTTTATAGCCGCGCTTTCATTGATAAAATTCATTCGCTCTCACCGCCTTTTTTCAGTCCATAAGCCTCTTCACGGGTCATTCTCGTCCAGTTGTACTCCCTGACCTCGGGTTCGGGCTTTTTCGGAGGTTCTTCCTCGTCATCGTCGAATCTTCCTGCCATAAAAGCATCTGCAAGGCTGTCAAATGTCTCGGGTTTGAATGGCTTTATGATGCGCACCGAGCTTGCGTCTGCCTTTATCACCTCGGGGAGAGGTTCGGGCTTCTTTTCGGGAACGGCGGCAGGCTGAACGGTTTCCTGCGGCGACATTTTCTCCGACTTTTCAACATCTTCGGGGTAGCGGAACTGCGTCTGCGGTGTCATTCTGCCCTTTTTCACCTCGGCGCAAAGTCTGTCGGAATAATCGAGGAACTCGCCGAGCTGGTCAGCCGTAGCTTCGCCAGCCTTGATGTTCTTCTTCATATCGGAAAGGTATCTGCTCCATTCGTGGAACTCCTTTTCGTCCATAGCCTTTCCGACACGCTTGTAAAGCGCGTTGTATATCTTCTGACCTCTCTTTTCGAGTTCGGGAGGTATCTGTTCGGGTTTCTTTGGTTCTTCGGGAACGGTCGGAGCAGGTTCTTCGGCGGTCTGAACAGCTTCGGCTTTTTCAGCGGCTTTGAGCGTTTCCGCCGCCTCGGCAATTGCAGTCCTCAGAGCGTCAGCCTGCTGTCGGCAGGTCATACCCGAACTGTTTATTCGGTTGCAGAGGAAGCTTTCATCATCGGCAACGAAGAATTTTCCGCATTCTTCGCACCTGCGGAAAGCGTAGCCGTTTTTCATTATAAGGTCAAATTCAAGATCTATCACAGCCTTGAAGCTGTCGGGGAGATATACCTCAACGGGATTTTCCTCCATAGCTTCAAGCGCAAATTTCATATCAAGTTCACCCGGGCGCTTCATTCCGCGGACGAAATCATAAGCGTCCATTGCAAGCTTGTCTTTTATGTATTCGCAGTTTTTGCCCTCGGGAACGGACATATCTCCCCCAAGCTTGAAAGCCTCGGAGAAGCGGCGGTAAACAGCCTTTGCGACTTTCGCATTCATAAAAGCGGCGGTCGGTGTCAGCCCCGGGTTGCATACGGAAACGGAGGGAAGATTTTTTCCAACCATTCCAAGCTCATTCGCGGCAACGGAATAGGAAACATCGAAATATTCCTTTCGCACCTTTAAGACCTGAGCAGGATCTACAGTCTTTTCTTCGTTCGTGTCATAGATAAAAGCGAGCTTGTTCTGCGCATATTCCTGTAAGCGGACAATGTTAGTCCAGCCGTTTGAAGCCTTGCCCGACTTGAACATGGAAATGCGGTTGAAAATGGCTTCCTCGTACTTCGTCTTGGGCGAAATGCAGCGGACCCAAAGCTCGTCAAGACTGATGCGTTCGGAGTGGCAGATGTATTCAATGATGCAGTCGGTCACGATGTCGGAGTAGTCCGCGCCGATCATGGCTTCAATGTAAGGGTGGGCAGCAGAAATAACGGACTTCGCGTTGGAAACCGTGCTTGCAGGAAGATGCCCCGACTTTTTGGCGGCTCTGCCTGCGTCCATGCATCTTTCCCAGAAATATGTGAAATCAAATTCGGTAAAATGCAGCAAGGTCTTGCAAAGCTCCAGTTTGTAAAGATTATTGCTGTCCCTCACCGCAAATTGGATAAATTTTTCTGCCATTTAAAATAAAGCTCCTTTTGTAGTCCTGACATACTTACACTTAAAATAAATTATACCACATAAGTCGCGAAATTTCAATAGAAATCGTGCAATTAAATGTGTAATTACGGTGAAAACAAGTTGGACAAACCTAAGCAAATCGTCTAAGTGCTGAACAGTTTCGGTCGTTTGCTTATAAAAACAGCGCAGCCGCGAAAGTATCATCTTGACTGCGCTGGTTTGTTATACTGTATGCATCATTCCACGTCCGTCTGAGGTTCATCAAGCGCCTTTATCGCCGCCGCAATGAAATCCGCAGCCTTGTATACTTCCGATGTCGGGCGCTCCAAAAGCTGTTCCGTTTCTTTGTCAAGGCGTATGACCTTGTTGTTCTGCACCGCAGAAAGATCTTCGGGAAGTCGGGATATCTTCATTCCCGACGGGATTATTATGTACTCGGGGTCAAGTTCGAGCAGCCGCTCTTTCGTGAGCGAGATGCCCTCTTCCTCCGCAGCTGCGTTTTTGCCGAGGTGGGAGAAAAAGTCGCCGCCGAAGCTGCTGTCCGATGCGAATGCAAGCTTCGAGGACATTATATAAACGTAATTTCCGAGTATGCCGTCATAGTTTGCGAACGATCTTTCAAGCTTTTCAAAGCAGGACGAAACCGCCGCATCTTCGTTTTCATCATTTCCGCAGAAAACGCGGTAGATGTCATGGTAAAGGTCATAAAGCCCGTCCACCGATGTCGGAGCAGGGATTATAAGCACCCTCGTTCCTGCGCTTTCGATAGCGGTTATGTCCTTTTTCGCGATAGGACTGTGTGAGATAAGAAGCTCGGGCGCTGCTTTTATTATAGCGTCGGCATCGGGATTTGCCGATGAGCCGAGGTCTGCGAGCGTTGACGGCATTCCGTCAAAACTGCAATAGCTGCTCACGCCGACAAGCTTGTCCGCAAAGCCAAGCTCTGCGATTATATCCGTTATTGCAGGTGAGAGCGAACCGACCGTTTCGGGTGCGGCATTAAAAACGAGCGAGCCTATCGTCACGGGGTAAGGCTGAACTTCCTCGACCGTGACCTCCGTTACCTCGGGGACTTCCTCCTCGACCTGCGCACAGCCTGCAAAGGCTGTCAATGTCATAGCAGCCGCGAGGACTGCCAAAAAAATTTTAACTTTCAAAGCTTTCCTCCGTTCCGCCCGTAACCGTGCTTTGTGTTCCTTCGTCAAGAATAAAACCTGCGATGATATCCGCCGTTTGAAGTGTTTGCTCGGCGGCGCTTATCGATGCCGTTCCGTCACCGCGCTGTTCGCCGTAAAATGCGAAGCCTGCGTGGTTTCCACCCTCTATGACCTGCTCGGTGTAGTCGGACGGGAGTTTCGATTTTGCCTTTTCATAGCTCTTTCTGTTGAGAACGCCGTCCTCCGAGCCGTATACAGACAGAACGCGCATATCGGTATCGCTGAGGTCTTTTGACGGGAACGCCGCGAGCAGTACAACGCCCTCAATGCCGCTGTTTTCAGCCGCAAAATCAGCTGCCATTGCTCCGCCGAGCGAATGACCGCCTATGTACCAATGCTCGACCTCGGGATAAATGCTGTTGAGTCCGATTGCGGAGTTTTTCCCGAATATCGCAAGGTTGAACGGCATTTTCACAAGCAGGCAGAGAACGCCGTCGTCGGCGAGCCATTCCATAAGCGGTTCATAAGCCGTGTATTCGACCTTTGCGCCGGGGTAAAAGATAAGCCCGTATTTTGCTTCGCCGCTCGGTTCGTATGCCCTTAAACTGTCGCCGTATTCAATGACCGTGCAGTAGCTTGGACTTGCCGACATTGCCGATTCGATATCAACGGGGTAAAAATCGAGGAGATATACCATAACTCCCGCTGCGATCGCAATGACCGCAGCAATAACGGAGCTGATTATAAGCAGCCTTTTCTGTTTGGCGCTCATTTCGTATACACCTTTAAAATTTCGCCGAAATACTGACGGTGAACAGGGTCTTTCGAGTACCACTTCGTCTTGTCTTCATCGGAAATTTTCTCAAAGTCGAAATCAGCCGAATATACCTTTTTGCAGACGAAAACAAGCTCTGCTTCCTCGAAAGCTGTCGTTCCGTCTAGGAAAACGGGTGTAAGATCAGCTTCTTTAGCCTTGTCGCAGTCACGTCCCGAGTGAGCACCGCAGAATTTCAGTGCATCTTTGCGCTCGGCAGGGAGAAAGCTTACCGTGAAGAGGTCGTTTTTCTCCAAAAATCCAAAAGTATGGCGGTTGTGGCGGACAACGGCTTCAAAGATGTTCTTTCCCCACATTTCGCCAACGAAGCCCCAGCTTGCGGTCATAGTGTTGAAAGCTTTTTCATCGCCGCTCGTGATAAGAAACCATTCCTTTGAAATTTTATCCCAAGGGTTGAATTTAAGCTCGGAAATGTTTATTTCTTTAAGTTCGGACATAGCAAAATACCTCCATTTTGTAATATTTTATTTTATGCGGTAAAAATCGAATCGGTTATATTATTTTTCCGCCGCCGACAACGGTGTCGCCGTCATAAATGACGAGCGCCTGACCCTTTGCCGCCGCTCTTACGGGTGTATCGAACTTCACGCGAAGTTTGCTGTCGCCTACCGCGGTCAAAGTGCCGCTGACAGCCCGCATATTGTAGCGAATTTTCGCGGAAACTCTCATTTCGTCCTTTATTTCGGGGACGGAAATGAGGTTGATATCGTCAGCTTCGACAATATCGCTCATAAGGTCGGCGCTTTCGCCGAGCGTTACGGTGTTGAGAACGGGGTCTTTTCCGCAGACGAAAACCGGCTTTCCGAAAGCCGCGCCAAGACCCTTTCGCTGACCTATCGTGTAGTGGATATAACCCGAGTGAGTTCCCATTTTTACGCCGTCTGTGCCGATAAAGTCACCCTGTGGAAAGGTCTTTCCCGTGTGCTGTTCGATGAACGAAGCATAATCTCCGTCGGGGACGAAGCATATATCCTGACTGTCGGGTTTGCGCGCATTGACAAGACCGTTCGCCTCGGCGAGCGCACGAATTTCAGGCTTATCCATATTCCAGAGCGGAAAAAGCGTTCTCGCAAGCTGTTCCTGCGTCATATTGTAGAGGACGTAGGTCTGATCTTTGCGCTCGTCGGCAGCCTTTTTGAGCAGGTAGCGTCCGCTCGCTTCGTCATAGACCGAACGGGCGTAATGTCCCGTTGCGATGCCGTCATAGCCAAGCTCGCGCGCTCTTGCGAGCATTTTGTCGAATTTTATATAGCGGTTGCAGTTTATGCAGGGGTTCGGCGTTTCGCCGTTGATATAGCTTTCGGCGAAAGCGTCCATTACTTTTTCGCGGAACAAGTCCTTGAAATTGAAAACATAATGCTCGATGCCAAGCTTTCGGCACACGCTCTTTGCGTCCATAACATCGGTCACGGAACAGCAGGTGCGCACGTCGGGAGCTTCTTCTGTTTCGCCGTCGAAAAGCTTCAGCGTACAGCCGTCAACTTCGTAGCCTTTTTGTTTAAGTATAAGCGCCGCGGCAGAGCTGTCAACGCCGCCGCTCATTCCTACAAGAATTTTTTTAAGTTCCATTTATAACAATTCCTTAAAGCTTTTTATAGTCATATCCGCTTCTTTTTTCAGCTCGTCAAATTCATCGGGAAAACGCTGTTCAAAAACGCCGACCGTCTTAAATCCGCCAAGCTTCGCCGAGTGGAGAGCGTGGGAAGAATCCTCAAAAACGACCGTGTGCGCGATATCCGCACCGAGCATCTTTGCGGCTTCGAGGAAAATTTTCGGCGTTTCCTTTCCCTCGCCTACCTCGTCCGAGGTGAGGACGAACTGCATTTTATCGAGTATTCCCGTGTTTCGGAGCGAGCCCTGCGCAAGACCCTTTTCGTTCGAGGTCGCAACGCACATTTTCACGCCGTTTTCGGCAAGCTTATCGATGAATTCCGCCGCGCCCTCTTTGAGCTTCGCTTCGTGAAGATAGCCGTGCTCGACAAGCTGCATAATGCGCTCGCCGATAGCTTCGGGCGACATCGCAAGCGAGTAATGCTCCTTTAAAAAGTCACACGCCGAATGGAAGTGGAGCTTTTTCAGCTGAGCCGAAACACTGCTGTCATACTCAAATCCCTGTTCGGTGATGAACTGGATATCCGACTTCACCCATATATCAAGGCTGTCGAGGATAGTTCCGTCCATATCGAAAATAACAGCGGAAATTTCGCCGAGGTTTTTTATCATCATATCAATTTTACCTATAAAGCTTGTCGATTATTCTTGCGGCATAAACGCCCGAAGCCGAAGCCTGCGAAAGCGAATGTGTAACGCCCGAGCCGTCACCGAGGACATACATTCCCTTTGATTCGGTTTCAAGGTTGTCATCGACCTTTACAACGGAGTTATAGAATTTAACTTCAACGCCGTAGAGAAGAGTGTCATCATTGGCAGTGCCGGGGGCAATTTTGTCGAGCGCATAGATCATCTCGATGATATCGTCAAGCTGACGCTTCGGGATAACAAGGCTGAGGTCGCCGGGAGTTGCTTTGAGGGTAGGGTTGAAGAACATCTGGCTGAAACGATGCTCGTTGGTTCTTCTTCCTGCGATAAGGTCACCGAAGCGCTGAACAAGGATACCGCCGCCGAGCATATTGGAAAGCCTTGCGATAGATTCGCCGTAAGCGTTGCTGTCCTTGAAAGGCTCGGAGAAGTTGTTCGATACGAGCAGAGCGAAGTTCGTGTTTTCGGTGTGGAGTTCGGGGTTTGAGTAGCTGTGTCCGTTAACGGTAACAATGCCGTTCGTGTTTTCGGCAACGACTTCGCCGTAAGGGTTCATACAGAAGGTTCTTACAAGGTCGCCGTATTTCTTCGTGCGGTAAACGATCTTGCTCTCGTAGACCTGCTTTGTGATATGCTCAAAAACAGCCGCAGGGAGTTCAACTCTTACGCCGATGTCAACACGGTTGCTGCGTGTCTTGATGCCGAATTTGTCGCAAACGCCCGATATCCACCTTGAACCCGAACGTCCTGCTGCGATAACGACCTGCTTGCAGTAGATATCGTCCTCGTTTGTGCGGACGATGTAGCCGTCGCCGTCCTTTTCAACGGTTTCCGCAACGGTTTCAAACATAATGTCAACATCGTTGCGGACGTAATCATAAATGTTCTGGAGAATGTCACGGTTTCTGTCCGTGCCGAGGTGACGTACCTTTGCATCGAGCAGGTGAAGATCGTATTTGAGCGCTTCCGACTTTACATCGGAGGAAACCGTAGAATAAAGCTTCGCATCACCGCCGCCCATACGCAGGTTCACGCTGTCAACATACTCCATAAGCTCGATAGCTTCTTTCGCGCCGACGTGCTGATAAAGGTCTCCGCCGAAGCTGTTCGTGATGTTGTATTTTCCGTCGGAAAGTCCGCCTGCGCCGCCGAAGCCGTGCATTATCGAGCATGGCTTGCAGCCGACGCAGCTCTTTATCTTTTTGCCGTCAATGGGGCAGATCCTCTTTGAAATGGGTCTGCCCGAATCTATCATGCAGACCTTTGCATTCGTTTTGAGTGTAACGAATTCATAAGCCATAAAAACGCCTGCCGCGCCTGCGCCAATGACAACAACGTCGTAATCTTTTCTCATTTTAAATTTATCCTTTCAATGTAAAAAAGTTTGTCAAAACTCATATTTCACCATTATAATTGTAACGCTTTTGCTCGGTTTTGTCAATAAAATCGGCAAGGTATTTCAACGAGCGAAATATTTTTTCGGATTATCGATAAATTATTGTATGGGACGGGAAATTTGCCTAAAATATGGGCTTACAACGGGCGTATATAGGATTCGCCCCTACGGGAATTGGGGAAATTTGCGGAGCAAAATAATTCCGAATTAAATCTAATCCTTCCATAAAAAAGAAAGCGCCCTCGTCAGGGGTAAGGACGAGGGCAAAGATTATGATATAGGATTATTGGGGGATCTTCGGAATATCGGGGTAAGAATATTCCGAAGTATGCTCTTATCTGCGGCAAACGGGCCGCTGCTCACGGTCACAGGGGTGAATGACCGAAGCTTTTAATAAAAGCTATGAAAGGAAGCAGTCGGTCGGTGTGTGCGCCCTCCCGACTACGGTTATAATAATAACCTATGTTTGTGTTGCTTTTGTGAAAAAAATCTGAAATCAAGCTGAAAACAGGGCGGGGAAGCCCCCGCGGGCGGTTCGCGCCACGCTCCGCTTTGCTTCGCTTGTTTTGAAAGGAAATAGGTTTATGTTCGCGAAGAGGATTTTGTAAGACGATATGATTTGATACGCTTATCAGTGCGAACGCCGATCCTGCAAATATTTTATCATCGAAACGTCGGTGTATTTTCCGTTCCATAGATCATTCATATTGACCGACCAGTAATCGTCCACTCTGGTCATCACTCCGTCCTTGTCAACGCCTACACCGCTGTAGTGAAGGACAGTTTGATCTTTAGTCGCTTCAACAACATCACAGTTGAGCTTTGTTCCTTTCCCCACAAAACCGCAGTTTACGGAATAATAATCCACGATATCCGATGCGCCGTAATTTAGCTGAACATCTGTGGGGACTTTATAATACAGAAAAAATGTATAAAAGCTTATTGTATCAAGTTCGGCAAAGGAAATATAGCTTTCACTGTCAATTGCCGCTGCTACGGGCATCGAATGCACGGACAGAGTGTATTTTTTGTCGAAGATCCCCAAAAGTATAGTTCCTGCAATAATGACAGCTGTAATAACCGAGGTTATTACAACAATTATTTTCTGACTTTTTGTGTTCATTGGTATATCCCCTTTGAATTTTGCGAAAGCCGCCGTGCCATACCGCTCAAAAAACGACACAGCAACAGCTGTTTCCGCAAGATCGGCTTATTTTTTTCTGCTTAAAAGTCCAAGGCACAACGCACCGCAAAACGACTGTTTTTCTCATTCAAAAATATCATCCTCGGGAGCATAGCACCATTCAATGTATTGATATGCGACAAAATCGCATTCGTCTATCTTTAAACCGCTGTCGGTATTTTTCAGAACAACGGTAAAATCCTCGCTAAGATCATGATCGAGATCCCAGTTCTCACCTGCTCCGAAGGCTGTCATATATAATACAAGCGTGTTTTCGTCCGCCCTGCCCACGGAAGCTATATGTGCGGTGTCCGTCCCGAGAACGCCGCCGTCCGAGCCTGCATAGTCTGCGATATAAAGCCTGCCGTTTTCTTCATGATACAACTTTTTTAGTGTGCCATCAAGACTGCCGATCATTTTTTCGGTGAAAAGGCAGTCCATTTTTTGGTTGAGCGCATCGAGCGACATGACCTCTCCGTCGGAAACTTCATACCATGTTTTTTCCGCCGGCTGACCCTCATACATTCCGTTGTCTATCGTCTCTGTCGTTGTAACGGAGTGACTTTGGTTCGTGTGTTTGCATATATCCTTGCAGGCTATGTAGCCGTAAAAAAAGTCCTTGCTTTTTGTCAGCAGTTCCTGTATCTGCGACTTTTCCTCATCGGAAGGAATGTATTTTCCCGCCGCAATGACCTCCTCCGAAACGATCTCCGTTTCACCTGTGATGTCCTCAGATACCTCCGTGATGTCAGCTGATGCTTCCGTTATGTCGGCACTCTCCTCTGCGGATAAAACCGTTTCGACGGCAGTTGTTTCGGCATTTTCCGTTTGAGAACAGCCGCAAAGCAGTACGGCTGAAATGCAGACAGGCAGTAAACACGTTCTTATTTTTTCCATCGATATTTCCCCTTTAAATTCTGCCAAACCCGCCGTGCTGTACCATCCCAAAAGTCAGCACAGCAACAGCAGTTTCCGCAGGTTCGATTTATTTTTTCCTGCTTAAAAGTCCAAGGCATAATGCACCGCAAAGTGAAGCAACAGCAATTGCAGATGATCTCCCCTATTTGGGGGCAATCAGGGTATATGAAACCTTGTGGCTTATTGCTCCGTTTGTATTTTGCTTTTTTTCGATAAGATTTTCAAAACAACAGCCGCACCTGCTATCGCACCGATGAAATGCTGTATGATCGTGTCGATATCAAATGCACCTGCGGCGACAACGAACTGTATCACCTCTATCAAGACGAAAAATGCCAGTGAATACAGTGCGCATTTTTTAACAGTTAGATTTTTGAAAGAAAGTGCAAGCAAAACTCCCCACACAACTGCCAGTCCGATATGTCCGAAGATGAGCCATAGATTGTTGGAAAATTTTCACCTATATGAAAATACGATGCGAACGGAATGAAGTTGAACTGCCAGAAACCACGCTCACGCCTTGTCAATATCGTATCTCTTGTTATAAAAAAGTCGGACGGATTTGGCAGAAGTTTTAAATATACTGATAAAAGCATTGTGCTGTACACCGCTAACATTATCTTAAATAATTTTTTCATATACAATTCTCCTGTTATTTATAAAAGATCGTTTGAGAAGATCAGCCTTTTTCCGCTAAGTATGTGCTTACTCGGTTTTGTATCATTTCGCACACTTCGGAAGCTGATTTGCTTCCGCTCAGGTAGTATGGTATCTCATCTGTGAGTATATTTTTTATGTCCGAGCCGATAGAAGTACCTGCGCCGTTTACCGAATATATCTGCTCGAGTATATCATCATGGTATTCTTTTATCGTTTCGTCATCGAGATTCGTATAAAACAGATTCATTTTTTTGCTCAATGAATCCTCAGCCGCATACTCAAGCGCGGCTTTGTTGATAGGTATAAACGCTATATTGGTAACATTTTCGCCCGCACTTGGGTTTTCATTAACGTAGGTATTGTAAGATGTGTAGTATTTTATAAATTCAAATGCACCAGCTTTGTTTTCGGAACTTTCAAAAATTGAAAATGACACAATAGGTATAGCTATATGATAATTTGATATTTCAGACGGCAGTCCGATATGTTTAAGCTTTGCCCCCGAGCGCATAGTTAAGTCCTTGATATGATCAAAGTTTGCAATTGAAGCAGACATTATCATAAGCTTGTCCTCTTTGAACAGATCGGAAGCGCCGTTCGGATAATTTATGGCTTCGCTGCCGTAATAATCCGTAAATTTTTTCATTATGACAAGAAGATTTTCAAACCGTCCGTCGGTAAAATTGCAGGTGCTGTTGTCAAGATCGATAAATTCAGAGGAAACGATATAAGGAAAGCTGAATGAATAAGGTGAAAGGTCAAACGGAAGTTCATATCCAAGGCGTTCTGCTTTTTCACATAAATGCTCAATCGAATTATCGGTATCGTTATCCCAGTTATCCGCTTTTACAACAGCGGATTCAATATTAAAATTACGGGGCATCTGATAAAGCTTTCCGTTTATCTCCAAAGCGTCGAGGACGGGTTCAACATAGATATCACGGGAAATCTCGGGGTCGGAAGCTATGAGCTCATTCAGATCGCAGAGGATACCCTTATTGTACATCGATGTCATATCGAGCCAATCGCCGACATAAAGCAGGTCAAAGCTTCGTCCGCTCAGAATGTCCATAAGAAGCTTATCATATGATTCATATTCCTGTTTTTGTATGGTAAAGTCCTCACTTTTTTGGTTGAACATAGCTATCAGCTCATTGGATTCGCTTTGCTGAAATTTGTTAAAATAAAATTCTTCAACTTCGGACGGATAAGCCATGATAAGCGTCTCTTTGGTATTTTCGGTATCGGTATTTTCTGTATCCGCCCGACATGAAGAAAATAAAAGCAGGATCGGGATAATTAAAAATATAATTTTAGATTTCATACTCTTACCTATATAAATAAAAATTTTTGATTTTGATATCATAACTAAGGAAACGCTGATCGATACGTTTTTGTCATAGTAAATAGCTTTTTCATTGTTTTTCGTCCCTTTTTACAATAAAGAAAATTTATCACATATCCAGCCTGCATTTTAGAGCAGGTTGGATATGTAAAATATGTTATGGAAAATGATTTATTTTGCCCAAGGTTTAATCGGAAGCAGGGTCGGAGGTATAAGAATTGATCTTCATTTCAATAGCTTGTGCGGCTTCATCTGTAAGTGTAAGATCATCGAACATGGTCAATGCAGTTTCAAGTTCAGTTGCTGTTATTCCGGCAGCGGCATAATCTTCCGGAGAGTGATAATATACCCATTTGAGTGAATAAATATCACTTCCTTTGATAATTGCCGTATCGGAAGCAAAGTGCTGTGCAACAGCTTCGTCATTATCGGATAGTAAGAGATCGATCTCCTCATCTGAAAAATCGTCAGCAGAACCATTTCTCATATTCAAAAGATTTTCGCGAACAACATCATCGGATATGCCAAAATGTTTGATAAACGAATAAAGATCAGCAAATTCACCAACAGCGGTTAAATCACTTTTAGAACTGCTTGTACTGTTAAGCCAGCTTTCAAACTCCTCAACACCGACCATATTGACAAAGCTCATATCAATGTATCCAAGTTTTGCATCAACAGTTGAATAAAAATCCGAGTTAAGATCGCCGCCCTCATTTTCAAATGGAGCAGGCATTTCAATATCTATATATTCTTTATGTTCGGCAGATGTTGTTTCCGAAGTTTCTAAAATATTTTCTTCATGTTCGGCAGGTTTTGTTTCCGAAGCTGCTGAATTTTCAGAAACAGAGCTTTGAGTAATAAGCAAATCATTATCGAGTTCCGCCCGGTCGATGTTATCAATATTACCGCATGCTGTCAGCATTGTCAAAGTCACTGACAAAGCAAAGATCATACTAAGTTTTCTTCTCATTTTGAATTACCTCCGTAAATTAAGTGAATGAAATATCCGGTAAAAGAAGTTTGGGATCAATTGTATTATTTGCTGTAAGTGAAGGACCGTTGTATGTATTAGCTGTATTAACATCTAAATGCAGGTGATAAGCAGAACATCCTTTGTTACTTACTTTACCGATTTGTTCTCCTGTTTCAGCATTTTTATTGAGTGACAAATCATTATTAGATAAATCCATATGTAAAAATCTGCTCGTATATCCATTTGTATGAGTAATTGCCACACACGTTGTTACTTCGTCAGTAAAATAACCATTTTTAATTACTTTACCGGTTAAGGTATTATATACAGGATAATTTTCAATTTCACCTGTAACACCTGTAGTAATGTCAATAGCGTAATGTGTTCCGTCACTTCTTACTTTACCATATTCACTTGAAATATGTGTAGCCATATAATCTGACTTGAACATATACTCAAATGGGGAAGTTGCATTGAAAGAATACGTTCCCGAAAACTTCACATCAGATGTTGAATTATTTTTTATTCTCATCTGAAAAATGCCATTTTCATTCATTGTCATTGTTGTAGATAGCTTTCCATTTGAAACTGTATAATTTCTGAATGTATTTCGCGGTGTAAGGACTCCGATACTTACGTTTGCTGTCGTGGGAGTATAAGTCAAATTGAACTTCATCGTGTCCCCAGTAGACATATATGTTTTTATTGCTGATGTTTACGTTTGTCCTGCCTTAACTGTCCATGTCACTCTGTATGTTTTTGAGTTTGTTGCATAAGGGTCAATACCTAAAGGCACAGCCGAAACAACTTCTTCTGCGTTTTCAACAATTTCAAAACGTGTGTCAGAAGGCTCCTCACACTCGATATAGGCATTTGGTGAAATTGTGTCAGGTGAAATATTCTGCAAATTGTTCCAAGCGTATGTCGTCTGTGCCATACTTAATGCCAATGACATTGACAAAAGAGCGGTCACAATTTTTTTCATAATAATCATTCCTTTCGATTATACAATAACTTCTAAACTTGCCTTTTTAATATTCAGTAACCTATGCCGCCATAACCCCAAACGGTTCATAAACGGCAAATTCCGCCGACAGTTTTTCATAGGTTTTTGATTATGGGAAAACTGTGCGGAGGTGAACTTTGCAGCCATTGCAGTTTCCGCAAGTTCGGCTTATTTCTTTTTCCTGCTTATGACGCCAAGGCATAACGCACCGCAAAGTGAAGCAACAGCGATTGCAGATGATGTGTTTCCCGTATTCGGGCTGGAGGGTTCGGTGTCATTATAATCACCTTCGTCGGGAACGCCGCCGTCTGTGTTGTTGTCTTCCGGTGACGGTGTCCATACATAGCCCTCGTTGTCCTCCTCGGGTTCTTCATAGACCCATTCATCAATGCCCAAGAACGAGTTATCTTCTATCGGTGAATCAACGTATTCATCTACTTCTCCAGAGTGATCGTTTTCTTCATCCCAATCAATATCTTGATTAAAACCAAAATCAATAAAGCCGCTGTCTGTGTCCGAATCAATTATCGGAGTCAATACCAATTCGGCAGCCTTTACATCTTCACTTACAAAATAATTATTCAAAGAAAACTGAGTACGGTAATCCGTTGAAGATGAGTCGGAAAAATAGGACGAATAATCAAAATATACAGTTGAATCGTTCTGTAAAACTACTCCCAATTCATTGAATAAAAAGTCGCCTGTAAGGAACGCCGATGAATATCCCGAAAAAATGCTGTCGGACATTAACGTATCGTATAAGCCGTCATAATATTCTCCGGCAGAGGTGCTGACGATCTCCCATTTATTATCGCTTGTCCTGGAATACTCCGCAAAAGCAATAAATTCACCGCTCTCCGACTGTACGGGAACAATATAACTGCCGGTAAAATCATATAAGTCCTGCAAACAGGTATATGTTCTTTCAAAGTTATATGTATAATACGGCATTGCGTATTCAAACAAGATCTCAACATCTGATGTTCCGAACAGGAATCCATAGCTTTGTTCATCATCTTCAAGAATGTTGGATTCTATATCTTTTCCCTTGTTGGGTGAAGCCAGCAGATCAATTTCCTGTGCCGAAGCTCTGCACGGCAAAAGACAGATCATACAGCTTAAAGCGGTCAAAAAACAAATTTTAATTTTCATAATATCTCTCCTAAAAATTTATGTATTTTCTGTGTTTTCCGGATTTTCTGTAATCTGGATTGTTACATCGTATCTTCTGGATGAGTCTGATGACGTTATAACGCTGTATTTAAAATTCTTTTTAGAAGCACCGTTATAATTGGGATCATTGACTTTAATATACCTATTAGCTTTGTCTACAGCAGTAACAACATTGGCATGACCACTAACTCTTTTATTATCTTTAAAGGTACCCAAGGAGATCATTAGCGGCATATCTGATTCTAAGATATCTTTAATTCCCGAAACAGTTAAAACCGTTTCAGTTCGTTCAGCCGTATATGCGTTATTGGTAGCAAACTCCATTCCTGAGGGGTAATCGGAATTTCCTGCCGCCGTATTTTCTACTTTTCCTTTAGCTGCTTTCACTATGTTTGCCTGGGTTGCTGTATATCCTTTATATTTGGCGCACATCTGTATGCAGGCTGCCCAACACCAGTTTGTCTCTTTTTGTTGGTATAATGGAACATTTAAACTTGTAGAATCATAATAGTTTACAGCTTCATACATACCTGTGACCGTAATGTCCTCGGAAGTATTGTTTTTTATTCTAACAGAATATTCACCATCAGCCTTGATAGCCAAAGAATGAGTATGTGTAGATTTTTCTACAGAACTACTACGAAAAACCTTAGTAGTTCTATTAAGTACACCTATATTGATTATCCCCGTGGGATTCGGGGATATTTCCAAATTGAAGTAGAAGTAGTCACCTTCATGCAATGTTGTTTTAATGGAGCTTTGACGGTATCCATTTGCAGGAATAGTCCAATTAACACTGTAGCTTGTACGCATTACCCCATTATTAATTTGCGTACTTATCAATTGAACATCATCAAACTCCATTGAATCATCTGTTGGCTCAAATGATTCCGAAATGTCCGTGTCTTCATCTTCAAAGGATATTGTATCGGCGGCATAAACGGACTGCGACAACGCTGTGCATATCATAGAAGCCGCCAACAGGATCATAAATAACTTTTTGAATTTTTTCATTATAATAACCTTTCTCTCCGCAACAAAGGCGGAGCTTATACGTTTTTCAGCTTAGTCAGCTTGTTATTAAAAGTCGGACGGATTCGGCAGAAGTTTTAAATATACTGATAAAAGCATTGTGCTGTACACCGCTAACATTATCTTAAATAATTTTTTCATATACAATTCTCCTGTTATTTATAAAAAATCGTTTGAGAAGATCAGCCTTTTCCGCTAAGTATGTGCTTACTCGGTTTTGTATCATTTCGCACACCTCGGAAAGGTTGGTCGATTTCTTTCAAACCATTTTATTTTTTTGCTTCACTTATTTGTCTGAAGCTTTTTCGCAAGAAAGCCTATCAAAAACAGCACCATCGACAGAACCACACCGAGCAGGACATTTCCGCACTGCCCTTTGATAACAGTTGAAAACGGAAAAATATCCGCAAGTGCCTTATCATAAATTCGGTATTCGAGGAAAACATATTCTGCCGCAAGAAACAGACCGCATGCCGCAGGCAGTAGGCGCTCTGCACCTTTCAGTCCTGCTCTTTTCTGCCCGAAAAGCAGCACACCGAACATTGTCAGCATTGCGGGCATTATCACCGACATACTGCTGACAGGCTTTTCGGCAATGACTATCAGTATAATAACTGCGGCAAGAAGATCGGCGGCACATATGCCGAGGATAATATTTCGTTTATTCATTATTGAATACCTCCCTGTGGGTTTTAATGTGAACTGCTGTGTAAAGCAGTTCACATTAAATCGTTATAATTATGAAACTCATTTGATGATACTGCAGTCGAACAGATTAATGATTGAAAAAAATTTTTTGGTTGCTTTCATTAAAATCGTCCTTTCATTATACAATTAATTTTAAACTTGTTTTCTAAAAAATTCAGTAACCTATACAGCTATAAACCAAAAACGGCTCATAAACGGTAAATTCCACCGACAGTTTCCCAATGGCTTTCGCCTTTTTGAAATTTCCAAAAGCTTGTACTTATATCATAAAACTGCGCCCAATATGCAGAGCACAGCAAGATGAACGGGATAATAGATATAGAAAAACTTTTTCAGACCCTTTCCCCTCTTTCCGTTATATGTAAGCAAAAAAGGCAGGGCAAAGATCATTATCCACTGATAATTCACATTGAGCAGGGAATTTGTGAAATCTCCTGCCGAGAATACCGTTTGCAGACCAAGTATTTTTCCTGCGCTCCTTGCAACAGCTATAAAAGAGTTCGGAACGCCGAGCCTTGACATAAAGTGGATAGCTTTAAGCGGAAGCTGAAAAACGAACACCGCGAAATACACCGCGCAGTATGCGGAATACCACACGGCAAGGCGGCATTTATTGTCACGGCAAAGATAAAACAGCACTATCGCCGAGGTAAGGATAACATTCCCCTCCATAAAGCCGAACGCTCCGAGCGCCGTGAAAATTATCCTCTCCGCATCGCATAATATTGGTATCGAATTCAGCGGCGCGAGTACAGCATCGAACTGCTCCCATACGATAACAAGCATAAAAAGCGCCGCCTGCCAGCCTGCATAAAGGAATATGTATTTTATGCGCTTGGCTTTGTCGCCTTTGCTCTGTTCGAGAAGATAGACGAAAAGCGTTCCGAGAAATATCGAAAGAAAGATATTGTTGCTGAAATAAACCGACTTCAGTCCAAAATAAATTTCAGCGAGCGGCGGCAGAACAGCTTCGATAAGCACCATGCAAAGGCTCATTTTCCACAGCCTTTTCAGATACTGCCTTTTGTCGCGCGAATGACATATTCCCTCTGCGGCGCAGAAGAAGAATATCGGCGCAGACATTCGCCCTATCCACCGAAACCATATCGGCATATCGGGGATAAATTCTCCGATATGGTCGATAGTCATAAATATCAATGCGAGAATTTTAAGTCCTGTGGTCGTCATAGTTTTTTATCGGTACAGCTTTATGCTCTCAGCAATGTTCGTACATTCTCCGTTTGTAACAGCTGTGCTGTCGATATCGAATGCGATGTATGCCCCGAGCAGGCTGTCGTAAGCAAGTATTCCCTTGTTGTATTTTTCGCCGTTTCCCTCAGTGATAACGTCCGAATAATATACCTCTGTCAAAGCAGTTTCGCCGGTTTCCGAAGAGCTTACGACATCGTATTTCTCTCTTATATCAAAGCAGTAATCATTTCCCAACGCTATCTGATTATAAATTGCATTGGGAACAAGCTCCTCGCCGCGCAGTTCCTGCGGAATAATGTTATATCCGACCAGACCGACACAGTTTTCGTTTTCGTCAAAAATATAATAGGGTGAAAACACGCTTGCATAGGCTTTGGAAATATCGTCATTACTTTTTTCTTCGGTATGCCACCTGTCGGGCAAAAGAAAGCTGACAGTGATTTTTTCGATGTCAAGGACTGCTTTGTTGTAGTCCGTCTTTTCGTCATTCCCCGATGGGAAAATAACAGTTCTTTCTGCAAAACCGCTGTTCAGATCAGCTGCTGTTTCCGTATCAGTTGATAAACTTGTTTCGGAAGTATGGGTAAAATTGTTTGTATCTATATCCTTTGAGCAGCCCGAAAACAGCAGCATCGTAATAAATATTACAGTCAAAATGTTTGCAGTATATTTATTCACTTTAATTACCTCCAACTATCATTTAAATAAAGGAAGGGTAAACCAACCGTAAAACAAAATATGTTTAAAACGGTTGGTTTACCGTTATTTTAGGTTGATTTTATCTGTACTGTGCCAACGTCAGGGTTATTATACGACGAATTATCATAGTAATAATGGAGGATCTTCTTCCAGGTGTAATTGTATTGGGTAGCCAAATATTCACTGCCATTTTGTCTTAATCGACCTGTTCCCTTACCGGTAGAACTGGATGTTCCCGCAAAATATGAGGAATAGAACAATTTTCCGTTTGTTCCGGTACTGCTTACCATATAATATCCATCCAAGTCATCCACTGCATTTTGGATTGCTTTGGTTTTAGTCGATGTTGTAGCAAGTGTACTTTTATATGCAACATCTCCATACTTTATATCGCAGCCGTATGTTTCACGGTATGTACCGGCTTCTGCCCACCATCCACACATCTTTATTGCCATAATATTGGCTTTTAATGCAGCATCGGAGTATCCCATATTTCCGATTTCATTACATGTGACATTGACAATAAAATCTGTAAAATCTTCATTATAATGAATATCCCCGTTTTCATCCATAACATCAATGGTTGAAGGTTCAGAAACATATGAAATTAATCCGTATCCTATTCCATAAACAGCGTTAGCAGAGTATTCAGAATATGAACTATCATTGAAACCGCACATAGCTCCAATTCCCCATCCATTGCTATCTCTTACAAGTACAATTAGATGATTACTAATACCATCTTTAAAGTAACCGTTATCTTCTTTTACTTGGGTATTGATTTTAACAGAGTAACATTCATAGTTGTTTTCGTTCTGAAAAAATTTTTGAAGTTCCGGATAAACTTTAGGAGCATATGAATTGCTTACTTTCTGTACATTAAGAACATGCGCATTATTTATTGTCAGAACGCCAACATTGTTAGTAACATTGTTTGGATTATTTACAAATGAGTAGTAATCTTTTCTGACAGACTGAGTATAGCTTGAAACCCAATTACTCCAGTTTCCCGAATTTATGTTTTCAAAGTAGTCATAAATAAGCTGTTCCTGTGCGGAGTATAAATTGGATTTGATCTGTGTATTAATGTCTACAGTGTTATTAGCAAACGCATTTACTTCACCAATTGAAGAAAATAAAGTCATTGCTGCCATAATATTTGATATTATATATATTTTTGCTGCTTTCATAATAACAATTCCTTTCAATTAAACAATAACTTCTGAACTTGTTTTCTAAAATATTCAGTAACCTATGCCGCTGTAAACCCAAACAGTTCTCAACGGCAAATTCCGCAGTTAAAAATCCTCCTATCCCTCCTCCCCATAAAAAATTTTTGTAAGGCAATTATAATTATTAATTATTTGAATTTAGTTTAATACGTTCTGGTTACAGAATCGGAAACATTTTCACTTGAACCGTTTCTGTTTATGGTAGCTGTTACGCTTAAAGTATAGGTTTTGCCTTTGGTTACACCCGATGCTTTCTTTATGGAAGATAAAGAGTCTCCCGATGAAGATAGATTGCTCCAAGATGCTATTACCGTTCCGTTGTCATCGGTAAGGGTCATTGTGCAGTTAGTTATGCTTGTCGTACCCGATCCGCCCGTTATCATGACCGAGCAGGTCGCTTTACCGGAAGAAAAGCCCAATGAAAGCTTTGTTGGGTTTGTGTCGGAATAACATGGCTGTATCTGATCGGCAAATGCAGTGACCGACATCATTCCGAGCATAAAACACGACAGCATTAATGCGATCAGGTATTTTATTTTGTTTTTTATAAAAACCACTCTCCTTGATAAAATTGCCTTACATATATTAAAACGACAATTTTATCCGATTTACTACAACATTTTTCAAGATTTTATATTTTCGGCAATTTTAACAATTTCTTCTTCTGAAAGTTGTGCAGTAATGAGATAAGAGTGCCTTTCATCATACCATATCAACATACTGTAATCATTTTCATCGTCCGATTTATAAAAATAGTAGGTTGTATCGTTTTTGTTTATTTCTTTATAGCTGTGTCTTTCGTTATCAACAGTTAATGAAGTAGCATCGGCAAAGCTGTAATCAAAATAAAGCTTTATCTCATCGTCCGTTTCATAGATCATAAGCTTTTCAATCCCCAGATAATTGACCGTTCGCAGTTCATATCCCTCGGGAATATATCCCGGCTCTATGGAGTAGTCAAAATCCATATCATCGGAATCAAAGCTGCCCTGATATGTGTATTTGTCGTGTGTTGAAAATACATCTCTGACAACATTGCTGACGGCGGCATAAACCTCATGCTGTGTGAGCAGACCGCCGAAAGAAATGCCCATTACCGCCGCCGCTGTGACTGCAAATTTACAGATGACCTTAACAGCCACACGGCTTTTTTCCTTTATGCCAATGCTCCTGCGCAGTTTTTTCATGTTATGCTCAAACTGCGGTGAAAAGCTGTGCGGTTCGGTATTTTGCTCCGCTTCGTCAAGTTCGAGCCTCATGGATTCTATCAGTGCTTCTTTGATAACAGCGTCCCAAAGGCGTTCGTTCGCTCCCTTACTTAAAGGCATAACCATTCTCCTCCAATTCTGCTTTTAAAATAGCTTTTGCTCTGTAAATGCGCATTCTGGCATTATCCTCGGTAATTCCGAGCAGCTTGGCGATTTCGTTGTTGCTGTACCCATACAGATATTTGAGCGATAATGCGTCACGGTATTTGTCGTCCATTCCGTTGATAACGTCCAGAATAAAATTTATTCCAACGGTCGAAAGGACTTCATTGATATCGGGCATTTCAATATTTTCTGCGGATATCTCTTCGTCAAGCGAAACATTCTTATCGGATTTTTCCCTGCGCAGAATATCATAAGAAGTGTTTCTAACTATAATAACGATGAAAGAAGCCGTTTTGCTACAAATCGGAGAAGAAATTTTAAAAATATTTTTTGCTATCTTTACAAAGCTTTCCTGCACCGCTTCTTCGGCGAGTGCGGAACTATGTAAGATCGACATCGCCTTTTGCATCATCATGCTTTTGTAATGCTCGTATATCTCTGTAAATTTTTCCTTATCGCTCGGTTCATCTATGAGTGTAAGATAGAAGCTCAACATAATTATCACGTTCCCACAAATTTTTATACTATCTATACATAATATACCATATCTGTAAATAAAAAACAAGAGAATCACTAAGTTGTGATGCTCTTGCCAAAATAATTACGAATAACGCATTAGTTTCCTGCTTGCTCATCAAGCGTCTTGCCATAGCTCGGGAGAAAATTTTTGACGAAATAATCAGCCTCGGGCATAGCCATTTCCTCTATCGAGAGGAGTGTCGCCCTTTCCGCACTCACGAAGTCGGAATTGCCCGTCACACGCTCCTCGATGCATTTTATCAGCGCCGAAAGCTTGTCTGCGGCTTTCACCAAGCGCCAAAGCTCGCGCTCTTCGTCCGAGGTGTTTTCATCGGGGGACAAAAGCGGCGAGATTTCGCCCTGCATTTCCTCGGGGAGCATCGAAACAAGTCGGTTTTTCGCATTGTCCTCGACCTGCTTATAGGCGGAGCGTATCTCGGGACTGCCGTATTTCACGGGAGTGGGCAGATCGCCCGTTATTATCTCGGTAACATCGTGAAAAACACCGAGCAGAGCGCATCTTTCGGCGTTGTAGCTTTTGCCGAAATAGGTATTTCCGATGACCGCAAGGCTGTGCGCTATCATCGCCGTTTCAAGGCTGTGTTCGGAGATATTTTCGTTCCTTGTGTTGCGCATAAGTCCCCAGCGGTTTATAAGCTTCATTCGTGAAAGCATTGAGTAAAACTGATTTTCCATTCCGATCTCTCCTTTTGTGTTTATTCTATCACAAAAGGAGCTTTTTTTCAAGCTTTTGCTGTCCGATAAAACGTACAGCGCAATATTTGTGCAAAAAGCACCGAATTTCGATATTGATTTTATGCAAAACAAGAAAATGTTATCGAATAACGATAAAAAGGTATTGACAAATGATATCTGACGTGCTATCATACTGTCAAAGGGAAAACCTCGGGGTGATATCCCGCATACAGAAAGGAACGGTCATTATTATGAACAGTAAGAAGAACAAAAAATGGACAGATACAATGTCGCTCACGCTTTCAAGGGTCATCGTATGGGTGCTTGCGGTGATATTTGCCGCCGCAGTTATTTACGCTACGGTTTCGCTCATCTCATCATCGTGGGGGCCGCTCGCAATGGTGTGGGATATGGGACTTGACCCCGTGGGATTTTATATAGCTTTTTATGCCTGCGCAGTGCTTGCGTTCACGGCGCTTTTCTTCCTCAATAAGCTTCTCTCCAACATAAGTCGGGAGAAAGTTTTCATCGAGGAAAATGTCAAGCTTATCCGGATCCTCTCGTGGTGCTGTTATCTTGTCGGTATCGTCCTCGCCGTTTACAGCATTTGGGCATATCCTTTCATCGTAATTGCGGCGGCAGCGGCTTTCTTCGGACTTATAATCCGTGTGCTGAAAAACGTCTTTGCAAAGGCTGTTCAGATTCAGGAAGAGAATGAGGGAACGATATGAACCGAGCAAGTATATTGAAGAAAGGTGACTTAAATGGCTATAATAGTTAATCTTGATGTTATGATGGCGAAGCGCAAGATCTCCTCGGGCGAGCTTGCGGAAAAGCTTGATATTACCCCTGCTAACCTCTCGATACTCAAAACGGGCAAGGCGAAAGCGATACGCTTTTCCACCCTCGACAAGCTCTGCGATATCCTCGACTGCAAGCCGGGCGATATCCTCGACTTTGAAAGGAGCGATGAAGAATGACCCCCGATGAACTTTCTGCGAATTTACCCGAAAATGATCTTCCCGAAGAAGAGATCGTGCAGAGTGAACTGACCGAGCATACAGAACCGAGCGAAAACACCTCCCCCGAAAATGAAACTCCGCCTGCGGAAAAGCCGCCGTTCTGCTCGACTGCCGAGAGCGTTTTTGCACTGATATTTTTGTTCACGGGATATACCTTTATAAAGCTTTTTTTACAGCATAGCTGTGGAATCGCCGCCGCACTTTTCCTTGTCGCTGTGCTTGCTTTGTCGGCAGTATTGGCAAAGCTCCGCAAGGCTGACGGGAGCAGGTCGTCAAAGCTTTACTTCGTTCTGACGGCAGTTTTTTCCATCGGAACGGGCGTGAGCGCAAACGGACTTATACGGTTTATGGCGTTCTGCTTTGCGGCTGTATATTATGCGATGTGGGCGTTCGCACTGAACAATCCCGAGTGGAAAGGCTTCGGCGAAAGTGCTTTCCATAGCGTTGGCGAAGCAGTTTTCGGCGTGCCTAAGCGCAATTTTACCGCCTGCCCGAAAGCCGCCTGCGGAATTTTCCGCCGAAAAAGCGGCGCGAAAAATGTCGGATATGCCGTTGCAGGACTTATGCTCTCACTGCCGATAACGGTCGTTGTGTGCATACTGCTTATGAGCGCCGATGACGGCTTCGAGGATATGCTCGGACGGATCTTCGACAGCATAAGCCTGACGGGAGTGTGGCTTTTCCTCCTCGGTCTGCCCGTGTCGTTCCTGCTGTTCGGCGTTATCTTTGGCGCAGTTTCCTCAAAGGGAAAGCTCCGCACGGACGAGGCCTTGTACGAAGCGAAAAATGAGAAAATGCGCTTTGCACCGCCTGCCCTCGTCTGCGCATTTACCGCGCCGCTCCTGATAGTCTATGCGCTGTTTTTCTTCTCACAGCTTGGCTATTTCATCTCCGCATTCGGCGGAGTTCTCCCCGAAAAATTCAGCGCATCGGAGTATGCACGAAGAGGATTTTTTGAGCTTTGCGCAGTAGCAGTGATAAACCTCGCCGTTATTGCCGCCGTCAATGCATTCTGCCGCAGGGACGGAAAAAATACCGCGCTCAAAACCGTCACGGTCATTCTCTCAGTGTTCACACTTATCCTTATCGCGACCGCCGAAAGCAAAATGTTCCTCTATATCGACCGCTTCGGACTGACCTCAAAGCGCGTATATACATCGTGGGCAATGTTTATCCTCGCGGCAGTGTTCGTGCTTATAATAATTTCACGCTTTAAAAAGTTCCGTGCGGCAAGCGTAGGTGCGGCAGTAATAACTATAGCTTCGCTCCTGCTCTGCTTCTGCAACGCAGACGGACTTATCGCAAAGTATGACGCAAAGCTTATCGAAAAAGGCGTGATGACAACATTCCCAGATGACCTCTCCGCAGATGCCGCACCCACTATAAGAGAATGTCTGGACAGCGAAAACCAAGACCTCGCCGATGCCGCAAAAACCAGCCGTATCCGCCTTATGACGAAAGTTTCCCAAAAGGAATGGTTCGAGAATACCGTGAGTGATATTATAGCTTTTGAGTCGTTCAAAGAGAGATAAAATTTTTCAATTTTTGTTATATAATATTGACAAAATATTTCGTTTATGGTAAGATTTTGTTATAATAATTCGCTTGGGGGAAATAAAATGCAGAAAATTCTATGCTTACTGTGTGCGCTTGTGATCGCTGTCACCGTTCTGCCGTTGTGGTGCTTTGCGGCGAAAGACGAAAAGTCGGAAAAGGTCGAGCTTTACGGCAACAAAATTTCCGTCAATGCAAAGCAGATATGCTTTGTAAAGGGTACGGAAGAGAACGACAGCCTTTACGGCAGTCATTATGGTGAGAATTTCAAAAAATACTATTATGTCGGCGAAAATACAGTCGATATCAAGGAGGTTGCGGAAAAGCTCCCGAAACTGCAGAACCTTGTCGTTATAAGGGCAGATGTCAGCAACATATCCTATCTTAGCAAGCTCGACGATTTTGTATGGCTCGGTCTGCACCAGTGCAGCGGTTCGGAGGATCTTTCCTTCCTGAAAAAGCTCACGGGGCTGAAAAAATTCCGCTACACAAGCACATGGGCGGATAAGGTCTGCGAGAGCATAGACCCCGTCTCCCACTTGAAAAATGTGACGGAGCTTTATCTTGATGTAAGAGCGTCTGCGATAAAGGATATCGCTCCGCTAAAAGGGCTAAAAAGGCTGAAAACGCTGGAGCTGAAAAACATCGGCGGTGACGATGTTGCTTTGATAGGCAATTTCAAAAAGCTTCGCTCCCTTTCTGTTGACCTCACCTCGGAAAGAACGGATATGTCTTTCCTTTCAAAGCTTGACGATCTCGAAACGCTCGATGTCTCGGGAAACACGACCAACCTCAATGCCGCCGCCAAGACCAAGATGAACCGCCTGCGCAGTCTTTCCGTCGACTCAAACGACGATGATCTTTCATTTATCGGAAGCCTTGCGCTGGACGAGCTTTCACTTTCCTATGTAAAAAGCTCTTTCACTGATGGAATGAGAAACCTTGCAGGACTTAAAACACTTCGGCTCATGGATATCAACAACGGCAGAACGTATGATATGTCCTTTATAAAGGATCTGAAAAGCCTTGAAAATCTTTTTATCATGGGCTGCAATGACGTGCGCCTTTTCGGGAATAAGAGCCTGAAAAATGTTTCGATATGGCTTAGTAAATTCACGGATATGATAAACATCAAAGGCTGTGAAAACATTGAAAGCCTGCAGATATACAACAATAACGCCTCATTCAATGTGAACTGGATAGAGGGAATGGATATAAAGGAGCTGAGCATCTCGGACGGTTCATTCTGCGGAATAAAAAATATGCAGAAGCTCTCAACGCTGAAAAAGCTCAAAAAGCTCACGCTCGATTTCACGGGCATTTCCGACGAGACCGCCAAGGCAATAAAAAAGGCACTCCCGAAATGTGAGATCGAAGTCTGCGAACTTGGCCACGGTGATTACATAATAACAAAATATTGAGAATAACAAAAACCGCCGACCGCGTAAAGGTTATCCCTTTTACACGGTCGGCGGTCTTATTATATCTGTATGAAAAATTCACCCGGAATATATTTTTTCGCAACGGGCGGATATGGAATCCGCCTCTACGATTTTTGCTGCGAATTAACGGAATATAAATAATTCCGAATTTGTATGCAATGCACGGCATTGCATTACGCATTACGAATTACGCATTGGATATTGATTTTCCCGTATAGAGCTGATAGTATCTGCCCTTTTCTTCGATAAGCTTATCGTGAGGACCTCTTTCGATGATCCTTCCCTGTTCAAGAACCATGATGCAGTCGGAATTCTTTACGGTCGAAAGTCTGTGCGCGATAACGAATGTCGTTCTGCCGTACATAAGTCCGTCCATACCTCTCTGAACGAGCGCTTCGGTTCTTGTATCGATAGAAGATGTTGCTTCATCAAGGATAAGTGCGGGCGGGTCTGCTACTGCGGCACGGGCGATCGCAAGGAGCTGACGCTGACCCTGCGAAAGGTTTGCGCCGTCGCCTGTGAGCATTGTATTATAGCCCTCGGGAAGTCGCTTTATAAAGCTGTGGGCATTTGCAAGCTTTGCGGCTGCGATACATTCCTCGTCGCTTGCGTCCAGTCTGCCGTAGCGGATATTATCCATGACCGTACCCGTGAAGAGGTGCGTATCCTGAAGAACGATGCCGAGCGAACGGCGGAGGTCGGCTTTCTTTATCTTATTGATATTGATGCCGTCATATCTGATCTTGCCGTCCTGAATATCATAGAAGCGGTTGATGAGGTTCGTGATAGTTGTCTTTCCTGCGCCCGTGCTTCCGACAAATGCGATCTTCTGACCGGGGTCTGCGGAAATTTTTATATCATGGAGGACGATCTTGTCATCGGTATAGCCGAAGTCAACGCCGTCAAAGACGATGCGTCCTTCAAGCTTTGTATAGGTAACGCTTCCGTCCTCGGAGTGAGGGTGCTTCCATGCCCAGAGACCTGTTCTTTCTTCACATTCGGAAAGAGTTCCGTCTGCGTTTTCTTTTGCATTGACAAGCTCAACATAGCCGTTGTCCGTTTCAGGCTTTTCATCGATAAGGTCGAATACACGCTTTGCGCCTGCCATAGCCATAATGACCGAGTTCATCTGCTGGCTGATCTGAGTGATAGGCTGGCTGAAATTCTTGTTGAGTGTGAGGAACGAGATAAGCGTACCGAGGGTAAGTCCCGTCACGCCCGAGAGTGCGAGGACTGCGCCGAGGATAGCGCAGAGAACATAGCTGATATGACCAAGGTTATTTGCGATAGGCATAAGAATGTTTGCGAACTTGTTTGCGTTTTCGGCGCTTGCACGAAGCTCATCGTTGATAGCGTTGAAGTTCTCCTTTGCCTTTTCTTCGTGGCAGAATACTTTGACGACTTTCTGACCTTCGAGCATTTCTTCGATATAGCCGTTTACCTTGCCGAGGTCTTTCTGCTGCTTGATGAAGAATGTCGATGACTTTCCGCCGAGCTTTGCCGAAACGAGGAACATTACGCCGACCATTAAAACAGTCAGTATTGTGAGCGGAATATTCAGCACTATCATACTTACAAAGCTCATTAATACGGTTATTACCGAGTTGATGAGCTGTGGGATACTCTGTCCGATGAGCTGGCGGAGAGTATCGATATCGTTCGTGTAGATAGACATTATATCGCCGTGAGCGTGGGTGTCGAAATATTTTATCGGGAGAGTTTCCATGTGCGAGAAAAGGTCGTTTCTGAGGTTTCGGAGCGAACCCTGCGAAACGTTTACCATTATTCTGTTGTAAGCGTATGAGGTAACGATGCCGACTGCATAAATGCCGATAAGCTTCAGGATAGCTCCTGCGAGCGGTCCGAAGTCGGGTTCAAGTCCTGCAGCCTTGTCATTTACGAGCGGAGTGATGTAATCATCGACAAGGCTCTTCATAAAGAGTGTTCCGTAAAGTGTTGTTATCGCTGTGATGATGATGCAGATAACAACTATTATAAGGTGTACTGTATAGTTTTTGAAAAGATACGAAAAAACACGTCCGAGGGACTTTGTGTCCATATTCTTCATATTTTTCATATCCATTGGGGGTCTTCCGTGTGGTCCCGGCATAAATTGATCTCTCCTTTCCGTCAGTCTGCCGCAGGTGCGTCAAAGTCGCCGCTGCCGCCTGTCTGTGCATCGTAGATCTCTTTGTAGATCTCGTTTGTTTCAAGAAGCTTTTCGTGAGGAGCGAAGCCGCTTACCTTGCCGTCATCGAGGACAAGCACTCTGTCAGCGTCCTTAACAGAGGAAATACGCTGGGAAATAATGATCTTTGTTGTTCCGGGTATTCTCTGTGCAAAGGCTTCACGAATTTTTGCATCGGTCGCAGTATCGACCGCACTTGTCGAGTCGTCGAGGATAAGCACCTTCGGGTTTTTGAGGAGCGCTCTTGCGATGCAAAGACGCTGCTTCTGACCGCCCGAAACGTTGCTTCCTCCCTGCTCGATATAGGTGTTGTATCCATCGGGGAAGCGTTCGATGAATTCATCTGCGCAGGCAAGTCGGCAGACCGCGCGGCACTCTTCCTCGGTAGCATTTTCATTGCCCCAGCGGAGGTTGTCAAGGATAGTTCCCGAGAAAAGAACGTTCTTCTGGAGAACTACCGCAACGCTGTTTCGGAGAGCTTCAAGGTCGTAGGACTTAACGTCCTTGCCGCCGACATAAACGCTGCCGCCGGTTACATCGTAAAGACGGCTGATGAGGTTTACAAGGCTCGATTTGCCGCAGCCCGTTCCGCCGATGATGCCGATAGTTTCGCCAGCATTGATGTGGAGATCGATATCTTCGAGGACATTTTCGCCGCTGCTGTGAGCATAAGCGAAGTTGACGTGGTTGAAGTCGATGCGTCCGTCAGCAATGTTCGTATCGGGAGCTTCGGGGTTAGTGATATCGGGTTCTTCCTTGATAACTTCAACGACACGCTTTGCACTTGCTTCGCTCATCGTGAGCATAACGAAGATCATCGAAAGCATCATAAGCGACATAAGAACGCTCATAACGTAGGAGAAAAGCGATGTAAGCTCGCCCGTTGTAAGGCTGCCCGCAACGATGAACTTCGCACCGAGCCAGGAGATGAGAATGATGCAGAAGTAAACAACGAACATCATTATCGGGCTGTTGAGAGCGATAAGGCTTTCTGCCTTGACGAACATCTTATAAATGGAGTTGGAAGCATTTTTGAACTTTGTCGTTTCGTGATCCTCACGGACGAAAGCCTTTACAACACGGATAGCCGAAACGTTTTCCTGAACGCTTGCATTGAGGTCATCGTACTTCTTGAATACAACTTCAAATATCTTTGATACCTTTCCGATGATAAGGAAAAGAGCCGCTCCGAGGAAGATGAGCGCAGCAAGGAATATAATGCTCAGTCTGCCGTTGATAGCTATGCACATTATAAGGCTGCATATAAGTGTGAAAGGCGCTCTTACTGCGATTCGTATAACCATCTGGAATGCGTTCTGAATGTTCGTAACGTCCGTTGTCATACGGGTGATAAGTCCTGCCGTACTGAATTTATCGATGTTGGAGAACGAGAAACGCTGAATGTTGTCATACATAGCATGACGAAGGTTGCAGGCAAAACCCGTTGATGCGGTCGCAGCATATTTTCCTGCGAGAACGCCGCTTGCAAGGCTCAGAAATGCAACGATTATCATAATGATGCCGTATTTTACAACAGCGGACATATTTCCTGCCGAAATGCCGTCATCGATTATCTTTGCGGTGATGAGCGGAATGATCACTTCAAAAAGAACTTCGAGAGCGGTAAAGATCGGTGTCAGTATCGTGTCTTTCTTATACTGTTTGATCTGTGCCATAAGTGTTTTTATCACAGCACATACCTCCTTTTGGGTATTTTTTTATATTTGCGAGCATAATTTCCAGTCCTCGGCTGATAACAGGGATATCTTCGGCGGGAATGCCCTCGATCAAAGCATTGTCAAGGCTGTTCATATCTTCTTTGAGAAAAACGGTGAATTCGGCAGCTTTCGGCGTAAGCTCAAGCTGTTTCTTTCGGTCATCGCCCTCAACGGATATCATCTGAAGATAACCTTTCTGTTTCAGTCCTTTTAAAAGAAGCGAAACAGAGGCTCGGGACGTTCCGAGTATATCGCAGAGATCGGTCGAACAGAAATCGCTGCCCTTGTTTTCGTGGATATACATTATGCAGAAGCACTGCATCGGTGTAAGCTCCAATTGTTCGCTTGTTGTGCGGCAATGGGCATCTACCGTTGCCGATATCTGTCGGATATAGCCCAGAATTTTTTCCTCTTTCAATTTTAACGCTCCTTTCTTTATAAGATCTGCCTGCAAAAATATTTTTTGAATGTAGTTATATTATATCAGCATTGAGATTGTTTTAAAAGCAAATATTTGTAATTTAAAATAGTTTGTTTTATTAACAATTAAAATGATAAACAAAAATATGCAAAAAGTGAAGCGTTATACTTGTTAATTCTGACGAACTCCATTGTTAGAAAATATATATATTTTTGTTTATAAATAGTCATAATTTGGTGATATAATAATTTATAAGTATAACTGCGGAAAGGAGCGTTTTTATGCCGTTAAAACAGATCGACCGAACTGATGACGACCGCCTTAACTGGCGCTATCAGGACAAGACCTATAACGAAATGTTCAAGGCATGGCGGAGAAGACGTAAGGATTCTATTGGCTTTTATTATGTCAGCAAGCCGAATGAGCTTACCTACCTTGACGGCTACGGCTTTGTGACGGATTATCCCGAAGCTGCCGAAAGAAACGCTCTGCGCAAGGTTATGAATGTCATCGGCGTAACGATGATAATTCTCAGCGTTATCGACCTTTTGTATAAATATGCCGTACCGAATCTGCTCACGGTATTCGGCGCGGATATCTATTTCGATAAATACACGAAAACTTTTTACGGGAATGAATGGCTCATTCTTGCGATAGATACCTTTTTCAGCGTTATAAAGCGCCTGATACCGCTTCTGTATGTCTATAAAAAAATGCAGATGCCGATAAAGGTAATGATACCGACAAGGATAACGAACAGAACGCTTTTCAGATACGCAGTCCCCGTGATGCTTTTTACCGCAGGCTGCTGTACAGCGGCTTCGGGCGTTTATGAGCGGATACTGCATTTTGTCGGCATAGAAAAAGATAAGCTCTTCGATATGCCTGACAGCAAGGCTGTTCTTGTGCTTTATTTAATAGTACATATAATATTGATACCCATTATAAGCGAAATACATACGCGCGGTGCGCTTTTGCAGCTGTTAAGGCAGTTCGGCGACGGCTTCGCGATAGTTATAACGGCTCTGCTCACTTCGCTCATAACATATAACCTCAGCACATTCTGCTATGTGTTCGTTTCATCGCTCGTTATCGGATATTTCACCGTGCGGACGGGTTCGGTCATAACTGCGGTACTTATGCGCATAACAATGGCGGCTGTTTCCTACGGCGTATTTATGATAGACGAGTTTGCAAGCGAAGAAAACGGCGGACTTATCGTAATGGCAGTGATGTTCGTGATCCTTGCTGTCGGGCTGGTAAGCTTTATAAAGCTTCTCATTGAACACAGCAATAACTTCTCACTCAATTTCAAGGGAAGATATCTCAGCTTTACCGACAAGTGCGGAATAATCGCTTCTTCTATCCCAGTTGTTGTCGGTTCTACTATAATATTTATACATACTATTTTAAATATAACCTTTGTGATGAGCGTATGATGAGAAATGACGAATTTTATATGGAAAAAGCGCGTATGCTCGCAGATGAAGCCGCCGCGGACGGCGAAGCTCCGATAGGCGCAGTTATAGTCCGAAAGAGCGACGGCGAAATTGTCGGAACGGGAAGAAATACCCGCGAAAAAGGCAGAACTGCGCTCGGTCACGCCGAAATATCGGCTATTGCAAGCGCTTGCGAAAAGCTTGGCGGCTGGAGGCTCTCGGGGTGCGAAATGTTCGTCACGCTTGAACCCTGCCCGATGTGCGCAGGTGCGATAGCGAACGCTCGGCTCGACAGAGTTGTTTTTGGCGCATCAGATACGAAAAACGGCTTCGCAGGTTCAAGGGCGAATCTCTTTGAACTTTGCGGAAGCTATACTATTATAAAAGGCGGAGTGATGAGAACCGAATGTGAAGCTCAATTGAAAAGCTTCTTCGGCGCACTCAGAAAGAAGAAAAACGGAATGAACGGAATAAAGCTTATAAAAATAGAGTCGGCGGAGCAGGTCAAAAACCTCGCCGCAATTGCCGATGAGATATGGCACGAGTGGTTTCCCTCGATACTTTCGGCGGAGCAGATAGATTATATGGTCGAAAAGTTCCAGTCGGAAAAAGCTATGACCGAGCAGATGAAAAACGATGGCTACGAATACTATTATATACACCGAAACGGTGAGCATATCGGCTATACTGCTATAAAAAATGACGGAAAAAGGCTCTTTTTATCCAAGCTTTATATAAAAAAGGAATTCCGCGGAAAAGGCTATGCTTCGGCGGCTTTCAAGCTTATAAAAGATATCGCCTCCGAGCGTTCGCTCCGTTCGATATGGCTCACGGTCAACAAGTACAATGCAAACTCTATCGCAGTTTATGAAAAGCTCGGCTTTAAACGTATCGGCGAGGGCGTGACCGATATCGGGAACGGCTATGTTATGGACGATTTCTTCTATCAATACGATATAAATTCCGTCCGAAAGATCGGGGAAGAAGACAGGGAGTTCTTCCTCGATGCGGCGGATACATTTTACCACACCGATGTGGTGGAAAAACCTCTCCCGATGAAAAAACTTGAAGCTATTTTCGCCGAAATGATGCGCTCGGACGTTTACCTCGAGGGTATGATACTTCTTCACAACGGCGAAAGAGCAGGCTATGCCGCTGTCGCGAAAACTTTCCAGACCGAGAGCGCCGCTCTGACCATCTGGGTCGAGGACTTGTATATTCTTCCCCAATTCAGAGGAAAAGGCTTGGGAAATACTTTCTTCGAGCGGCTTTTTGAGCGCTTCGACAGCGTTACGGGCAGATACCGCCTTGAAGTCGAACCCGAAAATGAAACAGCATACAATTTGTATAAAAAAATGGGATTCCGTGAGCTTGGCTACACGGAAATGATAAAGGAGATGAACTGAAATGGCAGTACGCTTTTACAATGCGCGGATCTTGAGCCTTGAAAACGGAATGAATGTCGATTTCGGCGAAGTTCACACCGACGGCGGCGTTATTTCTTACGTCGGTGACAGCGAAAACGCACCGAAAGGCACTTTTGAGCGCGAAATAAACCTCAACGGCAACCTTATAATGCCCTCGTTCAAGAATGCGCATACCCACTCGGCGATGACATTCCTACGTTCGTATGCGGACGACCTCCCCTTGCAGGACTGGCTTTTCAAGCAGGTCTTCCCAATGGAGGCAAAGCTCACGGGTGATGATATCTATACTTTTTCGAAGATCGCTTTCGCCGAGTACCTCACAAGCGGCATCACGGCGGATTTCGATATGTATTTTGAACCCGAATATATGGCAAAAGCTTCCGAGGAAACGGGCTTCCGTACAATAATGTGCGGATCGGTCGCAGGCTCGGAGGACGAGTGCGACTTTGCCCTCAACAAGCTTGAAACATTATACAATAAGTATAAGGACAGAAGCGAATTCGTCAGCTACCGTCTTGGCTTCCACGCAGAGTATACGACCCATGTTTCAATAATAAACGGCATCGGCGAGCTTGCGAAAAAGTACAAAACTCCCGTTTACGCCCACAACAGCGAAACCCTCTCCGAAACAAAGGAGTGCATCGGACGCTATGGCTATACCCCGACCGAGCTTATGGAAAGAGCGGGAGTGTTCGAGTACGGCGGCGGCGGTTTCCACTGCGTTTATATGAGCGATAACGACATCGAAATTTTCCGCAGAAGAGGACTTTGGGCAGTTACGAACCCCTGCTCGAACGCCAAGCTTGCAAGCGGCATCGCTCCCCTTGTGAAAATGACGGAAAAGGGCATAAAGCTTGCAATAGGCACGGACGGTGCGGCGAGCAACAACGCCCTCGATATGTTCCGTGAAATGTATCTTGCGGCTGTTTTGCAGAAGATACAGCTCAAAGATGCGGCGGCAATGCCTGCGGACAGGATTCTGCGAATGGCTTGCTGCGGCTCGGCGAACGCAATGGGGCTTGACAACTGCGACGGCATCGCAAAAGGCAAGAAAGCCGACCTTATCGTTATCGACCTCAATGCGCCCAATATGCGCCCTCTCCACAATATCCCCAAGAACCTCGTCTACAGCGGCTCGAAGCAGAACGTTCTGCTGACGATGTGCGCAGGAAAAATCCTCTACGAGAACGGCGAATTCACAACTATCGACCTCGAAAAAACTTCTGCCGATGCAGATATTTCGCTTAAAAGAATGTTGAGCGAATAACGGCATTTTCAACAAAAGTTTTGTGCCCTTTGATATAAATTTGCCCAAGAAAGGAATCAGAAAAAATGAGCATATATTTTCATCTTCCAAGCTTTACACACCATTTCAGCCTTAACAAACTGATGATAGAAACCCTCCGCGAACACCCCGAATATTTCGTCGACGGACTGGAGATAGCGTCCGTTTTCGGCGGCTTTGACGGTTCGACATGGAACGGCGGAAGAGGCGTAGGCGGTCAGTTCGACCCAAAGCTCACCGAACTCATCATAAAGACCTTTGACGAGCTGAAAGTTCCTATCCGCTTCACATTCACGAACCCTCTCATCACCGAGGAGCATCTTTCCGACAAAAACTGCAACGAGATACTCAAAATGGCTGACAACGGCATAAATCAGGTCATCGTTATGAGTGAAGTTCTCGAAAAATATATCCGCGAAAATTACCCACGGTATAAGATAACCTCCTCGACCTGCAAGGAAATAAGAGATATGGACGGCGTAAATGCCGAACTCGATAAGCCGTACAACCTTGTTGTTCTCGATTATAACTGGAACAATAAGTTCGACGAGCTTGAAAAGATAAAGGATAAGGGCAGATGCGAAATTCTCGTAAATGCGCTCTGTCAGCCGAACTGCCCGCGCCGCGGCGAACATTACAGAACTATCGGAAAAGTTCAGATCGAACGCTGCGAAGCGGGATATTCCGCAGTCGGCGGAAAGCTTCAGTTCAAGGATTTCGAGTGCCCGTTCATGGGAAGAAATATCTATGATATAACACAGCTCCCGACCTTTATCTCGCCCGAAGCTATTCAGGAAAAGTACGTTCCTATGGGCTTCAGAGAGTTCAAGCTCGAGGGCAGAAGCGCACCCGATGTTGATATGCTCGAAACCTATATCTACTATTTCGTTAAGCCGGAAATGAAGAATAAAGTCCGTCTTGAGATGCTCGAAAAACTCACGGGACGTGTAAGATATTTCAATTTTATCGGATAAGATCTCCGCTTTGCAAAGATTACAAAGAAGTTACAAACGGTAACGCAAAGTAACAAAAATTCGCATAAAATCGGTCATTTCGGCTGGATTTTAGTAAAAAACTATATAATACAACTAATTTTGAATTTTAAATTTGTGACAGATGTACATTGACAGTTTGCAAATGAAATGGTAGAATTAAAGCACGATGTTAAGAGTGAATACATAAAACGTATAAGCACTCAAAACACCACTGTTCTATTGATTTCCATTTTATATTTGGAAATAAATAAAGAAAAACAAAACAAAACAAGGAGGAATTTTTCATGAACATGAAAAAGACAATCGCAGCAGTTGCTGCATGCGCAATGGCCGTATCTGCAATGGCTACAACAGTTTCCGCTGTAGACGAAAACGCTACAGAAGCAAAGTCCGTACACTATGACCTCACAATCAAGGAAAAGGCAAAGTCCGCTAGCCTTACTTTCGTTGGTAAGTCTATCACAACAGCTATCACAAAGCTCGAACTCACAATTCCTTTCACTTATGTAACATTGGTTAACAACGATGTTAACGTAACAGTAGCTGATAAGTCCACAAAGACTTCCTACACATTCACATTCTCTGCTAACGAAGGCTCTTCCAACTACGATGGCACAACAAAGCTCGAGAAGGTTGACACAACTGGCGCAGGTGGCGCAGCTAACGCTTGGAAGTACACAATTGACCTTGATACTCCTACACTCGCTGCTTCCATTAAGGACGCTTTTGATCCAGGCGCTGATGGACTTGACATCACTCTTACAATGTCTAACCTTGGTCTTGTTTCTGATGCTGATCAGAAGGCATTCACAGCTGATATCGTTGCTGGCAAGTGCAAGCTCGAAGATAACAACAACACTGTTTACAACGGCAAGGGCGTTGTTTCCGAAGCTGACGTTAAGAAGCCAATGAAGACTATTGCTAACACAACAAGCAATACTGCTGAAATCTTTGCTCGTCTTGCTACTAAGGGCACAAAGGACAAGGACAACGGATACAAGAACGTTTCCGCAGTAATCAACGATATGGTTGCTAACTACGATGATGTTGTATTCACATTCAACACAGCTACAGATAACGTTATTTCTGAATCTTGGCTTTCTGACAAGAAGGATTGGATCGGCAACGCTGTTAACTTCGCTGGTTACTATGTAACAAACGTTCCTGGCACAGAGTCCTGGATGGGCGACAGCACATTCAAGTCCTTCCCTCAGCACCTCTACAACCTCTTCGGTGATGAAGGCACAGGCTACACATACTCTGATAGCTATGCATTCAACAACCTCTTCAACGCTGCTCTCGTTGCTAACAACGGTTACACAATGAACCAGAGCACTGTAACTCCTTTCGAGTACAGCAAGACTTCCGTATCCTTCAGCTGGTCTGACCTCACAGGCGGCAACAGCTTCGTATCTCCTGCTTCTGCAGTTCAGACACTTCAGCTTGCTACATCTTCTGAGTGGTACTGGGATTCTATGGACGTTGCAGCTTACGTTCTCGCAGCTGACGATGCTTCCACAGATGCTGGTATCGAAGATGACGGCGCTGACCTCGATGACGATGCTGACGCTGATGATGATACAGTAGCTGATGACGATGTTGCTGATGACGACGTTGCTGATGATGACGTTGCTGATGACGATGTTGCTGATGATGATGTTGCTGCTGACGACACAGTTGCTGATGATACAACTGATGCTAACCCTGCAACAGGCAACGCTCCTATCGCTCTCGCAGTTATCCCTGTAGCTCTCGCTGCTGCAGCAGTAGTTGCTAAGAAGAGAGGCTAAGCCCGCACCGTTCTAAGACGGTACGAAATGTATTGAACATACATTGCGCAAAGCTTCATGAAAGATAACTTTACTAAAATTACTTTCGGGTGTTTAAGCTAAGTTATTCTAACATCAAAAATATGACCGCTGTCCGTATGCAGAACGGACAGCGGTTTTTTGTTATCCTGAATCTCCGCCGAACTAATTTGTTTGGCGGAGATTTTTTCTGTTAAGATGAAATTTGAATAGAAAAGCGAATGTTTGCTAATGATATACGCAGAGTTGATATAAATGGAAAATCAAATACTGAATGTATTACTTTCGTAACAATATGTCAAAGATTGAAGTTTGAGAATATTAATTTTTTTGGTTTGATTATTGTGATATTGCACAACAAATTTCCACTGCATAGTTAAAACTGAACAAAAACGGTTAAACGTAAACGTTTGAAAAAGAAGTTAAATATTTATAAAATATGAACAGTGGCGCGATAGTGAACAAAAACTAAAATATAACCTTGACAAGCATTGTGTAAATTGTTATAATATTAGTATAACTCATTATATTTTCAGACATTGTGTGCAAATTTTTCAGCAGGTTTTAACATAAGCATCACAATCCCTGTTTTTTGAGTACAGACTAAAACAGATATGCAGTTTTAATGAAAGGTGGTTTGTCTGTTGTCGAGTAAAACTAATTTCAGGAGAATTGTTTCAGCCGTGACCGCGCTGATGCTTGCGGTCACTACTTTTGCGGCTGTCTCCGTCACTGCCGACAGTACGGAAACAGCGGAAACAACGGCGGCGCAGTCCTCCGGGCAGGAAACGTTCAGCTATGAAGAACAAAATACTTACAGCGACTATTACGACGAGATATCAGGGTCAAAACGCCCCGATAAGGAAGCATTCTTAACTTATAAGGGTGCTCGTGACGGTGCTCAGGTCAGCGTGGAATCCTACGAGGGTAAGGATAACATCGTTGTCTGGAGCAATGAGGAGGGCACTCTTGACTTTACTGTAAACGTTCCCGAAACAGGCGCTTACAACATCGGTATGTCGTACTACCAGATCACGGGAAGTACAACGACTACCGAATTTTCTGTGCTTATTGACGGTGAATCCCCGTATGATACAGCTACGAGAATCAATATCCCCCGTATCTGGACGAGCAAATATCCAATCGCTCCCGATGCTAAGGATAACGAAATTCGTCCTCCACAGGTCGAAATGCCAATGTGGACGACAACTTCGTTCAAGGACGAGGACGGCCTTTTCAACGAACCGCTTCTCTTCTACCTCGAAGCAGGCGAACACACAATTTCCATCAACTCCGAAAGAGCTATGGTCGCTATCGAGTATATCAAGCTCTACAACGAAAAGGGTTATGATAAGTATGTGAAGCCGTCCGATGACGAGCTTGCAAAAAATGCTTCCGCTGAGCCTATCAAGGTTCAGGGCGAACGTTATACATACACAAACTCACAGACACTTTTCCCAACTTATGACCGCGGTAACTATCTTACCGAACCTTCCAACCCGACAAAGCAGCGTTACAACACTGTCGGCGACGGCACTTGGGATACATCCGGTCAGGCTATCACCTGGGAGATCGACGTTGCTGAAGCAGGCTATTATAAGGTAAACCTTAAGAGCCGTCAGAACGAGCTCCGCGGACTTTTCTCCAACAGAAGACTTTATATCGACGGCGAAGTTCCCTCCGATGCCTTTAGCGAAATAAAGTTCTACTACAGCACAAACTGGGTATCCGTTGTCCCCGAGGACGAAAACGGTGACCCTGCATATATCTACCTCGACAAGGGCAAGCATACACTCACTCTTGAATGTATCCCGGGCGCTATCGGCGAATATATGCGCAAACTCGACAATATCGTGTACGAAGCCAACCAGTATTATATGCAGATACTTATGATAACAGGTCCTTCGCCCGATAAATACACAGACTATTTCGTTCACAGACAGATACCTGAGCTTCTTGATGTTTTTGCGGAGCTTTCTTCGGAACTGCGTGAAACCCGTGCTGCTATCGAAGAGATCGCAGGCATCGACGGTTCAGAAGCTGCTGTTCTCGACCGTCTTGCAGACGTCTTTGACAAGTGTATAAAGCGTCCTAACAAGATCCCCGATTACGTTTCTTCAAGCGGTATCAAGGATAACGTTACTGCCGTTTCCTCTTGGATGCGTCAGTACAGAAGCCAGCCGCTCGAGATCGACTATATCGAGCTTGTTCCTGCAAGCAAGGAAGTTACTTCCGTCAAGAAGAACTTCTTCAAGTCCCTTTCATTCAGCACAAAGGCTCTTATCGGTTCGTTCTTCGAGGATTACACAGTTCTTTCCGATGTAACGGCTGATTCTATCAACGTTTGGGTCGGCATTGGCCGTGACCAGACAAACATCATCAAGCAGATGACCGATTCACAGTTCGTTCCCGAAACAGGCATTGATGTTTCTATCAACCTCGTTCAGGGTACTATTATGGAAGCGGTTCTCGCAGGCAAGGGTCCTGACGTTGCCCTCTTTATCGGCGGCGAATTCCCTGTAAACCTTGCTATCAGAGGTCTTGTAAAGAGCGTTGACGACCTCCCCGATTACGAAGAAGTAGCTGATCGTTTCCAGGAAGAAGCGACTGTTATGTACACTTATGACGGTCACGTTTATGGTATCCCGCTCACAAGAACGTTCCCGATGATGTTCTACCGTAAGGATATGCTCGCAGAAGTTGGCATCGATGCACCGCCTGATACTTGGGACGACTTCATCGATATGCTCCCTGCTCTTCAGAGAAAATATATGCAGCCGGGTCTTATCCTTCCTACCAACGTAAACGGTACGGCTGTTTCCCCTGCGACTGAAGCAGGTCACACATTCGCGCTCCTTATGCTCCAGTCGGGCACAAACTATTATAATGATGAGCAGACTGCGACGAATTTCGACAGCCTCGAAGCTGTAAATGCATTCGCAACATGGACAGAGCTTTATAACGTTTACCAGTTTGACCAGCAGTATGATGCGTTCACACGTTTCAGAACAGGTGAAGCTCCTATCGTTATTCAGAACTACTGTACATTCTATAATCAGCTCAACAGAGCTGCTCCTGAGATCAAGGGACTCTGGGATTTCACCCACGTTCCGGGAACTGTTCGCGAGGACGGCACTGTTTCCTACGCTGCCAACTCCAACGGTTCGGGCGCAATTATCCTTAAGGACTGCAAGAACGTCGATTCCGCTTGGGAATTCATCAAGTGGTTCACAGAGACCGATACACTCGTTGAATACGGTCAGAATGTTGAAGGCGTTATGGGCCCTCTCGGACGTTTTGAAAGCGCAAACATCGAAGCTTTGAAGAAGCTTAACTGGTCGAATTCCGACCTCGAAAAGATCCTCTTCCAGATGGATCAGCTCGAAGAAATTCCTATCATTCCGTCATCCTACGTTGTTACCCGTGGTATTATGAACGCATTCCGTGCTGTTGTTAACGATAAGGAAAACGCAAGAGAAACACTTCGTCTTTACAATATCGATATCAACAACGAAATCACGAGAAAGCGCCATAATCTCGGCTTAGATTCTTAAAGATTGGAGGGTTACCTTTGGCTGAACAGACCCAGAAAAAAGAAATTCTGCTCAGAAGTGAACAGAAACACACTTTTAAGGAGAATTTCCAATATACACTCCATGAAATGAGGAGAAATATCGGATGCTACGGTATGATCGCACCGTTTATGATCTTCTTTATCATGTTCACCGTTATACCGGTTATCATGTCGCTGCCTATGGGCTTCACCGACTTTGATATGGCGCATTTTCCGCCGAAATTCGTTGGCTTTGATAACTTCTACACCCTTTTCGTTGAGGACGATGTATTTATCAAGTCTATCAGAACAACACTTATCTTCGCAGTTTTCACAGGCCCGTTGAGCTATGCACTCAGCTTTATGCTTGCATGGCTCATAAACGAGCTTCACCCCGTGCTCAAGACGGTGTTCACACTTATCTTCTATGCTCCGTCAATGGCAGGTAATATCTACTTCGTATGGCAGCTCATCTTCTCCGGTGACTCCTATGGCTATCTCAACGCATTCCTCAACTCCCTCGGCTTCACAACGGGCGCTATCCAGTGGCTCACAGACGCAAACTACGTTCTCCCCTGCGTTATCGTAGTTCAGCTCTGGATCTCAATGGGCGCAGGCTTCCTTGCCCTCCGTGCAGGCTTCCAGGGTATCGATAAGTCCATGTACGAAGCAGGTGCTATCGAAGGCATCAAGAACCGTTCTCAGGAACTTATCTACATCACTATCCCGTCAATGGGTCCTCAGCTTATGTTTGCTGCTGTTATGCAGATCGTATCCTGCTTCACAGTTGATATCGTAGGACGTATGCTCGCAGGCTTCCCGTCCACGGACTATAAGGTTCATACTATTATGACTCACGCGTTCGACTACGGCTGGGTTCGTTACGAAATGGGTTATTCCTCGGCAATATGCTTCGTGCTGTTCCTTGTAATGCTCCTGTGTAACCAGCTCATAACCAAGGTCCTCGGCAAATATATGAATAACTAAAGGGGTGAGATCATAATGGCAAAAAAAGAATTAAAGCCTTCTCAGATACAGGCTCAGATCGAAGCTGAGAATGCTGCTGCTCTTGAAGCGCTCAGAAAGCGCCGCGAAAAAGAGCATAGAAAAATGGAAAAATCCAAGGGTACAAATAAGCGTGTCGGCAAGTCCTGGACGAACGACATCGGTATCTTTATCCTGCTTACTTTACTCGGCTTGTTTATGATCGCACCTATCTATATCGCGATCATCACTTCCATAAAGCCCGTGCAGGAGATCTTCATCATGCCGCCAAAGCTTTATGCTATCAACCCGACGGGCGATAACTTCAGAGATCTGTTCCAGGTCGCAAACAACTCCTGGGTACCGTTCTCCAGAAACGTCCTCAACAGCTTGTATGTAACTATTGCGGCAACTGTTCTTCACGTTATCTTCGCTTGTATGGCTTCGTTCATCCTTGCAAAGTGCAAGTTCCCGGGCGTTAAGCTCATCAACAAGACGGTCGTTATCGCGCTCCTCTTCAACAGCCAGGTAACTTACATCATGCAGTACATCGTAATGGCTAAGCTCGGTATGATCAATACATACTCCGCACTTATCCTCCCGATCGTTGCTTCTTCAATGGGTCTTTACCTTATGATCAACAGCGTTGGTACTATCCCCGATGCTATGATCGAAGCGGCAAAGGTCGACGGCGCAGGTCTTTTCAGAATTTGCTGGCAGGTAGTTATGCCGAATATGAAGCCTGCTATCATGACAATTATCATCTTCCAGTTCCAGGCTGCTTGGAACTCAACGGGCGGCAACCTCGTTTATGATGAGGCACTCAAAACTATCCCGACCGTAGTTCAGCAGATCGCAGCAGCAGGTATTGCAAGACAGGGTGCTATCGCAGCGTCCGCAGTTGTTCTTATGATACCGCCTCTTGCAGTATTTATCGCAGCACAGAGCAACGTTATGGAAACAATGGCTCATGCCGGAATGAAGGATTAAAAGAATTTTGGAAAGGGTGATAATATGTCAAGCTTGAAAAAGCTTATCTCATGTCTTTCGGCGGCAGTGATGACGGTTTCCGCTCTTGCGGCTAACGTTTCCGCCTCCGAAGCATATAACCCTTACAGCTATGACAGATGGGGCGATCCGATATCCTCACAGGTAGGATACACCGCGGATTACTTCGTAAGCGGCGACGATATCGGCTGCGGCGCTCTGAGCGAGCCTGCAGACCTCTTCGTTTCGCACGATGATCTTATGTATATAGCTGACAGGGGAAACAACAGAATAGTTGTTACCGACCTTGACTTCAATCTCGTAAGAGTTATGGAGAATTTCACCTACAACGGTGAAGAAACAAAGCTCAAAAAGCCTACGGGCGTTTATGTTGACCCGTACACAGAGTATGTTTATATCGCAGATAACGAAAATGAGCGCGTTATCAAGTGCGATGTGAACGGAAACATCGACAGAGTGTTCGGCAAGCCTGATTCCGAGCTTTACGGAACAGACCTTACATATAACCCGAGCAAAGTTATCGTCGATAAGGCTGAAAATGTCTACGTTGTCGTTAAATCCGTAACTAAGGGTGCGGTAATGTTCGACAAGGAAGGCAAATTCCTCGGATTCTACGGTGCAAACCGAGTTGAACAGACTGCCGAGGTTCTTGCAAACGCATTCTGGAACCTCATTTCGACCGAGGAACAGAGAGCAAGAACAGCTAAGTCCACTCCTATCGGCTTCACAAACTTCGATATAGATGAAAAGGGCTTCATCTATACTGTAACAGAGTCCACCGAAACAACAACAGACCTCGTTAAGAAGCTCAATCCTGAGGGCAACAACATTCTTGACTCCCTCGGAATCGACAACGAGTTCCAGTTCGGTGATAAAGACCCGACCTACTACTCAATTTACGCAAAAAGCTCAAGCCTCACCGATATTGACATCGGACCTAACGGCGAGCTCAACATTCTCGACTTCCAGCACGGACGTATCTTCCAGTATGATAAGGAAGCTTGGCTTCTCTTCATAATGGGCGGTTCGGGCGAACAGCTCGGCACATTCCGTTCGGCTTCCGCTATCGAGAGCCACGACAATCACATCTATGTTCTTGATTCCCGTAAGAACTCTATAACGGTATTCACGAGAACAGCATTCGGTGAGATAGTTACCGAGGCTTCCAACCTTTACAACGAGGGTAAATATGATGAATCTTATGAACCTTGGAAGGCTGTACTCAAGTATGACGGAAACTACCGCCGTGCTTACATCGGTATCGGAAACGCTCTTTTCAACAAAGGCGAATACAAAGAAGCAATGAAATACTTCAAGATCTCGATCAGCAGAAACCGCTACAACAAGGCGTTTGAAGGCTATCGTGACCAGTGGCTCAAGCAGAACTTCACGCTGATAGTCATCGTCATCATCGTTGTCATCGTTGCTTGGTCGGTAACGAAGAAGATCTTAAAGAAGAAAAAGCAGAATTCAAGCGGAAAGGGCGGTGCATAAAATGCTCGATTTAACAGAAGGTCAGTTCGTCAGACACGTTATAATGCATCCGTTTGAAGGCTTTGAAGACCTTCGCTGGAAGAAAAAAGGCTCTATGAAGATTGCTTGGGTCATCGTTTTCCTCCTCTTTTTCCAGCAGGTCGCATACAGCAGACTTTACGGTTTCCAGTACTATTCGGATTATGACAAGATATTCAATATAGTCCCGTATATCTTCCGAAGCTTTATACTATTTTTAGTATGGGTTGTTGCCAACTGGGCAATGTGTACACTCTTCGCCGGAGAGGGCACAATGAAAAAGATCTTTATATACAGCGCCTACGCGTTAGTGCCGTATATATCGGGTTACCTCATCGGAACACTTCTTTCCCACGTTCTTATCAAGGACGAATACATCTTTATCCAGCTCTTTGAGATAGTGGGATTCTGCTGGTCGTTCGTGCTTGTCATCTCAGCGATGAAAGCCGTCCACCAGTTCACGTTCGGAAAAACGATCGCACTGATATTGCTGACGATCGCCGCGATGATAGCGATCCTGTTCCTGCTCGTTCTCGTGCTTACACTGTTCCAGCAGGTAATAATCTTCGTTCTGTCAATCTATACGGAGCTTTCGTATCGTTTCCGTGTATAGTATTTTAAATCGAAAAGTGGTGAAATAAATGCGAATCAATATAAAGAAGATACTTGCCTGCGTTTGCTGCGCCGCAATGATGACTTCGATGTTCACGATACCTGCTTTCTCGGACGATGAGGGAACAGATGCCGCTGAAACAGAGGAGGCTGATGCAGAGGAAGCTCCCGCTGATGAGGACTATGTCCCCCGTACAGAGGAAGAAGCTCTCGCAGCTGCCGAGCTTGTTACCGAAAACGACAAGCTTGCACTCTATGTCAACAAAAAAGAGGTAACTCTTGCACTCGTTGACAAGAACACAGGTGAGATCTGGTGGTCAAACCCCATCAACGCCGACGGTTCATCGGGTAAAAAGGCTCAGATACAGGAGCTTAAGGCAGGTATGGTGCTTACATACGGTGAACCTTCAAAGCGTAAAACTACGACTGCAAACAGCAAGGTAAAGGGCAAGGCTAAGGTAACTACATCAAACAGCGGAATAAAGATCACATACACCTTCAATTCCGCAAAGATCAAGATCCCCGTTACCTATACTCTTGAAGATGATTATCTGAAGCTTAGCGTTGACACCTCCGAGATCACCGAGGAGGACGGCGACAAGCTCACAACGAAGCTCTCGTTTATGACGACCTTCGGCGCTGCAACTACCGATGAGAACGGATACTTTGTTATCCCTGACGGCAGCGGCGCACTCATCAACTTCAACAACGGCAAAACAGGTCTTAAGACCTACTCGGGCAAGGTCTACGGCAGAGATATCACAGCCGTTCAGCAGACTGCTCCCGCAGTAACACAGCAGGTCTACCTCCCGATGTACGGTATCGTCAAGGGCAACAGCGGTATGATGGTCGTTGCCGACAAGGGCGATACAGCCGCTACTATCAATGCTTACGTTTCCGGTCAGAACAAGACCGATTTCAACAGCTGCTACTTTGATTTCGAGATAAGAACAAGCGACGAATATCAGATGGGCGCAAGCAACGACAGCCCGCTCAAGGTATTCGAGAAGAGAGGTATCCTCGTTCCCGAACTCGAAGTTCGCTACTACCCCGTTTCAAAGACTGACAAGAGCGAGGTCGATTACGTTGACATCGCAGAGAAGTACAGAGATTACCTCACAGGCGACTACGGCGTAACGGTTTCCGATTCTGTTAAGGACGTTCCGCTCTACGTTGACTTTTACGGTGCAGTTCTTAAAAAGGAATCCGTCCTCGGTTTCCCTGTAACAATGCAGCATGCAGCTACAACGTTCGATCAGGCTAAGGATATCCTTTCAGAGCTTTCCGCTGACGGTGCAGACAATATCGTTGCTACATACAACGAGTGGACGACAGCCGATATCAAGGAAAAGGTTTCGGATAAAGCAAAGCCTGCTTCAAAGCTTGGCGGCAAGTCCGATTTCAACAGTCTTTTGAGCTTCGCTGAAAGCAACAACATCAGCATTTATCCGAATGTTCAGAACCTCACGTTCAAGACGGGCAACGGATACTGGACGATAACCGATACGGCTATCAGAGTTTCAAACGCTTATTCCAAGCAGTTCACTTATGACCCTGCTTACGGAATCGAAAACAAATTCTACAAGGCAATGTCGCTCCTCGCTCCCGAGGCCTACACAAAGATGTTTGACAACCTTGCAAAGAGCTACAGCAAATACGGCCTTAACAATATCGCAGTCGGAACTGCTTCGACAGTTATCTACGGCGACTACGGCAAAAAGGCTACGTCAAGAGAAATGATGAAGACCATGGTCCAGGAGGGCTATCAGAAGCTCAACGATCAGGTCGGTTCAGTCCTCGCAGACGGCGCAAATGCTTATGTTCTTCCCTATGTTGACAGGATCACCGATGTTCCGCTCAATTCCAGCAAATTTGACGTTTTCGATGCTGAGATACCGCTCTATCAGATCGTTATGCATGGCATCAAGTCTTACTCAACACCTGCTGTAAACGGTCAGGCTGAGATCGGCGAAGTTATCCTCTCCGCAGTTGCGGCAGGCAGCTCGCTCAACTTCGACCTTATGGCTGAAGAAGCTAACGAGCTCAAGGATACACGCTACGATGCTTACTACTACGCAGACGCTGATTACTGGAAAGAAGATGCTGCAAGCGTTTATAAGTTCGTTAAGGAGATACTTTCCGATGTTTCTTCGGAAACTATCACAGGCTACGAGATGCTTGCAAACGGAAACACCGAAACTACCTATTCAAACGGTACTAAGATCACAGTAAACTATACAGACAAGACTGTTACCAAGGGCAGCACCACTTACAGTCTGTACGATTACATCGGGAAGGAGGTCATAGGATAAAATGAAACACAGACTATCCTATGAAAAGAAGAAAGGGCTTTACGGCTACGGATTTATCGCTCTTTGGTTTATCGGCGCTCTGATGTTCTTCATCATACCCGTATGCAAATCGTTCTTCTATTCATTCAATGACGTCAGCCCGGAAACAGGCTATCTCGCAAGAAGCTGGGTGGGCATCGCAAACTACAAGAGAGCGTTCATGACCGACCCAACGTTCAGACAGTATCTTGTAAGCGCTTTGAAGGATATGGCGCTCAACCTTCCTATCATCGTTGTATTCTCGATGTTCGTTGCGATCATCATCAACCAGAAGTTCAGAGGCAGAGGCTTCGCAAGAGCAGTATTCTTCCTCCCTGTTATCATCGCAACAGGCCCTGTATATGCTATCATCACAGGCGACCTTAACACAAACGGAAACAACAGCGCTGAACAGTTCTCCACAATGTTCGAGGCTGACATGGTTGACCAGCTCCTCGAATTCGTCGGAATTTACGGCTTCGGTACGCAGTTCACCGAAATGCTGACAACGGTAACATCGGATATCCTCAACCTCGTTTGGAAGTGCGGTATCCAGATCATTATCTTCCTCTCAGCACTTCAGGGTATCCCGACTTCCGCTAAGGAAGCAGCCGCTATCGAAGGCGCAACAGCTTGGGAATTCTTCTGGAAGATCACTCTTCCTTACGTTTCCCCGATGATCCTTGTAAATATCGTTTATACCGTTATCGACTCCTTCACCGACCCGACCAACGAAGTTATGGCGCGTGTGCTCGAAGTACAGCGTGACTGGCAGTACGGTTACTCGGCATCAATGGCGTGGAGCTATTTCGGAATAATTCTTATTGCTCTCGGAATCATCTTCGCAATCATGAATAAGCTCGTTTGGTACGATGATTAAGGAGGCGGAATAATTGGCAAGTTTAGCAAAACGCTCCGGCGGATCGTCCGAGCAGAAAACAATCAAAGAACCTAAAATGTCCAGAAAGGAGAAAAGGGAGCGCTTCAAAAAGCGTCTTGAATCCCTTACTCCAGAGGAACAGAAATACTTAAAGAGAAAAAGAGCATTTGATGCAGTATGGCCTATCGCAAGAGGACTTATCGTATTCGGTCTTTGCTTCATCATCATCTATCCGCTTCTCTTCATGGTTTCCGCAGCATTCCGTCCCCGTGCTGAAATGAACGACCCGACAATAATGTGGATCCCGAAGCACTTTATCCTTTCCAACATCGTTGATGCTTGGAAAGCAATGGATTTCGGCAACACGCTCGTTAATACTCTTGTACTTAACATCGGCTGTTCGATACTTCAGGTACTTACCTGCGCACTTACAGGCTACGGCTTCGCACGATTCAAGTTCAAGGGCAAGAACATACTCTTCTTCATCGTAATACTTATGATCCTCGTGCCTTCACAGATCATTCTTATTCCGCAGTATATGTTCTTCCGTTACTTCAACCCACTCGGAATTTATCATGCGATCACAGGAAACTACATCAACTTCATCAACACCGGCGTTACAATGTATCTCCCCGCACTCACAGCGAACGGTATCCGTGCAGGTCTTTTCATATTCCTGTTCAGACAGTCGTTCAGAGGACTTCCTAAGGAACTCGAAGACGCAGCATACCTCGACGGATGCTCGCCTTTCAGAACCTTCGTTCAGGTAATGGTTCCTAACGCAGGCTCTACATTCCTTACAGTATTCCTCCTTTCAGTTGTTTGGTACTGGAATGATTACTATGTTTCCACATCGTTCTTCACCGACAACAAGACTATCGCACTTATGCTTAAGAACCTCGATGCAAACCTCACAAGACTTATCTTCGGCAATGAAACGCCGAATGTCCGTGAGCTTATCGTATGGATGGAAGCAGGATGCCTTATCTCTATCCTGCCAATGCTTATCCTCTATATCTGCTTGCAGAAAAACTTCACAGAAGGTATTGCACGTTCGGGTCTTACAGGTATGTAATTCACCAAAAGCAATTCAAAACCGCTCTCGGGTCTTCCTAGGGCGGTTTTTGTATTTGTACAAAAATCAAAGCGGTGAAGCTTGTTTTTTTGTGGAAAGTATGTTATAATTTGATTAAAATAACCCCGCCTTGCTCGGGACACATCGGAGGATATTATGAAGAAATTTTCGGAATTATTATGGTATAAAGCACCTGCCGCAAACTGGGACGAGGCTCTGCCTGTCGGAAACGGCCGTATCGGCGGTATGATATTCGGCAGAACAGAAGATGAACTTATCCAGATGAACGAGGACAGCGTTTGGTCGGGCGGCTTCCGCTACAGAAACAACCCAAAGGCGAAAGAAAACCTCGGAAAGATACGCAAGCTTATCGCAGACGGCAGAATAACCGAAGCGCAGAAGCTTTGCGAGGACGCTTTTTACGGCAGGAACGAGCAGCAGCGCCATTATCACCCTATGGGCGACCTGCATATCCTCCAAAGCGGCTGCGAAAATGCCGAAAACTACAAGAGAAGCCTTGATATTTCCACAGCAGTCGCAAAAACCGAGTGGACAAGCGGCGGAGTGGACTTTTCCCGTGAGATCTTCGTTTCCGCTCCCGATAATGTTATGGTTATCCACTTCACGGCGAGCGAAAAGGCGAAAATAACCTTTGAAGCTTTCATCGACGGCTCAGATGACGACTATGACAAGAACGAAGCCTACGATGCCTCGACCCTGCTCTTCACAGTTACGGACGGAATACCCTACGCAACGGCGGTAACAATAAAAACTGTCGGCGGCAGCGGAGAAACGGACGCTACAAGGATAAGAGTAAACGGTGCGGACGAAGCGACTATAACAATAGCCTGCCGAACGGCTTTCCGCACGGGTAATTACGAAAAACAGGCTCTGAACGAAGCCAAGACCGCACAGCGCAAGTCTTATGAAACGCTTCTCGAACGCCATATCAGTGACTATAAAAAGCTTTATGACCGTGTCAACTTTGAGCTTTGCGACAACAGCGGCGGAAATTCAGCTCTGCCGACGAATGAAAGACTTGAAAAGTTCAAAAACGGCGGAAATGACAACAAGCTTGCCGAGATGTACTTCAATTTTTCGCGCTATCTTATGATAAGCGGTTCCCGTGAGGGTACGCTTCCGCTCAATCTTCAGGGAATATGGAACAAGGATATGTGGCCTGCATGGGGCGGAAAATACACAATCAACATCAACACCGAAATGAACTATTGGGGCGCAGAGATACAAAATCTCCCCGAGTGCCACACGCCGCTTTTCGACCACATTGAGCGAATGAGGGAGAATGGCAGAATAACCGCCCGTGAAATGTACGGCTGTAAGGGAATGGTCTGCCACCACAACACCGATATCTGGGGCGACACAGCTCCGCAGGACAGGTGGATGCCTGCAACGGTATGGCCGATGGGTCTTGCGTGGTTATGTTTGCACATCTACGAACACTACAAATTTACTCAGGATAAGGATTTTCTTGCCGATAAGTACGATACGCTTAAAGAAGCCGCTGAATTCTTCGAGGATTACCTCATCGAGAACGACAAGGGTCAGCTTGTGACAAGTCCCTCGACTTCGCCCGAGAATACATACCTAACCAAGACGGGCGAGCAGGGTTCACTCTGTCAAGGTCCGTCAATGGACAGTCAGATACTTTACAGCCTTTTCACGGCAGTTGCGGAAAGTGCCGATATACTCGGCATCGACAAGGGTTATGCCGAAACTATGCGAAATCTTCGTTCCCGTCTGCCAAAGCCTGAGATAGGCAAGTATGGCCAGATAATGGAATGGGCAGAGGATTATGACGAGGTAGAACCCGGACACCGCCATATCTCGCAGCTTTTCGCGCTCTATCCTGCCGATATGATATCGCTCCGCAAAACGCCTGAGCTTGCAAAGGCTGCAACGGCAACGCTCGACCGCAGACTTTCCCACGGCGGCGGTCACACGGGCTGGTCAAGAGCGTGGATAATCAATATGTGGGCAAGGCTCGGCAGAGGCGAAAAGGTCGGCGAAAATGTCCGCGCGCTCCTCTCGAACTCGACCTCGATAAATATGTTTGATATGCACCCGCCGTTCCAGATAGACGGCAATTTCGGCGGCGGCGCTGGCATTGCCGAAGCGCTCGTCCAGAGCCACAGCGGCGAGATAAATGTTCTTCCTGCGCTCCCCGAGGAGTGGGCAAGCGGTTCTCTCAGTGGTGTAAGAGCAAGGGGCGGCTTTGAACTTGACTTTGAATGGGAAAGCGGCAGGATAACAAAGCTTTCCGTGACTTCGCTCAGCGAAAATTCTTGCACGATTGTCGGCAATGGCATCAAAGTCATATGTGACGGCAATAATGTCAATGTTACGGAAAAGGACGGCGCTGCTTCATTTGCAACGGAGAAGGGAAAGACATACGGTGTTGCATTTTGCTAAAATTGTGGTATAATATGATCAGATAAAAGGAGGGAAAGCCGATGGCACGAAATGTAATTTCAGCTAAGCTTGATATAATCTTCAAAAAAATATTTACGGAAAATGAGGATATGCTTCATTCTTTTGTTGCAAGTATGCTTGAAATTCCGCAGGAACGCATCAAAGAGATCAAAATAACAAACCCCGAACTTCCACCCGAAACCCTTGCAGGAAAGTTCAGCCGCCTTGACCTTAGCCTTAAAGTGGACGACAAGCTTGTTAATGTCGAGATACAGGTCAAAAACGATGCGGATTGCCGTGACAGAACGCTTTTCTACTGGGCAAAGCTGTATTCTTCAGAGCTGAAAAGCGGCGAGGACTACAGCGAGTTAAAACAGACCATTACAATAAATATCATCAACTTTAATATGTTCAATACAGCCGATTATCATACCGAGGTCGCCGCAATGATAAAAGGCACGGGAGAGGTCTTTTCCGACAAGTTCAGCATACACTTCTTTGAGCTGAAAAAGGTCGGCAGAAAGCCAAACCCCGATAACAGCCGTGAGCTGTGGCTGCAGTTTATAAACGCAGACAGTGAGGAGGATTTTGAGATGATCAGTCAGACTAATGTTCCTATTATGAAAAAAGCTGTAAATGTTATCTATGATATGTCCGAAGACACAAAAATAAGAGAGATCGCCCGTCTGCGCGAAAAAGCACTCCACGATGAAGCGTCAGCACTCAAAAATGCCAAGGCTGAGGGCAAAGAAGAGGGAAGAGCAGAAGGAATAAAAGTTGGTATGGTTAAGGGCAGAGCGGAAGGCGAGGCAAATGGTATTGCTAAGGAAAAAGCCAGTGTTATAAGCAAAATGAGAGCTAACGGCTTTACCGATGAACAAATCAGAAAAATATATCCGGAGAGTTGAGTATGGTAAAAATCACTTATGATACATCGGAGGAAACAAGGATAAAAGAGATCGCCCGTTTGCGTGAAAAGGCTTTGCATGATGAAGCGTCAGCACTGAAACACGCAAGGGAAGAAGGCAGAACTAAAGGCAGAGCAGAGGAAAGAGCAAATGCTATAAGCAGAATGAGAGCCAACGGTTTTACCGAGGAGCAGATCAAGGCGGTTTTCGGCTAAGACATAATTGAAAGGAGATCACACTATGAGCAATGACAAAAGATTCATTAAAGTTTATTCCAAGGGTGCAATGGAGGGCTGCGAGATATGGGTGGACACCGAAACGGGCGTGAACTATTTCTACCATTTCTCGGGCTATTCGGGCGGACTGACTCCGCTCCTTGACAGTGACGGCAAGCCTATCGTAAGTTCCCGTTCGGAGATAGACGCACTCTTAGGCAGGTAAATCGTTTACAATTCTAAACATTTTATGACTTATACCTTTAAGTCTGAAAATTACAGTTGATTTTTCTTTTTAAATATTGTATAATAAAAAAGACTTAGGTTGTCAAAACAATAACAACAATAACGAAAGGCGGTCAAACCAATGAACGTAAAAATCATCAACGGCGTTTCTATGCCGAACATTCCCTGGCAGGAAAAGCCTGCTGACTGCAGAGATGTAGTTTGGAGATATGACGCTAACCCTATCATCAAGAGAGATCAGATCATGGTAAAGAAGGCTAACGGCTACAGAGAGCCTTCCAACTCCATTTTCAACAGCTCCGTTGTTCCTTTCAAGAACGGTGACTATGAATTCGCAGGCGTTTTCCGTGTTGACGACAGAGAAAGAAACATGGAACTCCATGTTGGCTTCTCCAAGGACGGTATCCACTGGGATATCAACGAAGAGAGAATCCACTTTGAGTGCGATATCCCTGAAGTTGCACAGTGGCAGTACGGCTACGATCCCCGTGTTTGCAAGCTCGAGGGCGAAGACAGATATATCGTAACATGGTGCAATGCTTACGGCTGGAAGCCAACTATCGGCATCGCTACCACAACTGATTTCAAAACATTCAAGCAGGGCGAAAACGCTTATCTTCCTTTCAACAGAAACGGCGTTATGTTCCCAAGAAAGATCAACGGCAAGTACATGATGATGAGCCGTCCTTCCGACAGCGGCCATACACCTTTCGGTGATATGTTCATCAGCCAGTCCCCTGACCTCGTTTACTGGGGTGAGCACAGACACGTTATGGGACCATCCAAGGGCTGGGAATCCACAAAGATGGGCGCAGGTCCTATTCCGATAGAAACAGACCGCGGCTGGCTCATTTTCTACCACGGCGTTCTTACTTCCTGCAACGGCTATGTTTACAGCTTCTCCGCTGCTCTCCTCGATAAGGACGAGCCATGGAAGGTTCTCAAGAGAGGCGCTTCCTACCTCATCAGCCCACAGACAAGCTATGAGCTCATCGGTGATACAGATGCAGTAACATTCCCATGCGCTAACCTTGTTGACGCTGACACAGGCAGAATTTGCATCTACTACGGCTGCGCTGATACCTGCACAGCTCTCGCATTCACAACTGTTGATGACGTTATGGACTTCCTCGATCACAACAGCCAGGTTTGATCGTTATAATTGTTATAATTGCATAAATTATATGACCGCTTTCGGCAAAATGTCGAAAGCGGTCGTTTTATAATTAAGTAAGGTCGACAGTATGAAAGATGAACGATAATTCTTGCATTGGCTTGTGTTTTGTGATACAATAATACTATGGTTGCGATTTGGGGTGTGATGCGGCAATAAAATTTGTGCGGAGCTCTAACTAAATCCTATTTTAAAGCAAAAATACAAGCGCGGTGCGGTAAGGCGCGGCGTGAAATGTGAGGTTATAAATGGCACTTGACGGAATCTTTTTAAGTTGCGTGAAAAACGAGCTTTTACCACTCATCGGCGGCAGAGTTGACAAGATCGCTCAGCCCTCCCGTGAGGAAATTATAGTCACAATGCGCACAAGGGGCGGAATGGAGAAACTGTTATTCTCGGCTTCGGCGAACTCTGCGCGCGTCCATATCACAAAGGAATCGGTCGAAAATCCGAAAGTTCCGCCGATGTTCTGTATGCTCCTGCGAAAGCATTTCGGCAACGGCAAGCTGCTTGATATCCGTCAGGACGGTCTTGAACGTGTGCTTTATTTCGATTTTGAAGCTATGAACGAGCTCGGTGATATGGTAAAGGTCACTCTTGCCGCAGAAATTATGGGCAGATGCTCGAACATCATCGTTATAAACGCTGACGGAAAGATAATCGACAGCATCAAGCGCGTTGACCTCGAAATGTCGGGCGAGCGCCCCGTTCTCCCCGGAATGACCTACACTCTGCCGCCAAAGACAGAGCGCCTTGACTTCCGCACCTGCACAAAGGAACAGCTTTCCGAAGCACTCGGCGCGATGTCCGATGCCGATCTTGCGAAAACGCTTGTCAAAGTCTTTGAGGGCGTTTCGCCTATCGTTGCGCGCGAATGGGTATTTTCCGCCGCAAACGGCGACCAGATACGCAAAAGTGAGCTGACTGACGGTATTCTCGACAAACTATGCGCCGAACTGAAAAAGACAGCTGACGAGCTTTCGGACGGTACTAACGCTTATACCATTATAAAAGACCGCGACGGTATGCTCAAAGACTTCGCGTTTATGGATATTTCGCAGTACGGTTCGCTTATGACGACGAAAACGCTCCCGAACGCCTGCACCGCACTCGATTATTTCTACTCCGAGCGCGACAACGTTTCTCGTATGAAGCAGCGTTCGGCAGACCTCTACAAGCTGTTGCTGAATACTACCGAGCGTATCGCGCGAAGAATAGAGGCACAGAAACTTGAACTTGCCGAATCCGCCAAGCGTGATGAATTGAAGCTGAAAGGCGACCTTATCTCGGCAAACCTTTACCGCATCGAAAAGGGTATGGACAAGATCACGGTCGAGAATTTCTACGATGAAAATTGTCCGACTATTGAAATTGAGCTTGACAAGCGTCTTACTCCGAGTAAAAATATGCAGAAATACTACGTGGAGTACAGAAAACTTGACACTGCGGAGAAAATTCTCACCGAGCGTATCGCTCAGGGTGAGGACGAACTTGCTTACATCGACAGCGTTTTTGACGCTCTGACCCGAACCAAGAGCGAGGACGAGGTAAACGAACTGCGAATGGAACTTGCGGAGCAGGGTTATCTCCGTGCGAACAAGCTAAAAGGCAAGCCGCCCAAGACAAAGCCGCCGATAGAATTCACCTCGCCCGACGGCTATACTATATTGATAGGACGAAACAACATTCAGAACGACAAGCTCACCACAAAGCTTGCCGATAAGACGGATATCTGGCTTCATACGAAGAATATCCCGGGCTCGCACGTTATTATCCGCACGAACGGCACAGTTCCGCCCGATGATACTATCTTATATGCGGCAGGTCTTGCGGCTTTCCACAGCAAGGCAAAGAACTCCTCGCAAGTCCCCGTCGATTATGTCAACATTAAATTTGTGAAGAAGCCCTCGGGCGCAAAACCGGGCAAGGTCATCTTTACGAACAACCGCACGGTTTATATCACGCCGATAAACCCTTATTCGGAAGAATAACATAAATTCCGACCGTTTGGTCATACTCAAAGGTATGATCGGACGGTCGGATTTGCTTTTATACTAAACACCAATCAGCCTGTTGAAAAAGTATGTTGAATTTATGCAGATTGACGAAAAAGTATTTCATGACTTAATCTCTAATACTAAACACCAATAAAATACAGGAAAAAATCTGCGCCGAAATCACATATATCCAAGATTGTCGGCTTGATTTTTTCCAAATTTTAAATGGTGTTTAGTATAAAAGAAAAACCACCATTCATATCCCGTCGGTGCTAAACGCTCGTCGCTTTGCTCCTTACGTTTATTTGCCGAGGATAGTTGTTCCGAACATAAAGAATAAGCGCAATTCACATTTTATAGGTTTACAGACCAATTTATCACGTTCTGTTTAACTTTTTGAATGTGAATTGCGTTTTTTAACTTATAGATAATTTTGCTATTGCGGCAAAGCTTGGTGATGTTAGCTTAGGGTATTTCGCTCTCTGCGGAGAGCGACCAAGGGCTTTGCCCTCTGGACACC